>Ga0335079_10008213_pt1 | contig 11895 bp, 6 predicted proteins | sample Lox_Sample_33_FD_206719 | JGI IMG/M metagenome (GOLD analysis project Ga0335079, IMG submission 206719) | Soil microbial communities from Loxahatchee National Wildlife Refuge, Florida, United States - Lox_Sample_3.3 | ecosystem: Environmental > Terrestrial > Soil > Wetlands | place: USA: Florida... | reverse complement strand
TGGGCATTGCTCGGGTTGGCGCGGTGAGCGCGACGATCGGAACCTCCGGCGTCGTCTTCGCGTCAACTGATCGTCCGGCGATGGATCCGCAGGGACGCCTGCACACTTTCTGTCATGCGATTCCCGGGCGCTGGCATGTCATGGGCGTGACTCAGGCGGCTGGATTGTCGTTGCGTTGGTATCGAGACAATTTTGGGACGTCGTCGCCGGGTGTGCAGAACAAAGATGGGCGCGATCCGTACGATGTGTTCGCTGAAGAGGCGAGCGTAGCGCCGGTCGCCTCGGAAGGCGCCTTCTGGGTTCCGTATCTCATGGGAGAGCGGACGCCTCATCTGGATCCGAATGCACGCGCGGCTCTGATCGGCTTGAGCGCTTCACATACGCGGGCGCATGTCATTCGGGCCATTATGGAGGGTGTCGCCTTCAGCCTTAAAGATACATTCACGATCTTCGAAGAGATGAAGATTCCCGTGGCGTCGATTCGTCTCGGCGGCGGAGGAGCGCGATCTCCGCTGTGGCGGCAGATTCAGGCTGACGTTTACGGCCGGGAGGTTGAAATCGTTGCGGCTGAAGAAGGCGCCGCCTATGGCGCCGCAATTCTGGCAGGCACGGGTGCAGGTGCGTGGAAATCGGTAGAGCAGGCTTGTGATGCGATAGTGCGCGTGGCGAAACGGATCGCGCCCAACCCGAAAGATTCTGCAGTTATGCAGAAGGCGTATCAGACATACCGAAAAATCTACCCAGCCCTGCGCCAGGTGAGCTAGCTATCCAACTCCGAGGCGGTTCATGCCCACGCACATTGAGAAGATTGAGCTCTACTTGAAGTGTATCGAGGAGGGCAACTTCGTCCCCATCGCAGAACTGTTCGATCCGGATGCAGTGATGGAACAGTTTCCCAATCGCATCTATCCGAAAGGAATTAGTTCAGGAGTGACTGCGATGGAAGAAGCGTTCAGAAGGGGACGCAAACTGCTCTCCAGCCAAACGTACAAGATCAAGAACCATGTTGTGCAGGGCGATAACGTCGCGGTGGAAGTTCTTTGGACCGGCAGACTTGCTGTGGCATTCGGTAGTCTTACGGCCGGCTCCGAGATGCGCTGCCACTCCTCAATGTTCTTCGAGTTCAAGAATGAGAAAATCAACCGCCAGCGAAACTACGATTGCTTTGTGCCTTGGTAGGCTCCCTCAAACATATCGGTGGGCCGGTCGAACGATCTGCATTTTGCCGACAAGCTTTTAGTGGCCGGGTTCTTTTACCAGGACCATTCGATCTCCCGCCACGTCCCGCAGAGTTTGTACGATGCCGGACGGCCAATGGATTTCCGCCAGGTCTGCGGATGTGTCCGTTCCCAGCCCGAAGTGCACCGGACCGGCACTTGAAGATGCATAGCCGCTGCTGGCGCTCATGTGGTTATACTGCGCGCCGGATTTAGTCACGACTTTGATCCGTGCTCCGATCCCGTCGCGGTTGCTTTTCGTGCCCTGCAACTTGAACTCGATCCAATGGTTATTGTTTGGGCTGTCATTCATCCAGATCTCGGCAGGCGCGTTGATGGCGCTGACCACAACGTCCAGCTTCCCGTCCCCGTTCAAATCTCCAACCGCGGATCCTCTGTGACGTGATGGAGGTTGCGAAGTGAATCCGGCTTCGGCGGTCAAGGCCGCAAACTTCATCCCACCCAGGTTGTGAAAAACGGTGTTCGGCTGTGCGACAGCGAGGTTGGGGGAAGAGAGAAGCGACTGTACATGTCCGCGAGAAACAAAAATATCTTTCCAGCCATCGTTGTCGAAGTCAGCGATGTTGGGGGAATAGCCCGCCATCGGCAGGGATAGTTTGGTCATCCCGCTCTCGCGCGTCACTTCGGTAAAGCTACCCTTGCCGGTGTTCTTGTAGAGCGGGAACGTCTCTCCGTCGAGCGCGACCAAGAAAATGTCGGGATAGCCGTCGTTATCGAGGTCTCGGAAATCCGCGCCCATCCCGGAGATGTACACTCCGTCTTCCCGCAGAGCCACGTTCTCGTCGAATCCAACTTCCTCAAACTTCCCCCCGCCCTTACTGCGGAAGAACGAGTTCATCAGCTTGTCGTTCGTGACGAAGAGATCCATGTGTCCTGTGAGTTCCGAGTCTGCGGCGGCCACACTCATACCTTTGCCCGGATGCGCGCGGAACCCGGCTTCGACAGACGCGTCGCGAAACGTGCCATCTCCGTTGTTGATGAAAAGCTGATTTGGCGTCGGCTTGTACATCTTAGGATGACAGTAATCGCGATGCCCGTAGCCTTCGCATACAGGCTCGTGGCTGTAGTCCCACTTCAGATAGTTAACGACAACCAGGTCAAGCAGGCCGTCGTTATTTACATCGATCCATACCCCCGCTACGGCCCACAAAGGTCCGTACTCGGGGTCGGACTTGTTCAAGCCAGCTTTCGCGGTGACGTCAGTGAACGTTCCATCTCCGTTGTTGTGATAAAGAGTGTTACGGTACACACCGGCAACGAAAATATCTTCGAATCCGTCGTTGTCGTAGTCACCAATCGCCACGCCCGTGTCGTAGCCGGTGCCGGCGAGTCCTGCTTTCTCAGTGACGTCGGTGAAATTTCCTTTGCCGTCGTTCTCAAACAGGCGATTGGAGTATTTCGGAGAATCTTTTTTCAGAGTCTTTAGGTCTGCGCCATTCGCAAAGAAAATATCGAGTTTGCCGTCGTTGTTGTAGTCGAAGACAGCAACGCCGCCCTCCATCGTCTCGGGCGCATGTCGTTCCGGTGATTCATCGCTGTCGAGTTTGAAATCGATCGGCTGGAAAGAGAATCGGATCGGGCTGACCCCTGGGGACGTTGAGGGCTTTGCGGCGGGCGAGCCCGAGGCATGAGACTGCGAGCGCGCTGTTTCCAGCGCGCCCGACAATAAAAGACTGGTTGCTGCTGCAAAACAGAAGAAGACCCAACGTCTCATGATGGAATTGGTAGTACCTTATTCCATCTTACTCTGGCAGCTTCTGCTCGCCTTGAATCGTGAGGTGAGCGTCAGCGTGGGGGGCAGCCGTTCCCGGCTGGCCGCCGCCCACTGTGACGAGATAGTCGCCCGTCGAAACGTAACGGTCGCCCGCTTCATTCACATAGCTTAGGTCGCGAGGCGAGAGCGTCATTTTGATGTGCTTTTGCTCCCCGGCCTTGAGATTGATGCGAGTAAATCCACGCAGGGCCCGCAGAGGTGCTCCGGCCAACTTCGGGAACGAAATGTAAAGTTCTGCGACCTCATCGCCGTCGCGCTTCCCGGTATTTTTGACATCGACTTCAACGTCCACCGGATCGCCCGCATTTAACGAAGTGTTCGACAACTTCATCCCACTGTATTCGAAAGTCGTGTAACTCAGCCCGTGGCCGAAGCCATAAAGCGGTTCTCCGGTGAAGTATCGGTACGTGCGGTTCTGCATCGAGTAATCTTCGAATTCCGGCAATTGTTCGACGCCTTTGTAGAACGTTACGGGAAGCCGTCCCGCCGGGTTGTAGGTGCCCGCCAGGACCTGTGCGATCGCCGTTCCACCTTCTTCGCCGGCGTACCAGGCGTCAACGATCGCGTTCGCGTGATCGTTGGCCCAGTTCACCGCGAGCGCACTACCGTTCATCAGAACCACGACGAGCGGCTTGCCAGCACCCTTCAGTGCTCCGAGCAGCGCCTCTTCTTCCTCAGGCAGGTTCAGGCTCGTGCGATCACCGCCTCGGAATCCCGGCACGTTGACCTTCATTTCTTCGCCTTCCAGCTTCGAAGTGATGCCGACCACGGCGATGACAACATCGGCTTTGCGCGCGGCTTCAGCGGCTTCGAAACTTGGGTCGGCGATCAGTGGCAGCCACATCAGCTTCGACTGACGTCCGCCAGCCACGTACTCAATCTTCACCGAGTAATGCTGTCCTTTCTTCAGCGGAAGGGTGACGAACATCGGGTTCGGATCATGCCCGACCATGTCGTCCACAATCAGCTTCTCGTCAAGCCAGAGCCGCTGCATCGAGCCGTTGAGGCCGATCTCATAGTTTCCAGACTCGGGCGGAGTCAGAACGCCGGTCCAACGAACTGAAAAATCCTGCATTCCAGATGGCGTGGGGAGGGCATGCGAATCCGGGTGCGACATCTGAAGGTCTACGTATGGATCGGTTCTCGTTGCTTGTGGGGTTCCGGTGATTTCGCCCGAGAAGTACTCACCCCTGATTCCAGGCTTTCCGTCCGGCATTGTGAGCGCAGAGGTTGGAATGACTGTTTGCTGGAGCAAGAAATTCGTTCCGGGTACGTAAGAAACCTGCGCTCCCGAGAATTGTTTGCGGATTCCTTCCAGCGCCGTGACCGCATGCGAGGCGGTTCCGGCGTAGTTGCCGTGGAGAACCTGCACCGACTCGGCAAGGGGACCGACAACGAGGATCTTCTTCGCGTTTGATCCGAGCGGCAAAGCGCCATCGTTCTTCAGCAGGACCATGGCTTCCTGCGCTGTCTTCAACGCGAGTTCCCGATGCGGGGCGCTATCGATTTCGGACTCCGGCGTGTTGGCGTACGGGACCATGCTCGCTGGATCGAACATCCCCAGGCGCATGCGCGCCGTGAAGAGCCGTTTCAAAGAGCGGTCCAAATCGGCCTCGGTGAGCAATCCCTGCTTTACCGCATCGACGAATGGCTGGTAATCCTTGCTGTCTTTGGCAATGGTGAAAAAGTCGGCGCACTCGTTGTCCATGCCTGTCTTGATCGCCACAGCTGCGGCTTCAGCCTGACTCTTAGTGAAGTGATGTCCCTGGAAGATGTCGACGATCGCATCGCAATCGGAGACGACGTAGCCGTTGAATTTCCAGGCGCCGCGCAGCGTGTCCTCGAGCAGGAAAGTATTGGCGCAGGCCGGTTGTCCATTGACCCGGTTGTATGCACACATGACCGATTCGGCTTTTCCCTGCACCACGCTCGCGCGAAACGCCGGCAGATACGTGTCTTCCATATCGTGCTTGGAGACTTGGACATCAATGGAATGGCGTGTCGGCTCAGGCCCGCTGTGTACCGCGTAATGTTTCGGAGTAGAGATGACGCGGAAGTATTTCGGATCGTCTCCCTGCAATCCCGTCACGAACGCGACGCCCATGCGGCCGGTCAAGAACGGATCTTCGCCGTAGGTCTCCTGCCCTCGTCCCCAACGCGGGTCGCGAAAGATATTGATGTTGGGCGACCAGAAGTCGAGCCCTTCCATGATGTCGCGCCGTCCCGCTTTTACGGCCTGATCATGTTTCGCGCGAGCCTCGGTGCCGATCACGACCGCCATCTGGTGGATCAGGGAATCGTCAAACGTCGCCGCCAATCCGATCGGTTCGGGGAACACCGTTGCTGTGCCCGCGTGAGCTACGCCGTGCAACGCCTCGCTCCACCAGTCGTAGTTGGGAACTTGAAGTTCCGGTATAGCCCGGGCCTGGTTCACCAACTGTGACGCTTTCTGTTCCAGCGTCATGCGGTGAATTAAATCGTCCACCCGCGCTTCAATGGGCTGCGACGGATCGAGGTAGAGCGGCTGTGTACTGTTTTGTGCCACGGACGGAGCAGCAATAGCGACTAGAGAGAAAAGGGCAAACAACGCGGTCCCTACCCGGTTTTTCATGAAAGATCCCTCCCTGCGCGATCGTTCGCGCTCAAAACAGTCTGTCTGGGCTGTTTTTCGATGAATTTCCGTAAACGATTACGGTCGACCGTCGCTTGTAGCACAGCGCGAGGATGAGGTCAAGAATGGCGTTACCGACGCCTGGCAGCGCAGCGACCGTTAGTTGGTTTTGTGCTGATCTGGCGCGGTGAAAACGTATGTGGTGAGGCGCTCCAGCTTTATATTCGCATGCTTCGAAACGAGAACCGCACTCCCATCGCTAGCCTGTTCTGCCTCGACGTGGCCCATGTTCAGCGAATGCTTCGACGAAACCGGCGTGTCGGGCACGGACTTGTCTTTGTGAGCGTCCGAGTCTCCGGACGGAAACGGTTTATAGGAGTGCGATTTCGGATCCGGATATTCGCCGGCGCCATTCCATGTGCTGGAGGCGGGCTCGGCGGGTCCGTACTGCAGATCCTGACCCCCTTCCAGTACCGTCGGATAGTAATGAGGTGTTAAGTAGAGAGTAACTGCTGCCGTCCCATTTTTCGAGGAAACAGAGTCGATCCTGACCATCAATCTGGACGGCTCCGAATGAGATTTCGCTTGAGATACGGTCACTTGGCCCGAAAACGAGGTGTTCCGCGGGATGACGATACCGTTCACCAGAGTGGCCATGGTTAACTTTCCAGTAATCTTGGTTCCAACCGGAGTCTTGCCTGCAACCACGCTTTGCTCGAGGCTCAACGGAAATTCAATCGTCGGCGGGATGATATTTTTGTCGGCGTCCTGGCTGAACATTAACGAAATGCCGCCGAGTCCCAGCATCAAGTGAATCAACAATCGTCTGGAAAACATGGGGATTCCTTCCCCGGACGTGAATTCTGCGGCGTGATCGGAAAAACCCGCTGTTTGCACCGTAGGTTGGCGAGTATACCCCGGTTTTCTTCCCTGACATTGCAAAAGTTCTGCGAAAAGCGCCTAAGAAAACGATTTTGCGCTTGACAACGGTTAACAAGAGGTTATAGACCGTAAACGTTCACGGACGCGTGGGGAGTCCGTTCCCAGAGGACTGCCCCTGTCTCAACCCCTTTTCTGGAGGCTGGTACCATGAAATCCCTCTCGCCCAAGTATGCCGGGAGTATCGGGCAACTATGGCAGCGGCTGGACCTCCGCCTTGTGATTCTTCTCGCGGTCGTTGTGTTTTTGTTTGCCGCGCAAGGCCTGGCTCAGGAAGCAACCATCGTCGGTACGATCACCGATCCATCCGGCGCCGCTGTTCCAAACGCAACCGTCACCATTACCAACAACGAAACGGGCGTGGCGCGTACCATGCCCAGCAATACCGATGGACAGTACGTCGCACCCGATCTTCATATCGGACACTACAGCGTCAAGGCGACCGCAACTGGTTTCAAGGTGTCTGAGCAGTCGGCGATTACGCTCAACGTCGGCGACCGACTCCGCGTTGACTTCAAGTTGCAGGTCGGCAGCGCGCAGGAACAGGTGACTGTCGAAGCGAACGCCATCGCAGTGCAGACCGATAGCGGCGAAGTAAGCAACGTGATCACCGGACAACAGATTACGCAGCTCGCCACCAACGGTCGCAGCCTGTATCAGTTGTTTTCTCTGGCGCCTGGCGCATCAAGTCTCCAAGGTTCCAGAGTCGGATTCACGCCAGTCAGCGGCGACAGTACCGTGAGTATCAATGGTGAGCGCGCCGGTCACAACCTCCAGTTGATCGACGGCGGCGAAAACCTCGACCGCGGCGGCAGCAGCGGAAGCGTTATGCCTTCGATCGATTCGCTGGCGGAATTCCGCAACATGACGTCGAACTACAGCGCTGAATATGGTCTCGCGACCGCCGCGCAGATCTCGTCGGTTATCAAGTCGGGATCGAAGGACTTCCATGCTGAGGCGTGGGAATTCTTCCGCAACGACGCTCTTAACTCGCGTAACTATTTTCTGCAGAACGTTCCCCACCTCCGCTACAACATTTACGGATTCAACGTAGGCGGACAAGTGCCCATAGCGAAGAGCCATCCGACATTCTTCTTCTACAACATGGAATGGCGGAAGGAGGTCGACGGCGGAACTTTGAACCAGACTGTACCGCTAGCCAATGCGTATCCCGACCCGAGCGGCGCCGGTGCACTGATCCCCGGGACGTATAACGGCAAGACGATTACTGAGGTCGTACCTGCTATTTTCGGGATCAATCCGGCATTGATGTCCACCTGCGATGCCGCCACCAAGACTGCTCTCACTGCAGCCGCAGGTATAAGCGCATTCCCGAATAACACCATTCCTGACTGCGTCATTTCCAACAACGCGAAACAGTTGTTGACCGCGGGCGGCAAGTACGGCGGGATCTTTCCCACTCCCACCAGCGGAGTTAATTTTCAGGGTGGCAACAACAGCCCCACCAATCTGAAAGAAGAGATTGTCAGAATCGACCACCAGTTCAGCAGCAAGTTCTCGGTGTTCGGTCACTGGATTTCAGAGCAAATCTCGCAGACCTACGGGACGACGCAGTGGAGCGGCGATAACGTTCCATCGATCGCCGATACCTTTGGAAACCCGTCGTACAGCGCTGTGGTCCACGCCACCTACGTGATCAGCCCAACGCTGCTCAATGAGACATCGTTCAACTACAACGGCAACCGTATCAACATCATTCCGACGGGGCTGATCTCGGCACCCAGCGGATTCACCTTCAACAGGCTCTTCACTGGAACCAATGCCGACAACCGTATCCCCTCCATCCAACTCGCCGGTGTCACGGGCAGCAACTACACCGCGAACTGGACGCCATGGGTGAACAAAGCCGACGACTACCAGTTCCGCGATGACTTGTCGTGGACTCGTGGGGCGCACCAGCTGAAGTTCGGCTTTAGTTGGGCCATCTACAAGAAGATCCAGGACGCGTTCGCGAATACGGAAGGCAACTTCAAATTCGACGGTTCGTTTACGAGTCCTTCAGGATGCACCACGACTTCCACAGTCTCTTGCGGATATGACTTCGGCGACTACCTGTTGGGCTTCGCTCAGCAGTACACCGAAGATGGCGTCAAGATCAGCGGCCATTGGAACAACATCTCCCCAGCGGCATACATTCAGGATAACTGGCGCGTGAATAACCGCTTGACCTTGAATCTCGGCCTTCGGTGGGATGGAATTCCGCACACCTACGAAGCGAACCACCTATCGTCGAACTTCTATCCCAACCTCTACAATCCGGCGAATGCGGCTACTTTTGATTCGCAGGGATTCATTTGCAGCAACAACTCCTCTCCTGCTTGCCCGGGTGGCCCGAGCCCAGGGTTGGTGGCAAGCACGAATCCGACCCTCGGTGGATATCAGTTCTACCTGAACGGCATCGGCGTCGGCGGAGTCAACGGCATCCCGAAGGGACTCGTTAACAACTCCTGGAACAATTGGGGTCCGCGTCTTGGTTTTGCCTATGACCTGACTGGCCAAGGCAAGACTGTCATTCGAGGCGGATTCGGTATGTCGTACGAGCGTATTCAGGGCAACGATATGTACAACGGTGCCGTGAACCCTCCGGGCGACCCGAACCCCACGCTGAATGGCGTTTCACTCGACAACCCCGGCCTGAACCTGTCGTCAGGTAACGTCATCACGGCTGCGCAATTACCTGTTCTCCCATTGGGCGTCACTGGCATCTCGTCAGACTACAAGCCTCCGGTGAGCTATCAGTACAGTGCTGGCGTCCAACAAGCGTTGGGTGCTCACACCGTGCTGAATATCTCGTATGTGGGCAGCCAGGGACGACACCTCAACTACTACCAGGCGATCAACCTTGTTCCTCTTGGCGACTTGGGGAACTTCGTGAACACCACAGCCGGAACGGCAAACGGGCTGCCCGGCGGAAAAACGTTCGCCGAAGACGTGACGTACCTTGGTTACGGCAACATGCGTCTGGCATTCAACGGTGCGAACGCGCACTACAACTCATTGCAGAGCACACTGACCGGAACGGTGAAACGCGACCTTCACCTGCAAGTCTCCTACACGCTGGCGAAGGCGATGGATGCGACGACCGCGTCGGGCAGTGGTGGCGACCTCAACAACGCAACCAATCCGTATGCTGGCTGGCGCTATGATTTCGGCCCGTCCGTATACGATCGTCTGAATACCTTCTTCGCGAACTTCGTGTACGATCTCCCGCTGTTCAAGAATGCCACGAGCAGAGCTCTGAAAGCAGGCTTGGGCGGATGGCAAGTCTCGGGAATCATCACGGAGGAGTCGGGTGCTCCCATTAACCTGGGAGTGAACGGCAAGACGGCGGCCAGCATCATCAGCAACTCTGGCACGCGTCCGGACGTCACCGGATCGATCTCGCATCCAAAGACGGCTGCGGCATGGTTCTCGGGCAACTTCAGCGCGCCTACCTGTGCGCCGGGCGGCCCCGGAACCGATTGCTACGGCAACTTGGGATTCGACGCGATCCGCGGTCCTGGTCGCAACAACTTCGACTTGGCCCTTATGAAGAACTTCGCCTTCACGGAGAAGTTGCACATGGAGTTCCGAGCTGAAGCGTTCAACGCATTCAACCACACTCAGTTCCAGGGCAACGCGAACACCGGTGGTATCAGCACCAACTTTGGCGCTGGCGATTTCGGCCAGGTCAAGAATGCCTACGATGCTCGCCAGTGGCAGTTCGCTCTGAAACTGATTTACTGACGTGGCAAACCCTTCCCCCAACCTTCCCCGCCCGCATCGAACCAGATGCGGGCGGGATATTTTTCACTTCTGGAGAGAAGTATTCGCAAGCTGATTCCTCGTCCTGGTGTCGCAATCGGGGATGGCTGCAGTGACTGTACGGTGGACTACACGACCAAGCGCGCCATCATTCTCGTCTTCGCTCTAATTTGCGTGCTATCGGCAATAAGCTCAACGCAGGCGACCCCTTCCGAAGCCATCGCCCTTGAACAGCAGGGCAAATTGCCGGAGGCCGCCGGTGCTTGGCGTGCTTACATCACAAAGAATCCAAAAGATGCGGGTGCTTTGGCGAGCCTGGGAGTCGTTCTATCGAAGGAGCAGAAGTATTCAGAAGCTGCATCGGCGTACAGGAAGGCGCTGGCTCTCGCTCCGAAGCTTCCAGGGGTGGAATTGAACTTGGGGCTGGCAGAGTTTAAGCAGGGCCGGTTCACGGCAGCAGTTCCGCCTCTAAGGGCGGTCCTTGCTGCGAGTCCAAACAACGGACAGGCGCGAGTGCTGCTGGGCCTCAGCTACTACGGTTCCAGGAAGTTCGCAGAGGCGGCTGAGACACTTGAACCTGCCGCCAAAGCCGATCCCGGCAACGCCCAGTTGCACCAGACCCTGGCGCAAAGCTGCCTCTGGGCCAAGAAACTGGACTGCGCCCAGGAGCAATTCCGGCTGCTCCTGCAACAGAGTCCCGATTCCGCTCCAACCCACATCCTCATGGGGGAAGCTCTTGACGGCCTCGGGCGAACGCAGGAGGCCATCGAGGAATTCGAGTCCGCGGCCAAGATTTCTCCCAATGAGCCCAACCTGCACTTCGGACTGGGTTTCTTGTACTGGAAGACTCAACAATACGACGACGCCCGCAAGGAATTCGAACGCGAGTTGACGATTGATCCCGACCACGCGCAGTCGTTGGCTTACCTCGGCGATATCGAATGGAAGAACAGCAATCCGGATGCGGCCATTCCCCTGCTTCACAGAGCCACAACGGCAAACAAAGATGTGCGGATTGCCTACGTCGATCTCGGCGCGATCTACCTTCAGCAAAAGAACTACAAAGAGGCCGAGCCTGCGCTTGCGCGCGCTATTGCGATTGATCCCAAACAGCCCGATGCCCATTACCAGATAAGCCGTCTCTACCAGGCAACCGGCAGGTCCGCGGAGGCTGGGCAGGAACTTCAAAAAGTGCGCCAGTTGCGAGAAAAGCAGGACAGCCTGGTGGGCAAAATGCCATCGGCTCCGAATGACCTTGATCCAACACCGAAATAATTCTTAGAGAGATTCAGGAAGGACTACATGAGCAAGAAGAACGGAAATTATCAACCGAAGCCCGAAGATAAGTTTACGTTCGGCCTCTGGACACTTGGCAATCGCGGGCGCGATCCTTTCGGGGATGCCGTCCGCCCTACCTTCCCTCCCAACGATATCGCCTCGGTTCTCGGTGAGATCGGTGCATGGGGCGTCAACCTGCATGACAACGATCTGGTGCCGATCGATGCCACACCCAAAGAGCGCGACAAGATCGTCCGCGAGTTCAAGGCTGCCTGCAACGAGGCGGGCGT
>Ga0335079_10008209_pt1 | contig 11896 bp, 9 predicted proteins | sample Lox_Sample_33_FD_206719 | JGI IMG/M metagenome (GOLD analysis project Ga0335079, IMG submission 206719) | Soil microbial communities from Loxahatchee National Wildlife Refuge, Florida, United States - Lox_Sample_3.3 | ecosystem: Environmental > Terrestrial > Soil > Wetlands | place: USA: Florida... | reverse complement strand
TGAGCTGGCCTTGGATGCTCGTCACGTTTGCGCCGGTCACCCGGTTGAGCGCGATCGACCCCGCGCCCGGCTGCACGAACTGAACGCTCGAGCCCGACGGAATCGAGAAGGCGTTCCATTCGAGGATCGCCTTGCTCGTGCTCTGCGTGATCACGGTCTTGTTGGCGGCAGGCGAGGTCACCGTCACCTGCCCCGCCTTCACCTGCGGTGCCGAGAGCTGCGCCTCGGCAGAGCGGGAATGCACACCGAGCAGCGTGAGCAATAGGACGAGGAAAGTAGAGAGGGCGAGCGAATTGCCGCGCGATCGCATGACTTCGCGTTCACGCCTTCTCGGGGATAGATGGGATCTTGAAGCGCACACAAATTGCGACAGGTTGCAAATCCGCACGACCACAGTAGGCGCCAGATCCTTAACAATTCGTGCATTTTTTATGGGTATTCAACCGTCAATTGCTGGCGTCGCAGTCAACGAGAAGTCGTTCCAGTCCCACGCTTTTCCGGGGTCGATCGCGGCCGTCCCATCGATGAGCCTGACGCCGCTCCCTTCGTAAGGACTAGCAGGTTGCTGAAGAACCGTTCGCAACGGCTGGCTCGATGTGATTCACTCTCAGGGGCGTGACTGTCCGTAGTCAGAATATTTGAGACAGTGACCTGAGCCTCTAGACCTCCTCCGGATTTGAGTAGAGTCCGTCGACCGGAAGGAGACGGACGGTGCGGCCATCGAGGTTCAACGAGGAACAGATCATCGCGATCCTGCGCGAGCAGGAGGCGGGCGCGGCGACGGCGGACGTCTGCCGCAAGCACGGCATCAGCGGCGCGACCTTCTACAAGTGGAAGGCCAAGTACGGCGGGATCGAGGTGTCCGATGCGCGGCAGCTCAAGGCGCTCGACGACGAGAACCGGCGGCTGAAGAAGCTGCTGGCCGAAGCGATGCTCGACAACGCCATGCTGAAGGACATCGCCGCAAAAAATGGTGACGCCCGTCGCCAGACGAGAGGCCGCGGCTCATCTGTGCCGGACGCATGGAGTGAGCCAGCAGCGTGCCGAGTGCTGGGGGCGGACGCACCTCGATCCGCTACCGCAGCCGAAGGCCGGACGATGGCGCGCTCCGGGCTCGCTTGCGCGAGCTCGCCGGCGTTCGCCGCCGTTTCGGATACCGACGCCTCCACATCCTGCTCCGCCGAGGGAACTCACATGAACCATAAGAAGCTGCGCCGGCTCTATGCCGAGGAGCGGCTCCAGGTCCGTCGCCGCGGTGGGCGTAAGCGGGCGCTCGGCACCCGGGCGCCAATGGCGATCCCGCAGGGGCCGAACCGGCGCTGGTCGCTGGATTTCCTGAGCGATGCGCTGGCCGACGGTCGAAGGTTCAGGATCCTCGCGGTGGTCGATGACTTCACCCGCGAATGCCTGTGCCTGGTGATCGGTGGCGGTGTCATCGGTGCCAGCATCGCCTGGCACGCCGCCGAGCGCGGTCTCGGCGATGTGATCCTCCTCGAGCGTGACCGGCTCGAGGAGCCTCCAGGCCTCCTGCTGAGTGCTCTCGGCCACGCCGAACGGCCAGGAGCGATACTCGCCTCGATATCGACCGATTTCCACTCTTGGGTCAGGCACGGTCCTCCCTTCCGACTCGATCGGTGCCGGGCCCCGACACATCATGGGCCGTTTGGCTACCTCCAGTGCTCGCTTCGATAAGCGAAAGCGTATAGGGATCCTTCGCTTCCGTGATCCGGCCCGTTCGGAGCTCCTCAACGATCCGGCCGCCGACCATAACCGCTATCCTGTCCGCCATGTGATCCACCACCGCAAGGTTGTGCGTCACGAGCACGTAGGTCAGGCCGCGCTCGCGGCGGAGCTTCGAAAGCAAATTGAGAATCTCAGCCTGCACCGAGACGTCCAATGCGGAAGTCGGCTCGTCGAGCAACAGGATCCCGGGCTCGACTACCAGCGTTCGAGCGATGGCGACGCGCTGCCGCTGCCCGCCCGAGAGCTGGTGGGGGTAGCGGAATCGAAGCGACGGCGAGAGGCCGACGGCGGCGAGTGTCTGCTCGACGCGCTCCGGCACGTTCTCAAAGCCCTGCAGTCGAGCCGGTTCAGAGATGATATGGTTAATCGTATGGCGCGGGTGTAGAGATCCGAACGGATCCTGAAACACCATCTGGACGTTCTTGAAGAACGAAAGCGGCCGCGACGCGAGTTGGCGCACGCCGTCCACCATCACTTCGCCCGACCAGCGCTGCTCAAGGCCGCACAAGACGCGGAGGATAGTCGACTTACCCGAGCCGGATTCTCCGACTATCCCGTAGCACTCTCCCGTCCGCACCTCAAAATTGACGCCGTCTAACGCCCTCAGGACGCCTTCGCCGGCGCCGTATCGCACGGCAAGATCCTTCACCGTGATTCCCACGTCCTTACCCCTCCGCCCGATTCAGGACGGGAAGATCGGTGCGCGGACCTCCGATGCGCGGCGCCGATTCCAGCAGGCCGCGCGTATAGGGGTGCGTCGATTTCCTTAGATCCGCCGCCGCGACCGTTTCGACAATCTCGCCCCGCCGCATGACGATGATCCGTTCGCAGAACCGCTGCACCAGATTCAGGTCGTGGCTGATGAATAGCAGGCCCATTCCTCGCATGCGGACTTGCTCGTCAAGGATGGAGAGGACCTGCAGCTGCACCGTCACGTCGAGGGCCGAAGTCGCTTCATCGGCAATGAGGATCTCCGGATCGGTGATCAGCATGATCGCGAGCATGACTCGCTGTCCCATTCCGCCGGAAACCTCGTGCGGGTACAGCTCGTACACGCGCTCGGGATCGCGGATATGGACTGAATTCAACATTTGCATTGCTTTTTTCCGCGCCTCACCCCTGGAGATGCGCTGGTGCAGGCGAGCCGCCCCGGCGACCTGGTCGCCAACCTTGATCACGGGGTTGAGGGAATAGCGCGGATCCTGCATGACCATTGTGATCCGGGATCCGCGGATTCGGCGCATCTCCTTCTCGGTCTGTCGCAGGATATCGATGTTGCGGAACTCGAGCCTCTCCGCGGTCACTGTCGCGATGGGCTGGACGAGTTTAAGGAAAGATCGGGCGGTTAGTGACTTGCCAGAGCCAGACTCGCCCACGATCGCCAATTTCTCCCGCCCCATGGTGAAGGAAACGCCGCGGACAGCCTCGACGGTTCGGCCATTAGAATTGAAATTTATACGAAGGTTCTTAACTCGAAGGAGGCCATCCATCTCCTCCGCGGCGGCGCTCGGCACTGCTTTCATCGCCGCCTCGGATCGAGCGCATCCCGAAGTCCGTCGCCCAGCAGATTGAATCCGAGGCTCACCACGAATATCGCCAGGCCGGGCATTGCCGACACCCACCATTGCTGAAATGCAAACTGGCGACCGCTGGCGACCATGGCACCCCATTCGGGCGATGGCGGCTGTGCCCCGAGACCGAGAAACCCAAGGCCGGCGGCAATCAAGATGATGCCGGACATATCAAGCGCCACGCGGACAATCGTCGAGGTGAGGCAGATCGGCAGAATGTGACCGAGCACAATGCGAGCATGGGAACAACCGGAGAGCCGCGCCGCCTTGATGTAGTCCGTGTTCCTGATGACCAGCGCCTCGCTGCGGGCGACCCGCGCGTATGGCGGCCACCCCGTTAGCGCGATCGCGAGCACGGCGTTGATGATCCCCGGTCCAAGCGCTGTGACAAGCGCGAGAGCCAGAACGAGGCGCGGGAATGCGAGGAAGATGTCGGTAATGCGCATCATCACCGTGTCGATCAGACCACCGAAATAACCAGCGGCACATCCGACGATTAGCCCCAGCGGCCCGGCGATGGCGACGACGACCAAGACGATCACCAGTGTGATCCTTGTCCCGTAGATCACCCGGGAGAAGATGTCGCGCCCGAACTCGTCGGTGCCAAAGAAGTGGTGAACCGAAGGCGGCGCGAGCCTCGCGGTAAAATCCTGCTCGATTGGAGAATAGCCGGCGATCAGCGGAGCAAGGATCGCCAGAGCGACGAGCAGTCCCAGGACCGTCAACCCCATCGCTGCGAGGGGATTTCTTCGCAGGATAAGCCATTGCCGATAGAGCGAGCCCAGCCGCGCCTGTAGCTCCGACTTCGGGTCGGGGTCGAGCAACCAATAAGCGTGGCTCCGGTGCGAGGGCGGTGCCGGGGTCATCATGTGTTTGCGAGACCCCTTCGGGCTCGCGGATCAAGGAGTCGATAAAGCAGGTCCGCCAGCATGTTGATGATTACGAAGATGGTCCCGATCAGAATCGTGGCGCCGAGCACCGCATTCATGTCGGCCGCCAGTAGCGACGACGTCATGTAGGAGCCGATACCCGGCCAAGCAAACACGCTCTCGGTCAGAACGGCGCCCTCCAGCAGCCCGCCATAAGCGAGAGCAACCACGGTAATGAGCTGCACACGAATATTGGGGAACACCTCCAGCCATATGATGCGCCACTCGGGCATGCCCTTTACCCGAGCGGTGATCACGTATTCCTGTGTCAGCTGATCCAGCATGAAGCTGCGCGTCATGCGACTGATGTACGCCAGCGAGAAGAAGCCGAGGATCGCCGCTGGCAAGACCAGGTGCGAAAGCGCGTTGCGGAAGATCTCCCATTCGCCCTGAGCTGCGCTGTCAACGAGCAGGAAGCCAGTTATCCGCTCAATCTGACCGTCGAAACCGATGTCGAGCCTGCCGGGCCCGGCACTCCAGCCGAGTTCGGCATAGAACACCAGCAGAGCCATCAGCCCCAGCCAGAACACCGGCACCGAATAGCCGATCAGGCCGAGCACGCGGAAAAGATAGTCGGGCCATCTGCCCTCCCTGGCCGCGGCGATCATTCCCATCGGAATGCCAAGCACCGAGCCGATTAGAATTGCGGCCGTCGCGAGCTCCGCAGTGGCAGGGAAATAGCGCTTGAGATCGGACAGGACTGCGCGCGAGCTGATGAAGGATTGTCCGAGGTCGCCGTGCAGTATCCCGCCGACATAGCTGAGGAACTGAAGCCAGAGCGGCTGATCCAGGCCGAGCCGCTTGGCTGCCGCTTGGTAAACGTCGGGCGTGGCACGGTCGCCCACTACTACGAGAACAGGATCGATGGGAATGACGCGCGCGATCAGGAAGGTTACGAGGAGAAGGCCAAGGTAAGTGATAAAAATCGAGATTAGAATTTCACCAGCCCGATATGCCTTCTCGAATACCGCATCCATTGCACGTCCCCCGTCAGGGCGTCATCGAGCCCAGACCTTGGCGACCGAGGCTATGCGCGCGACGATCAAGATAAGGCGCGCCTACCTAGGACGGGCCCGGTGAAGGGGCCCGTCGAAGGGAACGAGACTACTACTTCGTGACCTTGTTGAGGACGGTCTGGAACATCAGCGGTCCGATAACCAGCCCGTTCACCGACTGCTTCATGACCACCAAGTCGCTACGCTGCAGCATGATGATGATCGGCGCGGTTGTCTGATACTTGGCCTGCAAAGCCATGTAGCCTGCTTTGCGCTTATCCTGGTCGACCTCCACAGCAAGCTTTTCGGTCTCGGCGTTTATCTCGGGAATGACCCAGTTGTTCCGCCAGGGTGGGGTCTTAAAGGTGCTCGCGTCGCTCGGATCGGGATTCCAAGCAAGCGCGCCGGCGTTCGCGTGGATGTCGAAGTAGTCGGGACCCCAATACGAGACGACTGCCTCGTGGTTGCGGGCGCGGTATTTGCCGAGCAGTGCCTTCTGGTCCGACATCTGAAGCTCGATCCGGATGCCGGCCTTCGCCATCGAGGCCTGCAGCGCTTGGCCGATCTCGATGTAAGGGTATTGATTGATGACGTCGAGCTTGAACGAAAGACCGCCACTCAAGCCGGCTTCGGCCAACAGCTTCTTCGCCTTTTCCACATCGAGCGAATATGGCGTGGTCTCCAGCGCCCACGGTGCGCCGGCTGGCCAGAAGCTTTGGTGGACGGCGTATTGGCCGCGCAGCACTTGCTCCGAGATACCCTTGTAGTCGATCAGGTAGCGCAGGGCTTCCTTTACCTTTGGGTTCGCCAATTCCTTGACCTTCTCGTTCACGGCGAGATAGAGCAGCTGGCCTCGAGGAAAGGTCTCGGTTTTGAGATTCTTCTTTCCCTGAAGAGCTTGAATCTGCTCCGGGCCAAGGTTCATCGCCATGTCGATGTCGCCGCGTTCGAGCAGCAGCTGCTGGGTACCCGCCTCCTTGACATGACGATAGACAATCCGCTTCGTCGGCGGGGCGCCCTCGTGGTAAGAAGCGACACTCTCCAGGACCAACGTTTCGCTCGGCTGCCAACTGATTAGTTTGAAGGGGCCCGAGCCGGCCGAGTTCATCTTCAGCCAGGCATAGCCAAAGTCGCCGTCCTTGGCGTGCTGCTCGACCACTTTTTTGTCTACCACGGAGGAGGGCAGCGAACTCATGACCCCGAGTACGATGCCGGTCGCAAAGCGGTCCGGCAGTGTCAGCACGAATGTGTCGGGGGCCGGTGCTGAGAGCGCTTTGTCCGCATTCTCGGCGTTAAGGCCAATCTGTGCCAGGAGGATCGTGGGTCCCTTCTTGAGCAGCAGGGCTCGGCGTATCGAGTAGAGCACGTCTTCCGACGTTAAGGGGTTGCCCGACGCGAACGTCAATCCCGGCTTGAGCTTGAAGGTATAGACCTTACCGTCGGCGGATGCGCTCCAGGATTCCGCGATCTGTGGCCGCAAGCGTGTTTCGGATTTCGGATCGTAGGCAAAGAGCCGGTCGTATAGCACTCCCGTCATCTGCAGGCTCAGTTCCTCGAATGCCTCGGCAGGATCGAGCGAGATAATACCTTCGATGTCCTGAGCGATGACGAGCGTATTGCCGGGTGTATCGGCGGTGCTGGGAAGCGATGCGAAGGCCGCCAGGAACGCCGCCGCGGCAAGCGATCGGCAGATGGTTCTCACTCCAAGCATGGGCTTCTCCCTGATTTGATTCTTGATTCGGCGCCTTAGCGACCGCCGACCGCGCCCGACTGGTGATTGTTCCACGGCCGGTCGCTCGGAAATACTGTAAAAAACCCGAAGTAAAGTTGGATGGCGGCGGAGTTTGCCCCGATTAATGATCTTTGGTGGAGTGGTTGGGCTCGAGGAGCAGTCTCTGCCCCACCAGCACCCGCGACGCTTGAATCAATCGGTTCATGGCAATCGATTTGTCTCAGGGTCCGCGCGCCATTTGGCCGCGTCGAAAGCTTCCCGGTCTCCCGGTGGACACTCGCGTTGCGTGGCGCCGCACAGGCGCGTAGCCTTCCCAATCGGATCGGATGCTACCGAGCACTGGGAGCCATGCCGAAGAACGGTGAACGTTCGGCGCCGTCATTGCAGTTGAGCGACCTGAAATCCATCCGCGTGTTCATGGCGGTTGCGGAGAGCAGCGGGCTTTCTGCCGCGCAAGCGAAACTCGGATTGAGCCTTTCCCACATCTCCTCCATCCTGAACAACTTCGAGAAGCGGTTCGGCGTGAAGCTGTGCGAGAGAGGAAGATCCGGCTTCTCCCTGACAGAAGAGGGCAATTACATCTATGCGTCGTCGGCACGCCTGCTGCAGACATTGGAGAAGTTCGAGTCCGACCTCGCCTCCTTTCGCGGCGTGCTCACGGGCTCGCTCAGCATAGCCGCGCATCCCGGAGATGTGACGCACCGCGAATTCATTCTTCCGAAGGCAATCAACCGCTTCCTCTCGCGCGAAAACAACCGCGCCAACATCCGCCTGGAGACGGCTTCACAGGAAGTCATCGTCAACGGGATCGTCAACGGTACGATCGATCTCGCCATCGGCTTCTTCCCGAACGCGCATGTCGGCGTGGTGAAATACAAGCTTTACGAGGAGCGGTCGTGCCTCTACTGCGGCGCTGGGCATCCGCTCTTCGCCCGGAGCGATGACCCCCGCACCGAGGAAATCGTCGCACACCAGTTCGCAATGCGCAGCGAGATTCGTGCGCCTTATCTGCCCGAGGTGCTTTCGGACGTCGTGGTCCGGGCGATTGCATCCACCCAAGAGGCTCGAGTGCTCCTGATCTTATCGGGCAAGTTCCTGACGTTCGTGCCGGACCATGTGGCTGCGCGGTGGGTCGCTGCCGGTCGCATGCGTCGCCTCGGCGGTGACCAGTTCTCCTATACGATTGAGGTGGAGATGATCACTCGGGATCTAAAGAATCCACCCGCGCTCGTCACCGCCTTCATCCAGGACTACTCGGCGGTCTGCCTCGAGGAGGCAATCACCGTTCCGCGGCTCTGGGCCGGCAATCACTGAACCCCCGTCGCTTGCGTGCATCAACGCAATGCGGGCGGGGCCGTGTTAGCGTTGGAAGAAGAACCGCCGCGAGGCCGCGAGCGCCCGATCGAAGCGGTTGAGCGCCTCGTCGACCTCGGCCGCCCCGATGATCAGAGGCGGCTGAAAATTCACTGCATGCGGGTTAAGGGAGGTGCCGCGGACGAAGAGCCCTTGCGCCATGCATGCCGACACGATCCGCTCCCGCTTTGCCGGATCGGTGACGTCGACGGCGTAGATCAATCCACGCCCCCGCAGTGTAGGATTCAGAAGGTCCGAGTAAAGCCGCGTCAAGCGACGTAGGCCGTCAGCCATCCGGCCGCCGACGTCGTTGACGTGAGCGCATAGGGCCGGCTCGGCATATTTGCCTGCCAGCCAGCCGGCGAGGCTCGCGCCGATCTCATTTCCGGCATGGCTTGAGATGTGAACGAGTTTCGGCGACACGAAAGTCTCCGAATGTTTGTTGGCATAGCTCAGGGCCCCGCAGGGATAGATGCCGCCTGTGATGCCTTTGCCAGTGACCAGCAAGTCCGGAACAATGCCGTAGCGGTCGAACGCCCATACGTGCCCGGTGCGGCATAGTCCGCCCTGCACCTCGTCGAGGATCAGCAGTACGCCCCGCTCATCGCAAAGGCGCCGCACCTCTCCGAAGTAGTCGTCCGGCGGGATCGCGACGCCACCCGGAATTTGGATCGTCTCTAGACAGACAGCGGCGGTGTCCTCGTTGACGAGCTCGGAGAGGCTTTCGATTGACCCGTACTGCGCCTTGCTAACGCCGCCGGCCAGCGGCGCATAAGTCTCCGGAAGCATTGAGGCGTCATCCATTGCCAACGAGAAACCGATATGTCCGTGGTAACCATTGATCGCGGAGACCAGGTTCCGGCGTCGAGTGATGCGCTTCGCGAATTTGCAAGCCGCTTCGAATGCTTCGCCGGCGCAGGTAACGAAGAAAGTGCGATCGAGAGGCGCGGGAAGGATCGTGGAGAAATCACGCTCTCCCTTGTTGCGGCGCTCGGACGGCAACGGCCACATGCCCGCGTCGTGATTCCGGATCAACGAGATCGCTTGGGCGCGAATCTCCGCGGCGTCGAAGCCAAAGTTGAATGTTCCGCCGGCGCAGAAGCATGAGAGCAGCTTCTTGCCGTTCTCGTCCGTCAACCACACCCCCGAGCGTTCCCGCTGCGGCCATGATGCAGTGTAGGTCGTTGCGAATTCGCCAACGGACGGCGCGACGTTCGTGTTCACGGTGGAATTCTCCGATTCGACAAGATCAACGATCAATTGGTTCCATGGTTCAATGGCACCGCAGCTTGCTCGGAGTGGCCGAACGCGTGCGATGCCTTTATCGGTGCCTCAATTCCGTGCAGGCACATTCTTACGTCGAGCTGCGGCGTGATGAACCTGCAACAACCGAAGTAAACTCTTGGTCTGGCGAACTCCGATTGGGGGAAACAAAGCGGCTCCTGTCTTCAGGGACTTTAGGTCGCGTTTGTCGCGCCCGAGAAGCGACAATCCCGACATCGCACCCGCGCAAGCCGCCTGCTAGATTGGAACGCTTACCATAGGGAGCCGCGCCGCGATCAACAATCGAGGTCGGACGGAAGGAGCGCTTTTTTGGCTGGCAAGTTCGATATCGAATTCGATGTAGTCGTCGTCGGCGGTGGATCGGCGGGGTGCGTATTGGCAACGCGTCTTACGGAAAATCCGGCGATCAGTTTGTGCCTGATCGAGGCTGGTGGTCGCGACCGCAACCCGTGGATCCATATTCCCTTGGGCTTTGGGAAACTAGTCCCAAATCCCAAAGTCAACTGGGGCTACGAGACAGAGCCCGAAAGCCGACTCAACGGCAGACGGCTAAGCTGGCCTCGCGGTAAGGTGCTCGGTGGTTCCAGCTCGATCAATGGCCTCGTGTTCCTACGCGGCGCTCCAAGCGACTTCGATGGATGGGCGAAATTGGGCGCCAAAGGATGGGGCTACAAGGACGTGCTGCCCTATTTCAAGCGCATGGAACACAACGTGGGTGGCTCCGACGCCTATCGCGGCCAGAATGGACCGATGACGATTTCCGATATCAGGAAACCTTCGACAACATCGCGGGCGTTTGTAGAGGCATGCAAACAGCTGCAATACCCTTTCAATCCAGATTTCAACGGCGAGCGGATCGATGGGGTGGGTATGGTTCAGCTTAACGTGCGCAATGGTTGGCGCTGCTCCACCGCGACCGGTTACCTCAAGCCCAATCTTAGGCGCAAGAATCTGAAGCTGATGACGCGCACCCTTGTGCAGCGGATTCTCTTCGAGGGTCGGCGTGCTGTTGGCATCGAGGTCGAACGTGGCGGCTCCATCAAGCGGATTGGGGCGCGGCGAGAAGTCATCGTCTCCGGCGGTACCATTAACTCGCCATTGCTACTGATGAATTCGGGTGTCGGACCTGCGGTCGAGCTCAAGGACATCGGAATCGAAATCCACCACAATCTGCCAGGGGTGGGCAAGAATTTGCAAGACCACGTGCAAGCACGATTCACGTTCCTCACGCGGCAGCTCGGAACGCTGAATGAAATCATGACGTCGCGCCGTCAACAGGCGCGCATGGCGTTGGAGTGGTTGATGTCGGGCTCGGGTCAGCTTGCGGTGGGGGCGACCGAGGCCACTCTGTTTGCCAAATCTGATCCGACCGAACCTGTGCCCGATTTGCAGTTTCAGGCAATCAATTTCTCGGCCGAGCATCTGACGCTGGGGTTGGATCGCTGGCCCGGCTTCGGATTTACCTTTTGCGTCTGCCGCCCAAAGAGCAGGGGCGAGATAAAGCTTGCTGACGGGACTGGACGCTCAAAGCCGCGGATCTTTGCCAACTATTTCAGCGATCCCGAAGACGATGACATGCGTCGCTCGGTAAAGGCGTTCCATATCGGTCGCCAGGTCATTACCACCGAACCATATCGCTCGCTGATCTTCTCCGAAGTGAGGCCAGGTGCTCACGTTGTTTCCGAGGATGATATCAGGAGGTTCATTCGTCAGATCGCGGGGACGGTTTTCCACCCCTGTGGCACTTGCCGGATGGGACAGGACGAAGGTGCCGTTGTCGACCCTGAACTGCGGGTGCACGGCATCGAGGGACTGCGCGTGGTCGACGCTTCCGTCATGCCGGCGATCCCGTCTCCTAATATTCAGCCCGCTACCATCATGATTGCAGAGAAGGGTTCGGATGTGATCTCAAAGTCTTTGGCGATGTAAACGAGGAGATTCGCGAGATTTAGGTGGGCCAAGGCTAACGAGCACGGCTGTGTCGTGCGCATTGCCTTGGCAGAATTTTGCGACGAGGAGCATTGAAAATCGAAGTGCCAATGATCGGCTGGCGTAGAGCTAGCTTTGCAACGCGACAAAAGAAATGCCCCGCGGGAGCGGGGCAAAAGGAGGGACGAATGGAGGAAAAGTCGATGATATAGTTCCCGGCGATGGTTCTGGGCCTTCACAAGGTCAGAGATCAATTTCTGGCTCGGGTAATAAGCTATGTTCGCGTTCATCCTCAATGTCGGTGCGTTTCGCAGCGATCGAGTTTCGTCACTCAACCAGGCGCGCTCCCAGCACGAAGCG
>Ga0335079_10008207_pt1 | contig 11899 bp, 11 predicted proteins | sample Lox_Sample_33_FD_206719 | JGI IMG/M metagenome (GOLD analysis project Ga0335079, IMG submission 206719) | Soil microbial communities from Loxahatchee National Wildlife Refuge, Florida, United States - Lox_Sample_3.3 | ecosystem: Environmental > Terrestrial > Soil > Wetlands | place: USA... | reverse complement strand
ATATCCGAGCGGTTTGCAACGACCATGACGGCGAGTGCCAAGTGTCACTCTCAGGCCGGATGACAATTGACACCTGTCCCGATTTGCGAACAATGTTGCTGGAGCGCCTGCGGAATCCAAGCTGCCGAATCCTGATTGTGGACTTTTACGAAGTCGCGTATATCGACACATCAGGGCTCGCCATGTTAGTTGAGCTTCTCAAGGCCGCCCGAACCCGAGGGAAGACGTTCTGTTTGAGCCGACTGCGAGAGCGGCCACGATACTTACTGGAGACGACTCGACTGTTGCATCTTTTCCGCGAACTGGATCGCAACGCGCCTCTGATAAAGGATTCGCGCTCCCTATGAGTGAATCGGTGATTGAACGTCTCGGTAGTGGGACGCTGCGTCACATTGGTTACGTGGGCGGCCTCGCGACGCAGTTTTGGAGCACTATCGCCTCCTTGGCGCCGGTCCTACCCCTCGTCGGGAATCGCCACCGGTGGCGATCAGCAGTCCGGCAAATGCTTGTGGTGGGTGTCGATGCATTGCCAATGGTGGGGATCATGGCGGTATGTGCGGGCTTCATTCTGGCCATGCAAGGGGCTTCGGAGCTTCGACGTTTCGGGGCCATGAATTTCGTGATCGAACTGGTGACAATTGGTTTCACTCGAGAATTAGGGCCGCTGCTCACCGCAATTGCCGTGAGCGGACGTTCAGGGTCGGCCTTTTCGGCGGAGATCGGCAGCATGGTGGTTACCGAAGAAATCGACGCTCTGAGGACGATGGGTATCGACCCAATCGAATTCGTGCTTGCGCCAAAGTACCTGGCGGCGCTAATTGTACTTCCGTGCTTGACAATCATGTGTACGGCCTGTGGAATTCTGGCGGGTGGGTTTTTTATGCGGCTCACGACGGATATGGCCTTTGGAATTTACATCTCTTCCGTCGTGCACTCCATGGTGCTGCGCGATGTGTGGACTTGTTTGGTAAAGAGCCTGGCCTTCGCCACCATCATCGTGCACGTCGGTTGTCTGGAAGGTTTCCGTGTCCGCGGGGGACCAGACGCCGTTGGCCGGTCGGCTACAGCCGCGGTCGTGAAATCCACATTCCTGGTAATTCTCACCGATGTGGGATTCACGGCCATCTTTTATCTGACCGGCGGGAAGTGAAGCTATGGATCGAGCGCCAGAAGGCACGTCGACTGAACCGGCGATTTCCGTCCGGGACGTGGTGGTCAGTTACAACGGCCGCCGCGTGCTCGACAAAGTCAATCTAGACATCGCGCGCGGCGAAACGATGGTCTTGCTGGGCGGTAGCGGCTCAGGGAAGAGCACACTCTTGCGCCAGATTATAGGCCTGGAGCGGCCCGAGTCCGGCCAAATCCTTGTTAGCGGCGTAGATCTCTGGAACTGCAAACCCAAGGTTCTTAAGAAACTTCGTCATTCGATTGGAGTCGCGTTTCAGAACTCTGCGTTGTTCAATTCCATGTCGCTAGAAGACAATATCGCGCTGCCCCTCCGGGAGCACACTCGACTCGCTGAGTCGACAATCCGCCTCATGACCTGGATGAAGCTCGCTGTCGTCGGGCTGGCAGAGTTCGGAAAGCTCAGTCCACAGGCGCTCTCCGGGGGAATGAAGAAGCGCGCCGCAGTCGCACGAGCTCTTTCGCTCGACCCCGAAATTCTTGTGTTCGACGAGCCCTCGGCCGGCCTCGACCCCATTGTTGGGGCGGAACTCGACGAACTGATCTTAGGTCTGAAGCGCGCGTTCAACATGACCGTCGTGGTGGTGACTCACGAGATGGCAAGCGCATTCCGGATCGCAGACCGGATGGCGATGCTGTACGAGGGGTCAATGATCGAAGTCGGTACTAAAGAGGATCTCAGAAACAGTCCTCATCCGCAGATCCGGCAGTTTCTTGACCGCGTCCCGGACCAAATCGCTGACACAGCGTCAATCGACAGATATTTTCAGCAGTACCTGGAAGGGAGCTCAGCGTGAACACAGAAGCTAAGGTGGGCACATTCGTCATCGTTTGTTCGATCCTGCTGGCCGTTACGGTGTATTACGTGGGTAACGAGCAGTGGGGACAACATTTGACGCCGTATAAGACCTACTTGCACTACGCTGGGGGGGTGTCCTCGGGGACGGAAGTTCTTTTCGGCGGTATCGCCGTTGGCAGGGTAACCGCTGTTCGAGCCTGGAACCAGGATCCGACACGGATCGAAATCCTGCTTGAGGTGAAAGAGGGGACGCCGCTGAACGAGAAGTCGGTGGCTGGGTTAGGCACCGTGAGTCTAATGAGCAGCCCTGCAATCTCGATCACTACCGGGTCTCAGGAGGCTTCGCGCCTCAAAGCAGGCGACGTAATTGCTTCGCAGGAAACGGTAAGTATCGACGATATGGCTCGAAAGTTGTCCGGAATTGCGGACAACGCAGCGGTCTTGATCAGGCAAGTGCAAGGCGAACTCGAGGGAATCAGCGGGGAAACCCGAACGCTGCTGGCAAATTTAAACGAAGCAACGGGACCGGCGAACCGCACGCAGATCGCGGAAATCTTGCATCGGGTCAATTCCGTGGTGGCGCAGCAGTCCCCGAAAATCGACAGAATCACAGATCAGGTGCTTCTGGTAAGCAGGGATGCGGATTCAGCGATCAAACAAATTAGTCCTCTGCTGGAGCACACGGACGCGACGATTTCAAACGTGAATCTGACGATCGATCAGTTACGTGAGCCCATCCGGCAAGACCTTGCACAACTGCAATCGACGATGGAGCAGGCGAAGAGCCTGCTCGCCAGCGTTCAGAGTGTCGTGCGAGGAAACGATGATAACATCCGCGAAACCATAGAGAATCTCCGCATAGCGGCGGAGAATCTCGATCAAATGACCGACCAGGTTAAACAGCGTCCATGGAGCCTGGTAAGAATCCGCCAGACGAAGGATCGCAAAGTGCCTCAATAGCGCCTGCTCACGGGGAAACAGAGCCCGGCGGCTCCACGAAATGTTGGCTTTGATTCACATCGACTTATGACTTGGCAGCAGGAAGCGCTACTCACCCTTCGGGTTGTGCCCGCCGGAGTATTGGGCGCGCTCGTGGGATGGCAACGTCAGCACGCAGGGCAGGAAGCGGGCATCCGTACGTTTGCGGCGGTAGCGCTGGGGGCATGTGTTTTCGGTCTGGTTACTCCGGGTGACACGCGCATTGCCGCGCAGGTAGTGAGCGGCGTCGGTTTTCTGGGCGCGGGCGTAATCATCCGCGGCCGGACGCACGTACACGGGCTGACAACCGCAGCCTCTCTGTGGGCGACGGCGTCTATCGGGACGGCAATCGCTTATGGACACTTTACAACGGGCGCGTTGGTGACGATCGTCCTTGTGGTGCTCCTGGCAATCCCGACTAAGAAGCGGGAAAAGGAAATTGGTTTGGGCAATCAGCGGCCCTGACGCGCGCTCCAAACGCAGTCGTGGCCTATGGCGGGCGTTGGTCGCGGCGCATCAGCGTGTCTATATAGCGAATGAGCTTGCGATCTTGAGCAAATTCGGCCGCCATTCCGTCGCATTCTCGCTGGAAGACGGGACCACCCTCTCTGTGCGCTCAATTTCACGTTCCGGTGGCACCGAGGGCAAACAAAAACGCGTTCGGCGCCGCTCGTATTCTGTGAAGACGCTTCTTCAAATTAAGGATTCGCTACATGGGTCCGATAAAAATCGCGAAAAAAAAGCAGTGCATTCTCTTCTTGACGGTCGCGGCAGTGCTTCCCGCGGTCGCCGCCGATGACACTGCCGTGCGGGTTGGAAGGGCCGTGACCGTTCTCGGTACGATGACGGAACCTGGGCACGGCATCCGGCCTCAACAACTCGGCAGTGCGGACTGCATCGCCGTCATCCCGGGATTCAAGAAGGGCGCCGCAGTTGTTGGTGTTGGCTACGGACGGGGGTTCATTTCCTGCCGGAATAGCGGCGGCTGGTCCGCGCCGGGCGCGGTGACACTAGAGAGCGGCAGCTTGGGGGTTCAGGTCGGCGGCGAAAGCATTGACATCGTCATCCTGTCACTGGACAAGGAACAGCGCTCGAAGCTACTTTCGGATCGCTTCGCGGTTGGGTCCGATGCTTCGGCCTCCTGGGGAAATGGCAAGTCGGCGCACGAGGATCCCGATGCAAAGCTGCTATTCTTCGGTCACACCAAGGGAGCTTTCGCCGGCTTCGGTCTTGATGGCGCCACCCTGAAACCCGATGAATCCGGCAACAAAGCCCTCTATGGGAAGACAGTAGCGAATACCGCTATCGTCCAGGGTGAAGTAGAGACGCCTGAAGTTGCGCAGCCGTTCGTTGCAGAGCTCCCTCGGTAATCGCGACAAAAACGCCGGCGAATCGGCTTCTTTCATTGGTAAACGTCACCTCGGCTGGAGAGTACGATTGAAACGCAACCCACAACTATTGCTTGCTATCGCCCTCATACCTGCGGTTGCGGGCCTAGCCGCATGTGCCAGCAAGATCCGGTACCCGAACTTCTATGTTTTGAACCTCCCTACTCCCGTGCCTGCTGGCGGCCAGCCGCGACCGGTCCTCGGCTCGGTCGCGGTGCGGGAATTTGGCGCTCCGAGCTTTTTAAGGGGAGGTCCAATCGTGTACCGCCCATCGCCTGAGCAGTTGGGATTTTATGAGTACCACCGCTGGGCTGTAGACCCTCGCCGCACGGTCACCGGGGCGGTGATCCAGGAGTTGGAGTCGCGGGGGATATTCCGGTCAGTCGATCTTTTCGATGGCCATGGCGCTCCGGATTGCCTGGTGACCGGTGCGATCGACCACCTCGAAGAGGTCGACCAAGGGTCGAATGTCATCATCGAAGTTAGTCTGTCGGCACAGTTGACCAACCTGCGGACAGGCGAGGTGCTGTGGCAGGGCAATTCGTCACAAACAACGAAGCTAGAGCAGCGGTCGGTGCCGGGCATTGTGGCCGAAATGTCCCGGGACCTGGCGAACGCGGTCGAACGCCTCGTTTCGTCCATGCAGAACCGCCTCACCGTTACATCCGCATTGCTTGGCCGCTGACTGCGGACTTGCCCGAGGGGCACACTTGTTGGGAGGACTGAAAAGCCGTACGCTGCCTCGATCAACTTAGTTCGTAGTGGAGTATCACGAAACCGCCGCGGTACGAGCCATCGCGACCGCCACGGTACGTCGCATCGCATCCAGGATGGAGCTTTGGATTACGCCAGAAGCGCCGGGAGGACTCATGATATATTGGCGCCATGGTAAGAGTTCAGGCGGGTCTCTGGGTGTTGGCCGTGTTCCTGGCGACTCCAGGCGCCGTCCTTTCTCAGGGTCCACTGTGGCCGAGGACACCCGCTGCCCGCGCCGCGACGGAATCGCCGCCGGGCACCATCCGCGTAGACGCATCCGTGGTCCTGATTCCCGTTCATGTCACTACCGCGGTTGGCGCCTCCGTCACCGATCTCTCCAAGGAGAGCTTCCACGTTTTCGCGGAGAATACCGAACAGGAAATCACGTATTTCGCAAAAGACGACGCCCCGGTTTCCATCGGGGTCCTGCTCGATACCAGCGGCAGCATGCAACACAAGATGCGGCGATCCTCGGAAGCCGCGGCGAGCGTACTCCGCACCGCCAACGCCGCTGACGAATTCTTCCTGATCGAGTTCAATGAGCGGCCCAAGCTCACCGTCCCGTTCACCAACAATACTGAGCAGCTCTTTCGTCGCTTTCTGAGGGCCGGCCCCTTCGGCCGCACCTCCCTTCTTGATGCCGTCCACCTCGCATCCGTCCAGATCAAGAACGCCCGCAACACGCGCAAGGCCGTCCTGGTCATCTCCGACGGTGGCGACAACCACAGCCGTTTGTCACGGACGCAAATACGCAGCGATGTGCTAGAGTCCGACATGCAGTTATATGCGATCGGCATTTTCGATAGCGGAGTACGCAGAGACCGGCCGCGCGAGGAGTTGAATGGTCCCGATCTTCTTGCGGACCTGGCCAACGAGACAGGCGGCAGGCAGTACCGCGTCGATAATCTCGACGACTTGGCCGCTGTCGCCGCCCGTATTAGCATCGATATGCGCAACGAGTATCTGCTCGGCTTCTCACCGTCAGACGATCAGCGTGACGGCAAGTACCACCGTATTAACGTTACAGTCGACGGCGGCGGGGCGAATCTGAAAACCTACTATCGGCGGGGCTACTACGCGCCCGTCCAATGACCTCACTGCTGGGTGCGTGCCGCGGACACGGTCTCAAGACTTCGAGTTTTCCGACTGGATCGAAGATATGGGCTATGAAAGCAAACGCGCTGTACCTCAGTCATGGCCTTTGCGATCGCTTATGGTACGTATTGCGGGCTGCGCGGCGACGGCCCGCTGTGTCTGGCTGAGCGTCGTCGTCAAAGAATTGATCGACAGGTGGTTCACCACCGGGGTTACCAGCCATCGCAACGAAGTCGGGATGTCGCGCGTCAGAGCCATAGCTTCGATCTCCAGATATACTCCGCCATCGCGCTGCTCGTATTTGGTGATGCTGTGAATCCTCCAGATGTAACCGTCGCCCGTGTCCGGCGGCCGAAGATGTTCGGAAGGATGCCCATATTCATCGATTTGTTGGATCAGGGTCGCGTCGGCAGCGGTGTATCCTCGACGTGAGTCGACCATGAAACTGTGAGCTCGGTACCGGCCTTGCATCGCGGCGCTGACGAACAACACGTGCCGTTGCCAGATCATCGAAAACTCCTGATCGGTTGCGTTACAAGCGAGCGATCTGGAATCTGAGACTACTGGTTTGTAGATCTCGCTGTACTTGTCGTAGTCGTGAACGACGGCCAACACACTCTCGATGCTAACGTTGGGAATAAAGATGGCGCCGATCCAATCGTGAATGAGGCCACCAGGAACGTTTTGGGTTCCATGGCCAACAACCGGCGCGACGACGATCTCGCCTCGCCGGGTGCGTTGGGCCCGGTCGGCTGACTCATCGATCCATAGGAAGGGCTCTTTCGCATTCACACGCGCTTGCAGCCGGGCACTCGTGCCGCGCACGTATTCTTGCCACGCATCCAGGGTTGCGCCTTGCAGTTCGATCGCGGAGGCCGTCCCGGCGAGTCTCGATAGAAGCGCTGCGAGTACGAGAAAGCTGTTAACCCTAATCATCGTTGCCTTTCGCAGCGAACTAGGGCACGCGGCGTTCCAGCCGCCTGGTACCGGGAAGTGCATAGGATTCAATGCCGCTGTCTTCCCTGGTTGCCGAAGGTGTCTTGCGGCGTTCGGTTTCTGTCGTAGATTCGACAGCGACAGGTGGAAACGGGTGCGCGGCTACCGCTGAACCATCGAGTGTTCCGGCGCGGCTGAGGGTTCCGCGACTGGGAACCCCAGTTCCGGAACGAAGCGTGTTTCGCGATCAACGAGGCGATGCACGATAGCAAATAGGAAGCTTGCAGAGAGTCCGCACATCAGAACGCCCGTTACACTCTCTACAGGGCCCAAATTCCGCCATTTCGGGGGGAGAATTAGATCTCCGTAGCCGACCGTCGAGTAACTGGTAATCGAGAAGTAGAATGCAGATTCCCACGAGGAGAAACACTTCCAGCGATAAAATGCGCTCCACAGCAGGATCTGGGACATGTGAAGCGCGATTAGTACACTGGTGAGCCGGACAATCAGTGCGGCGGACCGAACTGGACCCAGTCTATGCCTATAACGCGAAAAATGTGCGATTCCCCAATCGATGAGTGCGGCCATCCCGCCGCACTGGACGGAGAGTGTGAGTGTTACGAGAATCGTGGCGGCGACGGCTTGGCGGAGAAAGCCCATATGCTCAAGTCATCCAGCACGCGTCTTTCCAAGAAATTCCGCGATCAGTCGCCGCATCAAACCTGGATGCGTTCGAAGCCGTGACGGCCGCGTATACGGGCCAAGGCTTGTCATCATCGCGTGATCCTCAACCCAGTGATGAGCATATGGGTGCGGAAGCCTTCATAACCGTAAAACGCTTCACCGTATCCGTAATAGCGCCACTCGGCGAACCAACCTAACTGCCTGCCGAGCGGCAATCGAAATCTCGCTACTGGCTGGTAGTACTTGGTGGGACGGCTTCCTGCGGAGATGAAGAAGGAACCTCCCACCGTGATGGTTGGCGCAAAGGCGGAATGGATCGGAGGTTTTATCTCGAACAGAGCCGTGGCCGTATGGGCATTATCACGATATCGCGACGGCTGCGTCTGCAGTGTTCCCGGGTCCAGATAACCGAGATTGGAATACATCGTCGATCGCGTATAGGTCCCTTGGAGACTCACGGTCTTCCCAGGGTTAAAGAAGAATGACAAGGATTCCTGCCGGGCCTGGTAATCAGAATTAACGCCAGGAGTCGAGTTGTGATTGAGCAGTCCGGAAAACGCGCCTGTCAGGATGAGCGATTTCAGCGCCCGATAGCGCGCTTGCGCGCGAACCCTCTGATAATCATAAAGACTGGTGCGAAAGTCCGCGGCGCCGCTCGATCCGACTTCGGCCTCGGCCGAGAGGGAAAGTCTCTGTGCCGCCTGATATCTGAAGCCTCCCAGGCCGACGTTGCGCCTCAGACTCGCTCGATCAGCGCTGGCTAGGCCCGCAGGCGGAAGAACTAAGTCGCTCGCGTCGCCCCAGACATAGCGATATCCCCCACGGACCATTAGTTTAGGAGTGACGTCAAAGAAGAGATTGATCTCTGCCTGATTGTAGTTATTCACCAGCGCCGAATTTAGCAGTTCCATGGCCTGCTGCGTCGTGGTGGTATTCCCGAAAACTCGGTTTGATGCGGCCGAGCCGGCGTTGTGCATGCGATCGGTCATCCAGCTTGCGGTGATGCGCACACGCGACACAGGGCGCATTTCGAAGCCATAGCTGCCAGTGGTATGCGGAAGTTTCGCCGTAGACGATTGTAACCAGGACTGGCTGGTGTACAGCAGCAGCGGATTCAACTCCAACAGATTCCCTGTCAAGCTCTGCTGGTAATTGGTATCGTTTTTCGGTTGGGAGTAGAGAAATTCGCCGTACAAGTCGAGCCAGGACGCCGGCTCGGCGGTGAATAGACCCCTGGTATAGATGCTGGTGCCCCGAATCCCATAGGCGGTCAGCAGGCTGGTCAGATCAGTGGTCTGACCCAGGACCGGTGTCGGGACATTGCCATAGTTGGTCGCACCTGGGTTCTGGAACACTTGCTGGTCGTCTTTGAACGTGGTTCCGCCTTGTTCGATCGTGGCGTGGAACCGTCGCAGCTCAACGCGGACTCCACCGCGGTAAAGATTGGTGAAATCTCTGAGCTTCTCCGCGACCGGAAACTGGTTGGCATCGGTAAAGAACGCCGTCGTGCCGCTACCGGACCCGGAATTATACTCCCAGTTCAGGTAAGGAACGATCCAGTTGCCAGGTAGCAGGTCGAGCTGGTAGTTCCCCATTTTGCGGCGAGTATCGTAGCCCTGCTCGTTCAGTATGACGCCCCGTGAAAGCAGCGGATCCGCCCAGGAGGGGAGGACATCAAAGTACGCGATATTCCGATAATCGGCGCTGAACTGATACAGTTTGGACTTATCCGCATCCACGTGGATGGTCTGGTAAGGGTCGCCGCCCAGGTTATACGCCCGCACGCGCAGCCGATCGAACAGGCGGTGCCCCGGACCGGTCAGGCTGAACTCCGTGCCCAGCAGTTTTGGGCCGGAGCCAAGATTGACCACGCTGCGATATGTGTCGAAGCTGCCGCCCGTAGCGCTCACCCAGCGATAACCCAGATCGATCCATCCGGTGACAGAGGACTCGGTGCTGGGGACGGGCGAAACGGGCTTGTCCGGGCTCGACGCTGCGGAGCCCCCAGTCGCCGGACCTGGTTGTGCGACCGTGTGCGTGAGCGGCGCGAACAAGAGCGCAAGTGTCAGCAAAGGTCTCATTTGAGCAGGTTCCGATCCACATGGCTCCCGTGAATCTTCTGATGGCACACTGTGCAGTTCTGGTAGACCGGCGAGCGCAGATCGTGAAAGGCGGGCGGCACCACCCCGATCGTACCCGTCCTGTTTGAAGTCGGAAGATTGGCATGACATTCGAGACACACGTACTGCACCGATTGTCGTGTCAGCATGCGCGGATTGGCCGAGCCGTGCGGTTCGTGGCAGCTCCCACAGCCCTCGAAACGCACCGGAGCGTGCTCGAACGCAAACGGACCACGTTTGTCACCGTGGCAGGAGAAGCAGCCGGGCTCGTTAGCGGCAAACGTCGTAGTCATTCTCGGCCGGATACTCCCGTGGGGGTTGTGACAGTCGACGCAACTCATGGCTTCCTCAGGAAGCCTGTGGTGATTCGGGCGTTGAAACTGCGCCCAAACATCGAGATGACAGCCTGAGCACTGCTCGTTGATTCCGGCAGCCTTGCGCACCACGAGCCCGTCCGGCCCGCTGTCGTGGACTTTGTGGCAGGTTGTGCACGCCACCGCATCTTTGGCATGACTGCTCTGCAAGCGTCCAACGTGGGTGGGCTGGTTCAGATGGCAACTGAGGCAAACGCGATCCGTTGCCGCAGCCGTCAGCTTCGCCGGGTTGCGGATGTCCTTGGGATCGACGGATTCGGCGTGTTTCTGGCCGGGGCCGTGGCAGGACTCGCAGGCATGGCCGGCGTTCCCTCGCTTTTTGTCGCTCTCGACCACATAGTGCGGACTCTTGGCGAAATCTTTGGAGAGATCCTGGTGGCAGATGCCGCACGCATCCGAACCGGCATAAGGGGAGACTGGCTGCCCCCATACAGGGTGCGCAGCCAGGCCCAGACCAATAAGCAGTAGCGCAGTCCTAGTACTGCGCATGAACCTTGTTCACATCGAACTCGGCGCCCGGCTGATGACACACAGTGCAGCTCTCGCCCAGCAATGGGGATGTGTTGCCAAGGAAATGCGCTGCCGCGTCCTTCGCCACGTGGCAACCCGAGCAGGCAGTCGCGGTGGCGCCTTCAGGGTTAATCCAGCCCTGCGGATTCACTACGTTGTTTAACCCGACGGGCAGGTTGGACTCCGAACCGTTCACGTGGCATAACGAGCAATTCGCCAAGTCGGTCGCCTTACCGCTAGGGGTCATCGCCGGGAATAGGGTACCCGAAAAGTCATTGTGGCTTCCCCCAAAGCCCACGACTGTATAGCTGCCGCCGTCGGCCAACATGTTCACGCCGTCGTGAATCCGATGGACGAGGAGCGGAAACGTGATGCCCTGTGGAGGCGCGGCTTTGTCGGCAGCGACCTGGGCATTCACGCGCACGGCGGCGTCGGTATTCGACGGATTGTGACACATCACGCAATATTCGGGATTGTTGCGCAGTGACCCGTGAACGGATAACGCCACATGGCACTGGTTGCAATTGGCGCTGGCGACGACCTCGCGCCGGGACGTAACCGCCGAACCGTCTACCGAGAAGTAGACCACTTTGTTCGGCGTGCCGTAAGTAATACTCTGCTGTTTGGTTGTTCCTGCAAGCACCGTCTCAGTCCGCCGCGCTTCTACGCCGATCGCATATGTCCCCGCAGCGTTAGCCGGGACCTGGTGCGTGAAGGCATAGGTGCAGTTCCCATTGGCATCGCAACTCGCCTTCGCCGCGCTTTCCGTGACGTAGCCGGGCGTGCTCGCGGTATCGGGTCCAAAACTCGTGTAGCCATAGTCAGTGGTCGGGCCGGCCATGGTGAAAGAGATCGAGCCAAGGTTCGAAAGCGCGAGTGGCTTGCCGCTCCCATCCTGCACCGTGAAAGACACGACTGGTGCGCTCCCAGCCGCGCCGTTGTCTACTCTTGTGAGATTGACAGCGAGGCCAGTAAGCAGGCTGGACGAAGTGGGAGCGACGTGAGCTCCCTTAATGGATGCGTCGAAATCGATCTCGCCCTGCGGAATGTGACAGTTGGCACAGAGCTTGTCGT
>Ga0335079_10008204_pt1 | contig 11901 bp, 6 predicted proteins | sample Lox_Sample_33_FD_206719 | JGI IMG/M metagenome (GOLD analysis project Ga0335079, IMG submission 206719) | Soil microbial communities from Loxahatchee National Wildlife Refuge, Florida, United States - Lox_Sample_3.3 | ecosystem: Environmental > Terrestrial > Soil > Wetlands | place: USA: Florida... | reverse complement strand
GGCATGATGCCGGAACAGCTCCCCATGTGCGCGAATGCCCGCGAGCAGGCGCGGATGCAGGGCGGCCTTCGCGCGCGCCGTCGTCGCTCCGTCGCATTCGCCTACCGGATGACGTCCGAAGCGGCGATCGACATCGGTGAGCATCGATGGCGGATACGCGAAGCGCGGACCCTGCACCGCATGCACCCCCCATACGAGCTGATATCCGTTGGTGAGCGGCGTCTCGGGCGCGTGCGGCGCATCAATGACGCCGGCGCGCAGTCCCGCATCGCTCAGATGCTCCCATAAATACTTCGGACCGGGCGACGAGTCGGGCATGTACTTCACGCCGCCGGTAAGCGGATCGTGTTGCACATAGAAGTATCGCGCGAAGTGCGCGGAGTTGGCTCCGGCGAGCATGCAACTCCACGCCTGATCGGGCAATCGATCGGCGATCGAAGCGAGTTCGGCACGAGTCCCGTCACGCATCAGGCGTGCGAGGGTCGGCAAGGTTCCTTCGGCAGCCCACGCCTGCACCAGTGACCACTCCATCGCATCGACGCCGATGATTAGCTGTCGAGGCGATTTCACAGAAGTTGCCATTGCGAAAACCCGGTCTCAGTATTACTTCATACGGCAGCGAGAAAAAGGGCGCATCGCAATAAGGAGCAACATTATGCAGATGGGAATGGTTGGCCTCGGTCGTATGGGTGCAAACATGGTGCGCCGGCTGATTAAACACGGCCATGAATGCGTGGTCTATGACGTGAGTCCGCAGGCCGCCAAGGACCTCGCCAAAGAGGGTGCTATCGCGACCACGTCGCTCGACGATTTCGCCTCCAAACTCAACAAGCCGCGCGTCGCTTTCATGATGGTGCCGGCGGGCGCGGTCGAGGAAACCCTGGCGCAGCTTTCCAGCCGCTTCGAGAAGGGCGATATCATCGTCGATTCGGGCAATTCGTACTACATCGATGACATCGCGCGCGCCAACGCGCTCAAGCCCAAAGGCATCCACTATGTTGACTCGGGAACCAGCGGCGGCATCTTCGGGCTGGAGCGCGGATACTGCCAGATGATCGGCGGCGAGCCCGGCGTGGTGAAACATCTGGATCCGCTCTTCAAGGCACTCGCCCCCGGCCGCCAGGACGGCATCGTTCCGCGCACGCCCGGACGTGAGAAGGTAACAGGCAGCACCGCAGAGGACGGCTATCTCCATTGCGGACCGAATGGCGCGGGCCATTTCGTCAAGATGGTCCACAACGGCATGGAATACGGCATCATGGCGGCCTACGCGGAAGGGATGAACATCATCCGCAACGCCAACGTCGGCAAGCAGCAGGCGAGCGGCTCCGATGCGGAAACCACGCCGCTGCGCAATCCCGAGCGCTATCAATATGACTTCAATACCACCGACATCGCGGAAGTATGGCGGCGCGGCAGCGTCATCTCGTCATGGCTGCTGGACCTCGTCGCGCAGGCGCTGGTCGAGGATCCGAAGCTAACGAAGTTCGCCGGCAAAGTGTCCGATTCGGGCGAAGGTCGATGGACTATCGACGCCGCGATCGACGAAGGCGTGCCATGCAACGTGCTGACCGCGGCGCTCTATCAGCGCTTCACCTCGCGCGGCGCCGATGAGTATGCGGACAAGCTGCTGTCGGCGATGCGCTACGAATTCGGCGGGCATCTTGAAAAGAAGTAGCAGTTGATAAAAGCTCCCAAGGCGGCGTCGAGGTTCGATTGGACCCCGGCGCCGCCATCGTTTAGGCTGAAGCCTGCGGAGGACTCTGCGATGGAAAACGGCAGCGAGCATCGGATCACCTCGGTGGCGCAACTGCGCGCGCTTATCGGCGAACCCAACAAAATGGTGCGCGCCAAGGTGCTTCCGCAGCTCGACGAGATGTCGATCGATTTCATCGCGCGCGCGCCGTTTCTCGTCCTCGCGACGAGCGACGCCGAGGGCAACCTCGACGCCTCGCCCAAGGGCGATCATCCGGGATTTGTGCTGGTGGAGGACTCGCACACCATTGTGATTCCGGATCGCAGGGGCAACAAGCTGCTGTTTGGATTGCAGAATATCCTCGCCAATCCGCATGTCGCGATGGTCTTCATGATTCCGGGGACCGGCGAGACGCTGCGCGTCAACGGCATTGCCGAACTAACGGTCGATCCTGCGCTGCTGGCGAAGCTGAGCGCGCGCGGACAATCGGCGGTCATCGCGACCCGCGTCACCATCCACGAATGTTTCTTCCACTGCGCCAAGGCGTTCATTCGATCGCAACTTTGGAAGCCGGAGAGCTGGGGCGACACGATGCGCATTTCGTTCGGTACCTACCTGGGCAAGAAGATCGGTGCGGACGAAAACTTTGCGCGCCAGGTGGACGAAGCAATCGCGCAGGATTACGCCTCGGTCGATCCCGCGAAAGCCACTTCATAGGGGATTTTCGCGGCATAGCAGTTCAGCGCGGCATTGAATGTCGCGTTAGTGAAGTTTGCGACGCTTCGCGCGCATTTTTTTCCCAACCGTATTGCCTCGCCCCGCGATCCCTCTTGTATAATTCTCCTGTTCGCACTCCGGGCCGCGTTTTGCAGGAGAGCGGCGCGTACGCGCTGCGTCTTACAAGAGTCGCGGCCTGGAAACGCCCGACACGGGCAGACTCTCGAAGCGAAAACAGGTGTCGCATGGTGCTTCAGTCTGCGCAGTCCAAACTTCCGCCCGCCAAAGTTTCGCAGTCCAAAGCGCCGCAAGAGCTGGCGACTCAGGCTTCAGCGATCGGCCACCTCATCATCGAGGCGGTCGAACCGATGGTCGATGGCGGCCGCTATGCCGCCAAGCGGATCGCCGGCGAACCGTGTGCGATCGAAGCCGACATCTTTCGCGATGGTCATCAGATCATTCGCGCCGCGCTCAAGTATCGCCGCAAGACTGACGAGAGTTTTTCCGAAGCGCCGATGCTTCTGTTCGACAACGACAGGTGGCGCGGCGAATTCGTTCCGACCGAGAACACACGCTACGTATATACCGTCGAAGCGTGGACCGATCTGTATGCTTCGTGGCTGTCGGATTTTCGCAAGAAAGTCCTCGCGGGCCGCGACGTACGATCGGATTTGTTGGAAGGCACCGCGCTCATCGAGGGCATGATGCGCCGCGCGACCGGATCGGATCGCGAGGTGCTCGGTCGCTCGCTCGAGCAGTTGAAGGTCTCGCAAAACGGTTTCGCCAAGGCGTTGAAAATCTTCGAAGAGGGTCGCCTGCTGGAAGCCGGGGAGCGCGCCGGCGAGCGCCACGGCCTCGCGAGGTTTGAACCATATCTGGAAATTATCGTCGATCGACCCAAGGCGCGCTTCAGCACCTGGTATGAGATGTTTCCGCGCTCGCAGACCAACGATGCGAAAAAGCCGGCGAGCTTTCGCGACTCGGAGCGCCGCCTGCCTGCGATCGCGGACATGGGCTTTGATGTGGTCTATCTGCCGCCGATCCATCCGATCGGAAAAACCAATCGCAAGGGCCCGAACAATTCGTTAAATGGGGCAGACAACGCGCCCGGCAGTCCGTGGGCGATCGGCAACGCGGCGGGCGGGCACGATGCGGTCGATCCGGGGCTCGGCACGGTGGAGGATTTTCAGCACTTCGTCGCGACCGCCGCTCAATTCGGCCTCGAGACCGCGATCGATTTCGCGGTGCAGTGTTCGCCGGATCATCCGTGGGTGCGCGAGCATCCGGAGTGGTTCAGCCATCGCCCCGACGGCAGCATCAAGTATGCGGAGAACCCGCCCAAGGAATACCAGGACATTTATCCGATCGACTTCGATTCGAAAAATCAGCGCGGACTGATGCTGGAGCTGCTGCGCATCGTGAATCTCTGGGTCGCTCGCGGCGTGAAAATTTTCCGCGTCGATAATCCGCACACCAAGCCGATCGCGTTCTGGGAGTGGCTGATTGGATCGGTGCAGGCGTCGCATCCCGAAGTAATTTTTCTCGCCGAGGCATTCACGCGTCCCAAAGTGATGAAGGCGCTCGCCAAAGCCGGCTTTACGCAGTCCTATACCTACTTCACCTGGCGCAATAGCAAGTATGAATTGACTGAATATTTGACTGAGATAACCAAAACTCAGATGAGTGAGTATTTCCGGCCGAACTTCTTTACCAACACGCCGGATATTCTGTCGCCGATGCTTCAGCAGGGCGGCCCGCCTGCATTCCGGATGCGCCTGGTGCTGGCCGCGACCTTGTCGTCGTCGTACGGCATCTACAGCGGCTTCGAGCTATGCGAGAACGCCGCGGTGCCCGGCACCGAAGAGTACCTGAACTCGGAGAAGTACGAGATCAAGGTGCGCGATTGGCACAGGCCCGGGAATATTCGCGAGTTCATCGCGCGCGTGAATGAGATCCGCCGCGAGAATGTTGCGTTGCAGGATTTCATCAATCTGCGCTTCCTCGAGACCGACAGCGATCAGATCCTTTGCTATGCGAAAAGTTCGCGCGACCAAGGCAACGTCATCATCGTTGCGGTCAACCTCGATCCGTTCCAGGCACACTACTGCACGGCGCTGGTGCCGTGGGAGGTCGTGGGCGCGGCGCCCGGCCAGCATTATCAGGTCACCGATCTTCTAACTGACGCAAATTACACGTGGTCCGATCGAAACTACGTGCGGCTCGATCCGATGGTCCAGCCTGCCCACATCCTGCGAGTGGAAAAGTTACTATGAGCCGAAGAGAAAGCGGCCCCACCGATCCGCTCTGGTATAAGGACGCGGTCTTTTACGAGCTGCGGGTGCGCTCGTTCTACGACAGCAATGGCGACGGGGTCGGCGATTTTCCCGGGCTGACCGCGAAGCTCGACTATCTGCAATCGCTCGGCGTCACCACGCTGTGGCTGTTGCCCTTTTATCCTTCGCCGATGCGTGATGACGGCTACGACATCTCCAATTACACCGAGGTCCATGCCGACTGCGGAACGTTGCAGGAGTTCAAGACCTTTCTGCGCGAGGCGCATCGGCGCGGACTTCATGTGGTGACGGAGTTGGTGCTTAATCACACCTCCGATCAGCACGCATGGTTTCAGCGCGCGCGCCGCGCCCCGGTCGGATCGAAAGAGCGCGATTTCTACGTCTGGCGCGACAATTCCGACGGCTATCGCGAGGCGCGCGTCATCTTCCAGGACTTCGAGCCGTCCAACTGGGCCTGGGATCCGCTTGCGAAGTCGTACTACTTCCATCGCTTCTTCTCGCATCAGCCGGATTTGAATTTCGACAATCCCCTGGTGCGCAAGGAGATGCTGCGGGTGGTCGATTTCTGGCTCGGCCTCGGCGTCGATGGGCTTCGGCTCGATGCCGTCCCCTATCTGTTCGAGCGCGAGGGCACCAATTGCGAGAATCTCCCCGAGACGCATGAGTTCCTGCGCGAGTTGCGCGGGCACATCGACAAGAATTTCGCCAACCGGATGCTGCTCGCCGAGGCGAATCAATGGCCCGAGGACGCGGTCGCCTATCTCGAGGAAGGCAAGGAATGCCAGATGGCGTTTCACTTCCCGATCATGCCGCGCATGTTCATGTCGGTGCGGATGGAAGATCGTTTTCCGCTTACCGACATTTGGGCGCAAACTCCTCCTATCGGACAAACCTGCCAGTGGGCCCTGTTCGTACGCAATCATGATGAGTTGACACTGGAAATGGTGACCGACGAGGAGCGCGACTACATGTACCGCGCGTATGCGCAGGAATCGCGGATGCGCATCAACCTCGGCATCCGGCGCCGGCTATGTCCGTTGCTCGGCAACAACCGCCGCGCCGTCGAGCTGATCAATGGGCTGCTATTTTCGCTCCCCGGCACACCGGTGCTTTATTACGGCGACGAAATCGGGATGGGCGACAACGTCTATCTTGGCGACCGCGACGGGGTGCGCACCCCGATGCAATGGAGCGGCGACCGCAATGCCGGATTTTCCACCGCCAATCCACAGCGCCTCATCCTGCCGGTCGTCATCGACTACGAGTATCACTACCAGACCATCAACGTGGAGGCGCAGGAGGCCAATCGCCATTCGCTGCTGTGGTGGATGCGCCGGCTGATCGCACTGCGCCGCCAGTACAAGGCCTTCGGGCGCGGCTCGATGGAGTTTCTGAGCCCCGAGAATCCGCGCGTGATCGCATATGTTCGCTCATTCGAGAACGAGCGGATTCTGGTCGTCGCGAATCTCTCGCGCTTCGTACAATATGTCGAGCTCGACCTGTCGCGCTTCAAAGGGATGTGCCCGATCGAGCTGTTCAGCCATCAGCCATTCCCGCAAATCGGCGACCTGCCGTATCTGCTGACGCTCGGGCCGCATGGGTTCGTATGGTTTTCGATCGAGCAGCCGCGCGCCGGCAATGTTGCGGATCTTTCCGACTACGTGACGCCGCGCATCCAGCTCTCCTCGCCGAATGATGGGCTGATGCGCGCGCAAACACGCCAGGCGCTGCGCCGCATCCTGCCCGAGTATCTGCCGCGCTGCCGATGGTTCCGCAGCAAGGCGCGCACCATCAAGAGCGCGGACATCGCGAACCTGGTGCCGCTCTCGGAAGGCGAGGGCGCGCTGTACATCGCATTTGTCAGCGTCGAATATACCAACGCCGAGCCGGAGACCTATGTGTTGCCGCTCGCGATCGCGTCCGGCCAGCACGCGCGCGATATCCGTGCAGGGTGGCCGGCGCATGTCATCGCGGACGTGGCGTTTCCCGCCCACTCGACGAATGGCGCCTCGGCCAACGCGAGCGAGGACGGCGTACTATTCGATGCTACCGTCGACCCCCAGTTCGGACGCGAGATGATTGCCCTGATCGAGCGCGCGCGCCGCGGTAAGGGGCCGGATGAATTCGTGGCGCATGCGACCGGGGCATTCCGCGCGCTTCACCACGGCGAGCTTCCGGAACCGAAGGTGATGAAGGCGGAGCAGAGCAACACCTCGATTATGTTCGGCGACCGCTTCATCATGAAGCTCTTCCGCAAGCTCGAGGACGGGATGAACCCTGACATCGAGGTTGGCCGCTTCCTGACCGAGGTCGCGCGCTTTCCGCATACGCCGCCGCTGGCCGGATGGGTCGATTATCGGGTTGGGCGCGGCCATGCGCGCAACCTGGCGATCCTGCAAGGCTTCGTCGCCAATCAGGGCGACGCCTGGCAGTTCACGCTAGGGGTGCTGGAGCGGTATTTCGAGCATGCCGCTACGCGCAGCGAGCTGCCGACGATTCCGGATAAACATCTGGTAGAGTTAGCCGACCAAGCGGAGGCCGATCCGTTGGCGACCGAAATGATCGGCGCCTACCTGGAAGCTGCCCACATGATCGGGCGGCGGGTCGCCGAACTGCATCTCGCGCTGCTCGCGGATCAAAGCGATCCGGACTTCGCGCCGGAGAACTACTCCGCGCTCTATCAGCGCAGCGTGTATCAATCGATGCGCAACCTGTTCGGACGCGTGATGCGGCTGCTGGCGAGCCGCATGCGCGCGATTCCCAAGGAGACGCAACCTGGCGCGCAGGCGCTGCTTGACCATCGCGAGCTTATCAGTGAGCGTTTCGATTCGTTCCTCAAGCACCGCCTCAGCGTGTCGCGCCAGCGGACCCACGGCGACCTGCACCTGGGCCAGATGCTCTTTACCGGCAAGGATTTCGTCATCATCGATTTCGAGGGCGAGCCCGCGCGTCCGCTCACCGAGCGGCGCCGCAAGCGGTCGGCGCTGCGCGACGTTGGCGGTATGCTGCGTTCCTTCGACTATGCGGCGCTCAGCGAAATGTCGCATCAGCTTCAAATCGGGGCGCTCGGCAAAGCGGATTTCGCGACCCTCGAACCGTGGGCGCGCTTCTGGCAGACCTGGTGCTCGTGGGCATTCCTGCGCGGCTATTTTGAAACTGCGGCCGGCAGCTCCATCATGCCCAAAACGCGCGAGGAACTGCGCGTGTTGCTCGATGCGTTCGTGCTCGAGAAGGCGGTCTACGAACTCGGCTATGAACTCGACAATCGGCCGAGCTGGGTGTTCGTGCCGATCCATGGTATTTCGCTGATCGCGGGCATCGCGGCGCCGCCACCGCAGATGCATAGATCCGGCGCGACTGCACCGGCACCTCCAAACTGAAGAACCGGAGTCTCAGCATGAGTGAGTTGCAGGAGTCCGCCACTACCAGCAGCGCGGCGAGCGATGACTTTTCCAAAATTCCGCGCGATGACCTCGAGCGTCTGCTGACGCTGCGCCATCACGATCCGCATTCCATACTCGGCGCGCACGCGACAGCAGCGGGCGTTATCGTGCGCGCGTTTCGTCCCGGAGCGGAGCGCGTAAATCTGCTGGTCGACTGCGATCCGCCGCGTCCGATGCGCATGCGTCCCGAGGCCGGCCTCTTCGAGCTGCTCGTCACCAACAAGCGCGAGGTGTTTCCCTACCGCCTCGAAGTGCAGTTCCCCGGCGGGCATCGGATCGTCGCGCATTCGGCGTATTCGTTCTTGCCGACGCTCGGCGAGCTCGATCTCTATCTGCTCGCGGAGGGCAAGCACGAGCACGCGTATCAAAAGCTCGGTGCGCATCCGGCGCAGGCGCAGGGCGTGCGCGGCGTCTCGTTCGCGGTATGGGCGCCGAATGCCGCCGGGGTCAGCGTGGTCGGCGATTTCAACGGATGGGACGGACGCCTCAATATGATGCGACTGCTCGGCGGCTCCGGCATCTGGGAAGTGTTCGTGCCCGAGCTGCTACCGGGCACGCGCTACAAATACGAAATCCGAACCTCCGACGGTGCGCTGCTGATGAAGACCGATCCGTTCGCGACGTGGATGGAAGTGCCGCCCAGCACCGCGTCGGTGGTTTACAAGTTGTCGCAACCTTTTACCGATGCGGCGTGGATGCACCAGCGCGCCGCGCGCGATCAGCTTCGTTCGCCGGTCTCCATCTACGAAATGCATCTCGGTTCGTGGCGTCGCAATCCCGACGAGGGCAATCGCTCGCTCAGCTACCGCGAGATGGCGCAGGAGCTAGGCGACTATCTGGTCGACATGGGCTTCACGCATGTCGAAATGATGCCGGTGATGGAGCATCCGTTCGCCGGTTCGTGGGGTTATCAGGTGAGCGGATACTTCGCGCCGACTGCACGCTTCGGCTCGCCGGATGACTTCCGCTACCTCATCGACACGCTGCACAACCGCGGCATCGGCGTGATTCTCGATTGGGTGCCGGCGCACTTTCCGACCGACGCATTCAGCCTCGCGCGCTTCGACGGCACCGCGCTGTATGAGCATCTCGATCCGCGCAAGGGATTTCATCCGCAGTGGAATACCTACATCTTCAATTTCTCGCGCGATGAGGTCCGCACCTTTCTCCTGGCCAGCGCACATAACTGGTTGGAGCAATATCATGCTGATGGTTTACGGGTGGATGCGGTTTCCTCGATGCTCTACCTCGACTATGGGCGAAATCCCGACGAATGGATTCCCAACCAGCACGGCGGGCGCGAGAACCTCGAGGCAATTTCGTTTCTACAGGAGATGAACAAGCAGGCCTACAAGCAGCATCCGGGCACGATGACGATCGCAGAGGAATCCACTGCGTGGCCGGGCGTGAGCCGCCCTGTTTACATCGGCGGGCTCGGCTTCGGCTTCAAATGGGACATGGGCTGGATGCACGACACGCTGGAGTATTTCAGCCTCGACCCGGTCTTTCGCCGCTATCATCATCGCGAGCTTACTTTCGGCACCATGTACGCGTGGAGCGAAAATTTCGTCCTGCCGCTCTCGCATGACGAGGTGGTGTATGGCAAGCGTTCGCTGCTCGACAAGATGCCGGGCGACCGCTGGCGCAAGTTCGCCAATTTGCGCGCGCTCTATGCCTATATGTGGGCGCGCTCGGGCAAGAAGCTGCTCTTCATGGGGGGAGAGTTCGGGCAGTGGCGCGAATGGAATCACGACGCGAGCCTCGATTGGCATCTGCTCGCGGAGGCGGACCATCGCGGGTTGCAGGCGCTGGTGCGCGACCTCAATCGCATTTATCGCAATGAGCCGGCGTTATGGGAGGCGGATGTCGATCCGAAGGGCTTTCAATGGCTCGACGCGAACAATGCCGACGAGAACATCATCGCGTTCATGCGCATCGCGCCGGCATCGAGCCGCCGCGTCATTTGTATTTGCAACTTTTCGCCGGTGCCGCGCGAAGGCTATCGCATCGGCGCGCCCGCGGGTGGTCTGTATCGCGAAATCCTCAACAGTGATGCATCGGTCTATGGTGGCGGCAACGTCGGCAACGCCGGCGCGGTGATGGCCGACAATTCGCCCTCGCACGGGCTGCCGTTTTCGCTGACTTTGCGACTACCGCCGCTTGGTGTGCTGTGGCTGGAAGTGCCGCATTAGCCGTCAAATTACGGCTTCGTGGCCCCTCTAGAATCTGAAGTAAATGAACTCGACGTGCTCGAAGACGCCGAAGAACACGATCGCATAGGCGCAGGCATAGTACAGCACCCAGCGGACCGGCTTGATATCCCAAGTCCTCCGCGCGATGTCATTGCCGGTCATTTGTATCCAATCGACGATAAGTACGATCGCGATCATCACCGCTGAGGTGACGAGATCTGTTGCCTCCAGACCGACCTGGTATTGACCGAGGTTTCTCCAATGGAAATCGGCGAAGTGAAAAAAGTGCGAGTAGATGTACATCGCATCGGCGAACGATTGCGCGCGAAACATTATGAAGGCGAAGCTGATCAGCGCGAAGGTGAAGAGCATACGCCACGCCTCGAACACGCGCGGCAGGTACGCCTCGCCCAGCATCCGCGAGAGGGCGCTGCGCAGCGGGGCGGTGGCTCGCCCAACCAAGTAATACACTCCATGCATTGCGCCCCAGATAAGGTAGGTCCAGTTGGCGCCATGCCACATCCCGCTCAGCGTGAAGACGATCATGATGTTGGTGCACCATTGGCGGGTGCTGACGCGATTGCCCCCGAGCGGGATGTAGAGGTAATCGCGGAACCAGGTGGATAGCGAGATATGCCATCGGCGCCAATACTCCTCGATCGATTGCGCGAAGTAGGGCTGGCGAAAATTGGTCATCAGCTCGAAGCCCATCACTCGCGCGCATCCGATCGCGATATCGGAGTAGCCGGAGAAATCGCAATAGATCTGGATGGTGAAGAGGACGGTCGCCAGAGTCAGCACGCCCCCGTTGAACTTATGCGGCGCCGCGTAAACGCTGCCGACCATCGCGGCGAGCCGATCCGCAATCACCACTTTTTTGAAAAATCCCCATAGCGCGAGCTCGAGGCCCGAACGCACGGCGGCGAACTCGACGCGCTTGCGAGTCTTGAATTGCGGCAGCAGATGATATGGCCGTTCGATCGGTCCGGCCACCATCTGCGGGAAGAACGAAACATACAACGCGTAGTCGAGCAGATTACGCTCGGCGGGAACGCGGCCGCGATAGACCTCGATCGTATAGCTGATGGCCTGAAAGGTATGGAACGAAAGCCCGATCGGCAGCACCACTTTGAGCAGCGGGACGTGATGAGCGACATCGAACGACTGCAGGCCTTGATTGAGCGAGCCGGCCAGAAAATTGAAATACTTGAACACCAACAGTAGCCCGAGATTTCCGCACAGGCTCAGCCCGAGGAAGAATTGCTTCGCGCGCGGGTCGGTCGCCCGCTCGATCATGATGCCGGCAAAATAGTCCAGCATCGTGATGAAGATGATCACCACGATGTAGGGCGGACGCCAGCACATATAGAAGTAGTAGCTTGCGATCAGGAGCAGCATGCCGCGCCATCGATCCGGCAGCACGAAGAACGCGTTTGCCACGACCGGGAAGAAAATCAGGAAGTGCAGCGAATTGAAAAGCATCGTGCCGTTACCCGCTACTGCACATACGGCGCAATCAAGTTGGCGAGGTATTCGGTATAGACATGGGCGCCGTCCGG
>Ga0335079_10008200_pt1 | contig 11903 bp, 11 predicted proteins | sample Lox_Sample_33_FD_206719 | JGI IMG/M metagenome (GOLD analysis project Ga0335079, IMG submission 206719) | Soil microbial communities from Loxahatchee National Wildlife Refuge, Florida, United States - Lox_Sample_3.3 | ecosystem: Environmental > Terrestrial > Soil > Wetlands | place: USA... | reverse complement strand
TGCAGATGCTGAAACAGACGTCTTCTCGCAAGCTGAAAGCCATCGCCGGCGGGAATCCCTTCAGCCTGGCGCCCCCACGTGCCGCGGGCGCGTTTTGCGAGCTCACCTGGGAAAATAATGTTCAGCCGCCCCAACGACCACGATGACGAAAACGTATGTACTACTCGGTTATGACGATGCGTTCACGGGGAACCTAACTCAATTTTGCGCGGGCAGGACCCGTCCTGAGCGAGCGCAACCAGTCGAAGAGAGAATGTCGGCGCTACACTCCGTGCTCGCCGAAAAAGCTTGCAGCGCCTGGGACACTCGCCCATGTGCCGCAGGTCGGATACACCGTACGCTCTATAACTCCCGACTAGGGCTCGACTTCAACCCTGCCCCCGTTGCGCAACGAATCCGCTGCTTTGGCCGAACCGAAGAACTCCCTTGACAGTGGCCGGTTCTGGGTCATAATAAACGCGCCCGTCACGCAATCCCCCATTCTTGCAAGAACAGAAAACCTAGCCAGGAGGCATTTGCGAAATGCGCTGTTTCCGCCTTGGCCGATTCGTTGCAGTAGGACTTGTGTTCTTGTGCGTTTTGTGTCCCGGATCTCCCGCCCAGCAGAAAAAAGAGCAGAAGCCTCAGACACCCCACCCGCAGGACCTCAGCGTTCTGCAGCATTTTGTTTTCATCGTCAAAGAGAATCGCTCATTCGACAACTACTTCGGCACCTTCGAAGGCCCTCCGTATGGAGCGACAACCGGCGTAATTTCCACTGGGCAAGTGGTTCCGCTTACTCGTTCGCCCGACCTGACTCCTCGGGATATCGGCCATGACTGGCCGAGCGCGGTGACGGCCATGGATTACGGCCGCATGGATAAATTCGATCAAATCGAGCCTCAGGCCCCTGGTCTGGCTTGTAACATCAACGGCGATTACCTCTGCTATTCGCAATTGACGCAACCGGACATTCCGAATTACTGGGCATACGCCAAATACTTTGTCCTCGCGGATGAGAACTTTTCCGGTACTCATGGCGAGAGCTTCCCCAACCATCTGTACACGGTCGCCTCGCAATCAGGGGGAGTGGTTTCAAACCCGACCGGAACCGGCGTAGGCTGCGACACTCCGCAAAGCACGGTCTTTGCAATTGATGAGGAAGGGAATGTCACGAGCGAGCCGCCATGTTTTTCTTTCGAGACGCTGCCCGACGCCTTGCAAGCCGCGGGAATTTCCTGGCGCTATTATGGCGACCCCGAAAGTATATGGAACCCGCTCGACGCGATCTACAGTATTCGGGAGACCTCGCTGTGGAATACAAATGTCTTTGCTACCTCGCAATTCACCAAGGACGTGCAGGCCGGGACATTGCCAGCGGTCAGCTGGCTGGTGACGGAGAACTCGCAGATGGAGCACCCGACCAAAAGCGTCTGCAACGGTGAAAACTGGACCGTCTCGGAACTCAACACGTTGATGCAGAGCCCGGAGTGGAATACGACTGCGGTGTTCATCACCTGGGACGAGTTCGGCGGCTTTTATGACCATGTGCCGCCGCCGCAACCGGATCAGTATGGCCTGGGCCCGCGCGTTCCCATGCTCATCATTTCACCCTACGTAATTTCCGGTTATATCTCGCACACACAATATGAATTCTCTTCGTTCTTGAAATTGGTGGAAGAGAGATTCAATCTCGCGCCTCTCACCTTGCGCGATCAGAACGCCAACGACATGCAGGATGCCTTCGATTTTACTCAGGAGCCGCTCACCCCGCTCATCCTGCCGCAGCGCGATTGCTCGCCCGCTTCCACCACAAACGTCAGCTTTCCTTCACAAAGTGTGGGCAAGCCGAGCCCGCTGAGAACGGTTGCGGTGAACAATTGGGGAAGTACGGCTTTGAGCATTTCGAAGATCGTTGCGAGCCAGGGTGACTTCACGGAAACAAACAATTGTCCAGCGAGCATTCCGGTAGGTGGCGCGGGCTGCACGATCAATGTAACTTTTACTCCCGCTGCCGCGGGCCAGCGGACCGGCACCCTGGCCATTACAGACAGCGATGGAAGCAGCCCGCAAATCGTAACCCTCAGCGGAACGGGCACCAATGTCAGCATCTCGCCCCCGCTGTTGAGCTTTGGCAGCAATCTCGTTTCGACGAAGACTTTGATCAAGTCGGCGACATTGACGAATCTGTCTTCATCGCCCATTACGATCACGTCGATTGCCGCCAGCGGCGATTACCTGGAGAACAGTGACTGCGGCTCCAGTCTGGCGCCAAAAGCAACTTGCAAAATCAGCGCCCGGTTTGCGCCAGCGACTACCGGCACTCGGTACGGGGCAATAACCATCACCGACAGTGATGGATCCAGCCCGCAGACGCTGAACCTGACCGGCATCGGCACGGAGGTCAGGCTTTCGGCCGCAAGTTTGAGCTTCGGGAATCAGACCGTGGGAACCAGCAGCGCGCCGCAGAGCGTGATGTTGACGAATGGCGGAACAGGCCCTCTCAACATATCTGACATTTCAGTTCTCGGCCAACGCTGGCAGCAAGTCATTCAGTACGATTTCAGACAAATCAACGATTGCGTGGGATCGCTGGGGCCGGGCGCCAGTTGCACCATCGCCGTCACTTTCGTGCCCGCAAGTAGCGGAGCGATTACGGCCACGCTCAGCATTACTGACGGCGAAAACGACAGCCCGCAATCTGTGCAGCTGAGCGGAACCGGAATTTCGCAATAGCCGTTTGTCGCGACGGCGGGGCTGATTACGAGCCGCCAGCTTCTTTTGGCGGCGTGATGAGAAGAATTGCCACGGTGAGTTCTTTGCCTGCCGGCCGTGTAGTTTTGCCGGAATGTAGTTTAATTTGCATGACACAGCGTCCACTATCGTCATTAATCAGCGCGGGAGAGTTCTTGTACGCCTGATTTGCCGGCACAAGGTCCATCAGTGCGGGTAGTTCAGTGCGGGACGCGCGCCGGCTAAGTTGAAGCAGTTTGTCCTCGGGCAGGGCCTGTTCCGCTTCTGTGTCGGAGTTCAGCGGAATGAGTGCTGCGAAATCGTGAAACGGACTGGCGTCCTGGTCCTCCCGTGGCGGGGGCGGAATCTGAGCATAACGCATGGTGTAATAACCGGCCTTCAGTTTCTGGTCGCGCGAGTCTTCGTTTTCAGTGGGAAAATAAAGCAAGCCGAGCAGCGCCCCGGGCGTAACTTCACCGTAAAGAATGTCACGCTCAGTGACCGTCTTCGCCGGTCCTGCGACCGCCTTTGCCCACCAGAGCTCGCAAACCACAGCCTTGAGCCCGTTGGTGGTTGTAATAATTTGTGAGCCCTGCGATTGCAACAGCTGCCGCAATGCCGCCGAAACGGGTGCATTCTTCGGCAGAACTGCCGGCTCGAGCGTAAAGGCTTCTTGCGCGTGAAGTGAAGGCAAAGCCAAAAACAGCATGGCCACGCCTAACAGAGTAGTGCGTGTTGCACTCATTTTACCTGTCCGCTTCAACGCTGAACCTGCGCACATAATCCTCATCCCTCGAAGAGTCTGGTAAATAAAGATAATCAAGGCTGGAACTGAATTACTAGCTCCCAAGTGTACATCGTTCGCCCCCGACAAGGGAGAGATGTCATGCTCGCTCCCAAAAACGCGAAGGAGACCGTAGGTTGAAAAAAGGCTGTCTGCTCGTTCTTCTCGCCCTCGCAGTTCAGGCCGCAGCAAGCGAGTTGCCGAATGCCCCGGTTCCTCAGAACATGGAAAAGAGCAGTAGAAAGGAGGTGCCACCGTATCCCATGCAGAGACCGCCGCGTGTGGACAAAACTTTCATAGTCGCGCATGCGGTGCTGTTCGGGTCCGTAGTGTACAGGAACGAAGTCGCCCATCAAGCTCTCGCGCATCACCGGTGCACCGAAAGCGGCATTCTGAAGGGGCATCCGTCAAGAGGAGAGCTCTACGCTGAAGGATTCGGGTTTGCCGCCGCATTCACCGCCGGGGATTACATGCTTAAGAAGCTGGTCAATAGTCTTTCATCCGAACGGAAGCGAGCGTACCTGAAGTATCTTCCGGAAAGCGAAGCTGCCTTCGGTACCGTGATGTTCGCCCGATCCGGAACCTCATGGTTCGATAACGGATGCTTCTGAAGTCCCCGTCCCGGAGTGACTCGCCTGTTAAAATAGTTTGATTGCATGTCGCATGAGAACTCCACTGTAGAGCTTGAAAACAGCTCCGAAAAAAACCCGGTTTCCAGCCAAACCTCAGCGCCCAAAGTGCGCTTTGTAAGCCTCGGATGCCCGAAGAATCTCGTCGATAGCGAGGTCATGCTCGGCATGTTGTCCAGCGCCGGAGCCGAACTGACGCCGCAGGCCGAGGATGCCGATGTCATTGTGGTCAATACCTGCTCGTTTATCGAAAGTGCGCAGCGCGAGTCGGTTGACGCGATCCTCGAAATGACACGGCAGAAAACTAGCGGTCGCGCGCAGAAATTGATCGTAGCTGGATGCCTGGTAGAACGTTTTCGCGACCAGATCCGCAAGAACATCCCCGAAGTTGACGCAGTGGTCGGGACAGGCGAATTGGAGAAAATTGTTGCCGCCGCTGGAATGAGCCCGGCCCCGGCGTCACCTTTTCGCATTTTGAACCCGCGCAGCGAAAGCGAGGCCCGCACGACGCAAGGGCGCTTCTCGCGAGAATCCTGGGACGGGGCGATTGCCGATCTTCCCAACTATTTGTATGACGAAACCACGCCGCGCGTGCTGGCGACTCCGGGCTATTCAGCCTACATCAAGATTGCCGAAGGGTGCGATCATCCCTGCAGCTTCTGCATCATTCCGCAGTTGAGAGGCCAGTTCCGCTCGCGAAGGTTCGAGTCTGTGATTGCCGAAGCGGAACGTCTGGTTCGCTCGGGTGTTCGCGAGATCACGCTCATTGGGCAGGACACGACCTGCTATGGCGAAGATCTCGGACTCAAAGACGGGCTGGCTCTGCTTCTCGATAAGCTCGCATCGATACCAGATTTACGGTGGGTCCGGTTCTTGTACGCCTATCCCAACAAGGTTACAACCCGATTGCTGGAGACGATTGCCAGGCACGAGAACATCTGTTCCTACATTGACGTGCCGCTGCAGCACGCCTCCGCCAGCGTGCTTAAACGGATGAAGCGCGGCGGTAGCGGAGATATTTTTCTTCGCTCCATCGAAAAGATGCGGCGAACCATTCCAGGCCTTACCTTGCGAACTTCATTCATTGTCGGATTTCCCGGCGAAAGTGATACGGAGTTCGAGGAACTCTGCGATTTTGTGCGGGCAGCCGAATTCGACTGGATGGGCGTTTTCGGCTACTCCGATCAGGAAGGCGCAACCGCTTTCTTACAAGGCGCAAAACTGCCCGCACGCGAAATTGAAAGCCGCCGCAAGCACCTGATGCAGATTCAGCGCAGGATCAGCCGCAAGAAAAAGAAGGCGCTGGTTGGCCGCGAGATGCATCTGTTGCTGGAGGGTACATCGGAAGAAAGCGATCTGCTGTTAGAGGGCCGCAGTGAGATGCATGCGCCTGAAATTGACGGCAAACTTTTTGTCAATGAGGCACCAGAGGCCTTTGAGCCTTGTGCCGGCGAATTTTATCGATGCAGGATCACCGAAGCACATGATTATGACCTCATCGCCAGCATCGTGTAAGTGATTCCATGCCGCGCAAGCGAGTTGTCAAACTGCGCTGTCCCTCCTGTAAGAATCCGGTCAAGAACGGCGCGCCCGATTTTCCTTTCTGCAGCGAACGTTGCCGCTTGGTCGATCTGGGAAAATGGGCGAGCGGCGCGTATGTGATTTCAACACCGGTACCTGATACCTCCGATAGCGCCGCAGAAAACCGGCGCCCTGAAAAAAACGATGAATGATCAACATGCTCAGGTAGCACCAGTGAACTCACTTTACCCTGTCCGTTCACGGGCGCCTTTGTGGGCAAAAGTGACGGCGACATTCTTCGGTATTGGACTGTTACGCCCCGGTCCAGGCACGTGGGCATCTGCAGTAACAATCCTGGTGTGGTGGGTGGTCGCGATGTGGATCCCAGTGCCGATACAGGCGCCGGTTGTTTTGACATTGGCACTACTGGCCACCGCGATAGGAATTCCGGCCTCCACGCGCATCTCGCGGGCAACTGGCCTCAAAGATCCCCAATTCGTGGTGATCGATGAAGTCGTGGGACAACTCATCGCCATGATTGCAGTGCCGCTCTCGTGGAAATCTGTTTTGCTGGGCTTTATACTTTTTCGAGGATTCGACATTGTAAAGCCGCCGCCAGTGCGTCAGCTTGAATCCCTTCCTGAGGGTCTTGGCATCGTAATAGACGATGTAGGTGCTGGCGTTTACGCGCTCATCTTGATGCAGATGGCTCTGCATTTCGGCCTGCTGCCGCGGTAGCTTCGCATCGCAAGGAATCTTGGAATGGGAATTTCTGATCGCTTGCTGGGCAAGAAAAACGTGAATGGTGCGCCTCACATTGAAGCGGTTGATCCGCCCTCGGCCTTGCCCGGCGCGGAAGTGACCATTACCGGGAGCGGCCTGCGTCCGCCCGAATTGCGCCGCCCGCGCGTCAGGTTCGGTGATGTCGAGGGCGCGGTGGTCATCAGCTCCGATGATTTTCTGGTCGCGCGCGTGCCTGCCGGAGCGTCTTCCGGACCGATTACCGTATCGGCAAATGGCCACGCCAGCAATCCCTATCAACTGACTGTCGCTGTACCGATCGCGGAGAATATTCATCCGGTTGCCAATCCCGCGCTCGACGCCGAAGGAAACATTTACGTAACGTTTTCCGGATCACGCGGGCAAAAGGTTCCAGTTTCGATTTACAGGATCGATACGAACTATAACCTTAAACCGTTCGTGTCAGACCTTATGAATGCAACCGCGATCGCCTTTGACCGCTCCGGTCAGATGTTTGTTTCGTCACGTTTCGACGGCACGGTGTACAAGATCGCACCCAACGGGGCGATGAGTTCGTATGCGGAAGGAATGGGGGTAGCGACCGGCATCGCGTTCGACGCCTCCGGCAACCTCTACGTTGGCGATCGCAGCGGCACCATCTTCAAGATCGCCGAAGACCGTCAAATCTTCGTTTTTGCGACGCTCGAACCTAGCGTTTCAGCCTATCACCTCGCGTTCAATCTTCAGGGCGATTTATTTGTGACCGGTCCCACAACATCGAGCTTCGATTCGGTATACAAAATCGACGTTCACGGTAACGTTTCTACGTTCTACCGTGGGCTGGGACGTCCGCAGGGCATTGCTTTCGATATCCAGAGCAATTTGTATGTTGCCGCATCGCTCTCGGGCAAACGTGGCGTCGTCAAGCTCACGCCAGATGCGCAGGCACAGCTCCAGGTCTCGGGCGCGGGACTCGTGGGCGTGGCCTTTGCCCCGGGAGGCGCAGCGGTGTTAGCAACGACTAATGCCGTTCACCACCTCGCCTGGGGCATTCAGGGGTTGCCCTTGCCCCCCTCTCGCGAGTAGCGCCCTGCTCGAAAGAAAACAAGACCCTGGAGGGCACGCGGTCACACAGAATACCGGCCCTTTTCATTTACACTTCTAGCCGTGAACGCCGAGATCGTGGCCGTTGGCTCGGAGCTGCTGACCCCGTTTCGTCAGGATACGAATTCTCTGTACCTCACCGACAGGCTTAACCAGCTTGGGGTTGAGGTCATTTTCAAGACCGTGGTTGGAGACAGCCGCGAGCGCCTGATGCGCGTGGCTCAGCAGGCACTCTCGCGGGCCGATATCGTCATCTTTATGGGCGGCCTCGGTCCGACTGAGGACGATCTCACGCGCGAAGCCGTGGCTGAGGCGCTCGGCCTCGAACTTCGGCGTGATGCTGAGATCGTCTCCGCCCTCGAGCGGCGCTTTGCCGAGCGCGGCTGGAAGATGGCCGCCAACAATGCCAAACAGGGCGATGTAATCTCAGGTGCAACTGTTCTGCCCAATGCAAACGGCACCGCGCCGGGCCAATGGATCAGCGGCAAGTACGAAGGGCGCGACAAGCTCATCATCCTGTTACCCGGCCCTCCCCATGAATTGAAACCTCTTTTTGAGCAGCAGTGCATGGAGCGCCTGCGCGCTAAACTGCCCCAGCAATTCATCTCGACGCGAGAGATTAAGGTGACCGGCATGGGCGAGTCGCAGTGCGACGCCCGCATCGCACCCATTTATAGCCAGCATCCAGACATTCAGACGACGATTCTTGCGGGGCCGGGAGAGATCCAGATTCACCTGAAAACAAGGGACACTTCGGAAGAAATCGCACAGAAAAAGCTCGACGATCTGGTGGAGAAGATCGAAGAAGAACTGGGCGACCTCGTTTTCTCCGACAACGGAGACTCGATGGAGCAGATCGTCGGCTACTATCTCCAGATGCGTGGCGCAACATTGGCGGTAGCTGAATCCTGTACGGCCGGGCTGCTGGCGGAACGAATTACTTCTGTCAGCGGCAGCTCCCGCTACTTCTTGGGAGGCGCCGTGGTCTACTCAAACGAACTGAAGACGAAATTCGCAGATGTCCCGCCCGATCTGATCGCACAACATGGCGCCGTCAGCAGGGAAGTTGCGATCGCCTTGGCCGAAGGTATTCGCAAATGCTGCGGGACAACTTTCGGCCTGGGAATCACCGGCATTGCCGGGCCAACCGGGGGAACCCCCGAAAAGCCCGTCGGCCTTGTCTTTCATGCACTCGCCAGCGAGCCCGGCACTGAAGTCATCGAGCGCAGATTTCCTGGGGATAGAAAGCGTATCCGTTGGTTCGCCTCGCAGCAGGCGCTCGATATGCTCAGAAGAAAGCTTATGTAGGCCCTACGCTCGCGGACCTGTTCGCCTCGCGCACGTAGTATCCTGCCGCCCCGGGCTCTAACCGCCGCCCTTTTTCGCTGAAGATGCGAAACCGGGCAAGGCCCCACTTCTGCAGCGCAAAATCCAGGCTGGTCGCCAGCACGCCAAATCCGTATTTCACGCTCCGCCTGAAGTTAATGGAAGAAGCTTCTTTGAAATACTTGGTCGGGCAGGAGACTTCGCCAATGCGAAAGCCAAAATATACGCATTGTGCCAGCATCTGATTGTCGAAGACGAAATCATCGGAGTTTTCGAGCAGCGGCAATCTCTCCAGCACCGCGCGGCTGAATGCCCGGTAACCGGTGTGATATTCCGAAAGCTTCACGCCCAGAAACAGATTCTCAAATGCGGTGAGAAAGCGATTGGCGACGTACTTATAGATCGGCATGCCGCCTTGCAGCGCTTTCCTGCCGCCTATAATGCGCGACCCCAGTACAACGTCATATATGCCGTAAGCGACCATGCTCGCCATCGCGGTCACCAGCAGCGGCGTGTACTGGTAGTCGGGATGCAGCATGATCACGACATCTGCGCCAGCGGTCAGGGCTTCGCGGTAGCACGTTTGTTGATTGCGGCCGTAGCCGTAATTCTTGTCGTGAGTGAAGAGCTGAAGCTGAAGGTCCCTCCCCACGGTTTGCGCAACTTCAACGGTGCGGTCGGAGCTATGGTCATCCACCAGAATGCGGATATCCACGAGCTCTGGCAGTTCTGCCAGAGTGACTTCCAGAGTTTTCTCCGCGTTGTACGCGGGCATGACCACGGCGATGCGTTTCCCGTTAATCATTGCAGGCTCGGATACCAGTACCTGAGTTTACCGCCGCCAGCCGATCCACGAAAGCGCTGCCAGCTCTGCGACTCTGTGCCTCTATGGTGAAATCAAAGACGATATCATGGGGCAGTCTATGGCTCTGCTTGTCTTTCTACGGGGGGTGAATGTCGGCGGGCATCGGACATTCCGGCCGAGCGTTCTCGCGCGAGAGTTGAGCGAATATGGCGTAGTTAATGTCGGCGCGGCAGGCACGTTTGTCGTCAGGAAACCGGGTTCCCGCGCGAAATTCTGCGCTGAGCTGGCCGGAAAGCTGCCATTCGAAGCCACAATCGTTCTCTGCGACGGCCGCGACCTTATCTCCCTTGAGGCGGAGAGTCCCTTTGGAACCGGCGCGCCCCAGCCCGGTATCACGAGATTCGTCAGCATTCTTCCGAAAGCCGGCAGCAAATCCGTTGACCTTCCTTGGACTCTTCCCTCAGGGAATGAGTGGCTCGTCCGTGTCAATGCCGTCAAAGGTCAATTCATTCTTGGTGAGTACCGGCGGCACATGAAGACGATCGGCTACCTCGGTCAACTGGACCGCCTGCTCGGCGGGAAAGCCACGGTTCGCAACTGGAACACCGTGCAGGCGATTGTGAAGATCCTGAAAAGCGAACAAAAAGTGCTCTCCCCAAAGAGGCCAAGTCTCCCCCCTCAACGAAAAGGTCAATAGAAAGCCGAAAGCGTTATGCAAAAACTCACGATCAAGACCAGCAAGAAACGCGAAGTGCTCGACATCACCGGGCAAATTGAGAAGCAACTGGGCCGCGACGGAGCCGGCATCTGCAACTGCTTCATCCTGCATACCACGGCCGCGCTGACCACGGCCGATCTCGACCCCGGAACCGACCTCGACATGCTGGATGCGTTTGAGGCCATGCTGCCGAAGCTGCATTACCGCCATCCCCACAACCCGGCACACGTTCGCGACCACATCCTGTCGTCGCTGATCGGCACGTCGGTGGCTTTGCCATTTCAGCACGGAAAATTTGTGCTGGGTACCTGGCAGCGCGTCGTGCTGGTAGAACTCGATGGACCTCGCGAAAGGGAGCTGGTGATCAGCATCAGCCGTGAGCAGAGCTGATCAGGCGGCCAACTCTTCGGCTGTCTCCTCGATTTCACTGATTTCTTTGTCGCTCAAGCGGAGCTCGGCGGCACGCATGACCCCGTTCGCCTGGCGCGCGCTCCGCGCCCCCACGATCGCCCCGGTCACGGCTGGGTTGCGCAGCGTCCAGGCGATGGCGACTTCGCCGGGCATGCGCCCGTGGCGATTGCCGATTTCGCGCAGCTTCTCAACCAATTCGAGATGCCGCGACAAGCGCGGCTCGTTGAAATCCGGATCGGTCTTGCGCCAGTCATCCTTCGGCAGCTTTGCCGCCCGCTCGCGCGTCATCGCCCCGGTCAGCAGCCCCGATGCCATGGGGGAATAAACGATCACCCCAATGCCATGATGCAGGCAATAGGGCAGAATTTCTTCTTCAACACCGCGCTTGATCAGGGAATAAGGAGGCTGCAGCGAGGTGACCGGCGCAATCGCCCTGGCGCGTTTCATCTGGCCCACATCAAAGTTGGAAACTCCGATCCACCGCACTTTGCCTTCGCGCTTCAAATCCGCCATGGTGGACCATCCTTCTTCGAGCTCCGGCGAATCGCGATCGGGAGGCCAATGGATCTGGTACAGGTCAATCGCGTCCACGCCCAGACGGCGAAGGCTGTCCTCTGCTTCGCGGCGGATCGAGTCCCGCCTCAGCACTTTAGTTTCATTTCCGTTTGCATCCGGCACCAGGCCGCATTTGGTGAAGATGTACGGCTTGGGCCCGCTCCAGGACTTCAACGCTCGATGGACCACTTCTTCCGAGTGGCCGAGGCCATAAACTGCGGCGGTGTCAATCCAGTTGACGCCAAGCTCAAGAGCGCGATGAATGGCACCTATGGATTCATTGTCGTCCTGCGCACCCCAGGCGAACTGCCAGCCCGATCCCCCGATCGCCCACGCGCCAAAACCTACAGGGGTAATGTGAAGATCAGAATTGCCGAGTTGTCGTGTCTGCATCTTGCCGCTCCTGAAAGTTTGGATTATGGCAGCGGTAACGCGGTTTCGCATTTTTGTGCGGCCGGTGCGAGCGACGAGTCTCACGACGGCGGCAGGACCTGGCTGGCGGGTGGCCCTCGATAAGAGCGAAGGCGTTGTCAAGGCATAGTTATCCTGGGCGGGGCGTGAGCCCCGCTTGCGTTGCCAGAGAGGTTGAGGACCAAG
>Ga0335079_10008197_pt1 | contig 11904 bp, 10 predicted proteins | sample Lox_Sample_33_FD_206719 | JGI IMG/M metagenome (GOLD analysis project Ga0335079, IMG submission 206719) | Soil microbial communities from Loxahatchee National Wildlife Refuge, Florida, United States - Lox_Sample_3.3 | ecosystem: Environmental > Terrestrial > Soil > Wetlands | place: USA... | reverse complement strand
CTGGAAACGCTGCTGAACGAACCACAGAATCCGGCACTATCGGAAGAGTTCGTGATGCTGTTTCAGGAAAAGCGGACTCTGGAGCAGGCTCTCCGTCCTCAGCGTCCCAGTCATTCCGCCGTTGAGCTTCGAATGCAACGCCCGGGAGAGGAACGCCACTCGGGGAGCATTCTGGCCAATGTCAACCAAGAGTTATCCAAACTGGAGAAACGGGACTGGGAACTGTGGTGGATCGTCTCGGCGACCGGCATCCTGCTGGGCACCGGTTTCTTGGCACTCCTGCTGCCTACGGCGCTGATGAAGACGGACGATTTCCATTTCGACATCACGGTACCGCGACAGCTCGTGGTTGGACTGCTCGTGCTGCTGATACTGCTGAACACCTATTTGGTCTCGCGCCGTATTGAATTGCGCCGTTTGCGGCAGAGAATGATCTCCAGCACCATTCAGAATGAACTGGTGCGCCTGCAATCGTTCACTGATCCGCTCACTGAGGTCTACAATCGCCGCTCTCTGGAAGAGCTGGCCAATCGGTACATCAGCCATGCTCGCCGCCTGAAAAAGCCGCTGACGTTCCTGATAATCGATGTGGACCGGTTCAAGCAAATCAATACGCGTTTTGGCCATTTGACAGGCGATTTCGTGCTGGCGGAAATTGCCGGCGTCCTGCGGACCTCCATCCGCGGTTGCGATGCCGTGATCCGCTACGGGGGCGATGAATTTCTCACGATCGTGGCGGATGCCTCCGGCGCTGAAGCCGGGAAAGTTGTCGAGAGAATGGGAGTCTACCTGGCCGAATGGAATAAGTGCTCCCATTTGGAAAATTGCGCCGTCACCCTGAGCATTGGTGTGGCGGAATGGCATGACGGCCAGACGCTCGACGAAGTGCTCGATCTTGCCGACCAGGACATGTACAACAACAAGTCACGGCCTGTTCCGTCTGCACCGGATAAATCCCGCGCCGCAACCTCGAAGTCCTGACTCAGCGTCGTTTGGCTATCGTCCACAGCAGGGCCGCCCCGGCAGCGATGCCGGCAATGGTCAGGCCTGTTCGTCGCATGGATTTCCGGATCGCATCCTCATGGGGGCCGACCCAGGCGTCCTCAGGATAGTGGCGGGGTGTGGCGTCGAAGAGCGGAAATCCTTCGGGGCTTTCCGTGGACTCGCGCAAAGCCATCTGGAGAACCTCGGCAAGGTGCAGGGCGTGGCGGTCGGTTTCCTGCGCGATCTGCTCGCGGCAACTGAAGCCATCAGCGACAATGAGCCAATCGGTAGGCGCCTGGCGAACGGCCGGCAGCAACTCAAGCTCCCCGATGGCGCGCGAGATCTCATACTTTTCTTTCTCGAAGCCGAAAGCACCCGCCATACCGCAGCATCCCTGGGCAGGCGCAATGAAATCGACCCCCAACCGGCGCAGCACGGCTTCTTCGGCGGTCATCTTCATAATGGCCTTGTGATGACAGTGACCGTGGACGAGCGCGTGCCGCGAGAGCTTTGGAATGGGAAAGTCTTTGGCAAACTGCTCGAGGAATTCGCTGAGCAGAAATACCTGCTTCGATAGCGCATGGGCCCGTTCGTCGTGCGGGAAGAGGTTGGTAAGTTCGTCGCGAAAGACGGCGGCGCAACTGGGCTCCAGAACGACGATGGGCGTACGCAGCTCGATTTCGAGCTCCAGCACATCCATAACCTGAAGAAGCAGACTCTTGGCGCGGTCAAGCAAGCCGACATCGTAAAGAGGGCGTCCGCAGCAGAGATGGGCGCGGGGGACAAGGACATCGAAGCCGGCGGCGTCAAGGACCTCAGCAGCCGCGATGGCAGTGGCAGGTTGGAAGTGGTTGTTGAACGTGTCGGCCCAGAGAAGGACGGGCCGATCGGCCCGCTCCATATCCGACTGGGAGCCCTCGCCCGACGATCCCGAGAAGAAACGAGAGCGCCGGTTTCCAGGACGCGGTTGCCCCTGCCGTTCCCACCACTGCTGGAACGTTTCCGGCGCGAAGCGCGGGATACGGCGCTGGGACGGGATTCCGGCGACCAGCTTTGCGAGACTGCTCGCTCCGGGAAGTTGCGTGGTCAGATTGACAAAGCCGGGGACGTGCGCAGCCGCGCGCGCCCAGAGATCAATGTTCGAGAATGCCAGCGCGTTCAGGGGTCGACGTCCGGATTCATAATAGTGCGACAGGAACTCGGCTTTGTACGTCGCCACATCCACGCCGGTCGGACAATCGCTTTTGCATCCTTTGCAGGCGAGGCAGAGATCAAGCGACTGTTTAATGGCGTCGTTCTTCCATCCGTCCGTGATCACTTCGCCCTTGGTCATTTCCCAAAGCAGGTGAGCGCGGCCGCGGGTGGAGTGCTCTTCTTCGCGGGTAACGCGGTAGCTCGGGCACATGACTCCGCCTTCATCACGCCGGCATTTGCCTACCCCCACGCAGCGCATGGTGGCTTTCGCCAGGCTGCCATGGTCGTCGGGAAACTTGAAGTGGGTTTGCGGCCGCCAGGGATCGTAGCCGGCGCCAAGGCGAAGATTTTCGTCCAGGCGGTTTGGCTCGATTAACTTTCCGGGATTCATCATCGAGCCTGGATCCCAGACAGCCTTGAATTCTCGAAAGGCCTGCATTAGTTCCGGGCCGAACATTTTGGGAAGCAGCTCGGCGCGGGCCTGGCCGTCTCCATGTTCACCGGAAAGCGAGCCACCGTAGCTGACGACAAGGTCAGCGGCCGCTTCCATAAACTGCCGGAACTTGCGCACGCCCTCGGCCGATTCAAGATCGTAATCCATGCGAGTGTGGACGCAGCCATGGCCGAAATGGCCGTAGAATGCTCCGTCGTAATGGAAGTCCCGCATCAGCTTGCGCAGACCGCGCAGGTATGAGCCGAGCTTGGCGGGCGCAACGGCGGAATCTTCGAAGCCCTCCCAGCGCAATGGCTCACCCGGAACATGGGAAGTCACGCCCAGGCTCGACTCGCGCACCTCCCAGATGCGGCGCGCCACGCGTGGATCGGTGATCACGCGCATGTCGGGAGGCGTCGCGGAACGAGCCAGAGCTTCGGTCAGGCGGAGCCCGAGGGCTTCGGCTTCCGCGCTGTTGTCAGCGCCGAATTCGACCATCAGCCAGCCGCTTCCTTCGGGGAGCAGGGCCAGGCCTTCCAGGTTGACGCCTTTGCGTCGGCTCGCATTAACGATAATGTCGTCGAAACCTTCCAGGCCGATGGGGCCGTGCGCCATGATTTCGGGCACATGATCGGCACACAGATAAACGTCGGGCCATCCTGCCATGACGAGCACGCGGGCGGGCGGACTTGCGACGAGGCGGCAAGTGGCTTCAAGGACGGTCGCGCAGGTGCCTTCCGAGCCGACCAGAGCGCGCGCAACGTGGAATCCGTTTTCCGGGAGCAGATGGTTCAGGTTGTATCCGGAAACGCGGCGGGGAATGTCGGGAAACTGGCGGCGAACATGGCCGCCGTAGCGTTCGGCAATCTGCTTGAGCCCGGAATAAATCTGCGCGCGTCGCCCGCCGTCGCGCTGGATGCGGGCAAACTCGTCGTCGCTGGTGGCGCCGACGTGCAGGCGCTGGCCATCATAGGTCAACACATCGAGGGCCTCGATGTTGTCGTCGGTCTTGCCGGCCATGATCGAGTGCACGCCGCAGGAGTTGTTGCCGATCATGCCACCGAGCGTGCAACGATCATGTGTGGCGGGATCGGGCCCGAAGGTGAGGTGATGCTTCTCGGCTTCAAAGCGGAGCCGATCGAGGACCACGCCTGGCTCGACACGGGCCAGGCGGCGTTCCGGATCGATCTCCAGAATTCTCGCCATGTATTTCGAGAAGTCGAGGACGATCGCGGTGTTGCAGCATTGTCCGGCGAGCGAGGTACCGCCGCCGCGAGCAAGCAGGGGCGCTTGATGATCGCGGCAGAGCGCGACGGTGGCAAGCACATCTTCTGTGTCGCGCGGCACCACCACGCCGATCGGGACCTGGCGGTAGTTTGAGCCGTCGGTCGCGTAGAGTGCGCGGCTCCCCAAATCGAAGCGGACTTCACCGCGAAGATGGCGGCGAAGAGCGGCTTCCAGGGAAGCAGCATCGACGGAATTGGGCGGGATCACAGCTTCCGGTGCCATAAGGTACAGAACATATTCGAGGATGAAGGCGGCAAGGCGCAAGGGCAGAGCGGCAGTGGGTCCTGCAATGGCCCGGTGGAGAAAGTCGCCAGCCAGACTCTGCCGCCATTACCCCCGCGGGCTCAGACTAGGGCTTCCCGGTCCATTCAGGCGCGGTCGCGAGCGGGGCCAGCCTGGGCATTCTTCGGCGGGATGGCGTTTCCGGCTGGGTTTTCGGGTTGGGAAACGGTCTCGACACATTCGCCCTGGTCGTCGTAGTCGCAGACCCGGCCCGGGTGGGACTGTTTGCAGTTGGTGCAAAATTCCGTGCTCATCGAAATCCCCCCCAATCGGAGTGCCGGCAAAGAATGGCTCGATGTTGCTCTTCTTAAACCCATGGGGCTGTGACGCACGTCACAAGAAAATGTGATATTTGGAGGGAACGGCGCCGGAGTGGGAGCCTGACTCGGAACCGGCTCACGCGTCCCTGAAGGGCCGCTCTTCCACTGGTGCGAACGCTTTGGAGTTCTCGACAGGCCATCCGGCAGCACCGCATGTTCCGGAAAGTCACTATGGCTTTCGCCGCTGAGCGGATGCATCTTTCAAAATTGAGCGACCGGCCGAAATTCGCATTGTCGGTCCTGGTGGATGGGGTATTATATGTTGCCTGTTATCGACGGCAGCGCAGATCGGCTCTTTTCGATTCAAGTTGCAGACGACCATATCGACGGTGCCATATGCAAATCACTGACGCAATTGACTTGCTATTGAGGAAGAAGGGCGGCGATCGCGTCTTGTCGGTAACGCCCAATCAGTCCGTTTATGAAGCCATCGAAAAGATGGCGCACGAAAGTGTGGGGGCACTGCTTGTCATCTCCCAGGACAGGCTGGTCGGCATCCTGTCGGAGCGCGACTACGCCCGCAAAGTCGTGCTCAACGGGCGCTCCTCCAAGGACACTCTGGTGCGGGAAATCATGACCAGCCCCGTGGTTTTTGTGACTCGACACAATACCGTGGACGAATGTATGGCGATCATGACGAACCACCGTTTCCGCCATCTGCCCGTTGTGGAGAACGATACCGTGATCGGCGTGGTCTCGCTCGGCGACCTTGTCAGCTGGATCATGTCCGGGCAAGCGCAGACGATCCACGAACTGGAAGGGTACATCAGCGGGCGATATCCCGGCTGACTCTCTCTCTCTCCCGAAAAAATCCCGTACGGCTTCGCCTCAGGAAGGAACTCCGTCACGCAGCGCGGGACTGAACCGATGACCGGCTTCGCCCATGGCCTGCAACACGATCAGGCTTAGCGCCCGGATGAATTTGGGGGAATCGTTGAGGCCCGCGCTCATTTCAAATTGCGCGATTCCGAGGGCGCGCGCTTCTTCGCGGGCTTCATGATCAATCTCGCCGAGCGTCTCTACGTGATCGGAGACGAATGCCACCGGCACGACGCACACTTCGCGAACGTGTTCAGCGGCCAGATCGTGCAGCGCGCGGTGGAGGGAAGGCTGCAACCACTTGCTCGCCCCCACCTTGCTCTGATAGCAAAGACGGTGCCGGTTGCTCCAGCCGCCGCGCCGGACAAGGAGCTGTACGGTCTCTTCAATCTCGCGCTGGTACGGATCGCCCTTCTCAATCACGGAAACCGGCACGCTGTGGGCGCTGAACACAATCTCTGCGCGGTCGGGGACAGAAAACCGCTGCAGCGCTTCGTCAACTTTTTCAATCACTGCGTCGAGATAGGACTCGTGCCGGTAAAAATTATCCACCTGATATACGGGTATATCGTCCTGAAAATGCCTGCGCCACTCATTCAGGCTGGAGCCCGTTGTGGTCGAAGAATACTGTGGATACAAAGGCAGCAGGACCGCCTCATCGCATCGCGCGGCGCGCAGTTGCTCAATGGCCTCGCTGGTAAACGGGTGCCAGTAGCGCATGGCCACAAAGCAGCGGGCATCCATCCCACGGCTCGAAAGTTCGGCTTCAAGGGCCCGTGCCTGGCGTTCCGTGAACCGGCGGATCGGCGATCCGCCGCCAATGGTCGCATAGTGGTGTTGCACCTTGCGCGCTCGCGTGGTCGCGATTAACTTGGCCAGAGGCTTGCGCCCAATGCGCGCAAAGGGGAAGTCGATAATATCGGGATCGCAGAAAAGGTTGTAGAGAAAAGGTTCGATCTCATCCAGCCGCTGCGGTCCTCCCAGCTGAAAAAGAACTACCCCCAGACGCGGCGATGCGGACGTCATCCTCCGGAATCCCCAGAACCCACGAATTTACTTGAAGCCCCTCGGGTCATCGCACGGACTCTTTGCCTTCGAACACATACTTCGTTTTCCATCGGAATAACAAAACGGCAAACGCTGAAAAGAAAAGCAGTGGAGGGATGAGCAGAACGATGATGCCTCCCTGCAAAGCATGGATTACGCCTTTGCCGCCACCGGCCACGGTCGTGTAACACATGGCGCAACTCTGGCCATAGAGACTCCGCCCGGCGGCCACGACCACCAGCGATAATCCCACCAGGCGGGCGAGTACGCGCCCGATCGACAGCGTTATAAGGCATCCAGAAACTGGCCGATTGTTCATAGTTCCTACCTTGGGCCCAGGCTCCTGCGATGGGCCGCGCCATCTGTGGAGCGCAACACAGGCGCGTCGCACATCACTGAATCAACGGTCGCATATGCGCGAGCCGTGAACTGTCGGCGAAGATCGCGGTCATCATAATCAGTACAAAGACCAGGGCCGGAATCAGCGTCACAAAAAGGCTAGCCTGCTCGTAGCGGAGGTGCATGAAGTAGGCAATAATCAACGCCGCTTTAAGAATGGACAAGACCATCAAGACGGTGAGCATGGTCTCCAGGGGCAATTGGCGATAGGCGAGAATCACTTCCAACACCGTCAACCCCAGCAGCCCGAACCACACCGAGAAAACGATCTTTAGTCCCGCAGTTTCGCTATGCTCCATGCCTCCATCCTCCGTACCCTAGTTCGTTTTCGCCGACAGCAAGTAGACGAGCGGGAAAATGAACATCCATACCAAGTCGACGAAGTGCCAGTAAAGGCCGCTCACTTCCACATCCACGGTTGAGAACTTTCTCCGTCCGAAGCCAACAGCAATGACCAGCAGATAGATAACACCAATGGTGACGTGAAGCATGTGAAGCCCGGTCATGCTGAAGAATGCAGCGCCAAACATGGGTGTGCCCCACGGGTTGTGGAAAGGACGCACTCCCTGCTCGATCAGGCCCAGCCATTCGCGGATATGTAGAACGTCGAAAATTACCCCGCCGAGCGCGGTCGCGACCAGCCAGGCCACCGCGGCGTTGACATTACCCATGCTGGAAGCCCGGACCGCCAGAACCATGGCCACGCTGCTGGAGAGCAGCACGAAAGTCATGACCGTGGCGTTGGTAATACTGGCCGCCTCGAATGGCCGCGGCCAGGCCGTGGCCGCCAGACGCAAGTACCCATAAGAAAAAATCACCGCTGAGAAGGTGATGGCGTCGGAAACAATAAACAACCACATTCCCAGCTTCTTGGAGGGCACCGCGTAAGGCAGCGTTCCGCCGCCCCACACCCCGATGTTGTCACCCTGCACCACTGTTGCAAGTGGATCGCTTGTAAGAGACATATCCTCGTTTCGCCCCGTCTTGAATTTTCAGTGCAGCAGCGCTGCAACAGGCTCTACTGACTTCTTGCCGGCTGTCCTGCGGGATCCGTTTGCATGACGTAGTCCTTCCCGTTCTGCACATTCCCGTATTCATACGGGTCGTGATAAACCACGGGATGTTTGCCACCGAAATTATCGAAAGGTGGGGGGGAGGGCACCGTCCACTCCAGAGTCGTGGATTCCCAGGGATTCTCGCTCGCCTTGGGCCCTTTGTACATGCTCCAGAACAGATTGAAGAAGAAGATGAACTGGGAGGCCCCGGTAATCAACGCCGCGATGGTCATGAATTTGTGCACCGGCATGAGGGGCTGCATAAGGTCGTTGACGAAACTCGAGTAGCGGCGAGGCATGCCCTCCAGCCCAATGAAGTGCATCGGCATGAAAATACAGTAGACGCCAATAAAGGTGATGGCGAAGTGGACTTTCCCCAGGCCTTCGTTCAGCATTCGGCCAAACATCTTGGGGAACCAGAAATAGGTGCCGGCAAACATGCCGAAGATCGCAGCCACCCCCATAACCATGTGGAAGTGCCCGACCACGAAGTACGTTCCATGCAGAAAGATATCGAGCGAGGGCTGGGCCAGGAACATCCCACCCAGGCCACCGGTGACAAACACCGAAACGAACCCGAGGGCGAACATCATGCAGGTGGTGAAGCGTAGCCTGCCCCCAAAAACGGTGCCCAGCCACAGCAGTGAAATGATGGTCGCGGGTATGGTGATGATCAATGTCGGGATGGAGAAGAGGAAGCCGGAATACGGGCTCATTCCGCTCAGGAACATATGATGTCCCCAGACGGTGAAGCTCAGAAAGCCGATCCCCAACAGGCACGCCACAATCACCTTGTAGCCGAGAATGGGTTTCCGGGAGAAAACCGAGAGCACATGCGAAATGACTCCAAACCCAGGGACGATGGCGATGTAGACCTCAGGATGGCCGAAGAACCAAAACAGATGCTGCCATAGCAACGGGGAGCCGCCGGCGTGGTTTTGAAGCGTGCCGTTGACCAACAGGCCCGAAGGCAGAAAGAAACTGGTACCGGCATTGCGGTCAAGGATGAGCAGAACGCAAGCGGCAAACAGAACGGCAAAACTCAACAGGCTGAGGATCGCCGTAATGAGCCAAGCCCAGCAGGTGAGCGGCATGCGCATCAACGTCATTCCCTTGCATCGCAGGTCCACGGTGGTGGTAATGAAATTCAAGGCGCCGAGCAAGGAGCCGGCACAAAAAAGCGCGATGGAGATACCCCAGAGATCCTGTCCTATTCCCTGCCCCGGACCCGCGCTGCGCCCAACGGCGCTGAGCGGAGGATAAGCCGTCCAGCCGGAAATCGGGGGCCCGTCTCCGACGAACAAAGATGAGATTAACGCGCACAGCGCCAGGAACGTCACCCAGAACGAAAGCATGTTCAATACGGGGAAGGCCATGTCTTCGGCGCCAATCTGAATGGGCAGCGCATAATTTCCGAACCCTGCCTGGGGCGCAGTGGTCAGCACAAAGAAAACCATCAGGGTGCCATGAATCGTGAGCAGTGACAGGTAATACTCCGGTGAAATCACACCGCCCGGGGCTCCGGCGGGCGATAGCGCATTCAGTCCCCAAATGTGAGCGTTAGGCCAAACCAGGTGAATCCGAACCAGCCATGAGAGGATCATCCCGACGAAAACCGAAAAAACGGCGAGAAAATAGTACTGCTTGCCGATCACTTTGTGATCGACGCTGAAGATGTACTTGCGGATGAAACCGGTGGGCGCCGTGTGCTGGTGAACCTGTGCTTCCGTGGGCATGTGTGCCATTGTGCGTTACCTTCCTTGCGCCAGCGCGCCTCTGCGGCTGCCGCCAGAAATCGTTATTGCAAGCTGGCTTGCTCGACGATCCACTTCTGATAGTCCTCTTGCGACATTACTTCGAGAAAAGCCCGCATCGTGTGGTGACCAAGACCACACAGTTGGTTGCAGGAAATCTCATATCTGCCGATTTTGGTCGGGGTGAAGTGCAGAGGGATTTCCATTCCTGGAACAATGTCCTGCTGAATGCGCATTTGCGGGACATAGAAGCCGTGATTCATATCCTTGGAGTTGAGCAGCAGTTCCACCGGCTTGTTCACCGGTACACCCAGATCGACGGTAACGATATCGTCCTGAGAGCCGGGTTCGGAAGTGTCAATGCCGAAGAAATTGCCTTTCGTTTCATCGATCCTGGAGGTGTGGCTGGGACCGAACTTGCCATCGGGTCCCGGGTAGCGGAAGTAGAAAGCAAACTGCCCGGCCAGGACCTGGACCTGGAGAGAATCGGCAGCCGCTGGAGTAAAGTACATAGCCGCCCAGACCTTCTGCCCCACAAATTCAAGCAGGATAATCTCCGAGCCGACATAGATCAGGGCAAGGACCACCAGCCATTTCGCGCCGCCCGGGAAAATGCGGATGGGACGTTGATCGCCCTTGCGCTCACCGTATTTCCAGGCAAAGGCCGCCAGGCACAACTGGGCAAGGATGAAACCAATGGCGGCGCCGACAAAGGTCTCGGCGAACTGGTGGTCCATCGCGCCTCCGTGAGCCGAGGCAACTTCCGGGAACCACCAATGGCGTGAGACAAACACCGCTACAGAAACGAATGTAATGATCGTCAGCGCTACGGCAAACGCTTTGCCCATGGATACGATCTCCTGTCGAACACGTCTTCGCCGTTACCGGACAAACCAGATCAAAGAAAGAATGTAGACCCACAACAGAAACATGAAGTGCCAATACCAGGCGGTCACGTCGACCACGATGCTGCGTCCTTCAATCGGCTTGCGGAGCAGTGAACCGGCCGCCGCGTAGAGCAGCACCAGCATTCCGCCCGCGAGGTGGGCGGCGTGTGCCGCGGTGAGCAAATACACGAATGAACTACTGGGACTGCTGGCCAGATAAAAGCCGCGCCCGGCCAGCACACGCCAGAACATCCACTGGCCGGTCAAAAAACCACTGCCCAGCACGACTGTGATTCCGAGCCAAGGAAGGTTATTGAGGCGCCGCGGCGGAGCGTCAGAAATCGAGCGAACCGGTATGAGCGCCGTTTCGCGCGCTATCTGGCGGCGCGCCAATTCCGCAGCCATACTGCTCAGCAGCAGCAACACGGTGTTTGTCAGGGAGAGGGCAATGGGCAAATGGACCGGGACCCAGTCTCGAACATAGGTGTGGGATCTTTCGTCGAGTGTCGGCAGTCCCTGACGCACGACATAGGCACTGGTGAAGGAGACAAACAGCATGATGATGGGCGCGATCGCCACTGCCAGCCCCAGGCGGGCGCGCCGCAGGCGCGAATGGTAGTCAGACGACCGGTCACCTTGACCACCGTTTTCGCCATCTCCATAAACGGGTGGGAGAGAGCCGTTTCCATTCTTCCCCGTTTTGGGCACATGCGCCGTTAGTGGAGGACTGAGAGTCGCCATGATGAAACAGAAATTCCCTTGTTCTTGGACCCCAACCTGAAAAAGTGCAATCGCTTACCGACCCCTCGGAAGCTCACCGATCCGCGCAGGGACACTCACTTCGCTCGTTTACCTGTCAAATGGCTTCTGGCACGGTCTTCGGTTTTGACTTCCCCACTGATCGACCGATACCATACACCCACCTTCGTCAGTATGCAATGCTCCAGCCAGGTTCCTGGATGCGCTTTCATTCCGGCCGCTCGGGTTTATGGACCGAATGGAACCACCAGTTCCGATGTCGAAGACCGCGCCCTGGGCGCGGTGAATGGAACCGCACCGTGGGTTGTGAGTCGGTTGGATCTCAAACGATCCGACTCAAGCAATCGATAGCTGAAGTTGACAACATGGTCTATACTCTTCCCGTCGCGAGTGGGGCGACGCCGGGGTTTTAAGTCTTTCGCAAATGTTCTGGGTCCTATCCAGGGGGTAAGTGCAGATGGCAGACGACTCACCGAAAGGTGTTCTCGGGCATCTTCCGCCTTTGCCGAGAAGGGCGCTCAGCAATTCGTTCCTGGCGATGGAACAGGCCAGCCGCAAACGTGAAGGCTTGCCGCTTCTGAGCGACGCGGACATCGAAGCGCTGAAGGCTGGCCGTCCCATGGACTGGGAAAGCGGCGACGCGGTTTCAGTCCCGGCTGCCACCGGCTCCCAGGCTACGCCCGC
>Ga0335079_10008195_pt1 | contig 11905 bp, 7 predicted proteins | sample Lox_Sample_33_FD_206719 | JGI IMG/M metagenome (GOLD analysis project Ga0335079, IMG submission 206719) | Soil microbial communities from Loxahatchee National Wildlife Refuge, Florida, United States - Lox_Sample_3.3 | ecosystem: Environmental > Terrestrial > Soil > Wetlands | place: USA: Florida... | reverse complement strand
GATGAGGGTCTTGCCGCGCTCGAGATCCACGCTGATCTCCTGCCCGGGCTCCATGCCGTAGAAGAACACCGGGGTCGGCAGGATGGCGGGATCGCCGTACAGCAGCCGCTCGCGGGCGTAGTCGGCGAACACGCGCGGATACATGAGTGAGGATGCGAGCTCATCGTCGGTCACCGCCCGTGGCAGCCGCTGTTGCAGCCGCTCGCGCTCGGCGGCGAGATCGACCGGGGGCAGCTGCGCGCCGGCGCGCCCCGCAAGCGCCGGCGCACCCTGCAGCACCTTGCGCTGCAACGCCTCGGGGAACCCTCCGTAGGGCTGGCCGAGCTCGCCGCGGAACAGCTGCACCACCGACTCCGGAAAGGCAACCGCGAGGTGCGGATCGAGCACCTGCGCGCGGCTCAACCCGGCGCTCGCCATGAGCAGTGCCAGGTCACCGACCGCCTTCGAGGTCGGGGTAACCTTGATGATGTCGCCGAACATGTCGTTGACGTCCGCATACGTGCGGGCCACTTCGGGCCAGCGCGTCTCGTCGATGCCCAGTGCCCGCGCCTGCTCGCGCAGGTTCGTGTACTGCCCGCCGGGCATACCGTGCACGTACACCTCCGAGGTGCCGGCGCGGATATCGCTCTCGAATGGGGCGTACTGTGAGCGCACCTGCTCCCAGTATGCGGAGATCAGCCGCAGGTGCCCCGGGTCGATGCCCGCGTCCCGTGGCCCGAAGCGCAGCGCCTCGATCACCGAGCCGAGGTTCGGCTGCGAAGTGAGGCCGCTCATCGCATCGATCGCCCCGTCAACCGCATCCGCTCCCGCCGCGACCGCCGCCAGCACGCTCGCGGCGCCGATGCCGCTCGTGTCGTGGGTGTGGAAGTGCACCGGCAAGCCGATCTCGTCCTTGAGCGCCCGCACCAGCTCGTACGCGGCGCGCGGTCGCGCGAGCCCCGCCATGTCCTTGATGCCGAGCACGTGGGTGCCGGCGGCCTTGAGCTCGCGCGCGATCTTCAGGTAGTAGTCGAGGGTGTACTTGCGCTCGCGCGGGTCGCTTAAGTTTCCGCTGTAGCAGATGGCCGCCTCGCACAGCTTCCCGGCCGCGCGTACCGCGTCGATCGAGACGCGCATGTTCTCGACCCAGTTGAGCGAGTCGAAGATGCGGAACACGTCGATGCCGCCGGCCGCGGCACGCGCGATGAAAAAGCGCACCACGTTGTCGGGGTAGCTGGTATAGCCGACCGCGTTCGCTCCGCGCAGCAGCATCTGCAGCAGCAGGTTCGGCACGCGCTCGCGCAAGGCGGCGAGGCGCTGCCACGGGTCCTCGCGCAGAAAGCGCATCGCCACATCGAAGGTCGCCCCGCCCCAGCACTCGAGCGAGAACAGTTGCGGCAGGAGGCTCGCGTAGTACGGCGCGATTGCCGTCATGTCGAGGGTGCGCAGCCTGGTCGCGAGCAGCGACTGATGGGCATCGCGCATGGTGGTGTCGGTGAGGAGCACGCGCTCCTCGGCGAGCATCCACTGCGCGAATGCCTCCGGCCCGAGCAAATCGAGTCTCTGCTTGGTGCCCGGCACGGCCGCCGGCAGCGCGAGGGCTGGCAGGTGCGGGGCGCTCAAGTGCCGCGGCCGGGGGCGGCCGCGGACCTCGGGGTTGCCGTTGACGATGGTCGCGCCGATGTAGGTGAGGATGCGCGTCGCGCGGTCGCGCTTGCGTGGCCAGCGAAACAGCTCCGGTGTCTCGTCGATGAAGGTCGTGCTGTACTCGCCGCGGGCGAAGCGCGGGTGCGTGATCAGCTGGTCGAGAAAGCGCAGGTTGGTGACTACGCCGCGGATGCGAAATTCCCACAGCGCGCGGTGCATGCGCGCAATGGTCTCTTCCGCGGTCGGCGACCAGGCGGTCACCTTGACCAGCAGCGAATCGTAGAAGCGCGTGATGATGGCGCCGGTGTAGGCAGTGCCGGCGTCGAGGCGGATGCCGAACCCCGCGGGACTGCGGTAGGCGGCGATCTTGCCGTAGTCGGGGATGAAGCCGTTCTCCGGATCCTCGGTGGTGATGCGGCACTGCAGGGCGTGGGCCGTGAGGCGGATGTCCGCCTGCGACGGCACGCCGCTCTCGGGTGAGCCGATGCGCGCACCTTCCGCGATGCGCAGCTGCGCCTTCACCAGGTCGATTCCGGTCGCGCACTCGGTGACCGTGTGCTCGACCTGGATGCGCGGATTCACCTCGATGAAATAAAAGCGCCCGCTGTCGGCGTCCTGCAGGAACTCCACCGTGCCGGCGTTCACGTAGCGCGCCGCGCGGCCGATGGCGAGCGCAGCGGCGGTGAGCTCGGTGCGCTCCGCGGCGCTGAGGAACACCGCCGGCGCGCGCTCCACCACCTTCTGGTGGCGGCGCTGCACGGTGCAGTCGCGCTCGAACAAGTGCACCAGCGTGCCGTGGCGGTCGCCGAGAATCTGCACCTCGACGTGCCGCGCGCGCTGTACGAGCTTCTCCAGATACACCTCTTCGTTGCCGAAAGCGGCCAGCGCCTCGCGCCGGCACAGGGGCAGGAGCTCGCGCAGCCGCGCCTCATCGAGCACGACGCGTGTACCGCGGCCGCCCCCGCCCCAGCTGGCCTTGAGCATTACCGGGTAGCCGAGGCCGAGCGCCAGGCGAGCGCACTCCTCGACGTCCTGTGGCAGTGGCGCGGTGGCCGGCATCACTGCCACCCCCGCTGCTACGGCGAGCTCGCGCGCCGTCACCTTATTGCCGAGCACCTCGAGGGTCGCCGGCTCTGGCCCGATGAACACCACCCCTGCCGCCAGGCATTCGCGCGCGAACTGTGGATTCTCGGCGAGGAAGCCGTATCCCGGGTGGATCGCCTCCGCGCCCGCCTCGCATGCGACGCGCAGGACATCGGCGATATCGAGATACGCTTCCACCGGCCCCTTGCCGCTGCCCACCAGATAGGCCTCGTCGGCCTTGGTCCGGTGCAGCGAGAAGCGATCCTCCTGCGAGTACACCGCGACGGTGCGCCACCCGAGCTCGCTCGCCGCCCGCATGACGCGTATGGCGATCTCGCCGCGGTTCGCGACCAGGACACTTCGTATCCGCTGCGACGTGGCGGGTTTCACTTTAAGATCTGCCGTCACCTGTCAGGACACCTGCGCGCGCACCAGGCGCGCGGGCGCGGAAGCGTTTTCGATCATAGCCGAGGGGAAAAGATGTCGCGCCCGAAACTGCCCGCCCTGCCGTGTCTGCTGCTGCTCGCCGCGGCGGCCACGCGGATCGACCCGGCGGCAGCGGCTGATGCGCGGCCGCTCGTCATCGTCATTCACGGCGGTGCCGGTGTCATCGAGCCCGCGCGCATGACGTCGGCGAAGGAAGCCTCCTACCGCGCCGGTCTCGCGGCGGCGCTCGATGCCGGCTACGCCGTGCTCGAGCGCGGCGGCACGAGCCTCGATGCAGTAACGGCGGCCGTGCGTACCCTGGAGGATGACCCGCAATTCAACGCCGGCCGCGGCGCGGTGCTCAACGACCAGGGCGACGCGGAACTCGACGCCGCCATCATGGATGGCAACGGCCCGCACGCCGGCGCGGTGGCGAGCGTGCTGCACGTGAAGAACCCGGTGGAGCTGGCACGTCTCGTCATGGAAAAGAGCCCCTACGTGCTGCTGGTGGGCGAAGGGGCCGAGGAATTCGCACTCGAGCAGGGGGTGGCGCTGATGCCGCGCAGCTACTTCCGCACCGAGGCGCGTGAGCGGGAGTTCGAGGAGACGCGCCACCTGGAGTGGGCGCCGCGCAATACCAGCCCGCACGCCGAGACCACCGTGCAGCACGACAGCAGGGGCACCGTCGGCGCCGTCGCCCTCGACCGCACCGGCAATCTCGCCGCCGCCACCTCCACCGGTGGCCTCAGCAGCAACAAGCACCGCGGGCGGGTCGGCGACACGCCTCTGATCGGCGCGGGCACCTACGCCGACAACCACAGCTGCGCGGTGTCGGGCACCGGGCAAGGCGAGTACTTCATCCGTGGCGTGATCGCCTACGACGTGTGCGCGCTGGTGGAGTACCGCCACCTGAAGCTCGCGCAGGCGGTTCACGAGGTGATCCACGAGAAGCTGCGCCGCGCCGGCGGTGAGGGCGGCGTGATCGCCCTCGATCCGGCCGGCAACCTGGCCATGGATTTCAACAGCATCGGCATGTTCCGCGGTGCGCGCGACTCGCGCGGGCGGCGCGAGATCGCCATGTACCGCAATGACGCCAAGCCCTGAAGGACGTCAAGCCTCGAGCAGCAGGAGCCTCCCATGTATGCCATCGCCATTCACGGCGGCGCGGGCGCCGTGCCCCGCGCGACGCTCTCGGCCGAGCGCGAGCAACGCTACCGCAGGGGCCTCGAAGCTGCGCTCGAGGGCGGCTACGCTCTGCTCGAGCGGGGCGGCAGCAGTCTCGATGCGGTCGCGACGGCGGTGCGCATCCTCGAGGACGACGCCGTATTCAACGCCGGTCACGGCGCCGCGCTCACCCGCGAGGGCGCCGCCGAGCTCGATGCGGCCATCATGGACGGCCGGCAGCTGCGCGCGGGTGCGGTGGCTTCGGTGCGTCACGTGAGGAATCCCATCGAGCTCGCGCGGCGGGTGATGGAGAAGTCGCGCCACGTGCTGCTGGTCGGCGCGGGCGCCGAGGAGTTCGCTCTCGAAGAGAAGCTCACGCTGGTCCCGAACCATTACTTCCGCACCGCCGAGCGGCTCGAGCAGCTCGAGTTCGAGCGACGCGGCGAGCGCGTATCCGACCTGGTGCCGCCCGCCCCGCCCACGACACAGGGCACGGTCGGTGCGGTGGCGCGCGACGCTGCGGGCAACCTCGCCGCCGCCACCTCCACCGGTGGTATGACCAACAAGCGCCCGGGGCGCGTCGGCGACTCCCCGATCATCGGCGCCGGCACGTACGCGAAGAATGGCGTGTGCGCGGTTTCGGCCACCGGTCACGGCGAGTATTTCATCCGCGCCGTGGCCGCACATCACGTGTGCACCGCGGTCGAATACCGTGGTCTCACCCTGCAGCAGGCGGTTCACGAGCTGTTACACGGAATCCTGCGCGCCCTCGGTGGCGACGGCGGTCTGATCGCCGTGGACCGCGACGGGCAGATCGTCATGGAGTTCAGCACCGAAGGGATGTTCCGCGGCGCACGCGACGCGCGCGGGCGACGGGAGATTGCCATCTACTGAGCGCCGCCGCGCGCACGCGGCGCCGTACCTGACCCGACACTTAGCGGAGACGACACATGAAGTGCTCTACAGCCGGTCTGCTCGCCGTTCTGGTCCTCGTGGTGCCTGCGGGCGCCCGCGCAGCGACCTTCACGGAGGGGACTAACTACGTGCGGCTGACGCCGGTGCAGCCGACGACCGTGCCGCGCGGCAAGGTCGAGGTCATGGAGGTGTTCTCGTATGCCTGTCCGGCCTGCAACGCCTTTCAGGCGGCGATGGCGAAGCTGCACGCCAGCCTGCCGTCGAATGCGCAGCTGGTGTACCTGCCGGCCTCCTTCGTCCCGGCGGAGGACTGGCCGATGTTTCAGCGTGCCTACTTCGCCGCGGAGCTTCTCGGCGTGGCCGAGCGCACCCATCAGGCGATGTACGATGCGGTGTGGAAGACCGGCGAGCTCAGCACCACCGAGCCCGGCGCGACGCGACTCAAGGAACACCTACCCACGATCGATGAGGCGGCGCGTTTCTACGAGCGCGTCGCGGGCGTGAAGGCGCAGCAGTTCCTCGCCATGGCCAACTCCTTCGGCGTCGACAGCAAGATGCGCGCCGCGGATGCGCAGATCGTCGCTATGCACGTCGAGGGCACCCCTACACTCATCGTGAACGGCAAGTACCGCGTGGTAAAGGAATCGGTCAGGACCAACGACCAGGTCATCGAGCTGGTCAAATACCTGGTCGCCATGGAGAGTGGCGGCGGCGGTGGTGGCGGCGGCGGCGGTGGTGGCGGTGGCGGGTAGGTGTGAAGTGTTGAGACTCCACGGCTAGGCAAGCTGTGATTCGGGGCTGCGCAAGGCGCTCGGCGGCTGCGCCTCCCAGCGCGACCATACGCGGCGCAGGTGTTGCGCCGAGCGGAAACCCGCGCGCGCGGCCACGTGCTCGAGATCGAGAGCGCTGCCGGTGATGAGCTGCCGCGCGAGCGCGAAGCGAATCAGCTGCACGTAATCGAGCGGCGAGCAGCCGGCGTGCTCGGCGAACAGCCGCGCGAGGTTGCGTGGGCTGGTGAAGGCCACCGCCGCCAGCTCCGCCGCGCTCCAGCTGGCCGCCGGTTCGCGTGCCACGGCGTCCTGGACACGGTGCACCGCCGGGTGCAGGTGGTTGCGGTGCATCACCCAGGGAGACAGCGCCGGATCGCTGCCCGCACGGCGGCGGTACACGACGAGCTGGCGCGCGACCGCCGCGGCAACCGGCGCACCCTGCTGCGCCCCGATAATGTGCAGCGCGAGATCGAGTCCCGCTGTGACGCCGGCGCTGGTGAACACCGATCCGTCCTGCACGAAGATGCGATTGTCGAGCACACGGGCGCGTGGCTCCGCGCGGCGCAGCTCTTCGAGGTGCGCGTGATGCGTGGTGCATTCGCGGCCGGCGAGGAGTCCTGCGTGTGCGGCGAGCACGCTGCCGGCGCATACGCACAGCAGCAGCCCCGGATTCGGGCAGTCGCGCAACCACTCGATCACCTGTTGCGTCGCGCTGGAGCGCACATCGATGCGATCGCCGCTGACGCCGGTGATTACCAGAATAGTGTCCGGCGTGAGCCGCGCCGGCAGCGGCTCGAGCCCGCTCAACTGCAGTCCGCCGGCGCTCGCGAGGCTGCGCTGTGGTGCCGCGAAACGCAGCCGGTAGCTGCCCGGCGTGCGGCTCGCCGCGTTACGGAACGCGTCGGCGGGACCGGCCAGGTCGAGCAGCACGACCTCGGGCAAGAGCACGAAAAGTACCTCTCTTGCCGGCACCTCAGTCATGCGCGCAGGTGCCCTAGTTCAGCGCCTCGGCGGCTGAGACCACGCGGGCGAAGCGACCGTCGAGCACCATCTCGGTGCGCTCCTGGATCTCCGCAGGTGATACCTGACGGCCACTCCTGGTGAGCATCGGGAAGGTCAGCGTCGCATCCGTCACATAGCGCACGCTGAAGCCGAGATCGGCTGCGTGTCGCGTGGTGGTCTCGCAGCACTGCTCGGTACGAATACCAGTGATCAGCAGCTCGTCGATGCCGCGCGCGCGCAGCCACCGCTCGAGCGTGATGCCATCGGCCGTGGTGGCGAACAGCGCGGAGTGCACCTGCTTGTAGACCACCACCGCGGCGTGCAGCGACAGCTCCGGCATCGCGCGCACACAGCCCGAGGCGGGTGCAAAGGGGTTGTCACGGTGGTCCGGTGGCTCCTGGTGAAACACCTGCACCACCGGGATGTCGCGCGCGTCGCAGCGGTCGATCAGCGACTGCAGGTTGGCGAGAAACGCGGGCAGGTCGTGCTCGCGGAAGTAGGGGCGGCGGCGGAAGGACTCCTGTACGTCGATGACCAGCAGTGCCTGCTTCATGATGCCCAAGCCTCTCGTGTAGATTCGGCAACATCTTGCAGCACCCGTAACCGCTGTGCCACCGCGTTATGAGACGCGAACCGGGCAAAAACGGACATGAGGCTCGCCCGCCCGCGTCCCCCGTCGGGGTGCGTGCCGCGCAACCTGCGGCGGCTCTCAGGATGTCAGCGCGCGGCGCTCCAGCGCGGTGGCATGGGTCGTGCCTCGGCGGCGAGCAGTGTCAGGCCGCGCAGCCGTGCCCGCTCGAGCGCGCCCGCTTCGCCCGAGCCGGCCGCCAGCAGCAACTCGCGCCACACCTGTACGCGTGACGGCCAGCGCGGCTTGAGCCAGTCGGGGCGGCGCTCGGCGAGAGCGTGGATCTGGCGCAGCGTGTAGTGGCTGATGAGCGCTGCGCTCGGCGCCGGCATACCGAGCAGCACGCACGCAGCGGCGCTCTGCGAGCGAGCCAGATGCCACGCGTAGGTGAATACCAGTCGAGCCACCTCGGCGGTTGCCGGGACGGTGAAGAACGAGCCGTAGGCGCCGTTGGCGTCCCCCACCTCGGGCGCGGTTGCGGCGCGCCAGCGCGGCGCGTCGGCAAAGCCCGCATCGAGTAAGAGGTAAGGGCAGGCGGCGGCACGGTGGCGCGCGTTCGCATCGAACCCACCCCACAGTTCTGCCATCTCGTGCAACAGAAGACTCGACGTCGCGCCGCGCGTCGACGCCTGCTCCGCCATCAGCTCCAGGCACAGCTCGTTGAGCTCGAGCAACGACTCGAACGTCTCGGGGCGCAGCCATGCGTCCGCGAGCGCGCGGCCTTCCCCGGAGACACCGCTCCCTCTCTCGCCCTGCAGCCGCATGGCGCCGCCTCTTCCGTCGTGTGAGCGGGCGGTATCGTAGCGGAGCGCACGGCGGAAGCCAGCCGTGAATTTGGGGGGTTTTAACCAAGTTTTTTCGGCACACCCACACCGGTGACGTAGAGCACCGACTCGGTGATGCCGTCGATGCGCAGATCCTTCTCGATCAGCGAGTCCTTGAGCGCGGCGGTGACGAACGGCGCCATTTCCAAACGCGTCGCCGTCAGACAGAACGTCTGGCCGAGGTGACCGGCATCCAGCAGCACCACCCTGTAGGCGCGAGCATGCCCATATTTCCACATGGTCCGCGCAAAGACCCCGGTCATGATGAACAGTGCAGCCGCGCGGGCGGCATAGGGCTGACCGGCGCAATAGGCCCGCGCCTTTTGCGCAGTCGCGCCGGAGGAGATTCGTTCCAGCGCGTGGCCCCTCGCGTCATAATGATAGAGTCCGGGATCGAGCCCTTGCACCCGTAGTGCCATCAAGTACACCTCTATCGGGTGCCGTGCGCCGCCGGATGGGCTCGTTTTGAGCGGCAGCGCGCCGAAATACTTGGTCTTGATGAATCCCTGTACGCCCCAGGTCGTCTGCAGTAGCTGCGAAATGCTCGCGAGCGATGCCGGCGCCGGCGAGAATGTTCGCGACGTCCTGCGAGCACGCAGCGTCTGAAAAAAGCTGTCGGTCTTGCCGACCGCAGGTGGCAGTGCAATGCGCTCGGCGCCTTCGATCTTCTTGAATTGAGCTGGCTGCGGCGTACGGGGCAGCGTTCGCAGCTTCTGCGCGCTGCTGCGGACGCCCGTAACGTAGGGCGCGTCCTTCGTCAGAAAGTGATATCCGCCGGGGGGCAGCCAGGGCCTCCATGAGGAGTCGAGGAGCTCATCGCGAGCCGCCTCAGGCGAGCCGCATTCCAGCAGAAGCTCGGCCTTGATCAGCTCGAGGATCGCCTCTCCGACGCTCTCAGGGGTATAGGCATCGAACTCGAGCATCGCCTCACGGATGGTCTTCGGGGCGAAGAAGAAACGGACGACCTCGAGCAAGATCGGATTCGCTGCAAAAGTCCCCCGGGTCAGGTAGTTGACGATCCGCAGCTCGCCGTTATCCCAATACGCCGACTGGCAACGTGCGCTTCTCAGCGCCAGCGCACCTTGCATGGCAAGACCGGAGCGCTTCGTCAATCACAGCGCGGACCAAAAACGTGATGAGGAGGTATCTTACGCAGCGTGGTCCTCAGGTTCCTGAGACCGTGCTGCAGTTTTCTGCGGTCGAGCGTCCCCTTCTTCAACTGAGCCATCAGTCTGGAGATCTCTGCACTGGCCCTTCGAGTCTCTTCTTTGGCTCGCCGGATTCTGTTCTCTTGCGCTGTTGCCATGATGGGCCCCCGTGTCAGGCTATTGGAGTTATGCGGGTTAACTTTTGCGCTTTTGTCGCTACCCTACTCCGGAAGAACCCGTCTGAATAGGAGGGCCGCCCGCCCATGCAGTGCAGCAAGACAGGCGGCCACCACGGTCGCCCGAGTGTGCACTGGCGCATCACGGCGGAAAATTCAAGCGCGCCTCGAGCGCCTCGAACTGTGGTTGACTGCGAATGGGGTCGAACAGCCAGTCAACCTTGAGACGCAGCAAGCTCGTTCGGTCCACGCGTTCCGCCGTGGCGAGCCAGTGCAGCGCGGCGACCGGCTCACCCCACTGCGCGTAAACCGCGGCATAGGTGGCGGCACCGAGGTCGCCCTGCAGCGCCCTGAGCTCATCCAATTCGTGTTTGGCTTGCGCTGTCTTGCCCAGCGCGTGGTCGGCAAGCGCCAGACAGAAGTGCCGATCATCCGGTTCGAGCGGCGTCGCCGGAGATGTGCAGATCTGCCAGGCAAGCTCCGGATGCCCGAGCGCCAGATTGCTGGTGGCGCTGTAGAAGCCCACATAATAACTCTGCGCGTGTACCGCCTTGGCATCCAGCACCGCGTTTAAGACATCCTCGAATCTTCGCGCCCAGGAGAGATTCGCCAGCAGGTGCTCACGGTAGCGCGAGTTCTGCGGATCGAGTCTGATTGCGCGCCGCATTGCGGCGAGCGCTGCATCGTGATGTCCGATGATTCCCTCGAAACCGGCATAGCCATCCAACACGGCTGCGCTGCCCGGAGCGAGCGCCATGGCACGATCGATCTCCCGAGCCGCAGCTCCGAGGTCCAGATATCCATTCACCAGTACGTGCCAGCCAAGCACCATGTGCGCATCTGCGTAGTCGGGAGCCAGCGTGACCGCCCGTTCGGCCGCCTGACGAGCCTGCGCGTAGAAGTCACGCACGACGGCGGGGTCGGAAGAGAAGAAGCCCATGTATCGAAGTGCCCGTGCTCGCTGCGCATGTGCGGCCGCAAAACCGGAGTCGAGAGCAATCGCTTGCTCGAAAGCGGCCAGCGCCCGGCGAGTGGTGGCGATGTCCTGCCCGCTCAGGATCTGCATGCCGCGAAGATAGGCGTCATAAGCCGCAGCATTGCGCGTGCCGCCTGCTTCCATTCTTGCGGCCTCATCCCCGAGCAGCTTCACCTGCATCTCTTGCGCTACCGCCGAGGCGATGTCGGTCTGCAACGCGAGAATGTCGCGGAAATCTCGATCGTAGTTCTTCGACCACAGGTGGAAGCCACTGATCGCATTGACCAGCTGAGCCGTGATCCGCACGGTGTTGCCGGAGCGCCGGATGCTGCCCTCGAGGATTACCGCGACGTTCAGCTTGCGGGCAATGGTGCCAATATCAACATCCTTACCCTTGAATGAAAACGACGAAGTACGGGCACAAACCTGCAGCGCCTCGACATGTGACAGCGAGTTGATCAGTTCCTCGGATACTCCGTCCGAAAAGTATTCCTGCTCCCTGTCCCCGCTCATATTCACAAAGGGCAGCACGGCAATCGAGTGCGCCGGGGGATCGAAGGCGGTGGTCGCAACCGCAGGCACAGATGGATGCTCAGCCTCCCCGGCCACGGACTGAACCACGACCGAGCGCCTGGAGACCCAGAGCTTGTCCAAGACCAGGTACGTCAGACCCACAGCGGCGAGCGCCGCGATGATCGCGGTTCCGAGGAGCACGATCGGGCGACGACGGGGCGTGTGGCCGGCGGCGAGCCCTTCGAGGAGCTCCTCCACGGACGCCGTGCGCCGCTCGCGGTCAAAGTCGAGCGCCTGCGCGAGCGCCTCATTCTGTGCCGCTGACAGCACTCCAAGTGGTGCTGGCTTGGCACCCGCTTCGCGAGCCTCGAGCGCGCTGAGCTCGCCGAACGGACGCTCCCCGCAGAGCATCTCGTAGATCAGGCAGGCGAAGGAGTAAATGTCATCACGCCTGTCCGCCTCCTTCCCCTCGAGCATCTCGCAGCTGGCATAGGCGGGGGTGAGCGCGCGCGGCCCCGAGTTGGCCGCGAGCAGCGGACCGCGCGCGACGCGCGCAATGCCGAAGTCGAGCAGCTTGGTCCTCCCCGAGGTCGTCACGAATACGTTCGCCGGCTTTAAGTCACTGTGAACGACGTTGTGGTCGTGGGCGTTGCC
>Ga0335079_10008194_pt1 | contig 11906 bp, 13 predicted proteins | sample Lox_Sample_33_FD_206719 | JGI IMG/M metagenome (GOLD analysis project Ga0335079, IMG submission 206719) | Soil microbial communities from Loxahatchee National Wildlife Refuge, Florida, United States - Lox_Sample_3.3 | ecosystem: Environmental > Terrestrial > Soil > Wetlands | place: USA... | reverse complement strand
ATCGTGGAGACGGACGAACGGAGGAGCGCGTTCACCGCCGGCTCGGGCGTCTCAATCCGCGTGCCTCCCTCGAGGGCTTCCCGCCACGCATTGACGGCATCATCGAGCGTCCCGGCCGGTGGTGCGGCTCGCTCAAGTGGCACTGTGACGCAGAGCGTCTTCCGCTCACCGGCACCGAGCGCGATCGCATAGGACGCCCAGGCGTTGGCCAGTCCCGCTTCGCATGACGCTTCGGTCGTAGAATCGGCCCCGGAGCCTCCGGCGAAGTGCGCCGCAGAATCGCCCCCCCGGCGATTCGAGCAGTGGGACTTCGACGGCGAGCCGGGGAGCAGGACTTCTTCCCCCTCCTCAAGCGCGAAGGCGTGGCGATTCCGGTCAAGGCGAATCGTGCCGAGAAGACATGCCCCTTCAGGATTGAATGGGCGGACCGCGAATGCAATCTCGCATGTCGCATGCGCCTGGCCGTTGTTCACGACGCTCAATTCGAGTGCGAGCGTCTCGCCGGTCACGTAGACCGTCTCTTCCATGGCGAGTGAACCGCAGTCGTACATCGTCTTCACGATCGGCAGCTCCTCGTGCAGGGACTGGCGGACAGAGAGGGCGCGCGAGGGGAAGAAGACGCCGGCATCGGACCTGAGCCAGGGTTCGATAGTCCAGCGGTTCCTGAAGGGCATGACCGCGCCCCGCGGGTCGACGACGGGTTCATCGGGAAACGAAGGCGAGCCGACGGCGGTCCAGTTCCTCCGCGAGACGTTGATGGAAAGCCCGAGGTGGGAGCGGGGGACGAACCCCGGGTCTTCGGGATCGTATTGACGCTCAGCCCACCAGGGGAAGACCCAGCCGTCCAGGCTCTGCAGGACCGTGAAGTTGAGAAGCCCCCGCGAGAGCTGCATCGTGTTGAGGGGGATCAGCTCGGTCGGGAGCGTGCTCCGGTCCAGGCCGCTGAGCGCGTTCGCGTGACGGAACATCCGGAGCGCTTCGCCGGGCACCTTCAGGCCGGCGGCGAGGCGGGGGAGGAGAAGATCGAAGATTCGGGAGAAGAGGCTCTGTCCGGGCATTTGTTGTTCACTTGTGCGCGCCAATATCAGGATTTCACCGTCGAACGTCAACGATTTCGCGGCATTTAACGCATTCATAACATTGGCGTAACACTCACGTAAAATATGGTGGGTATCTTGCGGCCGTTAAAGGTGAGGTGGAACATGAAAGCCGCATTCTATTTCACGCTCTGTGTTGTGCTCTTCGTCGCGGAGTTTCTCACGGGGGATCGCACGTCGCAGAAGGGAAATGCGTGAACGAGACAATTGCCCAGACGATCGACGAGCGCTCCGGGCGCCGGCGGCTTCGCGTCGCGTATTTCGCCGGCACGATGAGGCCGGGGCACGACGGGGTCACGCGCGTTCTCTACAGGCTGATCGACGCTCTCAGGGAGACGGGGATCGAAAGCGAGTTCTTCTCGCCGATCATCCCGGCTGCCTCGCTCCAGCCCGTCCCGATGCACAGGGTTCCATCGGTGAAGTTCCCGCTCTACCCGGACTATCGTTTTGCAGTCCCGGGTCAGAAGTATTTCGAAGCCCGGCTCGGGGCGTTCGCCCCCGACGTCATTCACATCAACAGTCCCTGTCCCCTGGGGCGGGCGGCGGTCCGCTACGGCCGCCGTGCCGGCATACCGGTCGTCGCGACGTACCACACACATTTCCCGAGCTACGCGAAATACTACAAGATCAAGGCGCTCGAGGCGTTCAGCTGGACATACCTGAGGAACCTCTACAACGACTGCGAGCGGGTGTACGTCCCCTCCGAACCGATCAGGAAAGAGCTGCGCGGCCACGGGTTCACGACGACGGAGTTCCTCCCGCACGGCGTCGACACGGGGATGTTCAACCCTGTCTACCGATCGGAGGAGTGGCGCCGGTCCCACGGCTTCCAGGGGAAGACCGTCCTCCTTTTTGCCGGCCGGCTCGTGTGGGAGAAGGACTTGAGGACGCTCGCCGAGTCATACAGGATTATCACCGCGAAACGCGACGATGCGGTCTTCGTGCTCGCGGGGGACGGACCCGTCCGCGCGGAGCTCCAGGCGATGATGCCCGGCGCCGTGTTCCTGGGCCAGCTCGGGGCCGAGGCGCTCGCCGCGGCATACGCGTCGAGCGACGTCTTTGTCTTCCCTTCAACGACGGAGACGTTTGGCAACGTGACGCTCGAAGCGATGGCCTCCGGCATTCCCCCCGTGTGCGCACGGGAGGGAGGGGCCTCCGGGTTCGTCCGGTCCGGGGCGACCGGCCTTCTTGCCGAGCCGCGGGACGGGGGGGATCTCGCGGCAAAGATCTCATACCTGCTCGACCGGCCCGCGGAAAGGGCGGCCATGGGGCGCGCGGCGCTTGAATTCGCCTCGGCGCAGACGTGGGAGCACATCTTCGATCGTCTCTTCGCCGGTTACGTCGACCTGGCATCCGCGGGCAGAATGCGGAGGGCCGCGTGATGGAGCCTTTCAGGATCGCCCATATCGCCGATCTTCACCTGAGCGCCGAGCACAAGCGCTCGAACCTCCGCAGGGCGCGGCGGCTGCTGGATGAGATCGCCCGGAGGCGGGTCGACCACGTCGTGGTCACCGGCGACATCGCGGCGGACGCCGACGGGAGGGAATTCGAGATCGCCAGGCGGCTCTTCAGGAACGCCGGACTGCTCGATTCGTCGAAGCTCTCGGTGGTGATCGGCAACCACGACGTCTTCGGCGGGGTCCACAGGGCGGAGGATATCCTGACGTTCCCGCACCGCGTGCGGCACACCGATGTCGACAGGCAGGTGGAGGGATTCCGCTCGGCGTTCAAGGAAGCGTTTGACCGTTGCATGTTCGGCGCGCACGGGAAGGCGTTCCCCTACGCCAAGGTGCTCGGCGACGTCGTCCTCTTCGGGGTGAATTCCGTGGCGCGCCACTCCGGGGTGAAGAACCCGGTCGGCTCAAACGGGGAGGTCGGCGACGGTCAGTTCAGGAGGCTGGCTCACCTCCTCGACGTGCCGCAGCTCAGGGACAAGACGAAGATCGTCCTTATCCACCATCACTTCAACAAGCTCTCGGGCGACGGGGAAGGGGCGCTGAACAGCGTGTGGGGGGCCATCGAGCGGCAGACGATGAAGCTCTACGGCAAGCGGAGGCTGTTCGATCTCTTCCGCGGCCACGGTGTGGCGGTCGTCCTCCACGGCCACGTCCACGTGAACACGGAGTACGAACGGAAGGGGCTCCGGTTTATCAACGGCGGGGGGTCGCTCCTCGGGCCTCTCGGCGACATCGCATTTAACCTCGTCAGCGTCACGCCCGAAGGCATCGAGAGCCGGACCATCACGATCCCGGACGAGCTCCCGGTCTCGCCGGCCGAAGGACCTCTCCCCGAGCTCCAGGCGGCCTGAACGTCATTCCCCGGATGAGTCGCCCGCCCGCCTTCTGAAGAAGAGCACCGGCCGGATGTCCGACGTCCCGAACGCGATATCCCATCCCTGCAGCCCGAGCTCCGCGATGAACCTTCCCGTCGCGTCGTCCTTCGAATCCTCTTCGCGGGACTTGTCCTTCTTGATCTTGCGTGTTTCCGCGCCTTCCGCGGAAAAACGGGTCACTTCGTGACGCAGCGTATCGACGTAGCAGAATTCCCAGCGGTCCATCCGTTGCGCTCCTGTGTGGGTGATTACTCTTCCTTGAGGCTCTCGATCCAGCGCTGCGCCCGCGCCTTTGTCCTGTCGTCGCTCGCCACGAGCGAGGGGAGCCGTGTGGCCGCCGTGAATGCCTCCACCGCCTCCGCCGTTTTCCCCTCCTCCCGGTAGACCATTGCAAGCTCGTACCAGTGTCGGACCACGCCGGGAGCGATCGCAATGGCCCTGTGGAGCGCGGCTTCGGCTTCCGGGAATCCCCCTTCGGGGAGCGACCCGAGGAAGACCGCGGCGAGCTGTCGCTCGATCCAGCTTACCTTCCCGAGGGCGAGGTAGAACGAGCCCATGATCGAATAGGCGACGTCGTCGAGCGTGTCGAGCGAGAGCGCCCGCATCAGCTCGTTCCTGATTTCCGTGCAGAGCCGCACCTTTCCCTTGCTTCCCTCGAACATCGCGATATTTCCCAGCGCGGCGGCCTTCCACGTATGCCCGGCGGCAATCGTTGAATCGGCCCTGACGCAGCGCTCGGCGTACGCGACGGCGAGCCGGTATTCCCGTTCCTTCCCCTCCCCGGGTGCCATGTCCCCCATGCACACGTGAAGGCGCGCCAGGCGCCAGAGGTACTGCGCCGAATCGGGGCCGGTCGCGCACGCCGAGTCGTATTGCGTTCCGGCAACGTCGTACCGGAGCCGCGCGAATTCCTCGTCGCCGGCATATGCGCCCGGTGCCGGCGTCACGCCGCCGGTCAGCACCAGCATGAAGAGAAGGAGCGTCACGCGAGGGGCTCCGCGGCGTCGGCCGCCCCGGCGGTCCGTGCCGGGGGTGCAAACGGCCTGAATGCGTATGCCGACTGCCTGAAGTACCCGCCCGGGAAGGGGGTGGTGAGGCCGTAGCCGGAAGGGCGGGCGCCGGGGCGGACCACTGTTTTGAACAGGTAGTCCCACACCGCGAATTTCGTCCCGAAGTTGATTCCCCCTTCCCTGATCTCCCTGGCGTGGTGCCACCGGTGGAGCTCCGGCCCGTTGATGATCACGCCGAGGCGTCCGAGCCGGACGTCGAGGTTGGAATGGATGAACATCCCCCACACGGCGTCGATCATCCCCTTGATGAGGGGAAGCTCCGGGGAAGCGCCCAGGAGCGCCATCGGGAGGAATTCAATCGTCTGGTTGATGAGTATCTCCAGCGCGTGTGAGCGCGACCCGGCCAGCCAGTCGACGTCGCGTACCGAGTGGTGCGCTTCATGGATCCGCCAGAGGAGCGGCGAACGGTGCTGGAGCCTGTGGAAGAGGTAGATGTAGAGGTCGTGCGTAACCAGGAAGAGGGCGAGCTGCGCCGCCAGCGGCCAGTCGCTCACGATTCGGAGGTCCGAGAGGGCGGTCCACCGGTCCACGGCCCGAATGATCTCCCGGATCACCAGCGCCAGGACGTAGCTCTGGATAAACGTGTACCAGACGAGGTCGGTCCAGAAGCCGTCCCTGAACACGCGCTGCCCCCTGTCATAGGGAAAGATCCTCTCCAGCCCCACGAACAGGAGGGCCGCCGCCGATATCACCAGCGGTGAAACGAGCTCAATGCCCATTTGGGGAGACCGCCTGCAGTGTCACGGGTTTCTCCGCGGTGCGTACACGGCGGAGCTTCGTGCGCTGCCCCATTTCCGCCGCGTAGACGCGCTTCACGCCGTCGCCCATCGCCTTTTCGATGTCACGGATGTTTGCCACGAGCCTCATGAACCCGCTGATCTCCACGGAGGCGGCCTGGTCGCTTCCCCACATGGCCCGGTCGACCGTGATGTGGCGCTCGACGAACGTCGCGCCGAGCGACACCGCGGCCCACGTCGGGGAGAGCCCGACCTCGTGGCCTGAATACCCGATCGGGCACATCGGGTAGACCGCGCGGAGCGTCTGGATCACGCGCAGGTTCAGCTCCTCCGGGGGACACGGATACGTCGACGTCGAGTGGGCGACGAGGAGGTTCGTCGTCCCCACGGCGGCGATGGCGTGCTCGATCTCCTCGCGCGTGGACATTCCCGTGGAGATGATCAGGGGACGCCCGGTCGCCCGCTTCTTCAGGAGCAGCTCCGTGTCCGTGAGCGACGCGGAGGCCGCCTTGTAGCAGGGGGGATCGAACCGCTCCATGAATTCCACCGCTTCCTCGTCCCAGCACGAGGCGAACCAGAGTATGCCCCGTTCGCGGCAGTAGCGGTCGATCTCGCCGTACTCCTTCTCGCCGAATTCCACCCGGTGGCGGTAGTCGATGTACTTCATCCGCCCCCAGGGGGTGTCCCGCTCCACGTCCCACTGGTCGCGCGGCACGCAGAGCTCCGGCGTCCGTTTCTGGAACTTCACGGCGTCGCACCCGGCGAGCACCGCGCCGTCGATGAGCTTCCGGGCGACCGCCAGCGACCCGTTGTGGTTGATGCCGATCTCGGCGATGACGAACACGGGCTGACCGTCTCCCACCGACCGGTTGCCGATCCTGACGTTCGCGCTGTTCATGACTGTCCCCGCGAGGATGTTGAACCGAGTGGATTGTGCTGTCCCCCTCCGGCGGGAAGCTCTCCCCGGAGGGCGATGAGCCAGTCCGCGAATTCCCGGAACGCCCCCCTGCCGCCGGCGGTCGCGCAGTGGTAGTGGACCGCCCTGGCGACGCGCGGCATGGCGTCCGCCGGCGCACCGGTGAGACCTGACGCCCGGACGGCCTCGATGATCCCGAGATCGTTCACGTCGTCGCCGATGTAGGCGATCTCGTTCGCCGAGAGCTTCGTGCTGGCCAGTATGTTCTTGAGCTGCATGAGCTTGTCTTCGATTCCCAGGTAGAGGAAGCGCATCTTCAGCTTCTCCGCGCGGCGCCGGATCGACGGGGATGTCTCCCCGGTGATGATCGCGGTCTCTATCCCCGCGGCGCGCAGAAGCCTCACCGCCATCCCGTCTCGTATCGAGAAGCGCTTGAACACCTCGCCCGCCGGCCCGTAGTAGACCCCGGCATCGGTCAGCACCCCGTCGTTGTCCGTGAGGACGAGCCGCACAGCGCCGGCCCGTTCACGGAGCTCTTTCCGCGTGAGGCGACGGGCGCCGGCGGAGGGGGCGGCCCGTTTCACCATGCCGTCCACCCCCCGTCCACGACGAGGTTTGCCCCTGTCATGTAGGCGGAGGCGTCTCCGGCAAGGAAAACGATCGCCCCGCGGTAGTCGCCCGGGGCGGCCATCCGCCCCAGGGGCGTCCGCGCGGCGTACCGGGCGACGAAATGCCCGTCCTGCGCGTTCTCCACGCCCCCCGGGGAGAGCGCGTTGACGCGGACTCCGTTCCTCCCCCAGTACGCGGCCAGGAAGCGCGTGAACGCGATCACCGCTCCCTTCGTCGCGGGGTACGCGGCGGTCTTGTAGAAGCTCTGCGACCCGTCGGGTTTCCGGTAGAGCGACTGGTCGGGTCCCACGATCCCGTACGTGGAGGCGATGTTGATGATCGACCCGCCGCCCCGCTCCGCCATCACCGCCCCGAACGCCCGCGAGCAGAGAAACGTCCCGTTGACGTTCACGTCGAACATCGTCTTCCAGAGCTCGAGCGGGTACGCCTCGAAGCGCGATTCCTCCGCCGCGGCGGCGGGGTGCTCGAACTTGTCGTTGATCGCGGCGTTGTTCACCAGGACGTCGATGGAGCCGAACCGGCGGAGCACGGCGTCGCGCCCTTCCGCCACCGAGCGCTCGGAGGTGACGTCCAGGGCGAGACCCATGGCCTCGGTGCCGTGGCACGACGCGAGAGAGGTGGCGAACGCCGCGCACGCGTTCCCGTCGAGGTCCGCGGCGACCACGCGCGCGCCGGCTTCGGCGAGCGCGGCGCAGTGCTCCTTCCCGAGCAGGCCGAGCGCCCCGGTCACGATCGCGGTTTTGCCGTTGAGCGTTCCCGCCATGGTCACCGGCTGCCCGCGTGGACGGCGGGCTTCGTGTTGAAATTCCCCGTCCTGCGGAACACGGGGTCGACGGGCTTCCCCCTGAGATAGCGCCCCACCGCGCCGGCGGCGACGGCCTCGGCGACGACGGGGAGAGCCTCGCGGTACGCGTCGAGCGTGTACTCGACGTCCGCGTCCGTGTGCGAGAAGCTCATGTTGTGCGACCCCCCCCAGAGGATGCCCCGCTTGAACAGCTCCTGCTGCAGGAGCGATTTCACCTCGAGCGCGTTCCCTGCGGCTGCGCCGAACGAGACGAGCGTGCGGCAGTCCATCCCCGCGCAGCGGGTGTACTCCATGCCCAGCGACGACGCGATCCGGTTGTAGCCTTCCCGGAGCTTTTTTCCCCGCCCGTGCAGCGCCGCAGGGACGTTCTTCGCCCGGATTTCGCCGATCGTGGCCTTCGCAGCCGCCAGCGAGAGCGCCTCGCCGCCGAACGTGGTGAAAAAGAAGACGTCGCTGTCGAAGAGGCGCATCACGTCGGCGCGCCCCGCGACGACGCCGATCGGCATCCCGTTGGCGATCGCCTTGGAGTACGTCGCCAGGTCGGCGTCGACGCCGAAGTACTCCTGCGCGCCGCCGGCGGCGAGCCGGAACCCGGTCCACATCTCGTCGAAGATCAGGAGCGCCCCGCGGGCCGTGCAGATCTCCCTGAGTTTCTGGAGGAAATCGTCCTTCGGCGGCTCGAAGACCACCGGCTCGAGGATCACGCAGGCGGTCTCGCCGTCCACGGAATCGATGACCGAATTGATGTCGTTGTAATTGAACGTGTACGTGCGGTCCTGCACCGCCTGCGGGATCCCCGCGTTCCTGTCGGTCACCGCGATGTACCAGTCGTGCCAGCCGTGGTAGCCGCAGCAGAGGACCTTTTCCCTCTTCGTAAACGCGCGCGCCACGCGCACCGCGGCGCTCGTCACGTCGCACCCCGTCTTGCTGTAGCGGACCATCTCGGCCTGCGGGACGGTGGCGCGTATCAGCTCGGCCACCTCCACCTCGAGCGGGTGCATCATCGAGAACGTGATGCCGTCCTTGAGCTGCTCTGCGATCGCCCGGTCCACGACGTCGTAGCAGTAGCCGAGCGAGATCGGACCGATCCCCATCTGGTAGTCGATGAACTCGTTCCCGTCCACGTCCCAGACGTGCGAGCCCTTGCCGCGCTTCAGGTATTTCGGCGCGACGCCCCGCACGTACTGGCCGGGCCCCTTGGCGAGCGTTTGCGTCCCCGCCGGGATGAGCGTGCGCGCGCGCTCGTAGAGCGCGTCGGACGCCGCGATGACGGGATAGGTCGGGTTGGAGCGTACGGTGTTGGGCATACTCCGCTCAGTTGGTGTGACGGAACATTGTCGAAATCCGGCGGGCGATCTGCGGTCCCGTGAAGCCCTCGTGCGCGAGGACGTCGTCGAGGAGCCCGGGGGTGAACCACCGCCCCTCGAGCGCGATCGGCAGGAGGCGCGCGGTCTTCCCGGCCTTCTGCAGGACCTCGGCGACGATCGTCGCGAGCCCCCCGGTCTGGAAATGGTCTTCCACGGTGACCAGGAGCGATGTCTCATCCGCCGCCCTGCAGATTGCCTCCTCATCGACCGGGGCCAGCATCCGCATGTTGAGGACCCGCGCCGCGATCCCCTCCGAGGCGAGGATGGGGAGCGCGCGCATCACCTCGCGCAGGAGAAACCCGTGCACGAACACCGCGACGTCGGCGCCGGGAGCGATCGTCTCCGCCCGCCCCGGGGCGAACGGCGCATGGGGCGCTGCCGCGGGAAGCGCGTTGTAGCGGATGTAGCACGGGGCGTCGGAGGCGAGGATGGACGGGAGCCCCGCCACGAGGTCCTCCCCGTCGGCGGGGGAGAACACCTGCATCCCGGGGATGCCCCGCATGAGCGCGACGTCTTCCAGCGCCTGGTGCGTCGGGCCGTTGCCGTCGGAGAGAAAACCGGGGACGCCCCCCACGAGCTTCACCGGGAGGCCTGCAATGCCGACGTCGGTGCGGATGAACTCGAACGCCCGCATGGTCAGGAACGTCGCCAGCGCGTGGACGACGGGCCTCCGCCCGCGCAGCGCGAGCCCGGCGGCCGCTCCCACCATCGTCTGCTCGGCGATGCCGACGTCGATGAACCGCGGGCCCAGCGTGCGGGGGAGGCTGCGGACAGCGACGCGGTTTTCCGCCGTCATCACCACGACGCGCTCATCGGCCTGCGCCGCGGCGCCCAGGACGTCTTCGTATGTCCGAGCGGCCATGCGTCACCTCACCATGAGCGTTTCGGAGACGAGCGCGGCCTTCCGCTCCCCGTGCAGCTCGTCCAGGAGCATGGCGACTTCCTCGTGCGAGAAATTGACGAACCACCTGTCCGCGCGGGCTTCGATGGAGGGGAGGCCCTTCCCCCGCACGGTATCGGCGATGATTGCGCGGGGGGCACCTGCCCGGGCCGGCACTGCGAATGCCCGCTCCAGCGCGGCGAAGTCATGCCCGTCCGCGCGCGTGACGGACCATCCGAACGCCTCGAACTTCCGCTCCAGCGGCTCCAGGGGGTTGAGATCCTCCGTCGCGAGGTTTGCCTGGAACCCGTTCCTGTCGATCACGGCGACCAGGTTGTCGAGCCCCTGCGAGCGCGCGACCAGGAGCGCTTCCCAGACTGAGCCCTCGTTCAGCTCGCCGTCGCCGAGCACGACGAAGACCCTGTTGGCGCCGCCGCGCATCCGGATGTCGAGCGCGACGCCGATGCCGACGGCCAGCAGGTGACCGAGCGATCCCGAGTGGAACTCGACGCCGGGGATCTTCCTGTTCGGGTGCCAGTAAACGGCATCGTCCGTCTTCAGATGATGTGTGAGCCTCTCGCGGCCGATGAACCCCAGCTCGGCGAGCGTCCCGTACAGGGCCGGCACGTCGTGTCCCTTGGAAAGGAAGAGGTAATCCCGCCCCGGGTCGCCGAGCTTCGAAGGGGAGACGTCAAGGACGTCGCTGTAGAGATAGACGAGCAGGTCCGCGCAGGAAAGCGACGCGCCGATGAAGCAGCCCCCGTCCGTGGCCATTCTGATGATGTGTTCCCTCACGCGGAGCGCGAGGTCCCGCAGTTCTTCCTGGTGTGTGTCCGTCATGGTGTCCGGTTGTCTCTGGTGCCGTCGCCGGCTCAGGCGGGTTCCCTGTATTCGGCCGGGGAGACGGTTTTCAGCTCATGCGCGTGGTGCCTGTACCAGTTGACGCCCGCGAAGCGCGCGTTGATCCGCGCAAGGTTCGGTCGCCGCTCCAGGAGCTTCAGGATGTCGCCGAGCGAGAACGGCGTTCCGGCTCCCGTATACAGCTCGTCGTAGACGGCGCTGATGAACGCATAGTCCTCCGGGTAGTCGATCGTCCAGCGGTGCGTCATCGAGAGGTTCTGCCCGGTTTCCCACGGACAGTTCGCGAGCCTGTAGCGCGAGGGCCTCTCCCAGATGAACGGCGTCGTGTGCTCCCGCTCCCAGGGGAGCGTCGCTTCGCGCCATGCCTCTTCCAGCACGCCGGCGGGAATGACCTCCACGTCGTTCCCGTCGGGGTATGTCGCCGGGTGGAGGTTGCCCGCGTAGTCGATCTGGCCGCGGCGCTCCGCGTAGAAGCCGAGCACGCGGTCGATGACCGCGGGGTCTATCAGGGGGCAATCGGAGGGGATCTTGACCACCGTGTCGGCTGCGTAGGGGAGCGCCGCCCTGTAATGCCTGTCCAGGAGGTCCGTCGGGTGGCCGCTGTACGCGGCCACGCCGAGCGTCCGGCAGAGCGCCCTGACCGGGTCGTCGGTCGCATCCGTGGTGGTGGCGACGACAAGCTCGAACGGGAACGATGCCGCCCGCACCCGCTCGATCATCCGCTCCAGGAGAGGCTGTCCCGCAAGCGGCAGGAGGACCTTCCCGGGGAGCCGCTGCGACCCGGTCCTCGCCTGGATCACCACGACCGTCGTCATATGCCGGTGCCGGGGAAGAGCGCCCCCATGATGCCCCGGTGCACACGGGCGCGCCGCGGCGCGCCGTCGCGGCGGCGCCTGCGGCTTCGCCGCGCCCCCAGGGGAGGAGCGGCAAGGAGTTCCGAGCAGACGCCGGCGATGTTGCGCGCGGCGGAGCGGTTCTGCAGGGGGACCATCGCGCGAAGCTCGTCGACGTCGAAATCAGAGTAGCATTCCTTCCCGAGCGCCAGGCCGACGTAGACCGTGGTCGAATACCGCGTGATCAGCACGTCGCAGTTGGCGATCATCTCCTCCGTGTTGCCGGATGTGAAGACGAGCGCTCCCGGTGCGTGCGCGCGGATCTCCCGCGCGGCCCGCGCGGTGTTTTCGTTCGGGTGCAGCTTGAAGACCAGCTGG
>Ga0335079_10008193_pt1 | contig 11906 bp, 12 predicted proteins | sample Lox_Sample_33_FD_206719 | JGI IMG/M metagenome (GOLD analysis project Ga0335079, IMG submission 206719) | Soil microbial communities from Loxahatchee National Wildlife Refuge, Florida, United States - Lox_Sample_3.3 | ecosystem: Environmental > Terrestrial > Soil > Wetlands | place: USA... | reverse complement strand
GTCGGCGTGGACGACGTCGTGGCCGGGCCCGCAGGAGATCGTGTCGACGCCGCCGCCCCCGTAGATCACGTCGTTGCCGGGACCGCCGTAGATGTGATCGTTCCCCGGGCCGCCGTCGATCCAGTCCTTTCCGGGCCCCCCGTAGATGGTGTCGTTCCCGGGACCGCCGTACAGCCTGTCGTTGCCCTGCAGGCCGTAGATCCGATCGGCCCCGGCGCCGCCGTAGATCGTGTCGGCGTGCTTCGTGCCGCGGAGCACGTTCGCGGCGGCGGTGCCGCGAACGGTGGCGGTGTCCGCGGCGGCGCTCCACCCGAGCCACACGAGCAGGCCGCCGAGGACGACGATCGCTGCCCGCCCGACTCCGCGCCTCACCACCCCCATGCACCTCAGTATGGCCGGACAGCGATGAATTCCGCCCCGCCGGAAGGTCTGAACCGCGAGAATGGAATCACCGCGACCCGGGAGGTAGAGGCGACGTGCCGACGACAATGGTCCTGGTCGGGACCCGTAAGGGCTCCTTCATCCTCGAAAGCGACGGCGACCGCCGCGACTGGAAGGTGCGCGGCCCGTACTGCGAAGGCTGGCCGATCTTCCACGCCGTCTTCGACCCCGAGAGCCGAACGATCTACGCTGCCGCCGCCAGTGAGTGGCACGGCGCGGCGGTGTGGCGCAGCGCCGACCTGGGCGAGACCTGGACGCTGTCGAGCGAGGGGATCTCCTACGGCGACGGCGCGCGCAAGCTGTCGAAGATCTCGTCGCTCGCGGTCGCGCCCGGCGGGCGGGTGCTGGCCGGCGTCGAGGCGCCGGGGATCTTCGAGAGCCGCGACGGCGGGCAGAACTGGAGCCTGCTCTCCACGCTCGCCGGCGAGCCGGGCAGCGAGGGTTGGGACGACCCGGGGAACCAGCCGCCCGGCCACCTCGGGCTCTCCGCGCTGACGTTCGACAAGGACGACGACTCGCGCTTCTGGGCGATCGTGCAGGGGATCGGCCTGTTCGAGACGACGGACGACGGCAGCTCGTGGACGCCGCGCAACCGCGGCCTCCGCGCCGAGTGGCCGCGCGAGCACGAGGAGGTCGGCTTCTGCGTGCACAAGTTCGTGCGCTCGAGCTCCGACCCGAACCGGATGTACCAGCAGAACCACTGCGGCATGCACCGCAGCGACGACGGCGGCGAGTCGTGGACCGAGATCACCGACGGGCTCCCCACCGATTTCGGCTTCGCTGCGGCCGCGCATCCGCACGACCGCGACACGTTCTACGTCGTCCCGCTCGACCCAGGGCACACCCGCTGCATGCCCGATGGGCAGGCAGCCGTCTGGCGGACGAAAGACGCGGGCTCGAGCTGGGAGCGGCTCGTGCGCGGGCTGCCGCAGCACGATGCGCATGTCGGCGTGCTGCGCGAGGGCATGGCGATCGACTCCTACGACGTTCCGGGCCTCTACTTCGGCACGAGCACCGGCCAGGTGTTCGCAAGCGCCGACGAGGGCGACAGCTGGACGGAAATCGCGGGCTACCTGCCCGGGATCTCGTCGGTCGAGGTGGCCGTGTTCGACTGATGGCCGAGCTTCACCTGCCGACGACGCTGATGCCGCTCTTCCCCGGCCTGCCGCGGCGGATCGACATCGACGCCGCGACGGTCGACGATGCGATCGGCGAGCTCGAGGAGCGATGGCCCGGCGTGCGCGACAGACTCTGCGAGCCGGGCCCGGCGCTGCGCATGCACATCCACGTCTACGTCGACCGAACACGGGCCTCGCTCGACACGCCGCTCGACGATCGCTCTCGCGTCGACGTCGTCGCGGCGATCAGCGGCGGCTGACGCGGAGCTAGTTCCGCCGGCCGAAGATCGAGAGCAGCAGCAGGAAGACGTTGAGGATGTCGAGGAAGATCGACGCCGCGAGCAGCGGCGCCGCCCGGATGTCCTTCGTCCGCCGCAGCCGCTGGAAGTCGACCATCGTGAAGCCGGCGAAGATGACGAGCCCGAGGATCGCGTAGATCAACTGCCCGTTCGGGATCCGGACGAAGATCGTCACGATCCCGAACACGATCAGCGCGAGCAGCGCCCAGAAGAGGATGCGAGCCAGCGGCTGAAGGTCCCGGCGCGTCGCATACCCCGCCGCGCCGAACCCGGCGATGAACAGCGCCGTCGCGCCGCCCGCCTGCCAGACGGCCTGCGGGTTCGTCGTCGCGTAATACGCGATCGTCGGCGCTGTACCGAGGCCGATCAGCACACCGAACGCGAAGAGGAGCCCGATCGCAAGCTGTTCCGACTTCCGGATCGCGAAGCTCATCCCGATCAGGCAGCCGAACGCGACGAGGAACCAGAGGAACCCTGCGCCGGACGACATGTTCCGGCCGAGGTAGGCGCCGACCGCGAAGAGGCCGGCCGTGACGGCGACGAGGCCCATTGTCTGGCCGAACAGGACATGCGACTCGTCGCGTGTCTGCGACTCGGTGCGCTCGAGGCTGGTCTCCGGGAAGCTCATGCGGCCGAGCTTACCTCCGGCTGACCGCCGGTTTCCGCACGTGACACCGCGCCAGGACGCGTCGTCGGGATCCGCTGCGCGAAGAAGAGCGCCACCAGATCGAGCACTGCGAGCAGCGCGAGCGCGTACTTGAGCCCGACGAGGCGCGCCGACCGGTAGGCGTCGAGCGTCGCATCGGTCGCCTTCGAGCTGACGTGCGCCTCGTTGAGCGCCGCTTCGAGATCGGCGTCCGAGACGAACGGGACGCCGCCCGAGAGCTCGACGTGAGCCTGCTCCTTGAGCCGCGGGCTGATGTCCGGGCTCGCCTGGATGTTCGACAGGAACGACGCGGTGACCGCGGCGATCATGATCGAGCCGGCGAGCGCGGTCCCGAACGACGCGCCGAGGTTCGTCGCCGTGTTCTGGATGCCGCCGACCTCCGGGCTCTCGTCGTCGGGGACCGCCGACACGGTCACGGCGCCGAGCTGCGACGCGAGCGCCCCGATCCCGAGGCCGATCAGCAGCATCGGCACGAAGACGATCTCGGCGCCCGCGCTCGGATCGAGCCCGGCGAGCAGCACGACGGTGCCGGCGAGCAGCGCCAGCAGCCCGCACCGGACGATCAAGCGCGGCGAGACGTCGGGGAAGAGCCGCGGGACGCCGAGCGCCGCGATCAGGAGCGTGAGCGAGAGCGGCAGCAGCCGGACGCCGGTTGCGAGCGCGGACAGCCCGAGGCAGACCGAGAGGAACAGCGGCACGACGAAGAAGAGACCGGCCTGCGCCAGGAACTGGAAGAAGAACATGATCAGCCCGCCGCTCAGCTGCCGGTTGCGGAGCATCGAGCGCCGCACGAGCGGCTCCTCGCCACGCGCCTCGCGGCGGTCCTGCCAGCGGAAGAACAGCCAGATCACGAACAGGCCGATCAGGATCAGCCACAACGTCGGTGACAGCCCGGCCCAGGAGGGCGCGTCGGGCTTCGGCTGCACCCAACCCCAGACGCTCGAGCGGAGGACGCCGAAGACCATCAGGCCGAGCCCGATCGCGGACAGCGCCGCCCCGACGAGATCGAGCTTCGGACGGGTCTCGGACGGCGCGTCGGCGATGCGGCGAGCGAGCACGAGGATCCCCAGCACGAGCACGACCTCGCCCGCGAACACCCAGCGCCACGAGAAGTAGGTCGTGCAGAAGCCGCCGATCAACGGCCCGATCGCGACCGCGATCGCGCCCGCGGCGGCGACGAGCCCGTACGCCGCGGGCCGCCGCTCGGCCGGGAAGTTGCCCGCGACGAGCGCGACGATCGCGGGCAGGATCAGTGCAGCACCGACGCCCTCGAGGAACGACCAGCCGAAGAGCAGGATCGGCAGACTCGTGGCGATCGAGGTGGTGAACGACCCGCAGCCGTAGATGATGCAGCCGAGCGCGAACGCGCGCTTGCGGCCGATGATCGCGCCCACCTTGGCGCCGGTGATCATCAGCGCCGCCATCACGAGCGTGTACATGGTGATCGCGCCCTGGATGCCGGTCACGGTCGTGCCGACGTCCTTGGCCACGGTCGCGATCGAGACGTTCATCACCGAGCTGTCGAGGGTCATCAGGAACTGACCCGTCGCCAGCGTGAGCAGCACGAGCGTCGACCCGGCCCTCGCCCGGGATGGGGTCGTCGCCGCCGCCATGCCGCCGACCTTCTCACTTTCCAGGCACAATCCTCCGCGTGCGCCGTGCGCTGACCTGGCTTCTCGCGCTGCCGTTGATCGTCGTCGGCTCCGAGGTCGCGCACGGGCTCGCGTACTGGTGGGCGTACCCGATCGCGAACGTCCGGGACGCGATCCTCGCGCACACCGGCCACGGCTACCTCAGCTACGCCCCGATGCTGCTGAGCTTCGTCGCGGCGCTCGAGCTGCTCGTCGTCGTCGTGCTCGTGTGGGACTCGGTGCGCGGCGACGCTGGCCGCGGGCTTCCGGCGTGGGTCTTCCTGTGGCTGCCGGTGCTCGGCTTCGTCCTCCAGGAGCACCTCGAGCGCCTGATCGCCACCGGGTCGTTCCCGTGGTGGGCGGTCGAGGCGCCGACGTTCTGGCGCGGGCTCGTCCTGCAGCTCCCGCTCGGGCTCGCCGCCTACGCGGTCGCGCGGCTGCTGCGGCGCGCAGCCGAGGCGGTGGCGGCAGTAATCGTCCGGCGCCGCGACCGCACGCCGGCCGCTCCGCTCTCACTTCCGCGCGCCTGGGTCTCGGGCGCGCTGCTCCTGCGCCGCGCGCCGCTCGCCCTCGGCGCGGCCGGGCGGGCTCCTCCCTTCTCTCCGGCGTAACCGGTAGGACGGCGCCGCGGCACGTTCGGCGCCGCGACCCGTAAACGCAACGGAGGAGAACATCCAAATGAGGAACCTGAGAGCCCGGGCAGGCGCCCTGGGCGTGGTTGCCGGGGCGGCGCTCGTCTTCGCGTCGTCGGCGTTCGCGCACGCACGCGTGAGCCCGCCGGTGTCGCTCGCGAAGGAGCTGCAGCTCTACAGCCTCGCCGTGCCGACGGAGAAGGAGAACCTGACGACGTCGAAGATCGTGATGACCGTCCCCAAGGGGTTCGGAATCGACTCGTTCGTGTCGTCGCCGGGCTGGACGATGCACCTGCAGCAGACCGGCTCGGGAGACAACGCGGTGATCCAGCAGGTGACGTGGACGGGCGGGCACACGCCGACGGGTGAGGACTCGCTCTTCCAGTTCCTCGCACAGCCGGCCTCGGCCGGCACGTACACGTTCCACGTCCAGCAGACGTACTCCGACGGCTCGATCGTCGACTGGTCTGGACCCGAGTCGTCGGACGCGCCCGCACCGACGATCGAGGCGAAGAGCTCGATCGGCGGCAGCAGCACGAGCACGTTGACGATCATCGCGCTCGCCGTCGGGGTGATCGCGCTCGTCGTCGCGATCGTCGCGCTGGTCGCCCGGTCGGGTAAGCGGCAGCTGGCGTGAGCCTGCGGGGGCGGGTCGGTCTGCTCGTGGCCGTGGCGGCGGGAGCGTTGACGCTCACCGGCACGGCCTCGGCGCACGCGTATCTCGTGAAGACCGTGCCGTCCGCGAGCGTCGTGCTGACCGCCCCGCCCCCGAACGTCCAGCTCACCTTCGACGAGGCGGTCGAACCACGGTTCGCGACGATCTCCGTGACCGATGCCGAGGCCCACCAGCAGGCGACGGCTCCGCCCAAGCGCTCCCCGGCGAACCCGGACACGCTGGTCGTCCCGCTCAAGCCCCACATGGCCGAGGGCTGGTACCTCATCTACTGGCGGGCGATCTCGGTCGACGGACACCCGGTCCAGGGCGCGTTCACGTTCGCGATCGGCCCGAACGAAGGCCCGGCGCCGCAGTTCGTCGTTCCGAAGATCTCTCAGACGGCGACGACGACACGGCTGCTGATCGCGCGCTGGGCGATGTTCCTGACGGTGATGGCCGCGGTCGGGCTGTTCGTGCTGCGGATGCTGATCGCGCGCCCCGTGGTGCGGCGCGCCCACGGCTCGAGCCTGCGCGCCGTGACGATCGCGTTCGTGGTGGCGTCGATCCTCGGGCTGATCTCGATCCCGGTCTACCTCGACATCGCCACGTCGGTCGACTCGCTCCGCTCGGCGTTCGACCTCGGTGCGCTGGTGCCGCTGTTCCGGGTGACCGCCTTCGGTCGCGCCTACGTCGACCTTCTGATCTGCTTCGGCCTGTTCTGCGTCGCCGCCTGGGTCGCGCTCTGGCTCGACCGGCCCGCGTCCGAGCACCGCACGATCGCGGAACTCGGCGCGGTGGCCGGCGCGCTGCTCGCCGCAGGGGCAGCGCTGCTGATCCCGGGTGTGGCGGGCCACGCCGCCCAGACTGCGCCGAGGGGTCTCTCGCTCCTGCTCGACTGGCTGCACCTCGTCTCCGGCTCGATCTGGATGGGCGGGCTGATCGGTCTGCTCGTTCTCTGGTGGGGTCTCGGTGGGTCGAACCGCCTCGCCGGGCTCCGCGTCGCCGTCCCGCGCTTCTCGAACGTCGCGTTCGTCTCGGTGCTCGTGCTGCTCGGGAGCGGCGTCGGCGCGACGATCATCCACATGCCGACGGTTGCGTCGCTCTGGCAGACGTCGTACGGGAAGGCGATCCTCGTCAAGGTCGCGCTGCTCGCGGCCGCGATGCTCGGGGGCGCCGTCAACCTCCTGATCACGAAGCCGCGGCTCGAGGCGGCCGACGGCGATCCGGCGCGCGGAGCATCCGCCGCGAGGATGCTCCGCAACACGGTGCGCATCGAGACCGTGCTCGTGGTTGCTGCGCTCTTCGCCGCAGCCGTTCTGTCGAGCCTCGCGCCGCCCGCGGCCGCACTCGCCAAGGAGGGCTCGGCGCTCGCGCACGTCGGCCCCGGCAAGGTCGCGACCACTGTGCACCAGAACGGCTACACGCTGCAGGTCCTCGTCGATCCGAACAAGGCGGTCGAGACGAACTCCTTCGCCTTAAAACTGACCAAGAATGGACAGCCGGTCCGCGGAGCCGACGTTACCCTGGGGTTCGACATGCTCGACATGCAAATGGCGAACCAGGAGTACCAGCTCACCGAGACTGCGCCCGGCATCTATTCACACCCGGCGCCGGCGCTCGTGATGGTCGGCCACTGGGGCCTCTCGTTCAACGTCACCCCGAAGGGCGGCGTGCCGTTCACCGCCTTCATCGTCGACCACGCCACCGGCTGATGGGAAAGGCCTCGCGGACGAAGCAGGAGCGGCGGCAGGCGGCCGTGAAGAAGCCACCGCCTCCCGTCGGGAAGCGCAAAGCCGGGACGCGCAACCTGCGTGCCGTCTGGATCGGCACGGGCGTGCTCGCGCTCGTCGTCGCGGTGGTCGTCGGCGTGCTGGTCGCGACGAGATCGTCGCCGAAGGTGGCGGGGCCCGCACCCGTGAGCGCGTCGGACAAGAACGCTCCGGCGTCGCTGGTCGACGCCGCGAACCAGGTCGGCTTCCATCCGACGACCGAGCCGGGCGTCGGCGAGGTCGAGGGAGAGCCGGCGTCGGCGTCGCAGCCGCCGTCGAATCCGAACCTCCTCGCGGTCGGCACGACCGCCCCGAACTTCACACTCAAGACTCCGCAGGGCCAGCGCGTCAGCCTATCGCAATATCGCGGGAAAGCGGTCCTGCTCGAGTTCTTCGCCACGTGGTGCCCACACTGCAACGCCGAGGCGCCGCATCTCCGCACGATCGGCAACTCGTTGCCCAAGCGGTCGGCGATCCTCTCCGTCAACGCCGACGGGGAGGGGGCGCCCAGCGTCTTTGCCTTCCACCGCTACTACGGCCTCCCCTATCCGGCGCTCGTCGACCCGAGCTCACAGCCCGGCTCGTTCAACAGTCCGGGCGCGGCGGGGCCGGTCAGCACGAAGTACCAGGTCGAGGCGTTCCCGACGTTCTACGTCATCGATCCGCAGGGACGCATCACGTGGCGCGACGACGGCGAGCAGCCCGACGCGCTGCTGCGTCAGCAGCTCCAGCAGGCTGCAGCCAAGTGACCAGATGGGTCTCGATCGCCGGACTGGCGATCCGTCTTGCGGCCGCCGCGATCTGGCTCCTCGCCGGCGCCTCGAAGGTTGCGGACTTGACGCATTTCCATGCTCAGGTCGACCAGTACCGGCTGCTCCCCCACGCGCTCGAGGCGCCGTTCGCGTACGCGCTTCCGTTCGTCGAGCTCTTCGTCGGGGTCTATCTCCTGATCGGTCTGCTCACACGTATGGCCGGGATCGCCGCGTGCGCCCTGATGGTGCTGTTCCTGATCGCCCAGGCCCAGGCCTGGGCGCGCGGCCTGAGCCTCGACTGCGGGTGCTTCGGGACGCTGACGCACGAGCGGGTCGGCTTCATCACGATCCTGCGCGACGTCGCGCTCGGGCTGCCGTCGCTCGTGATGGCGCTCTACCCGGCCCGGCTGCTTTCGATCGACCGCTCCTTCCTCGGGCTCCCCGACCGCTTCACCGAGGCCGTCGTCGGCGTATTGTCCGCCGGAAACCGATCAGGGAGGCGGCGATGGCACTGGCGCGTGTCGTGACGTTCGACGGGGTCGACAGGGACCGGATCGAGGCGCTCAAGAAGGAGATGTCCGACAGCGATCCGCCCGAAGGGCTGCCCGTGAAGGAGCTCATCATGCTCCACGACGCCGACGCGGAGAAGTCGATGGTGATCATCTTCTTCGACAACGACGCGGACTACCGCAAGGGTGACGAAATGTTGAGCGCGATGCCGGCCGGCGACACTCCCGGCACGCGGAGCTCGGTCACGCGATACGACGTCGCGCTGCGCATGACCGCTTGAGCGCGGACGTCTCGCACGGCGAGCCGCCGAGCCTTGAGGCACCGCTCGGCGGCTCGTGCCTTTGCGGCGGTGTGCGCTTCGAGGTGGCCGCACCGTTCCTCCGGGCCGGCCACTGACCTCTTCGTCGCCTCGTGCGCGCCCTGGAAGAGCTCCCGGACGACGGCCGGCCCCGGTACGACGAGATCCATACCGGCCCCTGAGCAGCGATTTCCCCTGGTTCGAGGGGTCATGGCAGCCCGCCGCGGCGCCGATCAAGCGCCAAGATGCGCTTGCGGCTCGAATGGGCGGTGCAGGGCTCGAACCTGCGACCCCCTGCTTGTAAGGCAGGTGCTCTCCCAGCTGAGCTAACCGCCCCTGCCCAACCGTAGCCGCATGCGCTTCAGATTTGTAAATCCAGTCGATCGACTTTGCAATATCGGTCAGGATCGGTCAGGATCGCCCCTGCAGTTTGGGGAGTCCACCGAGGGGAGAGGAGCATCTATGAGAGTCCTGCGCCTGCGTTTCGCAGCCGCGCTCATCGGCATGTTCGTGATCGGAGTGATCGTCGTGGGGGCCGCCGGTGCGGGTAGCCCGGCCTCGCGGACGACGCTCATCGGCAGCCGGCCCACCTGGGTCCCTGCCGTGCACCAGACAGCCACCGTCCCGAGCGGCCAGCACGTCGACGCCCGGGTCTGGCTTGCACCCAACAACCAGGCACAGCTCGTCAAGCTCGCTCAGGCAGTGAGCGACCCGTCGAGCGCCCAGTACGGGCAGTACCTCACAACTGCCCAGTACGACCAGCAGTTTGCCCCGACCGCCGCACAGGTTTCGGCGGTCTCCCAGTGGTTGACCGGCGCAGGACTGAGCATCGTCAACGTCGGCCCCGACAACCACTACGTCGCAGTCTCGGGCTCGGCCGACGCGATCAACGCCGCGTTCGGCACGCAGCTCGCCCTCTACCAGGTCAACGGCACGCAGCAGCAGGCTCCGTCGACCGATCTGTCGGTCCCGAGCGCGCTCGCCGGAACGGTCCTCGCAGTGACGGGGCTCTCGCCGTTCGGGCACGCAACGAAGCCGGCCGACTTCGGGGCCCCGGCCGCGTTCGTCAACGGGACGCCGTGCTCCAGCTACTACAACCAGCAGTCGGCGTCGAACCTGCCCAAGTACAACGGCAGCACCCTTCCGTACGCAATCTGCGGCTACACGCCGTCGCAGTTCCGTTCGGTCTACGGCGTCGGGGGCGGGTATTCGTTCGGCCCGTTCGGCGGCGTCGGCCTTGGCCGGGGCACGACCGTGGCGATCGTCGATGCGTACGACTCGCCGACCCTGCTCAAGGACGCCAACACCTATGCACAGCGCCGCGGTGACGGCATCTTCAGCCGCTTCCAGTTCCAGGACCACAGCGTTCCGGAGGATGCGTCGACCGGGGCCGACTGTGGTGGCAACGGCTGGTACGGCGAGCAGACGCTCGACGTCGAAGCCGTGCACGGGATGGCGCAGAACGCGAACGTCTACTACTACGGCGCCGCGAGCTGCTACGACGACGACCTGCTCGCATCCCTCGCGCAGATCGTCAACGACAACGCCGCGTCGATCGTCTCGAACTCGTGGGGCGAGCCGACGTTCGTCATGATCGACGGGGTCCTCTACTACGTGATCGACCCCGATCTCGTCGCTGCCTACGAGTCGGTGTTCGAGCAGGGAGCGCTCCAGGGGATCGGCTTCAACTTCTCCTCGGGTGACAACGGCGACGAGTACGACGCGTGGGGCTTCATCCATCCCGACTGGCCCACGGAGGATCCGTGGGTGACCTCGGTCGGCGGCACCGCCCTCGCGATCGACAAGAACGGCAACCGTGCATTCGAGACCGGTTGGGGCACCGCCAAGTACTCGCTCTCGGCGAACGGCTCCAGCTGGGTGCCCGCGATTCCGTTCCAGTACGGCGCAGGCGGCGGGTACGTGAGGATCGACCTGTTCGACGAGATCTTCGGTACGCCGCTGATGCCCGAGCCGTGGTACCAGATCGCAGCCGGCGTGAAGTCGCCGACCGGCGGTCGCGCGGTTCCGGACGTCGGCATGGACGCCGATCCGACGACGGGCATGCTGATCGGGGAGACGCAGAACTTCCCCGCAGCCAGCGTGTTCGGCCCGGCCGGAGTCCACTACGGCGAGTACCGGATCGGCGGAACGAGCCTCGCGACTCCGCTCTTCGCCGGCTTCGAAGCCGTCGCGCAGGGCCAGAGCCCGCGCAATGGCTTCGCGAACCCGCGGCTCTACTCGCTCGCTCATCGCGGCGTCTACTACGACGTCACGCCTCAGGGCGATCAGGGCAACGTCCGTTCCGATTACGTGAACGGCATCAACGCAAGCAACGGGTACGTGTACTCGGTCAGGACGTTCGACCAGGACTCGTCGCTCACGACGGGCCCCGGCTGGGACGATGTGACCGGCCTCGGCAGCGCCACCCCGAGCCTCCTCAGGGCTCTGGGCCGCTAGCACCGGGCAATCGCGATCAGGGTGTGCCCGCCGGGCGGCGGGCACACCCTCGATCCACATCGCACCGAGGTAGGTACCCCCAGCGGGATTCGAACCCGCGCTACCGGCGTGAAAGGCCGGCGTCCTAGGCCACTAGACGATGGGGGCCCGCCGGCAGCAGGTTAGCGCCCTGGTGGGAGAGGAGACGTCTGCTGTGGGGCGCGCGATTCGTGCATGAACGCGTCGTCGAGTGGGAGCGGCGCCCCAGGGCCGCGCACGCATACGCCCCGACGGCAATAGCGTCGAGGCGGTTTGCGGCGATCTCGAGGAGGTTGCGCCCGTCGGCCACGTCGACACCTGCGGATCCGCGAGAACGGCCGAGTACCGGGTTCGGGCTCCGTCGTCCGGCAACACCGATGATGTGCCAGGTTGGTGGTGTCGTCCGGGACGCGAGAGAATCGGGGCGTGCGGGGTCGGCTTCCGACCGGGACGGTGACCTTCCTTTTCACGGACGTCGAGGGGTCGACGAGGTTGCTGCACGAGCTCGGCGCCGAGGAGTACTCGAAGGCGTTGGCCGAGCATCGGCGGATCGTGCGTGAGGCGTTCGAGAGAAACGGAGGGGTCGAGGTCGACACGCAGGGCGATGCTTTCTTCGTCGCGTTCCCGACCGCGGAGGGTGCGCTGGCGGCTGCTGCCGA
>Ga0335079_10008190_pt1 | contig 11908 bp, 6 predicted proteins | sample Lox_Sample_33_FD_206719 | JGI IMG/M metagenome (GOLD analysis project Ga0335079, IMG submission 206719) | Soil microbial communities from Loxahatchee National Wildlife Refuge, Florida, United States - Lox_Sample_3.3 | ecosystem: Environmental > Terrestrial > Soil > Wetlands | place: USA: Florida... | reverse complement strand
GTCGCGTTCAGAAGGCCCTCCAGCCCGATGGAATCACCCCAGAACCAGACTTTCCATGGATATCGCAGCAGCGTGCCGGCAGCCTTCGCTGCAATCTCTCGTACTTCTCTTTCGGTCAACATTCTTCTCATAATGTGGACGGCGCGCGTGTGATGTTTGCGGGATTCGGGCTGAGCCCGGCAATGCCCAGGTTCAGATGGTACAGGGGACCGCCGAAATTTCCGCTGTGGGGATCGTACCCCGGCGGCATGATGGGCATGGTTTCCGATTGCCCCGCGGTGGTGACAAAGATGTCGGTTAATTCGGAGCCGCCGAAGGCAAGCGAGGAGACCTGTTTGGCCGGCAGCGGGATGCGCCGCTCCTGCTTCCCCTCCGGGTCATAGCGCACGATGCAGCTTCCATACCACTGGGCCGACCAGATGAAGCCCGCGGCATCCACCGCCAAACCGTCGGGCAGCCCTTCCTCACTGGGGACTTGCACCAGCACCCGGCGATGGCGCACCGCGCCCGCCGCAAGGTCGTAATCGTAGGCGTAGATCCGGCGCGCGACAGTGTCAGCGAAATACAGGCTGCTTCCGTCGGGAGAAAACCCCAGGCCGTTGGCAAGGTGAAAGCCTTCGTCCAGCACGTGGGCCTGGCCATCCGTGTCCACCCGAATCAGTTTACCGAGTTCGTATTCGGTGGCCGGATTATAGAAGAACGAGCCGGTTAGCAACCGGCCACGGAGGTCGGCGACGCAATCATTTACCTGGCACCGCGCGCCGTCCGCTTCCGCCGCGATCAAAACCGGTGGACGGTCACCCTCCCAGAGCCAAATGCCATCCGGGTTGGTGATCACATGGCCGCCCCGCCGGTTGCGGCGGAACCCGTAGATGGTAATGTCCTCCTTGACCAGGGTGTGTTGCCGCGACGCCCAGTTCAAGCGAAAGAACTTAAGGCCCACGCAGTCCGTCCATTCCAGCGTTCCGTTTTCCGGATTCCAGACGGGGCATTCTCCGCATAGATTCTTGTAATCAGCTACGATGGCCGCTTCCCGCATGTGAGCAGCTCCGCGTTGAATTCGCTTTCCCCGGTTTGTATGAAGCGTTTCACCATGGGTTCGCAAACAATAGCACAGGAGGGAGGGGACTTGTCAACCCGGCATGGCAGCGGCAGGAGGGCGGGCATGTCCACGTCAGGGTGTCATGACTGGGCGAAGCGGAAATGCCGCGCTGATTAGATCGGCAGGTCAAGGCGCGGAGCCGGCATTTACCCCTTGCGCCGGCGGTGGATTTGGCTTAGATTGCCCCTTACACGAACTATGTACCGTTTCATGAAAGTCGGAAAGGGCGAGGAAGGGCGGGCAGGCACCTATGCGGGTAACGATTAAAGACGTGGCGAGACGCGCCAGGGTGGCGATCGGCACCGTATCGCGAGTCATGAACGACCAGCCGGGGGTTGATCCCAAGCTGCGGGTGCGCGTCGAGCAGGCCATCAAGGAATTGAATTATCGGCCCAATGCCCGCGCCCGCAGTTTCGCGCAGAGTTCCACCTCGGTCATTTCCTTTATCCAGAGCAATCGCCATTTGGTTCATCCGTTTCATGTGGGGGTGCTGCACAGCGTGGAAGAGTACTGCGCGGAGGCTGGCTATTTCGTGCTTTTTACCAGTTACAACTACTCGCGCGACACCAAGCCCTCCGAGTTGCGCTTGCCCAGGGTTCTACAAAGCCACGGAGTGGCGGATTGCCTGATTCTGGCGGGAATGAACTATGAGAATTTCATCCAGGCGGTGGAGGAGCTGGACGTCCCCTACGTCCTGTTGAAGAATATTTACACCAGCGACAAACTGCGCCCCCCGGTGGACCAGGTAGGTTGGGATGACCTCGCCGGTTCCTACGAGGCGACGAAGCACCTGCTGGAACTGGGCCACCGCGACATCTGGTATATCGGCGATACATCTTACGTCTGGTACAAGGCGCGGTTCGAGGGATATGCGCAGGCCATGCGCGATGCCGGTCTGGAGCCGCGCGGCCAGACCATCGGCCTCTCCGACAATCTCTATGCCAATGGTTACGCCTCCCTGGAGATGATCCTCGACCGGGGCTTTCCGGTCACGGCGATTCTAGCCGGATACGACGACATTGCCTATGGCGCCTGGGATGCTTTGGTGAAGCACGGCCTCAGCGTGCCGCGCGACGTGAGCATCGTCGGCTACCACGACGAGGACCAGGCCCAATTCAAAATCCCCCCCCTGACCACCGAGCACGTCGACAAGGTCGGGGTGGGGCGGCAACTGGCGCGCATGGCCATCGAGAAACTCCGTTTTCCGGGCAAGCACTTCCCGGAAGTGATCCTTCCCATGACCTTAATGAAGAGGGGCACGACGCGCCTGCTGGTGCGCGAGGCAGCGTTACCTTAACCGATCGACTCACGTGGGCGCCAGGATTCCCTGGTTTGGGGACAGGCCCCGAAATTTGGCACAAACTGCTTGACACCCGCCGGCGCCTGCCCTAAGCTGGCGGTAAATGAAACGTTTCATGAAAGAGAAAGCGGCGATGGCCGGGGGGTCTCGGGCGACACTCGGAACGACCGCATGGCGGCGGCTGTGGGGATAAGGGACCCACGCCTGGAGCCACTTTCCTAGGAGGGTGCGTATGTTGCGTCAACACCGAGTCGTTCCCTGCTTCTCGTTTCTGGGCATCCTGTTGTTCTCTGCCATCCCGATCTTTGGGTCGATTGACCGCGGCCAGGTGCAGGGCACCGTTACCGATCCGCAGGGCGCCGTCATGCCGGGAGTAGCGGTGAGGGTGACCGATGTGGCGACCGGCGTCTCTTCCCGGTTGACGACCAACTCGACGGGGTTTTACCTCGCCACCGAGCTGGTGCCGGGAAAATATCTCGTCCACTTCGAAATGAAGGGGTTCACCCCGGTGGTCGTCACCGATGTCCTGGTCACCGCGGGGACAACGATCACCACGGATGCGCGCTTGCAAGTGGGCGCGACCACCCAGAGCGTGGAGGTAAAGGCCGAGACTCCCCTGGTGGAAACGACCTCCTCCAATTTCACCACGGCCCTGGACAAAAACTACATCGAGAACATGCCGCTACAGGGCCGGGACATTCAGACCCTGGTGCAACTCATCCCCGGGGTTATCCAGTCAGGGGGTCCTTCCGGGGCTAACTTCGGGTTTGACAGCCAGTTTGGAGGATTCCCCGACCCGTTGCACCTGGTGGGGTCCGCAATCAGCGCCAATGGGGGGCAGGCGGGCGCCAATGCCTGGTATCTGGAAGGCGTCACAAACGGGACGGTGGGGGCCCAGTCGGTGGTGGTTAATCCCTCCCCGGACGCGGTGACGGAATTCAACCTTGTCGACAACGGGCTGGCCGCCGAATACGGGCAGACCAGCGGCGCTGTGGTCAACGTGGTGCTGAAGTCCGGGACCAACCGGGTGCACGGTGACCTCTACGAATACAATCGCAACTCCTACTTCAGCGCCACCAATCCCTTCGCCCAACGCGACGCCCAGGGCAATCCCTATCTGCAACCCGCCGTGAATTGGAACGACTTCGGCGGCACGCTGGGTGGTCCAGTCTATATTCCCCATCTTTACAATGGTAAGAACCGGACCTTCTTTTTCGCCGCGTGGGACGTCTCGATGCTGCACGAACGCAAGAACAGCGTCCTGACGGTTCCCACCGCCTCGGAGCGTCAGGGAAACTTCACGGATGACCCCAAGTTCGCGCCTAATTGCGGGCCCGCCTATCCGGAAGTCACCAATTGCCTGTACGATCCCTTTACCACGACGGGACCGGACGAGAACGGCTATTTCCACCGGACGCCTTTCGCCACGCCGATTGTCCCCCAGAATCGCATGGACTCCCTGGCTCAGTTCTATGTCAACAGCTTCCCCAACCCCAATTACGTGGATCCCCTCCAGCAGGGGCCAAGTGGGTGCGGGGATCTCTGCAACAACTACCTTGGCGCCGTCGGCAGCAGCATGACCACGCACAACGTGTCGGTGAAGATCGATCACAACCTCAGCGACAAGCATAAGCTCTTCGGCGCCTGGCTTTTTAATCCCAGTTACTATTCGAACTTCCGGTTCCCGTGGAACGGGCCCACGGCGCCGACCGGCACCGGCATCGCAGGGGCGCAACCCTACAACACACTCAATCAACTCGCAGTGCTGGGCCTGACGTCCACCTTTACACCCACCGTCGTAAATCAATTACGGTTTTCCTACGGCCGCCAGAACCTTAAGGCATCGCCCAATTCCGAGAGCGTGACGGACAACCAGGCGGTCCAGGAACGTGTGAAAGGGCTGAATTTCCTGCTTTATGAACCTTTCCAGCCGGTGCCAACCGTCAGCTTCGAGGAACCCATTGGGGTCTATTCGAATTACACCTCGTTCGGGCCCCTGCAATATCAAAACAGCAGCTTGGGCCAGCAAGCGTGGACGTTAAACGACAATCTCACCTGGGTACGAGGTAAACACACTCTGAAATTTGGAGGGTTGTACCAGAAGAATAACCTGTGGACTAATTCCGGTTACGGCTACAACATCGGATTCGACCACTCCTTGACCAGCGATCCCGTCACGGGATTGGGTGGCGATGGGCTGGCCACCTTCCTGCTGGGAACCGTGGGACAGGGAGGGGCCAGCACCGGCGTGCAATACGCTCCCTACCAATCCAACAACGATTACAGCCTCTTTGCCCAAGACGAATATCGCGTTAAGCCCAATCTTACTTTGAGCCTGGGACTCCGTTGGGATGTTTACGGGTGGATCAGCGAGCGGCACAACATGCTGGCGAATTACGACTTGAGTGTCATGAATCCGGATGTCCCCTTCAAAGGGGCCTTGGTCTACATGGGGACCACGCAACACCCCAGCCACACGCTCTTCTCTCCCAATTTGAACAGTTTTGGCCCCCGCGTGGGCTTTGCCTGGTCGCCCCGAGGGGATAAAAAGACGGTGATCCGGGGCGGATTCGGATTGGTTTACAGCAACAGCCTCTCAGCGCTTTTTGGCCAGGGGAATGGGGCCGTAAGTTCCCCAGGGTCGTCCGTGGGGGCGAGCATTCCCATTACCGACTACTCGTATATGACTCCTTCTTTCATCCTCAGCCAGGGGGCTCCCACCATCACGCTGCCCGATCTCTCCGCCAATCGCGCCCAGAACTTTCAATATGTCGGAGATCCCACCAACATCTATGGCTTTACGAAAGCGCATGACCCCTATGTGGAGCAGTGGAGCCTTTTCGTTCAACGGGAACTTCCCGGCAATATGGTGTTGAGCGGCGGCTACGTGGGCAGCCACGGTCTGCACCTGCTGGGGGAGGAAATCCGAAATCTCGATTACGTTCCCACCAAGGTGCAGCAGCAGATTCGCGGCAATATCAACAACAACGAATATCCGTTGGGCCCCTCCATGGCGAACATGTGGGATTGCGGGTCTGATGGCCTTACGTGTTCGGGTTGGTATGGATTGGTCCCCTACCCCCAATGGTACTCCGTGCAGAACCTGCTTTCACCCGACGGCTATAACCGCTACGAGTCGGGCCAGTTCCGGTTCGAAAAGCGTTTTTCGCAGGGCTTGAACTTTCTCGTGGCCTATACCATATCGAAGAATATGGTAAGCGAGGGCCTGGGGGGGCTGGTGGCCAATACCACCGGCCCGACGACCATCAGCAATAAAGGAGTAGGGCGGATTGCATATATCCCAGGAGCCGCAGGCGGCGGGGCAGCCGATGGCGGAAAACACGTCTGGAGTGGCGACCCCGATAATCGACGGCTTTACGATTCCCTGTCGCCCGACGATGTTCCCCACGTACTCAATATTGCTTCAACCTACGAACTCCCGATCGGGAAGGGCAGGCGCTTTCTCAACCAGGGAAGGGCAACCAACCTGATCCTGGGCGGTTGGCGCCTCAGTCAGAACTGGAACTTCCAGAGCGGCGTTCCCATGTACTTCCAATCGATCGCCTGCAACTATATCTATGGCGCGCACAATAGCTGCCTGCCGGACCTTATTGGAAGCCTGTCAGCCGGCCGCAGCGGCCAGACGCGGGCCCAGAAGGAAATGCAATGGTATAACTCCAATGCGATCGCGCCTCCCTGGGGGACTGACCCGAACCTGCTCAGCATCGCCAGCACTGGTTACGATTTGAACGGGAACTCGGTGGATCCCAATACCGTCGACGCCTTCTGGCAGTTCGGCAGCAGTGGTTTGCGCCCCCCCTCGGGGCGCACTCCCGGTTACTGGGATGCGGACATGTCCCTGGGCAAAGAATTCCACCTGAACGAAGCGCGCTACTTCGCATTTCGCTGGGACGTCTTCAATGCCTTCAATCACCAGAGCCTGGGAATTCCGAACAATACGTGGTGCCAGGGGCCCTATGCCGACGGAAGCACCGATGCGACTCACGTGGTCGGCTGTACGTTTGGGATGATCACGGGCACCCAGACCGACCCCCGGGAGATGCAGTTCTCCCTGAAGTTCTACTGGTAGATTGCCGGAGGCCGGCATCATTCACATCCCTGCAAGGGAAAAGGACGCGTGACTTCCCACCTTTTCCTTTCCAGGGTTGGTTTCCTCAGGAATGTTCTTGACCATAAATCTGCTTTTCCACTCCAATGTGGGCGGACGGACCGGAGAAGAATCATGCGCCCTAGCACCGGAATAGGCAGCTGGAAAATCCTCACTCTTTCGATGGCGTGCCTGATCACGACCGCAATCCTGAAGAGGGCCGCCCCCGCTGCCGAGCCGCAAAAGACGACCCAAGAGATGCCTCTCCAGGCTCAGCCGTCGGTTATCCTGCGCCCCGCGCCGCTTATCCAGATGCCGGGAATTGACGATACGGACTACAACCCCCACGAAATTGACTCGAATAGTCCCGCGCACTGGGATGGCGATACCTTCTATCTTTTCAATTCCTGGCTTCACCCGATGCGTATTTCGGGCAAGGACCTTCTCCATCTGGGGGAGCCGACTTCCGTGCACATGGGAAAGGTCAACGATCGGTTGTGGACATGGATCGAGAGCACGTATAAGGACGATGACGGCACGCTGTATGGGGCCTTCCATTATGAACCCGACAACCTCTGTGTCGCCAACGATCACCTTCCCACCGCGCCCAAGATCGGGTGGATCAGATCGGTGGACAATGGCGAGAACTGGACGAACCTGGGCTTCATCCTCGCCGCCGACCCGGCCAGCACCCGTTGTGACACAAAAAGCCCCTGGGACGCTGGGGGTGAGGGGGATTTCTCGGTCATCCTCGACCGCAACAAGGAGTACTTCTACTTCTTCTTCACCAGCTACGTGAAGGAGTTCGAGGAGCAAGGAGTGGGTGTGGCTCGCTTGCGGTACACCGACCGCGATGACCCGGCGGGAAAAGTCATGAAATGGCATAACGGCTCCTTTAGCGAGCCAGGTTTGGAAGGCCACTTCACTCCCATCTTCCCCGCCAAGGTCGATTGGCATGGGGGCAATGCCGACCTATTCTGGGGACCGGCAATTCATTGGAACACCTATTTGAACACCTATGTCATTTTGCTCAACCATGCGACAGATTCGAAGATGACCCAGGAAGGCATTTACGCCACTTTTGATTCGGACTTATCGAATCCTAAGGGATGGAGCGAACCGCGGAGGATTCTTGACCGAAAGGGAATCTTGAAAGCCACCCGGGGCCTTCGCATTGACCAAGGGACGGGTTGGTATCCCGAGGTCATCGGCATGGGGAAGGGCGAGACGGACAAGCTATGCGGCCACTCCGGGAGGTTCTTCATGCAGGGCATGTCCCGGCTTGAGATCGTGTTTCTGAAGCCAGGCGAGAGGAGTGAATGAACCTGTACCTCCGCGAGCGGGTGGGCATTTGATGGACTGTGGAAGCTATCAACAAACCAAGGAGTTTGTTCATGGAGTGTCGGCGACGAACTGTTTGGATTGGAGCATTAAGCCTCACGATGGCGTTGGCCGGGGCTCTGACGTTCCGGAACGAATTGCTCCACGCGGCCAATCCTGAGAGCAAATCGACCACTGCCGAATGGAGCAATCTACCCACGGTGGTCCTGCGCCCTGCACCGCTTATCCAGATGCCGGGGGTCCCGGTTCCGGAGCGCAGCCTTGATCACGAAGCCGATTCCAACAATCCCCTCCACTGGGACGGCGACACCCTCTATCTGTTCAACAACGAAAGCCACCCCTGGCGCTCCTCGGGGCCGGACCTCGAACACCTGGGAGGCCGATTCGCGGTTAACCTGGGAGAGCAAAATGACAAGCTGAATATCTGGATTGAGAGCACCTGGAAGGATGACGACGGCACGCTCTATGGCGCCTACCATTACGAGCCCGATACGATTTGCTTCTCAAATCAGCACATCCTAACCGCTCCCCGCATCGGCTGGCTCCGGTCACATGACAACGGCGCCACTTGGGAAGACCTGGGCTTCATCATTTCTGCCGATCCGTGTGCCATCAATTGTCAGACTCACAGCCCGTGGGATTCCGGCGGCACCGGAGATTTCTCCTTCATCCTTGACCGCAAGAAGGAGTACTTCTACTTTTACGGCACCAGCTACGATCCGAGATTCGAGGAGCAAGGCATCTTCGTGGCGCGTTTGGCCTACGCGGAACGCAACCATCCCCACGGCAAGGCCCAGAAGTGGTATCACGGCGGCTGGACAGAGCCGGGGTTGTGGGGACATGTCTCTCCCCTCTTCCCCGCTGAGCGTGACTATCACAAGCCCGACGGAGCCATGTTCTGGGGGCCCGCCATCCACTGGAATACTTACCTGAACATGTGGGTGATGGTGCTGAATCATGCCCGGGACACCAAGTTGAATGAGGACGGGATCTTCATCACCTACAACCGCGATTTGGCCAACATGGAAGGTTGGAGCAAGCCGGCCATGATTCTCGACCGCGACGGGATTCTTCGCGCCACGACCATCGGAAAAGTCGTGGACGGTATGATGGTGGTCCCCAGGGGAGTCTACTACGGCGAACTGAGGGCGGCGGGAGACGGCACTGTTATCGCCGATACCCTCTCCAGTGGCTGGTATCCCCAGGTGATCGGAACTGCCAAGGGGGAAACGGACAAGCTTTGTGGCCGTAAAGGGCGCTTCTTTATGACCGGGATGTCGCGCCTGGAGATTACATTTTTGAAGTCCGGCGAAAAGGTTGAGTAGGGAGAGATCATGCGAAGATACTTCTATTGGATGGCTATTCTATTGATCCTCCTGCTGGGGCCTTGGCTTGCAAGTTCTCGCTGCGAATCTGCACGGGGTAAATCACCCGCTGCACCGGAGGCGGACCTTCCCGGCGTGCAGTTCCAAGTCGCCCCGGAAATCCAGATTGGCGGGGTAGACTCCAACAGCCCCGCGCACTGGAATGGGAATACGCTTTATGTTTTTAATTCCTATGGGCACCCGTGGCAAAATTCCGGCCCGGATATCGCCCACCTCGGTAACCGCATTTCAACCAAGCTCGGCGACCTGAACGACAAGCTCTATATCTGGATCGAAGCCACATGGAAGGATGAAGGCGACGGCGTGCTCTACGGCGCCTACCATTACGAACCGGATGCGGTATGCGTCTCCAATAACCATCTTCCCACGATGCCGAAGATCGGCTGGATTCGATCCGTGGATAATGGCGCCACCTGGGAGGATCTCGGCTTCATCATTGAGGCCAAGCCGTGTGCGGTGCGTTGCGACACCGCCAGTCCCTGGGACTCGGGCGGCACGGGCGACTTCGTTTTCTATCTGGACCCGGCAAAAGAGTTTTTCTATTTCTATGGCACCAGCTACGATTCGCGCTTTGAAGAACAGGGTGTTTGGGCCGCGCGCATGCGTTACGCCGACCGCAAGAATCCTTCCGGGAAAGTGATGAAGTGGCACAAGGGGGCGTGGAGTGAGCCGGCGCTCTGGGGCCACGTCACTCCGGTGTTTCCTGCGCAAAGAGACTATCATGGGAAAGACGGGGAGATGTTCTGGGGGCCAGCCATCCACTGGAATACCTACTTGAATACCTACGTCATGCTCTTGAACCATGCCGTGGACACCAAGCTCACGCAGGATGGAATCTTCATAAGCTTCAATCACGATCTGGGGAACCCTGACGGCTGGAGCACGCCCCGGATGATCCTGGACCGGAAAGAGATCCAGAAAGCAATGGTCGGCGCCACCGTGTCTCCCACCAAGCTGGAGAACGGCTGGTATCCGGAGGTGGTCGGAATCGAGAAGGGCGAGACGGACAAGGTGGTGGGCCGCACGGCGCGCTTCTTCCTGGCGGGAGTATCCCGAAAGACAATTACGTTCATGCGTCCCGGAGAGAAGGTTCCTTGACGATATCCTGGAGCCGAAGGTCGTTTCTACAGTCCTCGTTGTTGGTGCTCGGAGGTGCTCGGGGGCCACGATGGGGTGGGGTAGACGCGGGAGAAGGAACCCACCTTTGCCCCAAGTCGCGGCGTCCCGCCCGCACGTTGGCGGCCATCCGATTGGAAGAGTTGACGTCCTTTGCCTGGGACATGCGGCTGACCCTGAGTTGCTTGCAGGGAATCACCAACCGTGCCCAACCGCGGCTCTACCTTATCCATGATCACTACGATGAGTTGTGGCTTGACTGGCTGCGCGAGCGCGGCGATGTTGACACAGTCGAGTGGCTGGAAGTCGGCCAGGTGTTTGAGCGCTTCCTTCCCTCCGGCGCGCCCCTTTACGTGACGGATCCCGACGTGCCCGCCAGCGTGAATGTCGCCACTATGCTTGCCTCCGTCTATGGTGGCGTAGTGGCGACTCCCAACACGCTCGGACTATTCAGGCTGAAGGCAGGAAGCGACGCCAACGCGCCGGAGGCGGGGCTCGACCTGCGCTCGTTCGCCTGGAAGAAGGACCTTGACGCCTACCGCTGGGCCTGGGGGCGGCTGGACGATCAACTCTCCCGCCAGGCGGTCTGCATTCTGGACCCGCATGAAGTGGCGCTACGCGATTACCTGGTGGAATTCAAGATTCCCATCATGTGGATTTCCGGCCCCGCGGATGTCAAAAGCAATCCCCGGGCGGCTCCCGAGGAAGAAGCGCAATTCGCCCGCGCGATGATGATGAAGTGGCCGCCCAACATTCCCTGTCTCGGCTGGCCATCCGGCGGCAACAAGGAAAGCGGCATTGGAGAGGACCCGGGAATCGACCTGACCAGCGAGTGTGCTAAGTTCAATCCCTGCACAGCATTTGATGCCTATTCCCCCACGGTGGGAAATCTCTCCGTCCATTCCGGCACCACGGCAAACCTGCGGCAGGCGATCCCGCCCATCACGCTCGACCGCGACAAGGTCTATCTGGCTTTCATTCGCTCCGATGGCGATGGTTGGAACTTCCAGCGCCATTACTATCGCAAGCTCTTTGACGACCCCGCGCACGGAACCGTCCCGGTCGGCTGGCAATTGGGCTCGACGGCGATTGACGGGCAGCCCGATATTCTCGACTACTACTACAAGCATGCGCGGCCGGGCGACTGTTTCGTAAACGCCCTGACGGGAATCGGATATATCCACGAGTCGCGCTACGCACAGAATTACCCACCGGACGAACGCGCCCGGATTTGGAAGGAATACCTGCGGCTTTCCGGCATCTATAGGGAGCGGCTGGGCGCCACGGTGATGTGCACCTACCAGGAAATGCCTCCGGAACTTCTCCAAATGATTGCCGGCACGCCCGGGGTTAAGGGCATCTTTTCTAACTACGGCCGGACCGACAAGACCACCCTGGACAATCTTGCCTCCGAGGCCGATGGCGTCCCGGTGTTTCGCGCCGTCAACCGTCCGCCCTACATGTTGACGTACACGCCCTCCGCGCGGCGAGAGGCGGAGCAGTTTACGATCAAGGAAATCACCGATTGGACGCCCGTCCGCCGCCCGGCCTTTCTG
>Ga0335079_10008184_pt1 | contig 11912 bp, 14 predicted proteins | sample Lox_Sample_33_FD_206719 | JGI IMG/M metagenome (GOLD analysis project Ga0335079, IMG submission 206719) | Soil microbial communities from Loxahatchee National Wildlife Refuge, Florida, United States - Lox_Sample_3.3 | ecosystem: Environmental > Terrestrial > Soil > Wetlands | place: USA... | reverse complement strand
CTATGGTTTCAAAAAACAACCACAGAGGACACGGAGAGCACAGCGAAATGCCACAGACGACTTATTTCACCTTCAAGAAAATAATGACCAGCGTGTATAGCGCGAGGGACTCGATCAGCGCCAGGCCGAGAATCAGCGCGAACTGAATTCCGGCGCGCGCTGAAGGATTTCGTGCGAGAGCCTCAGTAGCCGAAGCCGTCGCGCGGCCCTGTCCGATTCCGCATCCGGCAGAGGCAATGGCCATGCCGAATCCGGCCGAAATGGCGACCCAGTTGGCGCCGCCTCCCCCTCCTTGAGCGAATGCCGGCACTGCAAAGCAGAGCGCCGCCAATGCCCCGAAAACATACTTCAAAACCGCAAGCGTGTTACGCATTGTTTTTTCTCCTATGAATTGCCGCCAGTGGGTGGTTGACGTTACCGTACAAACGCCCTCACGCTGAACGGCGAAAATCAAAAACCAGTTGCCAGTAGCGGGATTAGTGCTCCGTGGCGACCGCGCCGGCAAGATAAACCGTAACCAACAATACAAAGATGTATGCCTGAAGCAGGGCAACAAAAAGATGAAGTCCTAAAAATGCAATAGGAAGAATAAGCGGGACCAGGGAAAAAAATACCAAGGTCACAATATCGCCTGCAAACATATTTGCATAAAGACGAACGCTGAGTGAAAGCACCCGCGCCAGGTGGCTGATGATCTCAAGCGGCAGCATCAGCGGAGCCAGCCACCAGATCGGCCCCAGGAAATGTTTCAAATAGCCGGGCCCGGCGTGTTTGAAGCCCTGCATCTGGTAATAAAAAAACGAGACCACGGCGCAGCCGAGCGGCACTACCCCATGCGCAGTCGGCGATTCGAGCCCCGGCACAACCCCGAACAGATTTCCGATCAGGATGAATAAACCGAGCGCAACCAGGAACGGGGTAAAAGATTCGCTGTGCGAGCCGATGATGTCGCGGCTTTGGCCTTCGATGAACCCGTGTAGGCCTTCGAACAGGTGCTGCAGCCCGCTCGGCTGCTCCACCGAAAGCTGCGAGCGCACGACGATGAAGACGAGCAGCAGGAAGCCGACGACCAACACTTCCATGGCAACCGCATTCGAAATCGGCGCCTGCGGATATTCCGGTGGAACATGAAGTGCGTTCAGCAGCGCAGTCACCGGACCGGCGAAGGCGTGATTCAAGAGTTTGGTGAAGAAAAGTTGTTCAGGCATGAAAAGTCAGTGGCTAGTGGCTCAAAATTCGTGACTCGCGATTGCAGATTCGATCAAAACGACACTAGTCACGAGCCACGAACCACTCGAATTAGTTCGTATCCGGCTTCGCACAAGATCGCCGCAACGGGCAAAAACAAGCCCGCAAATAGCCCGTATAGGCTCTCGCGGGAAACAGTAAGTATAACAAAGGCTACAAAGGCCATCAAAAAGTAGCGCAGTACGAAACGATGTACCACTCCACGGCTCGAGGTCGCCGTGCCGGAGGCAATCGTCAGATCGGAAATCCCCGCCACTACTTTCTTAAGCCAGTGAAAATTCAAGTAGGCGATCGAGGCGCCGAGGGCGAACCCGATCCCGATCCGCCATCCAAAGAACGTGAAAGCAGTCACCAGTGCCGAGAAGCCGAGCACCAGCATGAACTTGCGAATTCGGTCCAGCGCCCGGGACTGGAAATCTTCACCCGTTTCGATCGCTTCCGCCATGCATTGATTCTAATTTGTGCGGGAACTAACAATTTGGTAAACGTTACCGATACAACTCGATTCTTCATTCTTTTGCTTGACAACCGCATCGTTTCTGCTAAAAATACCGCCAATTCCGGCGAAATTTCCTCGGGGCAGCTCGGGCCCGAAGCAGACAACCGGAATCTATGACGACATCCCGCCCTGCCCAACCAGCCGAAAAGAGACCGCCCGTGGAGCCGTGCAAGCATCCCCGCGTCCGCATCGTCGCCCGCGAAGAAGAGTCCGAATTCGTCGAATGCCTGGAGTGCGGCGAAGTTTTCGAATCCAGCGAATTTAAAGATATGGACATCGAAGAGACGAAGCTGAAGGAAGGCTAGCAGCACTCAGCACTCAGCAGTCAGCATTCAGCCCGATGTTTCCTTGGAAATCCTGTTCCGAATGACTACCGACTAGAGGGTTCACATCACACGCTGGCAGTCTGAGTGCTGACTGCTGATCGCTGATTGCTATCTCAGCGCCAATCCCGCTTCCGCGGAAAAGTCCATCGCGGCAAAATCTTTGGCAAGAAATTTGGGATAGGCCGCAGCGGCGATCATCGCGGCATTGTCAGTCGAAAGAGGCCGCGAGGGGAAAAATACCGGTAGACCCTCCAACGCCGATTCCTGCTCAAATGTTTGCCGCAGCTCATTGTTAGCGGCGACACCGCCGGTGACAAACAATGTCGCAACATCGTATTCGCGCGCCGCAGCGAGAGTTTTGCTGACCAGGTCCTCCACCATGGTTCTTTGAAACGAGGCTACCAGGTCGAGAGTCTGTTTATCGCAGTGTGCGAGGTAATCCTCAAGTTTCGGTTTAATGATTGCCCCGAGCGCTTTCCGCCGAGCTTCGATCGAAGCCGCTAGGCCGTGCGTCTCGACATAACGAAGGACGGCTGTCTTGATGCCGCTGTAAGAGAAATCGAACCGTGTAGTGGCGGGCGTCCACGCCCGCCCACCCCGGACCTGTTCCCCATCCCGCGCGTGGACGCCCGGGTCTACACGAATATTTTGAATTGACGCGGAAGTCTTCCGATCCGGGTGTTTTATCTGCGCTGTCCCAAATTTCACGGCGCGCGGATCGCCGTGCTTGGACAAGCGATCAATCACCGGCCCACCCGGATACCCAAGCCCGAGTAATTTCGCAACTTTGTCGAAGGCTTCGCCGGCGGCATCGTCGCGGGTGTGGCCAATGTTTTCGTATGACCAGCTCTCGCCCCCTGATTCGAACGAGCCTGATTCTAATGAGAGAAGCTCCGCTAAATAAAGATGGGTGTGGCCGCCGGAAACTACAAGCGCCAGCACGGGAAATTGCAGTTCCCGGTTCCCTTTTTGGCGTTCTTCGAGCAGCACAGCATGAATGTGACCTTCCAAATGATTGACCGCGATCAGCGGCTTTTCGAGCGCAAACGCCAGCGCCTTCGCATAGCTGATGCCGACCAGCAGTGCCCCTGCAAGGCCGGGCCCCTGGGTCACGGCGAGAGCGTCAATCGATTCGTAATTCTTCCCCGCTTCGGCAAGCGCTTGCCGGACGACGGGAACAATGGCGCGCAGATGCTCCCGTGAAGCCAACTCCGGGACGACGCCGCCATACGGCTGATGTGTGGCGATCTGCGAGGCAACAACATTCGAGACGACCTGCTCGCCGGAACGCACGACAGCCGCCGCGGTTTCGTCGCAGGAGCTTTCAATTCCCAGAATAAAGGTGTCCGGCATTCTCAACAATCATTATGGCAAAAGTAGCTCGAAGTACACAGATTCGTAACGTAATGCGTCGCCGTGAACCTTTGTTCCAATCCGAAATGCTCGAAGCGAACGGAGAAGCATTGTCCAGGTTACTCGTCACAAAAAACTCAGTTGCTCCCAACTTTTTCCATTTGCGAACTAAATCTGATGTCATCCCGAACGTGCCCGCGCAAGCGGGCGGGAGAGGGACCGTACGTCGCTTCACATCACCACTACAGTCGTAAGGACATCGCTCGATGCAGGCGCCCATGCTGATCTTGTACACGCTTCTGCTAGTTCACGCGTCTCGTACGGTCCCTCTCGCGATCTCCTTCGGAGCTCGCGTTCGGGATGACATTAAGATTTTAGACTTCGATTGCAGAATGCCTTCGAAATAGGCAAGCGGGCACGTGCCGTCGGGAATTATGGCAACTTCTCAAGACGAGCGAATTGTTCACCGCCGACTACAAAGGCTTGGCAATGTTCTTGACTATCCTGGAATTTATTTGGCGTTCGGGTTCATCTTGGCGAAGCTAACGACGCCGAGTCCCTTGTCGACCGATCGATCGAAGACGGTGAAATAGTTATTCATCAGCGGCAGACCGAGAATCGATTGACCACCGCCCTGGCCGCTGTCGCCAAATAGTACGGCCGTCGCGTACCCTGGTTTCGGCGAATTGGTCTGCCAGTAGGTCTCAGGCGTCACCACTAAACTCACGTCTTTCCCCAGCGCACCCTCCAGAACAAATGTGATCGGCGGCCAATCGGCCAGGTTCAATTTGCTCATGGGCACATAGCCGGCTCGAAGTGCATCCTCGAGCGTTGTGTCGTCCGAAGAAGAAAATTGCTGCACGATTGCATCGAATAATTTCTGGTCAAGCAGAATGCTGTTCGTGCCGCTGTCAACCACCGAGTTCGAGATATTTCCGCTGGCCTTGGTCGGCGACTCGACCTCGATCGGAGCACCGCCGCCGACCGTGATCGATTTCAAATTTACGTTGTAGTAGAGGTCGTGCACCACGCGCGCAACCTGGAACGGTCCGCTATACAGGTTCGTGTACTCTTCGCCGCCGCCAAGGATCAGGTAGCCGTTGTTCAGCGGGTCGGTCGCGGGATTATGAGTGGCCAGGTTGACCATGGAGCGGCGGGTATAAAACGCGAACTTGTCGGCGACCAGCCCAGCCGACTCGAGTTCGGTGAAATAAGGTTCGATGTAAGTCACCTTCCCGGCCTGAATCTGGTTGAAGGTGTACTTCGGCGGGATGGTCGGCCCCGGCATTACGAAAGCATTGTTCAGCTTCGTGTATGCCAGGCCGAGAATCCCTTGCGATTGCCTGAACATCGTCTCCGACGCATGATAAGCAACCGCCACGTTGACCTTTTGAAGAACAACCGGGCTGCCTGAACCCACACTCACGTTGGTCGAAACCACGGCGCCCACCCAGTTGCTGCCGTCGGCATAAGAGACTTCCTGCGCAATGTCGGTGACTTTTGCAGTAGTGTCCTTCGTAGGATCGTACTTCGTTCCGTCGATTGCCAGCGTGCTACTGCCGGTATCAAGAATAACGTTGATCGGCTTTTTCTGGCTGCCCACGAGGATGGTTCCCGTGTAGTCGCCATCCATGTAGATATTCGTGATCGGCACCTGAATGGTTGTCTCCGACATTTTGCCGCCGAGCGCGGCCGCCGCGCTGAGTATCCGGCGAGTTGGTTGGGCGCCCTTCTTTGCTCTTGCTGCTTTTGCTGGCATTTCTCACCTCATTATTTCTAGTGACGCTCGGGAGCGAACCGTTTCTATGAAATCGCTACGACAATCCCGCAATGACTCCCCAGCAAGCGAACGCGCTGTTGAGCGTGGTGCAATATTGATAAATTCCGTAAATCGTTCCCGCCATATTCTTCAAAATATTCACAATCTCCGTAGGAGTGGTGGTGGCTGGAAATGGCGAGTGAATCATCTGCGGCTCCGACGCATTCCGCACAGAAATACACTTGGGCCGCTTCCCTGAAGCCATTTTGCAGATGGCATAAAAAAGAAATGCGTCATCGGTATCGTTCATGATGCCGAGCGTTTGCAGCTTTTCGGAGTTGTTGTTGTCGTCCGTGGTCATGTAATCGGCCGAGACGATGTCCATCGGTTCCGGGCCCGGCACCGGATTTACTCCGGTCAGATAAATCGGCGATGGCAGCGTGTTCTTGGGTACGAAGGAGTATCCGGGATTCGATTGCAGCCGCTGGTAGCACTGATCGAGACCAGGCAGCGACAACTTCGTCAGGTGCGTGGCCGCATATTGCACATGTTGCGGATCGAACGTGACGTCGTTCTTGATCTCCGTGTCATCTTGACTTAGCGTGTCGATGTCTTTGAACTTTGGGTAAGTCTTATCGACGTGGAAACGGCTTCCGGCGCAGATCGTCACATCGCCGCACTCGATGCGGCCACCGATGCCGCCGGCTGTGCCGGTCGTGATCACGTATTTGGGTTTGAGTTCAGAAATCAACTGCTGCATCACACCAACAAAGGGCAGCCCAACGCCATCCTGCTTCGGATGAAGCTCTGTTTTGTAGAGAACCACATTCTTGCCCGCGATCTTCATTGCCGAGAGCAAGCCGAATGCGCCATCTTTCAACGTGTCGTTGGCTTTCGGATTCTGAATCGACGACTTGAACTTGCTGAAGTTGTGTGCGTACTCACACCAGTCGCTCTTGGTTTTTGCGCTCCAGTCGGGATTTCCGGTCATCACGTCGAGCAGCGCCATGGTTTCCTGATCGGTATATAGAACCATCAGAACATCCGCGTCCGCATCGACAGCCGAAGTAATTTTTGTCCCCGGAGCATACTTCCCCAACGGCGCCGTGGTGGGCTGCAGGTTCGCCGGCCATTGAATAACCGGCAGGTGGTAAATAATCGGAGCCTGGCGCAGAGCAGCCAGTGCAAACGTGTCATTTGCGCTGACACCTGCAAACTGGCCTGTCTTGAGTAGGTTCGGCATAAATCGCCTCGCAGAAGAATGTATCCTCGCCGAAACAGGCTGAAGTAATTAGAGGTTGGTTAGAACGCCTCCAAAAACCTCAGCCTCTCGGCAGGAGCCGCTTAAAACTCAATTTTTCCGGGAAGACAGTGACAGGAAGCCCCTCGGACTTGAGACGTGGGAGCCTCAAGCTTCCGTTCACCGCGTTGCGCGCTACCTTAAGCGCACATTTCGGGATTGTCAAGCAGTTGCAAAGGAATTGCAGGAGTTGTTGCAGGAACCAGTTCTCACAACTACCGTTCCGCTTGATCCAGAGTTCCTTGTGTACTATTCTGCGATCACACCGGAAAGGAGGTGGTCTGATGACAAGTTCTGAAAGTGGCAGTAGATGTATCCAAAGACCAGGTGAGGTGGCTGAGACTTAGGGCTGGTTGCTCTAAGACCTTCGCAACTCAAAGCGGTGAGTTTGGATCCGATTCCGCCCGGTGTCAGGTCGCGCCGGGACCCGGAGTTCGCCGAAGTGGCCACAGCATCCCGCAGGGATGCCTTACGAGTGACCACCTCTTGGTCAAACCCAAACAGTCCACCGGACGGCCCGCAGGCAGAAGGCTCGCGGGCCGTTCTATTTTATAGGTCCCTTTTTATAAAACTCCACCCACTTTCTTGTGGAACTCTGGCGACGGCGGTGTATTATCCGTGTCTCAGTGGAGATAGCCGATCCAGCACGCACACATCAGCGATTGCGGGAGGAGTACTCCCGGATGATGGATGGCGAGCTTGAGCAGCTTGCCATTGATGAGGTTGATCTCACGGAAGTAGCCAGACAGGCTTTGAACGAGGAGATGTCCTCAAGAGGACTTTCGCAACATGCTCCTCAGCCGAACGCTTCGGCCGCGCCGCTGCTTCTACACAATAATTCAGAGAACGAAGACAAGTTGTGTGTGGCTCGGAGGTTCACAAGTTTTGCGGAGGCACTGGTCGCAAGAAGTCTGCTGAACCATTCGGGCATCTCATGCCATTTGGCTGATGAAAACATGCTGGGCGGCAATCCAATACTCTCTAATGCGCTTGGAGGCGTCAGACTCTTTGTACGCGAATCAGAGTTGAGTGAAGCATCCGCGCTGCTCAATGAGCCCATTCCGGATTCGATTGAGGTGCCGGGCCTGGGAAACTTTGTGCAGCCCAGATGTCCGCAATGCGGCTCGTTGGATGTCGCTTTTGGTGAATTGAATGACGCGGCCAAAATCAGCCTGCCGCTTGGTTTACCGCTTCCAATTCGTCCACACGATTGGCTATGTCATAAATGCGGCTGCCGGTGGAGCGATTCCGAACAGGAATAATTTTCAACCCAGTATTGCATCGAGATGGCTACCCTTCAGTCGACGTTCGGGCCGCGCCTCGTTATTATGCTTTCGTGAAGCCGTCCGACTCCGAAAGGGACTACCAGGATTTTGCCAGCCATTACTCGCGATTGACCGATGGCGAACTGTTGAAGCTTGCCCGGGAATCCTGGGACCTGAGCGACGCCGCCTGGGATGCGCTTGAAGATGAACTTGATCAGCGCAACCTGGAAGTTCCAGAACCCGAGCTCCTACCGCAGGCCAGCGTTCCGGAAATCCGCAACCTGGTTATGCTCCGTCGGTTCCGCGATATTCCTGAAGCACTGCTTGCAAAAGGCAGGCTCGAAGCTTCCGGCATCGAGTGCTTTCTCGCCGACGAGCACATGGTGCGTATGGACTGGCTGATTTCGAACCTGCTCGGCGGGGTGAAATTGATGGTCGATCCGGAGGACTTTACCCGGGCCAGCCGAATCCTGAACGAGACGGTCTCAAATTTCGACGAAGAACCCACCGACTTCTGACGAACTACTTTCAATGAGGAGATGAGCCGAGCGTTCCGTCAGCCAACACTTGTGAGTCCCAGCCGAAGCACATTCCGCGTGTCGTCGGGCAACGGGAGCTTATCGAGTTCCTCCGGCGTGAACCAACGCGCGTCACTTGCATCCCCGGATGCGCGGACATCGCCCGAAATCTTCTGGCAAAGGAAGTCGATTAGAACGTAGTGATACACCGTACGCTTTTCCTCGTCCGGTACAATGCGTTCAAAGACGCCCAATAGTTCGGTCGCGCGCACGGTTAGTCCGGTCTCTTCGAGCGCCTCGCGCTCCGCAGCCTGGCGCAATGTCTCCCCTATCTCCAACATCCCACCGGGAATCGACCACTCCCCGAGCAGCGGAGCTTTGCCCCTCTTGATCAGCAAGACACGGTCCTTTTCAACGATCACGGCTCCAACTCCAACCAACGGCTGCCGAGGATATTCGCGTTGAATGGCAGAGTTTAATGTTCGGTTTTCGGCCATGGAGAGTTACTCGTGTAGTACCTGTGCCGTTATGGGCTTGCACCTAAGTAATACACAGCTGCGCAGAGTTTTCTTATCCTCCGCTGCAATCCATGTTACAAACGCAAGGAAAGAATTGGTGCGCGAAGTAGAGGATCGCTAACCGTCAGCGGCCGATTATTAATGTGCAACTCTGAATCTTCCTCGTGCATCGATTTATTCAGGTACTTACCTTAACTGAAGGCCATGCAGTCAAGCCACTTCCGGTATGAGTTGGCCCTTATCGCGATCTTCTGTATCGTGGGTATTTTCCTTTTTCCGATCCCTGTTGGTCCTTATTCCGCCGTCCACGGCCCGGCGACCGAGCTTCGCAACGTTCACGCGGCCATGAAATTGGTTTGGGTGATAGCTTTGGCCGCGCTCGCCTTATGGGCCTTTGTTCTTGAGATCGCGTCACGGATTTTAGGTGAGTATATTGCCCCTCTCGCTGAAGTTTCTGGCCCGCCCGGGTGCGCATCCATTCTCCGCTGCTGATCGCGCCTGATTTTTCCTGCACAAACGTTCAACCAAGTTTTGTCTCGCCGCGCCCGAATTTGGGAGCGGATGGAGTCTTTTCGGGGAACCCAAGATTACCGCGATATTTAGTCGCAAGGAGGACATGATCGTGAACAATAGAATTCAGTATCTGATCTCCGCCGCCGCGCTTGCCAGTGCATTAGTGCTCGGCGGATGCAGCAAGAAAGTTGCAAAAGTGGTGCCGCCGTCGCCGCCGGCTCCTGCAACGCCCACCGCGACGCTGGCAGCTAATCCAGACACGATTCAACAAGGCCAATCCACCACCCTCACCTGGAGCACCACCAACGCCAATAGCATAACCATCGCGGGCATCGGCACGGTGCAAGCCTCCGGGTCGCAAACCGTCACGCCCGATAGTTCAACCACGTATACCTTGACTGCAACCGGCAACGGCGGAACGCAGGAAGCCAACGCCCGTGTAACCGTGAGTCCAGCCGCCGCTAAAGCCACAACGCCGACCCTCACCGATCAGGAACTGTTTGCCCAAATCGTGAAAGATGTGTACTTCGATTTCAACAAATCGGATGTGCGCTCGGACCAGACCAGCTCGGCGCAGAATGACGGCGACTTCCTCGCCAATCATTCCGATTTGAAGGTCATGATCGAAGGCCATTGCGATGACCGGGGATCGGAAGTGTACAACCTGGCGCTCGGTGACAGCCGTGCCAATTCACTGAAAAGCACGCTGATTGCCGAGGGCGTTCCAGCTGATCGAATCAAGACCATCAGCTACGGCAAAGAGCATCCATTTTGCTCCGATAACGACGAATCTTGCTGGCAACAAAACCGGCGAGACCATTTGGCACTTCAGTAGTAACTCGAAAACGCGGCAGGCAAATCGTTGCAGCGCTTGTCTGCCGCGCAATTTCCACCTGTCTCTAGTAATATCGTCCCACGATATAACTTTCCGCTTTGCTAAAAGTGAAGCCAGCTTGACAACAGGCGCATCGCTTCGTCCAACAATTTTTTTGCAACCAACAACGGGCCGCGGCGCATCCTTCAAGTAGATAGCCAGAATCCGTGAGCGCTTGCTCCGAACGTAAGTATCTTTGTGGCGCGAGGGCCTGATTGGGCTGCGAACAAGCAGGAGGACGGAATGGTTGCATTGCGGTTGATACGGTTGATTGAGGCGCATTCGGACGAAATCTCGCGTGAACTTGCGGCCAAGATTCAATCCTCCCCGCGTACCAGCCACATGAAGAAGGTCTCGAAAGCCGAACTGGTCAGCGGCCTGCAGGAACTTCTACAGCATCTCAGCGAATGGCTTCTCACCAAGACTGAAAGTGATATCGAAACGCGCTATATAGAAATCGCGGCGCGGCGTGCCCGTGAGAGCGTTCCCTTAGCTGATTGTTGCTGGGCGATTGTCATGACCAAGGAGTGCCTGTGGGACTATCTGCAAAAACAGGGCTTCCTGCGCAGTCCGATAGAGTTATACGGCGAGATGGAATTGCTTTCACTTCTCGACCAGTTCTTTGATCGCGCCCTTTGTCACATGGCGGAGGGCTATGAGCGGGCTTGGCCATCACTCAATGCCGAACGCCGCCGCAAGCGATACCCAGAGTTTAATGCAGCTGCATTTGTCCCGTAATATTCGCAATACTTTCGCCGTACCGTGATCAGTGGAGTGTTTGTCCGGCCGTTTTTGTACCGAATATGAGCTCTGGCCCACGACACAAAGTGGGGATAAAATACAGCTACTTGCCTGCGGCATGCGAGGGCCGCATGACTGCTTTTTCGGCTCGAGTTTCTAACTTCTTTTCCCCGATGCGAAGAGAATTTGTCATTGAGCGCTACGCCGTAGCACTGGCTACAGCCCTGCTTGCCGTTCTTCTTCGCTGGGCCCTCGATCCGGTTCTCGGCCACGTCGCCTTCTACGCCACGGTTTATTGCGCCGTCGCCTTCTGTTCGATTGTATGTGGGGTTTGGCCTTCTATTTTAAGCGCAGCCGCCGGTTTCATTGGAGTGTTCTACTGGTTCGTTGATCCGCGCCATACCCTTATTATTCCACGGTCGGAAATTCATGGCGGCATCGGCTTCTTCATCGTCTGTGTGGTACTGATCGGATTCGGTGAAGCCAATCGCCGCAAGCAATTCCGGCTCAATCGCACCATCATTGCACTGACTACCGAAGCTAACGAGCGCAAACGCACCGAGGCCGCACTTCAGCGCGCGCACGATGAACTGGAGCACCGGGTCGAGCAACGCACGGCCGAACTCTACCAGGCGATGAATCGACTGGAATCGGAGATAGAGGTGCGAAAGAAAGCCGAAGAACAGCTTCGGCAGCTTTCCGTACGACTGATGAGCCTGCAGGACGAGGAACGCCGCCGTCTGGCGCGCGATCTGCACGATACCGCCGGGCAAACGCTGGCCGCAATAAAAATGATCAGCGCCACCATCCAGCAGATCGCTGCTCAGTCCCCTGAGATTTTGCGCCTGCTGGATGAGCTCGATTCGTTTACCGATAACGCGCTGCAGGAGATTCGCACAACCTCATATTTGCTGCATCCGCCGCTGCTCGATGAAGCCGGGATTGGCTCTGCGGCGCGGTGGTTCGTCGAAGGATTCGCTAAACGCAGCGGCATTCAG
>Ga0335079_10008182_pt1 | contig 11915 bp, 12 predicted proteins | sample Lox_Sample_33_FD_206719 | JGI IMG/M metagenome (GOLD analysis project Ga0335079, IMG submission 206719) | Soil microbial communities from Loxahatchee National Wildlife Refuge, Florida, United States - Lox_Sample_3.3 | ecosystem: Environmental > Terrestrial > Soil > Wetlands | place: USA... | reverse complement strand
GCACGGACCGCGGTTGTCTGCACTCCTGACAGCCGCCCATCGACATGTGGCAGATACCCCGGAAGGGTGAGGCACCGTACTCCGTCTCCGCCTACAGAGAGACGGTCGACTTTCTCCCAAGGAGCCTCGATGACCAAGCTGCGGTTTGCTCGGATTCTCTACATCCTCGGCGCGGTTGCGGCGTTCGTGGTCGCATCCGGTGCCGATCGCAAGTTCTTCAGGTAGAGCTCGGCCGGGCAGAGACTGCGCCGCTGTTGAGGAGCGGCGGCGACTCGACGACCGCCCTCGCGGGCGGTCGTCTGCCGAGCCGGGGTGTTCGACCGGGATCCGACGCGGCCGGAAGCGTCGGCGGCGCACGTTGGTAGCCTCTTTCCCTCGTGCCGATCTACGAATACCGGTGCCCGAACGGCCACATCTTCGAGCGCTTCCAGTCGATGACTGCTCCCGCGCCCGAGACGTGCGACGCCTGCGGAGCGGCCCCGCTCGAGCTCGTGCTCTACCCGATCGCGATCCACTACAAAGGCTCGGGCTTCTACTCGACGGACTACGGCAAGCGCAAGGCCGCGAAGAAGGACGGCGCCGAGGGGAGTGCCTCGACCTCGAGTGACACCGCGCCGGCCAAGACGGAGCCGTCCAAGCCGGCTGCGTCCGAGAAGAAGAGCGCGCCGGAGAGCGGCAACTGACGCTACTTGAACTGCTGGCTGCCGGTGACGCAGCCGGGCGCGTACTGTCCGCCGCCGGGTGAGGGCGGCTGCGGCGCCGAGTTGCCGAGCACTTCCTGGATCACCGAGATGTTCTCCTGCGTGCCGATGATGTAGGAGGCGCCGCCGATGTCCGCCGACGTGCCGCCGAGCCGGCAGTGCAGCGTCGTCCCGGCCCGGAACTTCACCCAGCCGAGCTGCATGAAGTCCCACGTGGAGAGGTCGGTCGCTATCGGCGCGAGCAGGCTGCTGCCGTCGAGCGGCAGGTGGAAGAACGTCGAGGCGCTCGCGAGCTTGCTCAGCGCGGCCTGCATCACCTGCTGCTGGTGCTCCCCTCGGGTGATGTCCGTGTCGGCCGGGTTGAGCCGGTTCTCCCGGACGCGCGAGTAGATGAGCGCCTGGTGCCCGTTCAGGTGCCGGCGGCCCTTGCGGAAGCTCCACCCCTGCCACTGCTGGCAGCGCGTCTGCGTCGAGTAGGGACAGTCGAAGCGGTTGGAGAGGATGTTCTCCGGGATGTCGATCGTCACGCCTCCGATCGCGTCGATCAGCTTCTCGAACGAGCCGAAGTCGACGACGACGACGTGGTTGACCGGCAGCCCCGTGAACTGCTGGACCGTCTCGATCGCGAGCGCCGGCCCGCCGATCTGCATCGCGGCGTTGATCTTCTGGTCGCCATGGCCGGGGATCGTCGCGCGCAGGTCGCGCGGGATCGAGAGATAGACGATGCGGTGCCGGCCCGGATCGACACGAAGGAGCATGATCGAGTCCGAGTGCTCGTCGGCGCTCCGTCCCGCCTGGCCGTTCGTGGCGTGGTCGGTGCCGAGCAGCAGGATGTTCGTGGGCGAGTCGAGGATGAGCCCGTTCTCGTGCGTGAGCGCCGACGTCGTTCCCACGGGCAGGCGCCCATGCGCGGCCGAGACGCCGCTGCGCACGGAGAGGAAGCCGGCGAACGACCAGATGAGGAGGAGGACGAAGAGCGCCGGTAGGGCGACGAGCACCACGCGCTTCCACGTCCAGCGCCGCCCGGCCGGAGACGAGGGGAGACCGCCGTCGCCGCGGGCGGAGTCGGCCCTGGCGTCGCGCCCGGACAGCGGCACCTTGCCCCTCGCTCGGCCACCCCGGTAGACACGGTACGGCTTGTCCCCGGGGGCGGCCATTCGGCGGAGTACGGTACCGACTGCTCATGGACGCGACGCGCGGGCACGCGATCGGCATCGACCTCGGCGGCACGAAGATCCTCGCCGGAGTCGTCACCCGCGAGGGCGAGATCCTGCGGCGCCACGAGCGGCCTACGCCGACCGACTCTCAGCCGGAGCTGCTCGCCGCGGTCGAGGTCGCGGTCAACGAGCTGCTCGACGGCGGGGTTGCCGCGATCGGCTTCGGCATCCCGGCCCCGATCGACCAGAGACGGGGCCGCGTCTTCGTCGCGACGAACATCCCGCTCGCCGACGTCGGCCTGCGCGACCTCATGCACGAGCGCTTCGGGGTGCCGATCGGGCTCGACAACGACGCGAACGCCGCGGCCGTCGGCGAGTGGCGCGTGGGGGCCGCGCGGGGCGCGACCGACGTCGTCATGATCACGCTCGGCACCGGCGTCGGCGGCGGCGTCATCGCGAACGGCGCGCCGCTCCACGGCGGCGGCGGCGCGGGGATGGAGCTCGGGCACACGGTCGTGATCGCCGACGGGCCGCCCTGCCAGGGGACGTGCACCGGCCGCGGCCATCTCGAGGCTCTCGTCTCCGGCCGGGCGGCGACGGAGGCCGCTCGGGAGGCATTCGGGCCCGGTGCGGACGCACACAGCCTCGTCCGGCTCGCGAACGAGGGTGACGCGCAGGCGCGCGAGATCCTCCAGCGGATCGGCGGCCTGCTCGGCTGCGGGCTCGAGTCGTTCGCGAACATCTTCAACCCGGAGCTGATCGTGATCGGCGGCGGCTTCGGCGTCGCCGCGTGGGACCACCTGATCCCGTCGGCCGAGCGGGTTCTTCGCCGCGAGGCGCTGCTGCCCGCACGGGACGAGGTCGAGGTCGTGCCGGCGAAGCTCGGGACGGACGCCGGCCTCATCGGCGCCGCCTTCGTCGCGTACGAGGCGCTCGACGCGGCATAACGCCAATGCCGCTCGCCGTCTGCGCCACGCCGATCGGCAACCTCGAGGACGTGACGATGCGCGTGCTCGCGGAGCTGCGTGACGCGGACGTCGTCCTCTGCGAGGACACGCGCCACACGCGCGGACTGCTCGAGCGGCACGGGATCCGGGCTCGGCTTCTGTCGTATCACGAGCACAACGAGGCGGCGCGGACGGCGGAGCTCCTGCCGCGGCTCCTGGCGGGAGAGCGGATCGCGCTCGTCTCCGACGCAGGGCTCCCCGGCGTGTCCGATCCGGGCGCGCACATCGTGCGGGCGGCGCTCGATGCGGGCGTGCCGGTGACGGTGCTCCCGGGGGCGTCTGCGGTCGAGACGGCGCTCGTCGCGTCGGGGCTCGTCGGCGGGCGCTACCAGTTCCTCGGCTTCCTGCCGCGCGCCGAGCCGGCGCGTGCGGCACTGTGGGAAGAGCTGCGCTCGTGGCCGTGGCCGGCGGTCGCGTTCGAGTCGCCGCACCGGCTCTCGGCGACGCTGCGCTCGCTCGCGACCGCGGATCCCGCGCGGCCGGTCGCCGTCTGCCGCGAGCTCACGAAGCGCTTCGAGGAGGTGGCGCGCGGCACGGCTGCCGAGCTGGCGGCGCGGCTCGTCGAGCCGCCGAAGGGGGAGGTCACGCTCGTGATCGGAGGGGCGCTCGCCGCGCCGGCGGAACGGGGTGAGAGCGAGGCGCTCGCGGCGGTGGCCGAGCTCGTCGAGGCCGGCGTGCCGCGCAAGCGGGCGGCGGAGATCGTGTCGCGGCTCACGGGCATCGCGCGCAACCGGCTCTATCGCGGCTCGCTGTAGTCAGATTTGACAACAGCAGGAGCCGGTGCTACCGTGACCCGGCGGTTTTCAAATCTGACAACAAAGGCGGTGGCTCATGTGGCGACTCGCTCCGGTCGTCGTCCTGTTCGTGGTCTGGGCGCCCGTCGCGGGCGCGTGGACGTGGCCCGTGAACGGGCCGGTGCTCCAGGGCTTCTCCTTCGACCGGGCGCACCCGTACGCGGCCGGGCAGCACCGCGGCATCGACATCGGCGCGGATGCCGCCGGCCTGCCCGTGCTCGCACCCACCTCGGGCGTCGTCAGCTTCGCGGGCACGGTTCCGACGAGCGGCAGGTCGCTCACGATCGACACGCCGGACGGGCTCGCGGTGACGCTGACGAACCTCGGCTCGATCTCGGTCGCAAAGGGCGACGACGTCGCCGAGGGGGCGGCGGTCGGCACGGTCGGGCCGAGCGGGACGCCGGAGGTCGCCGGTCCCTACCTCCACCTCGGGATCCGGACGGCCGCCGATGCCCAGGGCTACCTCGACCCGCTCGGGTTCCTGCCGGCTGCGGCCGCGCCGTCGGCGCCGCCAGCTCCGCCTGCTCCCGCCGGTCCGCCCGTTGCGGCGCCTCCGGCCGAGGCGGCGGCGCCGCCCGGCGCGGGCGCCGCGCCGGCTTCCGAGCCTGCGGTCGCGGCGGCGCCGCAGCCGGTGCCGGGCGCATCACCGGTGAGCGAGGACGCGCCTCCCTCCGCGCAGGAGCCCCCGCCCACAGAGGCGGTCACGCCCGCTTCGCGACCGGCCGTGGCCGCGTCGAACCTCGTCGTGCGGGCCGCGCCGCGCCCTGCAACCGCCGGCCTCGCGGCCGCGGCCACGGTGCCGCCTGCGCCGCGCCGCGCGGTGGACGGCGGTCGCGGTCCTGCACCGGCCGGGCTGCCCGCGCGCCCGGCGCCTGCGCCGTCCGTCGCGGTGCCGCCGAGGCCGCAGGCGCTCCCGTCCGTCGCGCCCGCGAGGCTCCGGCCTGCGCTCCCGGCCGCCGTGCATCCGCGGTCGCACGCGCACGTCCCGGCGTTCCTGCTCGGCCTGCTCGCGCTCGCAGCCGGAGCCGCGTTCGGGGCGGCTCGTATGATCTCTAGCCGGTCTCCGAGCCTCGAAGGAACGAACGCCGATGCAGTCGCCCCAGAAGATCCTCGTCGCGCCAGCGTGGCCGTATGCGAGCGGGCCGAGGCACATCGGCCACGTGGCCGGGTTCGCCGTGCCCGCGGATGTCTTCGCGCGCTACCAGCGGCTGCGCGGCAACGACGTCCTGATGGTGAGCGGAACCGACGAGCACGGCACGCCCGTGATGGTCGCCGCCGACCGGAGCGGCGTCTCGCCGCGTGAGCTCGCCGACCGCAACAACGCGCTCATCCGCGAGGACCTGCGCAACCTCGGCATCTCGTACGACTGCTTCACGCGCACGATCACGCGCAACCACCACCGGGTCACCCAGGATCTCTTCCGCACGCTCTACGACAACGGCTACCTCGTCGAGCAGGTCACACTCGGCGCGTTCTCCCCCTCGAGCGGTCGCACGCTGCCCGACCGCTACATCGAGGGGACGTGCCCGATCTGCGGCTACCCGGAGGCACGCGGCGACCAGTGCGACAACTGCGGCAACCAGCTCGACCCGGTCGACCTGATCGAGCCGCGTTCGATCATCGACGGCTCGACACCCGAGTTCCGCGAGACGAAGCACCTGTTCCTCGACCTCCCGGCGTTCGCCGGCCGGCTCGAGGAGTGGCTCTCGCAACAGGACGGATGGCGGCCGAACGTGCGCAACTTCTCGCTCGGCCTCGTGCGCGAGCTCAAGCCGCGCGCGATGACGCGCGACATCGACTGGGGCGTCCCCGTACCCGTCGACGGCTATCCGGAGGAGACGAAGCGGATCTACGTCTGGTTCGACGCGGTGATCGGCTATCTCTCGGCGAGCGTCGAGTGGGCGCACAACCGCGGCACCCCCGACGCCTGGCGCGAATGGTGGCAGAACCCCGGCGCGCGCCACTTCTACTTCATGGGCAAGGACAACATCGTCTTCCACTCGGTGATCTGGCCGAGCATGCTGCTCGGCTACGGCGAGGGCGGCGAGCTCGGCGCGGGACGGGGGAGCCTCCACCTGCCCACGAACGTCGTCGCGAGCGAGTACCTGACGATGGAGGGCAAGAAAGCGAGCACGAGCCGCAACATCGCAATCTGGGTCGCCGACTACCTCAGCCGTTACGACCCGGATCCGCTGCGCTACTACCTCACCGCCGCCGGGCCGGAGACGCAGGACACGGACTTCACGTGGGAGGAGTTCGTGCGCCGCAACAACGACGAGCTGCTCGCCAACTGGGGCAACCTCGTGAACCGGACCCTCGTCAGCGCGCATCGCAACTTCGGCGAGGTGCCTTCGCCGGGTGAGCTGACGGACGGCGATCGGCGCCTGCTCGACGCGGTCGCCGCCGGCTTCGACGAGATCGGTGCACAGATCGAGCAGGTGCGCTTTCGCGCGGCGATCGCGGAGGCGATGCGGATCAGCTCGCTCGCCAACCAGTACGTCGCCGAGCAGGCGCCGTGGGCGCTCGTGAAGACGGATCGGGAGCGCGCCGCAACCGTCGTCTACGTCGCGCTGCGCTGCGTCGACTCGCTGAAGACGCTCCTCGCACCGTTCCTTCCCTTCACCTCGCAGGTCGTGCACGAGCTGCTCGGCTACGAAGGCGACCTCGCAGGCACGCTCGCGTTCCGCACCGAGACCGAGGACGACGGCTCCACGCACGAGGTCCTCACCGGCGAGTACACGGGCTCGGTCGGCAGCTGGACGCCGAGCGAGCTGCCGGCGGGTCAGGCCCTGCGCGAGCCGCGGCCGCTCTTCCGCAAGCTCCCGCCCGAGACCGCCGCCGAGGAGCTCGCCCGGCTCGGCCTGAAGTGATCGACACGCACGCCCATCTCGACGCGCTGGAACCAGACGCAGTCGCGCGGGCGCGCGCCGGCGGCGTCACGCGCGTCATCACCATCGGAACCGACGTCCCCGGCTGCCGGCGGGCACTCGAGCTTGCCGACTCCTATGAAGAGGTGTTCGCCGTCCTCGGCATCCACCCGCACGAGGCAGGAACGGCCGGCGACGACGACGTCGCGGCGGTGCGCGAGCTGCTCGCGCACCCGAAGGCGGTCGGCGTGGGCGAGACGGGGCTCGACTGGTTCCGCGACTACGCGCCGCACGACGCGCAGACGCGTCTCTTCGAGCTGTTGCTCGCGGTCGCCGCCGAGACCGGCAAGGCGGCGGTGATCCACACGCGCGCGGCGGACGCCGACACGCTCGCCGTGCTCGCGGGCTTCTCCGGCACGGTCGTCCTCCACTGCTTCTCCTCGCCGCACCTGCTCGAGACGGCGCTCGAGCGTGGCTGGTACGTGTCGTTCGCAGGCAACGCGACGTACCCGAAGGCGGTCGACCTCCGCCTCGCCGCGACGCTCGTCCCCGCCGGCCGCATCCTCGCCGAGACCGACTCGCCCTACCTCGCGCCCCAACCGGTGCGGGGGCGGCGCAACGAGCCGGCGTACGTGATGCACACGCTCGCAGCGCTCGCAGACGCTCGCGGCGAGGACGCACACGACCTCGAGCGCCAGATCGAGCGCAACGCCGCGGAATGCTTCGGCCTCCCATCGTGAACGTTCCGGCGAAGAAGGAGCTCGGCCAGCACTTCCTCGTGGACGAGAACATCCTCGGTGTGATCGGCCGGCTCGCCGAGCTCGACGCCGACGACGTCGTGCTCGAGATCGGCCCGGGCCGCGGCGTGCTCACGCAGTACCTCGCCGGGCGCGTCGCCCACGTGCATGCGGTCGAGATCGACGCTTCATTCGAGCCGCATCTGCGCGGCGCAGGCCCGAACGTGACGCTCCACCTCGGCGATGCCCTGCGCCTCGACCTCGCTGCGCTTGCACCCGACGCGACGAAGCTCGTCGCCAACCTCCCGTACAACATCGCAACGCCGCTCCTCGTCGAGAGCCTGGACAGGCTGCCGGGCGTGCGCCTCTGGTGCGTGATGGTGCAGCGGGAGGTCGGAGACCGCCTCTTCGCCGCGCCTCGCACGAAGGCGTACGGGGCCGTCTCGGTGCTCGTGCAGCTCGTGTGCGAGCGCACCGGCTTCCATCCCGTCTCGCGCTCCGTCTTTCGGCCGCAGCCGAACGTCGACTCGGCGCTCGTCGCCTTCCGCCGCATCGGCCTCCCGGCCGACTTCACGCGCGTGAAGCGCGTCGTCGGCGCCGCGTTCGCGCACCGGCGTAAGACACTGCCCAACTCGCTCGAGCTCGCGGGCCTCGCGCCGCGCGCGCGCGGCAGCGCGGCGCTCGCCGCGATCGGTCGCGATCCCTCGACCCGTGCCGAGGCGCTGGCCCCGCCGGAGTTCGTCGCGCTCACGGAGGCGCTTTCGTGAGAGCGTCCGCGCCCGCGAAGCTCAACCTCGCGCTCGTCGTCGGACCCGTGCGCGACGACGGCAAGCACGAGGTGGTGACCGTCTACCAGCGGCTCGGCATCGCCGACCGGATCGACCTGGAGGAGGCGTCCTCGCTCCGCATCGACGGCTTCGCAGACGACACCCTCGTGCGCGGCGCGCTCGAAGCGCTCGCCGCCCGCGCCGGAGTGGAACCGCGCTGGCACGTGCGGATCGGGAAGCGGCTGCCGGTGGCCGCCGGCATCGGCGGCGGCAGCTCCGACGCCGCCGCCGCCCTCCGCCTCGCGAACGGCACGCTTGCCGCGCCACTGCCCTCCGAGGTGCTGCACGAGCTCGCCGCCGGCCTCGGTGCCGACGTCCCCTTCTTCCTCGCCGACGGCCCGCAGCTCGGCTCGGGCGACGGGAGCGCTCTCGCGCCCCTCGACCTGCCGCAGGACTTCTGGGTCCTGCTCCTGCTTCCGAGCGGCGGGCGGAAGCCGTCGACGCGCGACGTCTACGACGCCTTCGACCGGCGCGGCGGCGCCGTCGGCTGGGAGGAGCGCCGCGCGGCGCTCCTCGCCGCGCTCGAGCGTGTGCGGCGCCCGCGCGACCTCGCCGCGCTCCCCGCGAACGACCTCGCGTCGTCGCCCTTGGCGGGCGAGCTCGTCGCGCTCGGCGCCTTCCGCTCCGACGTCACCGGCGCCGGCCCCGCCGTCTACGGACTCTTCCACCACGAGCGGGCCGCGGAGGCCGCGCAGCGTGCCCTGAAGCGGGCCGGGCGCACCTGGCTGACGGCACCAGCGTGGTACGGTTGAGTCGTGCTCGGCGACTCGTCGCACGCAATGGAGCGCGGGCCGGGAGGGTGGCTCCAGCACCGCCGGATCCGGCTCGCAGCCTGGATCGCCGCTGCCGAGGGCGTCGTCGTCCTCTTCTCCCACGACATCACGAAGTGGACCGTGATCGTGCTCGCCGTCGTGGGGTCGATCGCCTGGCTCGGCGGTCGCGAGAGCCGGTCGCGGACGGTACGCCAGGTGCTCTGGATCTTCGCGGCTTCGCAGCTCCTCGCGGTGATCCTCGTCATCCTCGCCTGGGTCCTGAAGCTGGCGATCATCCTCGCCGTCGTCGTGCTCGCGATCGGCGGCCTCGCCTACCTGTTCATCGAGCGTCGCTAGATAGACTGACGTCCCCACGATGGGGCGTGGCCAAGTGGTAAGGCAACGGGTTTTGGTCCCGTGATCCCAGGTTCGAATCCTGGCGCCCCAGCCATTCTCATCCCCTGTTATGGCGAACGATCTCGCAGCAGTCGTGATGGCCGGCGGCCTCGGCACGCGCATGAAGAGCGCGACGCCGAAGCACCTGCACACCCTGCTCGGCCGCCGGATGGTCGACTGGGTCGTGTGCGCCGCACAGGACGCCGGCGTCGAGCGCGTGGTGGTCGTCGCGTCGCCCGACAGCGAGGACGCCTTCGGCGGCGTCGAGGTGGCCGTGCAACGCGAGCCGCTCGGGACGGGCGACGCGGTGCGCGCGGCCCGCACTGCGCTCGCGGGCGCTGCCGGCGACGTGCTCGTGCTGAACGGCGACGTTCCCGCTCTGACCGCGGGGCTCATCCGCGCGCTCGTCGAGAGGCACCGGCGCGAGGGAGCTGCGGGCACGGTGCTCTCCTTCGAGCCGGCGGACGTGCGCCGGTACGGGCGGATCGTGCGAGACGGAGCGGGGCGTCTCGCCCGCATCGTCGAGGCGGCGGACGCCTCGGCCGAGGAGCTCGCGCTCGGCGAGGTGAACTCGGGCATCTACGTCTTCCGCGCCGAGAAGCTCTGGTCTGTGCTCGAGCGGCTCGAGCCGCACAACGCACAGGGAGAGCTCTACCTCACCGACACGCTCGGGCTGCTCGTCGGCGACGGCGATCCCGTCGCCGTGCACGTCGCGCCCGACCCGCTCGAGGTCGAGGGGATCAACACACGCGTCGAGCTCGCCGTCGCCGCCGCCGTCCTGCGCGACCGCATCAACGAGGAGCACATGCTCGCCGGCGTGACCATCGTCGATCCCGCGACCACGTGGATCGACGCCGGCGTCGAGATCGAGCCCGACGTCACCATCCACCCGTTCAGCGTCCTGCGCGGACGGGTCCGGATCTCGACCGGCGTCGAGATCGGGCCGTTCGCCTACGTGCGGCCGGGCACCGAGCTCGGCGAGAACGCCAAGATCGGTACGTTCGTCGAGGTGAAGAACGCCCGGATCGGGGCCCGGACGAAGATTCCGCACCTCTCCTACATCGGCGACGCCGAGATCGGCGAAGATACGAACATCGCCGCGGGGAACGTCACGGCCAACTTCAAGCACGAGCCCGGGAAACCGAAGGCCACGACTCGGATCGGCCGCAACGTCAGAACCGGTGTCGACAATACGTTCGATGCCCCTGTCGACATTGGCGACGATGCTTGGATTGCGGCGGGCGCGGTCATCACCGATGATGTCCCCCCGGGATCGCTTGCCGGGTTCCCCCCTCGCCAGACGACGAAGGAAGGGTGGGTCTACGAGAAGCATGGAAAGCCTGACCGCTGAGCTGTCGCTGCCTGGGCTGGAGAGGGCAGTCGTGACGGAGCCGACACAGGTGCACTGGATCGAGCGGGCGCCGCAGAAGCGCCTGATGGTCGTCGCGGGGCGCTCGCATCCCGGGCTGGCGGACAAGATCGTCTCGAAGCTCGGCTGCGAGCTCGGGCAGATCGAGCTCGAGACCTTCGCAGACGGCGAAACCTACGTCCGCTTCAACGAGTCGGTGCGCGGCGCGGACATGTTCATCGTGCAGACCGCTGCCAAGCCGGTCGACCAGAACCTCGTCGAGCTGCTGATCATCGCGAACGCGGCGAAGCTCGCGTCGGCGAAGCGGATCACCGCCGTCATCCCCTGGTTCTTCTACGCGCGCCAGGACAAGAAGTCGCGGCCGCGCGAGCCGATCACGGCGAAGCTCGTCGCCGACATGCTCCAGGTCGCCGGCGTCGACCGCGTGCTCACGATGGACCTGCACGCGGGACAGGTCCAGGGGTTCTTCAACATCCCGGTCGACCACATGACCGCGGTGCCCATGTTCGCGCAGCACATCCGCGATCTGCTCGGTCCCGACGAGGAACGCGTCGCCGTGGCACCGGACACGGGCCGCGCGAAGCTCGCCGGCAAGTTCGCCGAGATGATCGGCGGTGACCTCGTCGTGCTGAACAAGGAGCGGCCGGCGCACAACGAGGCGCGCGTCACGGCCGTGATCGGCGAGGTCGAAGGCAGGGTCGCCGTGATGACGGACGACATCATCGATACCGGCGGCACGCTCTGCGCCGGCGCGCTCGCGCTGAAGGAAGCCGGCGCGAAGCGCGTGATCGCCTGCGGCACGCATGCACTCTTCAACGGGCCCGCGCTCGAGCGGATCCAGAACAGCGTGCTCGACCGCGTCATCGTCGCCGACACCGTGCCGGTCGACCCGCTGACGAAGCCCGACAACGTCGACATCCTGTCGATCTCCGGCATCCTCGCCGAGACGATCCAGAACGTGTTCGCCGACGACTCGGTGTCCGCGATCTTCGCGGGCGAGAACCAGCTCTTCTAGAGAAGCCGCTATCCGACGTCGTGCGCGGCCGAGAGCGCGACGTAGCCGACGAGCACCTTGCTGGCGATGTGGTCGGTCGTCTCGAAGACGCCGCGGTGGCCGTGCGGCCGCTGCGGGTCGGTGTTGTCGCCCGCGACCACGTGGATGACGCCGCCGGAGGCGGGCTCGACGACGATGCCGATGTGGTCGTAGCGGCTGGGCGTCGTCGGGCTGTCGAAGATCACGAGGTCGCCTGCGCGTGCGAGGTACCTGGGGCCGCGGGCGAGCCCGGCGTTGCGGGCCCAGTCGTAGAT
>Ga0335079_10008181_pt1 | contig 11915 bp, 8 predicted proteins | sample Lox_Sample_33_FD_206719 | JGI IMG/M metagenome (GOLD analysis project Ga0335079, IMG submission 206719) | Soil microbial communities from Loxahatchee National Wildlife Refuge, Florida, United States - Lox_Sample_3.3 | ecosystem: Environmental > Terrestrial > Soil > Wetlands | place: USA: Florida... | reverse complement strand
ACTCAGCCATATATCGGAATCGGGATCACACCGCCGGCATCGCCGGTTACCGTTGCTTCTAACTTGATCAACCAGACGGCCGCCTCGGCCGCCGCCGGCTTCAGCTTTACCGGCATACGCGTGAACGGGGACGCCGGGTCGAACGCCGGGTCGACTTATCAAGGTAACTTCATCGGTTCGCAATCGGCAAACGTGCAATCGATTGGTCTCTTCGTGAATACGACAGGCGGCGTCAACGGCGCCATTGTGCAGGCGAATAGCTTCAATGGTCTGAGCGCGGCGTCCGGGGGCGCCAGCTCGACCGGTATCTTGAGCGATGCGAATCTGATCTACAATTGCCTGCAAACCGGCCCCCTGTTTAATCCGTAGACGATTCCGCGAAGGCCTCGCGGCTTTCGCGGGCCGGGCTTTGTCTGCCCGCGTTTGCGCGCGCGTAGAGACCGACGAGTTGGCCATAGTTCGCGGCGGCCGTATAGCGATCTTCGAAGCGCTGCCGCGCTCGATTCCCCATTTCGGCCAGGCATTCGGGATGCTGCCAGCACCACAGCGCCTTTCGCGCAAGGTCCGCGGAGTCGCCAGGCCGGAAGTGAACACCGGTTTCACCGTGGCGGACCAGCTCCGGCACGGCGCCGAGGGCGCTCGCGAGCACCGGCAGTCCGGTCGCAGCGGCCTCAATCAGCGTCAGCGGCTGCACCTCATACCACGTGGAGGGAAACAGCAAGACGCGGGCGCGCTTCATTTCCTCGATCACCCGATCGCGCGAAATGGCTCCCAGCCACTCAATGCGCCTGTCCTGGCGGACCGCGCCCGCTACCTGGCTTGCCAGCGGGCCGTCGCCGGCAATCCGCAAACGCATCGGGACCTCCAGAAGCCGCCAGGCGGCCAGCAGTACCTCTATGCCCTTCTCAGCGGACAGACGGCCCACAAATAGAGCGGCGTCGTCGCGGTCCGCCGAGAAACCGGGATCCGATTCCAGGAAGTTGGATTTGACCGCCACCTTTTCCCCGCGCAGGCCGCCTTCGACGAGCATGCGGCGGGCGAAATCGCTGGGTGCGATGTACAGATCCACGGCTTTGGACCAGGTGCCCAGGATGCGATGCACCGAGAGCATCGCCGCAGCCGCGGCGGTCGCCGTGCGGCTTTCCCGATAGCAGGCGTGCAGTACCGCGGGCCAGGGTACACTCTTCGAGAGACAGTCGTGACATTCCCGGCCCTGCCGCGTCAGAGTAGCGGCCGGACACAGCAGGCGATAGTTATGAAGCGTAACTACCACGGGTAAGTTCTCGGCTTTCGCCGCGTAGAAAGCCGCGGGCGACATCAACGGAAACGTATTGTGAAAGTGGCAAACGGCAGGTTGAGTACGGCGCAACAAGGTACGTAATTCCGAATAGATCGTGGAATTCCAGATGGTTCTCAGAGCCAGCCCCGTTCTCGTAAACTCACGTACGGCGTCGTTGTGCCTGCGGAACCACACGACCTCGTGGCCGTGCCGCTCGAGCAAGGCGGCCTCGGCGGCTGCCACGCGGTCCTCACCCCCGGGCTGTTGATAAGAGTTGTGTGCGACTAAGACTCGCATACTCCGAAACCTCGAGTACTGCGGGCGCGGCGCTCAAGCCGGTCAGCAGGTAAAACGGAATCGCTCCAAACGGCGTTTCAAAGGCATTTCCGAATAGGGCTCCCGAGAGAAACATGAGCCAGAGCACGAGGCCAAACGGAGAGCCCGAGATACGCCACGAAAACCAAAGCACTTGGGCCAAGGCTATCTGGAGCATGAAGAACACCACTACTCCCACCCAGCCGCCGTATGCCAGCGTGTAAAAGAAGATGCTATGCGGAGTCCGAATGTCACGTTCCTTGTACCCGACCAAGCTCGCCAGAGGGTATCCGTACCCTTCGCCGAGTAAGGCTGTTTCGGTGCTGTCATGCACCGTATCCCAAATTGCTTCCCACCATTTCACCCGCCAGGTGGCCGTACCGGCGAGCGACTTGGCATGCGGAGCGAACTCTGCAGCCAGGTCGACATCCACTGGAGACACCACTCGGCCAACGATCTCCCGGGTCGAGATATAGCCGCCGCGGGTGCCGGGCGCGCGCACTTGAAAGTCCGCCAGCAGAGCCGCCGCCAGCAGCGCGGCAATGGCCGCATAGCTTGCCAGCAGCAGACCGAACCGGCGCGTAAGCAGGCTCCACAGGATCAGCCCGAGAGAGAAGCCCAAGAACTCAGCGCGCACCTGCACGCCCAACATTACCAGGAGATTGAGCAGAATCGGAAGCCACGAGCGCGACAGGCGCGGCTCCACGCAGAGGACGCCCAGGATCGCGATGGCGGAACCCGCAGGCTGTCCGAAAAGCGGCACGTCCACCGTTCCGGGAACGCCTAAAGGAATGTGACTCAAGAACGCCAGGTAAAGCAAACCATAAACCCCATTGGCCCAGGCCACCGCCCAGATCGTGCGCGACAGCAGCTTCGGGTCCCGGCGGCCGGCCCACAGGCCGATGAAGAAACAGACCGGGTAGTAGTGGAACGCGAACCCTTGCAGAGCCAGAATGACGGGGTATCCATTGGCAAGTCCGTGTACGAGCTCGAAGACGCCGTAAAAGAAAGAGCACAACAAAGCCGCTGAAAAACCGCCGATGATGGATGGTTGGAAGGCGGTGGACAACAGCCGGCCGACGACCGCCCGCCAGTGGAACAGCAGGAAGGAAGCGATCGCGGCTTCGCCGATGAACAGTTTGGCCGGTGGAAATCCGAGGTAGGCAAACGAACGGCTCATGGCGAGATACCCCGCCACCAGGAACACGATCAGCTTAGGCCAGACGTTCATAGAACGCCCCCCAAGCGGTCACGAAATGGTCGATGCTATAGCGCTCGGCGGTGAGCCGCGCCTGCCGGCTCATCGAGTGGCGCTCCGGTTCAGCCAGGGCGAGCCATTGGCGAATCCCCTGCGATATGCCTGCGACGCTGCGCTCCAGCAGTAGACCGTTCTCCTGGTTGTGGAGCATCTCCTCCACGCCGTGGACCTTCGTCGCCAGGAGCGGCAGGCCGGCCGCGGCGGCCTCCAGCGCCACTAGCGGGAACACTTCGTAGCAAGAAGGAAAGATGAATGCGTCGGCCGTCCAGTAATACGGCCGCAGGTCCGCTTGCATTCCTTCAAAAGTCACGCGTGCCGACAAACCCATACCGGCGGCTCGGCGGCGGTACTCGGCCACCAGGCCCGGCTGCCCGCCAACCACTGTCAGCCGGATTCGAGGGTCGTCAAGTTCCTGGATGGATTTCAACACCAGGGGCAGGCCCTTGCGTTCGAAATGTCCGAGAGCCACAAACAGAAGCACCACCTCATGCGCGGCGAAGCCCTGGCGTTCGCGCATGGCGAACCTCCGCTCCAAGTCCGGCGGCCGCAGCCGCTCGACGTCGACCGGATTCGCTAGTAAGTGGATCTTGGAGCTTTCTTCCGGATAGGCCTCGGACAATTCCTCCGAGAGACCGCGCGACGGCGCCACTACGCGATTCACCCGGCGATAAACCCAAGGTTCCATCAGCGCTGCCGCGCGATGCGCCATCCCCCGCGCAATCCCGCGCAATCCCCGGCTTCCCGTCTCACGCCAGTGCCGTGCCAGGTAGAGCCTGTGACAGAAGTGCGAGTAAGAGACGTTACCGAACAACATATTCGATTCCACCACTTGAACCAAGTCGAAGCGCTGCCTGCGGATGAGACAGTGGTAGGCGTAAGCCAGAGGCGCGGCCAGGTGGTAGAGCACATAGAGCAGGACGTACGGCCGGACGGGCAACGGGATGCGCACCCACTGAATCCGCTCCGGACACGGATTCTCGAACTCCACCGCGAAGACCGTAAAGTCATACCGCCGGCACAGCCCTGCCAGCAGACGCAGGTGGCAGCTTCCCACGGGATTTGTGGCTGTGACGCGATAATCGAAGACCGCAATGCGCATATAGAAGTCACCGGTAAGTCAAAGCGTATCGGGGCTGAAGCGAACACTCCGCCTTAGCCCGGTTACCATCCAGACCACCGCCCGTTTGAGTGTGCCTGACGAAATCGCTAGATTCAGCCATGTGCGGCGCCAGCGGCGCGGCAAAAGCGTGGCCCATCCGAATAACAGCGGCAGCATCAGTTTTTGCCCCGTGCCGTATAAATCGTCCGCCATGATGGCGCGGACCGCCGTAATGTATCTTCGGAACAGGCGCGGCCGGGGTTCGCCTTCGAGCAGATGCGCGATCAGAAGTTCGAGCGAAATGTGCAGATTGTCTTTCACCTGCAGCGTTCCGGCCAAAGCCATTTCCGCCAGCCGTTCGTTTACGCCTTCGACCACCTGCGTCATCAAACGAGCGCCCTTGCGGGCGGAGGCGGCATCCACTCCGACGCGCCCACCCATGTTCATGCCGTGGATGCGATACACGGAAAGTTCCTCGGAGATAAACGTGGTTTCCGTGAACAGGGGAAAGAGCGTGAATAGAAAACCTTCCGCACCTTCGACGAAGGCGTGTTGCGGAATGGGGAAGCCAATCGCCCCCAGCTCGCGGCGGAAGACCAGGCCGCTGGAGGGCATGTACCGCCAGCGCCCGCCACGTTGCAGCACGCGATCCGCGATCCAACCTTCTTCGAAAGCGCTCAGGATGGGGATGCGATGAAGCGGGGCGCCGGCGGCATCCACCAAAGTCATGGCGTGCACCAGGAGTCCGGCATCTTGCCGCTCGGCCAAACGTTTTACGACACGCTCCAGTTTGTTGGACCGGAATGCGTCGTCCGCGTCCAGAATACATAGAATTTGCCCCTGGCTGGCGGCGTAAGCGCTGTTCAGAGCCGACGCCTGGCCGCCGTTGGATTGGCGCAGCAGCCTGATTCTCGCGTCGCGCTCCAGGTGGGGCGCGATTGTGTCGCAGGAGTTATCGGTGGAACCGTCGTCACAGACGATCAGCTCCCATCGCTCATAGGTTTGAGCCATGACACTTTCGACCGCGCCGGGCAGATATCGTGCGTAGTTGTAGTTCGGCAGTAACACCGATACCAGGGGACCTGCCGGCAAGGGTTCCAGTGGAATCGGGCCGCGCGGCAGCGCCGTGCTGGTCATGCGGGATTCTCCAAGTCGGGAAGCCGGAGGCCCGCGGTTGAAAGCGCCGGGCTGCCGGCGCCCGACCGCAGCAGCAAAAAAGTGCAAACGGTGCAGATGAACAACTCCGCGCCGATCACGGCCGACGCCATCCCCATCTGCTGGTAGCGCGGCGCCAGAAGGAACGCGAGTCCCACATTCAGCATTCCTGCGCCGGCGATGATCCAGTTCAACGTGCGATCCATACGCAAAGGAGCCATCCATTGCGTGCAAAGCACGGTGTTCATTCCGATCAGCGGCGGCAGAATCGCAAGCAGGCGCAGCACCGGCACGGCCGGCGTCATGGCGCGGCCGAGCAGGACTCTGACTAACAGCGGCGCGCCGAAGAACACGCCGCAGCCCAGCAGCAAACCGCCGACTCCCACTACCACCGCATTAGTGCGAAAAAGTCTGGCCGCGCGTTCCGGGCTCTCTTTAAGCAGGCGAGCGAGCCGCGGATAAAGCGCTTGATTGAAGGGGTTCAGCATCCCCATAAAGGCTTTGGCGATCTTCTCGGCGCCGGCGAAGTAACCGACCGCTTCGGGAGGCGCAAAAAGTCCGAGCAGAAACGAATTGCCGGAGGTGTAGAGCATGCCGGAGCTGCGGAACAGGAACATCGACCAGCCCTCACGCAGCGCCTGCCAGACCAAGCCTGGGCGTATCGCGAGTCGCGGCACTTCCCGATAGGCCATCGTGAGTCCGACTCCCGTCGAAATCAGCGAGGCGCCCGCTTGCAATCCGAGCACGCGCCAGGCGTCGGCAGGCCGGTGTACAAAAACAAAGATGCCAAACGCCGCGATGATCTTGGAGGCGACCTCGAGCGCGGCGACCACCTGTAACCGCTCGCGCCCCTGAAAATACCACATCGGATTCAAGCCCAGCGCCATTCCCGCGATTGCGCCAGCCCATAAGATGGCAGGCTGCGATCGCAGGGCGGGCACGGTATGCTGCAGCACGATTGCGATGAGCGCACCCGCGGCTGCGAGGGCCAGCTTCGCGCCGGTGACACCCGATAGCAATTCGGCGATACGTTCCGGTGAATCCCGATGGCGCGCCAATTCCCGCGTGGCGGACCAACCAAACCCATACTCCACGGCGAGATTGACATAATTCCCAAGCCCCTGCGCCATCGCTGCCAATCCCCATGCCGCCGGTCCTAATGTCCGCACCAGGTAGGGAATCGTGAATAACGGCACGGCGTAGTTGACCAGGTACGCGCCATAGAGTGACACCACGTTGCTCAGCGCGCATTCCTCCCACCAGTGGTGTTTTTGCATGCGGCTCCGGTTAGCGTTTTACAACACGAATGCGCGCGTGGCCGACGCGACCGCGGGCAAGCGCCCTTCCTTGCGCAACTGGCCGACAATGAATCGGTAGGTGTTGGCGAGACCGTCTTCGAGCGAGACCGACGGCTCCCAACCCAGCACCTCGCGCAGCCGCCGGTTATCGCTATTGCGTCCGCGCACGCCTTGCGGCTTCGCCGCATCGTAAGTCTTCCGTATCGTTTTCCCGGCAATCGTTGCGACCATATCGACCAGTTCGCTTATAGAAATGAGACGGTCCTGTCCCAGGTTCAACGGATCTGAGTAGTCACTGCGCATCAGGCGGAAAATGCCTTCCACGCAATCGTCGATATAGCAGTATGAGCGCGTCTGGCGGCCGTCGCCCCACACCTCGATGGCCTCACCGTCGTGCGCCAGGGCCACCTTTCGGCAAATCGCCGCGGGACTCTTCTCCCGGCCGCCATCATACGTGCCCAGCGGGCCGAAGATATTGTGAAAGCGAACCACCCGCGTCTGCAGGCCGAAATCCTCGCGATAGTGCCGGCACAGGCGTTCCATCATGAGCTTCTCCCAGCCATATCCATCCTCGGCGTCGGCCGGATAAGCGTCCTCTTCACGCAGCCCCGTGACGCCGGTTTGAGATTGGAGGCGCTTGGGATAGACGCAAGCGCTCGACGTGAACAAGAATCGCTTCACGCCGTTGATCCGGGCGCTTTCGATGGTGTGGACATTGATGAGCGTATTGTTGCGGACGATTTCGGCCTTGTGCGTCTCGATGAAGCCAATGCCGCCCATATCGGCGGCCAGCGCGTAAACTTCTTCCACGTCGCGCGTCGCACGCGTGCAGTGGTCCGACTGCCTCAGGTCGAGGATCTCGAACTCGTGCGCCGCCGTCTGCTCGAACTCAGGTTCTTTGATGTCCGCCCCGCGGACCCAATATCCGCGGTCGGCGAGGTAGCGGACCAAGTGATGGCCGATAAAGCCCCCCGCACCCGTGACTAGAACCTTCTTGATGAAACCAGCCGGCATTCGTATATCTCCTCTATCGAAATCTCTGCATCATCCACAGCGGCAAGAACCGGGGCGTGACCAGCAGATAGCGCCGCCACAAACGGGCCGGCTCCATGACCAGGCGGAACAGCCACTCCAGCCCGGCGCCCTGCATCCACCGCGGAGCCTGCGGCACGCGTCCCGCGTGAAAGTCGAACGCAGCCCCGACTCCGATCAGGATCGCGCCGGGAAAGCTCGCGCGATGGGCGTACATCCATCGCTCTTGCTTCGGCGTGCTGATCCCGACAAAGATCAACTCGGCTCCCGAATCGAGGATCCGGCTCTGAATGAGACGGTCCTCGTCCGCGGTCAACTCGCGAAACGGGGGAGCGAACTTTCCCACGATGTTTAGCGCGGGATACCGCGCGCACAGCCGCTCTGCCAAAGCCGTAAGGCAATCTTCGGTAGCGCCATAAAGAAAGATTTTGTGTTTGTGGCGCGCGGCGGCTTCGCAAAGACGTAACATCAGCGCCGGTCCGTACACTCGTTGTTGTTGCCGCACGCCAAGCGACCGGAGAGCCCAGACCAGCGGCATCCCATCGGGTGTGACGATATCTGCGCTGTTCAAGATGTTGCGGACTCCGGAATCCTCCCGCGCCGTCATGACTCCGTGGACGGAAGTGACACAGATGTATCGGGCCAGCGGCCCCGCGGTTCCGGTGCGCCGTGCGTGGGTCCACCGGCCGCAGAACTCGACCACCTCGTCGTAGGTGGTGGCGCTGATCCCGACATTCAGGACGGCGTGCTTGCGGGGTTGTTCCAGTAACCGGGTCATCTAAGTTGTCAATAAGCGCCCCGTGCGGATAGGACCGCTCGCGGAGTCTCACAAAGGATGGACACATCCAGAAGAATTGACCAGTTCCGGATATATTCCAAGTCCAGATCCACCATGCCGGTGAATGGCAAGTCGCTGCGCCCGCGCACTTGCCAAAGTCCGGTGATTCCTGGGCGCACTCGCGACCGCTCGACAGCCCACTTAGCGAAGGTTCTGCTCATGCCGTCGGGTTCCAGATCGCCGATCGGCAAGGGTCGCGGGCCTACCAGGCTCATGTCCCCCACAAGCACGTTGAGCAACTGCGGCAGTTCATCGAGACTCAGCCGCCGCATCACACGGCCTACCGGAGTCACACGAGGATCGGAACGGATCTTAAAGAGATGCCCCGAACATTCATTGCGGCCGGCCAGCTCGCCACGGTCCGGTCCCGCAACGTACATGCTGCGGAACTTCCAAAAAGTGAAGTGGCGTCCACCTCTTCCCACGCGCCGGGAGCGATAGAAGACCGGCCCATCGGACGTCATGCGAATCAGAACGGCCAGAAAAATCAGGAAAGGCAGAAGAGCGGAGAGCAGCAGCGCCGCCAGTACGATGTCGACGCCGCGTTTGAGTGCTTCGTCCCAGCGGGTAAAAGGGACCGCTTCCAAATTGATGAAGTGGAGCCCATACTCCACCTGATGCGTTACGAGCACATCCGACGCCGTGGGACGGATCGGGCGGCTTACCGTAATTCCCATGCGCCGGCTGACGGTACCGCAGCGCTCCACCTCGTGTTCGGTCAGGGTATCGGTGGCTACAATGATGCGATCCAGGCACTCCCGGTTGATCACCTCGGCGAGTTCCCGGGTGGTCCCCAATACGGGCAGGGAAACCGCCGCGGAGACCCCGGCGCCCGCCAACGATAGAGTTCCGGCTAACGAACGCTCCGGCAAAATCAGTCCCCGAAGCGATATGCCGTGATCGGGCCGGTTGAAAATGGCAGCGACCACGTCCTGCGCGTCCCGGTCGGTTCCCAGAACTGCAACTCGCTTCTTCGCCGCCCGATGCCGCTCGATATATCCCGCAGCGGCAATGGAACAAAAGAACGATGCAACCAGCGCGACAAAGCTGATGGCCGCGAACAGGAAGACAAACGAACGCGACAGATCCGTGCCCATGCGACGGGAAAAGGACGCCAAAACAATCGCGGACGCGCCAATGATGACTGCCGACTCCGCCACCTGCAAGAAACCGGCCCGGATCGACGTGTCTGCCGGCGGACCGTATGCCCGGCGCCAGAGAGAAGAAATCACCCAGACGAGAATCAATCCAGTTAGCGGGGGCGCCAGGAGATGCATTTGCGCGCGCGAAATGATCGCGGTCATATAAGGGTTCAGCAACAGCCTGAGTTCGAGGGTCGAGCGCCAGGCAATTGCCAGGGCGGCAAGATCAACAACAAGATGCAGGGCGCGAAACGTAAGATTGCCTAAAGACAGAGAACCTAATGTGTTCCGTTTTTGCGGTTTCAAGTATCCGCTCCTGTGAAGTGTGTTCGATTGAATCGGATCTAACGGGCGATGTAAGAGTAGATCGCCTTATTGCGCGGATATACGCCATATCCATCCTTCTCAGGATGCCATCCGTTTAACACGGTTCCGAGAATCGGGATGCCATCGTCACACAGCCGGCGCTCTGCCGCCATGGCGCTCTCCCACCGCGCCTGGCCCGCCCGCAACACCAAAATCACGCCGTCCGACAGGCGGCCGATTATGCGGGCGTCCGACAGATGCAGTAACGGTGGCGTGTCGATAAGAACGATATCGAAGTCTTCCCGCCACTGTTTGATCAACTCTGTCATCCTGGTGGAGTACAGAAGATCGGGCCTCTCTAACATCGCCGAGCCGTTCGGTAGTAAGAAAAGACTGGGCACTGGCGTATCGAGGACAAAATCCTTTGCCATTTCGATGGGATCGCTTGAGAGAAGCAATTCGCCAAGGCCGCGCTGATTCGACCGTTCGAAAACCGTGTGCAATCGCGGCCGCCGCCGGTCGGCGTCGACTAACAACACGCGGCCGGCGGCGCCTGCCATCGCAATGGCAATGTTACTGGCTACCGTGGTTTTTCCTTCCGCGGGGCTCATGCTGGTGACCAGGAACACGCGCCCTGCGGATTGATTCTTCCACGGCAGCAGCAGCGACGCACTGGTTGAGCGGAAAGACTCCGCCATGAGCGACGGAGAACACTTCCAGGTGACCGTCTCGACCCCCGGTCTCACACTCCCGCCGTTGAGCCGCAAACTACGGCCGCCGGCGATGCCGGCCCGCCGCGCTTGCGGATCGGAGTGAGCAGCAGGAATGACGCCCAGTTCCGGGGACTGCAGGAAATGCCGTGCGTCACCCGGTTCGGCGATGTTCTGGTTGCTGGCCGCGCGCGCTACCATCCAGAAAATACCGCCGCAAAGAAACCCGAGGGAACTCAGTAGCGCGATCATCGGCTTGTTCGGGCGTTTGGGGCGTTGCGGAACGCCGGCAGGGTCCGCCACGCGCACATTGCTGGTCTGCATGGCCGACGACACGCTATAGCCCTTGACCTTGGCCAGCATTTCCCCATAAATGTTCCGGTTCATCTCGACCGCCTTTTTGAGCGCATTGAAGCGGACGATTTTCGCCGTGTCATTGGCGGTGTCGGTAAACTGGGTGGCGTATTGCGCGCGGAGCAGCCTTTCGCGGTGCGCCGCGGCGCGGTAATCGTTTTCGAGGCGGTCCAGAGCTACTTGCCGGCGCGCGTTCAAAGACTTCTCGCTCGAAACGATCTGTGCCTTTAACGGCGGTATCTTATAATACCCGGGCGAGTATGTTGCCTCCAACTCCGCAAGCTGCTTCTCCAAAGCCGTCAATTGAATCTCATACTGTTCCACCGTGCCATCGGTGACCGCCGCCGTCTGCTTTCCGCTCTTGATGTTCTCGTATATGGATTCCTTGGCTATCCGGTCGTCCTGTGCGCGAGCCAATTGATCCTGCAGCAGGCGCAGCCTGGTTTCGGCGACGCTGCCTTGTCCATCGTCGATCAGCAGGTTCGAGCTCCGCGTAAACGATTGCAGTTCCTCTTCGGACGCCCGCAGCTTGCCTTCCAGATCGTTCAACTCGCGCGCCAGCCATTCCGAAGTGTTTTTTCCGGCCTGCCAACGCGATTCCAGATCCTGCTGGATGAACTCGGACCCTATGGTATTGGCGATCGCAGCAGCCCGGCGGGGATCCTTCGAATCTGCAGTGACTTCGACGATCCGGTCGGTGTCATGCGACACAATTCGAACGCTTGCGGCAATCTCCTGCCGGGTCACCGGCGGAGTCCAGACGGCGGCGCCCGGCGCGCCGCCGTTGAGCTGGCGAGCGACACGATCGAAGAGGAGAGTGCTCCGAAGCAGCTTAGCCTCCGTATTGACATAGCTCTGCGATGAACTGTCGCTTTTGGCGGTCGGATCGAGCTCCTGCCGGTTTAGCAGGTTGTCATTGATACTTTGCACCTCCAGTAATGCGCGCGCCTGATACACATACGGCATGCGCCACACGACCAGGGCGCCGAATAAAGCGCCGGCCAAAGCAAAGAGGCAACGAATCCACTTCCGGCGCAGGAGGAGTCCGAGATATTGAACGGGTCTCCCGGTGGCGTCGTGGTACGTGCGTGCAGGGGGGGCCGCGGTCTTATGATGAGCGGCCAGATCG
>Ga0335079_10008180_pt1 | contig 11915 bp, 10 predicted proteins | sample Lox_Sample_33_FD_206719 | JGI IMG/M metagenome (GOLD analysis project Ga0335079, IMG submission 206719) | Soil microbial communities from Loxahatchee National Wildlife Refuge, Florida, United States - Lox_Sample_3.3 | ecosystem: Environmental > Terrestrial > Soil > Wetlands | place: USA... | reverse complement strand
GATCCCGGCAACAGCGGCCTCGCGCGATACGAGCAGGCAAAGCTCAACCAGATGGCAATCGAGCGCGCGCGGGCCGGATTCCAACTCGGCTTTCACGCCATCGGCGACAGGGCGGTTGAGATGGCGCTCGACGCCTTCGCCGCCGCCGAACGCGACGCCCGCGATCGCGCACGGGTTCCCGCCCAGAGCTTTCGCTTTCGCGTCGAGCACGCGCAGATTACGACACCTGAGCAAATCAAGCGCTTTCGGGAACTGGGCGTGATCGCCTCCATGCAGCCCAATCACCTGCTGACGGACATGCGCTGGGTGGAAGCGCGCGTGGGCAAAGCGCGGCTCGCTCACTCCTACGCGTGGAAAGAGTTTCTGGATGCCGGGGTTCGGCTCTGCTTCGGGACCGATTATCCGGTCGAGCCGATCACGCCCTTCCGCGGCCTGTATGCGGCAGTTACCCGTCGCGGCGAGGATGGCAAGCAGGAGTTCTTTCCCGAGCAGAAGCTGACCGTCGAGCAGGCCATCGCCGCCTACACCACCGGCGCGGCCTACGCCGAATTCGCCGAGGACGACAAAGGAGTGCTGCAGCCCGGCATGCTGGCGGATTTCGTGGTGCTCGACCAGGACATCACGCGCGTCCAGCCCGCGGCGATTCTCAAGACCAGGGTCTTGCGCACGGTGGTGGGAGGCAGGACAGTCTACGAATCGGGAGATCGGGTGATCGGGTCATCGGGCGATTGAGAATCTGACGCCGAGGCCAGCGCAACCTGCGCCGGTGGTGCTGGCGTAATCGTCAGATCCTCCGCTCGCCTTCGGCTCGCGAAGGATGACACCTTGGGGGAAACCACCCGCCAATTTACAAATTACAGATTACAAATTACAAATCCTTCCGTGTCCCGCTCCCTCAAGGCCCATCTCCTTCTCGTGATGGTGACGCTCGTCTGGGGCGTGACCTTCGTGGAGATCAAAGACGCGCTCAATGACATTTCGCCGCTTTTATTCAATGCGGTGCGAATGTCTCTGGCGGGCGTGGCCCTGGTGCTGGTCTTTCGCAAGCATCTGCGAATGAGCGCCGCCGCGCTTCGCACCGGTATCTGGATGGGAACACTGTTGTGGATGGGCTACGAATTCCAGACTGCCGGCCTGGTTTACACGACGCCCTCCAAGTCGGCCTTCCTGACAGGAGTGTCGGTAGTGTTGGTCCCAGTCTTCCTGGCGCTGATCTGGCGGCGGCACGTCAATCGCTGGACAGCGTCTGGAGTGCTGGCCGCGTTCATCGGGCTGTACCTGCTCACCGTGCCCCATGCCGGCTCCGGGGGACTCTTCTCCGGGGTTAACAGGGGCGACGCGCTTACCCTCGGCTGCGCGGTGGCCTTTGGCTTCCAGATCATCTTCATGGGTCGTGCGATGAGGAAGCATCCTTTCGAACAGATCGCAACCCTGCAGGCTTGCGTCGCAGCGGTGATGATGGCCCTGACCGTGCCCGCACTGGAAAAGACCCATGCCGTGTGGTCGCCGCGGGTAGTGATCGCGATCCTGGTCACGGGTCTGCTGGCGACCGCAGCCGCCTTCACCATCCAGGCCTGGGCGCAGCAGTTCACCCCTCCGACGCACACGGCGCTGATCTTCGTTCTTGAACCTGTATTTGCCTGGGCGAGTTCCTACGTGATGCTGAGAGAGCGCCTGGGCACGCGGGCCGGACTGGGCGCCCTGCTGATTGTTGCCGGGGTAGTACTTTCGGAACTGAAGGGCAGCGCCGGCCAGACTGGCGAAGAAGTGGGCAATGGACCTTCCGTTACGCTCGGCAAGGAACCGGTTGGATAACGACTTGCCGCCAGTTGCATCTAAAGCTATTGGTACCTCAGTTCATGCTCATAGCCTGGAAAGAGCACCCCGCAAGGTATAATCGGATTCCGCCGGAGGGAAAGTAATGGATCCGCGTTTGAGCGGTCTCGTAGAGAAACTTAAGAGTCGTCGTGTGAGTTCGACTTTGCTCGTGGTGCTGACCCTTGTGGTTGGCATCCTGATCGGCAGTGTCGTTTCGATTGGAGTAAAAGGGAAAGAAGGCCAGAAATCGACGGACACGGCAACTCCGTTGACGGTTCCGGCGCCGCAGCAGCTCTCCTCTGCTTTCGCCCAGATCGCCAAGCAGATCGAGCCCTCGGTGGTGAACATCAACACGGAATCGCAGATAAAGCCACGGAGACGGCAGAGGTTGCCACAGGGACATCCCGGCGGCGGGCAGGGCAACGACCCGGACAACCCTTTCCAGGACTTCTTTGATCGTTTCTTTGGCGGAGACCAGGGCGGAGCTCCGGAAGGCTCCAAAGAGCGGTCGTTAGGCTCCGGCGTCATTGCAGATCCCAAGGGGTTCATCGTTACCAATGAACACGTCGTAGAGAAAGCCGACCGCATCCGCGTACAGCTCAAGAGCGATCCTCCGGGTGTGCTGCACGACGCCAAGGTGGTCGGCTCCGACAAGGAAACCGACTTGGCCGTCATCAAGATCGAAGTCAGCCAGCCTCTGCCCGCCGCCAAGTTCGGCAACTCCGAAGGCATGCAGGTGGGCGACTGGGTGCTGGCCGTGGGCAGTCCCTTCGGCTTGGAAGAGACGGTCACCGCCGGCATCGTCTCCGCCAAGGGACGCAATATCGTGCCCCAGCGCCAGTTCCAGTCCTTCATCCAGACCGACGCCGCCATCAATCCCGGCAACTCCGGCGGACCGCTGGTCAACATGGCCGGCGAGGTGATCGGAATCAATACCGCCATCTTCACTCAGTCCCAGGGCTATCAGGGCGTCGGTTTCGCCTTGCCCTCCAACACCGTGGTCAAGGTTTACAACCAGTTGACCAGTTCCGATCACAAGGTGGTGCGGGGCTCCATCGGCGTGCTGTTCAATGCCGAACCCAATCCTGCGCTGCAGCGTGTGTATGGCAAGGGAGTCGTCATCGCTGAGGTCACCCCGGGTGGACCGGCAGAGAAAGCCGGGCTGAAGGTGGGGGATGCCATTACCGCGGTGGACGGCCATGCGGTGCAAAACGGCGACGAACTGGTAGCCGATATCTCCGCTCAGCGGCCGGGCAGTCAGCACACTCTCACGTACTACCGCAACGAGAAGGAAGGCAAAGCCACCGTCACTATTGCCGACCGCGCCAAGCTCTTCGCGGCCCGTACCGGTGAAGAGGAAGGTGAGGTTCAGGAAGAACAGTCACAGGAGAGCAAGCTGGGGATGACCGTGCGCTCCATCTCTCCGGATATCGCCGACCGGCTGGGCATTCCGGCTGGTAAAGGGGTGATTGTACAGGATGTCCGATCGGGTTCTTTCGCCGAGGACGTAGGTCTGAGTCGCGGCGATGTTATTTTGGAGATCAATAAACAACAGGTTAATAATGAAGACGACTTCCGAAAGGTCCAATCGCAGCTCAAGAGCGGGCAGGACGTCGTTTTTCTGGTGCGCCAAGGGCGGGGTAGAAACGCCGGGACCATCTTCCTGGCCGGTACCCTTCCGTAACCTTTTTGTGGTCATTTTTAGGCTGGCGCTGTGGCATCAAAGTGGTTATTATGCCGCAGCGCTGGGCTCCAGCCCGTGAGTCCGGTGTTGACAACAAAACTAATGCGGCGGGAGGTTTTGCGCGCGCTTCGTCGGCCTCTCCCGAGGTGTCTATTTGAGGAACCGAACAGTTTTCCACAAGCCGCTGGCCTGCTTAAGCATCCTGCTCCTGGGTGCTGGCTTTGCCGGCGCAGCAACCCGGACTGCATCACCTAAGACCTCATCTCAGCGCAAGTCATCCTCAGAGAAGCAACCTGCCCACATAGCCCTGGCTTCCACCAAGACACACAAGCCGAAAACCAAGAAGGCCAAAGGGCAGCAGGTGATTGACGGCGATCGCGCCCGCGAGATCCAGACCGCCCTGGTGCGCGAGGGCTACATGAAGGGCGAGCCGAGTGGGCTTTGGGACCAGGCTACGAAAGACGCTATGACGCGTTACCAGGCTGACCACGGCTGGCAGACCAAAACGCTTCCCGACTCCCGTGCCCTCATCCAGCTGGGACTTGGTCCCAGTCACAAGGACGCTATCAACGCTCCGGCGGTGGCGAGCATGCCTGCACAAGCGGCTCCGGTGAAGAACACGGCTGTAGAAGACCGGCAGTAATCTACGTTTGATGGCTAGAACGCGGCCTGCGGGCCGCGTTTGTTGTGACTAGACTTAGTCAAGTGACTTAGTCTATCATGACTGCTATGGAAGTGAATATCCATCAAGCGAAGACTCACCTCTCTCGCCTCCTGCGGCGGGTCGCTGGCGGTGAGGAAATCACGATCGCACATGCGGGCGTGCCGGTGGCCCGGTTGATTCCAATCGAAAAGTCGCATGGCGCACGCACGCTGGGAATTGATCATGAGGAGATTCGCATCGCCGATGACTTCGACGCCCCATCGCCGGAGTTGGTAGCCCTGTTTGAGGGTGACAAACCGCGGCGGCGGACAGCGAATCCGCGATGAGAGCCTATCTGCTGGATACGGCAATCTTTCTGTGGAGCCTTGGCCCGGCCGAGAAACTGAACTCACAGGCCCGGGCGCTGCTGGAGGACCGTTCGACAGAACTATTTTTCTCTGCAGCCAGTTCCTGGGAGATCAGCATCAAGGTAGCTCTAGGAAAACTGCGACTCCCCGAGCCGGCATCCAACTATCTTCCCAAGCGGCTGACCTCACAAGGCATTCGTTCACTTCCCATTTCTCACCTTCACGCGCTGGCCGCGGGCGAACTCCCTCCGCACCATCGAGATCCGTTTGACCGGATGCTCGTGGCCCAGGCCAGGAGCGAGGATCTGGTGTTAATGACCGCCGACACTTCATTCAAGAAGTACGGCCTCGAGATCCTGTGGTGCGCGCGATAGTTGCTCCCATCATGAGGTTGCGGTAGGCCCCGACCCGCGAACGTCAGCCGGGCTTCTTGCGGTCCAGTACTTCGCGCAGCTTGCGCATGAGGATTTCCGTGGTGAAGGGCTTTTGCAGGAAAGCGGTGCCGGGCGCGAGCACGCCGTGGTGGACGATGGCTTCGTCGCTGTAGCCGGACATGTAGAGCACTTTCATCTCACGCCGCAGCGGGGCCAAGCGCTCGACCAGTTCACGCCCGCTCATTTGCGCGGCAAGCACTACGTCGGTCAGCAGCAAGTGAATAGGGCCGGAGTAGCGTTCGCACAACAGCAGCGCATCCTGGCCGTGCTCGGCTTCGAGCACGGTGTAGCCATGCCGCTGCAACAGCTGGCGGGTGAGCCCGCGGACTCCTTCCTCGTCCTCAACCAGCAGAATGGTCTCGGTGCCTCCCAATTCCGATGCTGTCGCCTGGGCCTGCGCCGCCGCGCGCTCCGCCCTCTCATCCACGCGAGGCAGGTAGATCTTGAAGGTGGTACCGATCTTTGGTTCACTGTACGGCCAAATGTAGCCTCCACTCTGCTTGACGATGCCATACACGGTAGAGAGCCCGAGCCCCGTGCCCTTACCCTGCTCTTTTGTGGTGAAGAAGGGCTCGAAGACGTGGGCAAGAGTTTCGGCATCCATGCCGCAGCCGGTATCGGAGATGGCCAGCATCACGTAGGAGCCTGGTTGAATAATGGCGTGCTCGCGGGCGTAGGCCTGGTCGAGTTCAAGGTTGGCGGTCTCGAGCGTGAGCTTGCCGCCCTTGGGCATGGCATCGCGAGCGTTGACGGCCAGATTCATGATGACCTGCTCGATCTGGCCGGGATCGGCCTGTACCGAGCCCAGGCCGCGGTCCAGCCTGGTGCAGAGCTCGATGTCTTCACCCAGCAGCCGGCGCAGGAGCTTGTTCATGTCCTCGACCAGGAAATTAAGGTTGACCACCCTGGGCGCCAGCACCTGGCGGCGGCTGAAGGCCAGCAGTTGCCGGGTGAGGGCGGCAGCGCGGTCAGCAGCCTTTTGCACCTCTTCCATCTCGACGCGCATGGGGTCGGAGGGCTTCAGGTCCTCGAGCATGAGCTCGGTATAGCCCTTGATGACTGTAAGCAGGTTATTGAAGTCGTGGGCCACGCCGCCGGCAAGGCGCCCCACCGCTTCCATTTTTTGTGATTGCCAAAGCTGTTTCTCCGAATGTCGCAGGGCGTTTTCGGAACGCTTGTGCTCGATGGCGGTGGCCACGTGCTGGCCCACGAAGTTAAGGATCTCCAGGTCGCGCGCGCCGTAACGGACGTTTTCGGTGTAACTTTGCACTACCAAAACCCCGAAAGCTTTGTTGCCCTTCTTCATGGGCACCCCCAGCCAATCCACCGACGGAACGCCGATTTCTTCGATCTCTCCCGCGCGCAACAGCTCCTGGAAGCGGTCGGCGGGAGCCAGCTGCGGCTCGCCGCTGCGCAGCACGTACTCGGTGATCCGTTTCTTCAGAGTCCGGGGAGATGGCAAGGGGTCGCGCTCATCGACGAAATAAGGGAAACTGAGCTGGCCGGTGTCTTCGTCGTACAAGGCGACATAGAAGTTGCGGGCGTCCATCAGTCCGCCAACGATGCGGTGGATGGCGGGGTAAAGCTCCTGCAGATCGCTGGCGGCGCTGGTTTGGTCGGCGATGCGGTAGAGCGCCCGCTGCAGTTCCTCCGCCCGCTTGCGTTCGGTTATATCCACGGCGGTGGCGAGGGTTGCGGTCTTGCCTTCGAACTGGATAGCCGTGACGCTCACATCGAGCCAGCGGACCTCTCCACCCTTGATGACCGCCTTTGCCTCGTACCGCGAAGGCGCCGGCTCGCCACGGTGGCGGGCTTCTCCGCGCCGGCGCATTTCCCCTCGCGACTCAGGATGGGCAAGCAAGAGCGGACTCATCGTCATCAGTTCTGCCCTGGTGTAGCCGAGTATCTTCTCACCCGCCCGATTCACATAAAGGAAGCGCTTGTTGTCGTGGATGCAGATGGCCGTGGCGGCGGTCTCAGCCACGGCCCGGAACTTGGTTTCGCTTTCGATGAGCGCGCGCTCAGCCTGCTTGCTATGGGTAATGTCGCGATAAATGAAGTAAACGGCCACCGGACTTCCGCTGACCTTGATGGGCGTTCCCAGAATCGACACTTCGATCAGCGAGCCGTCGCGGCGGCGGCGGATGGTCTCCACATTGATGGTTTGGCCCCGGTCCAGCGCGTTGCGGATGAACTTGGACTCCTTGCCCCGCTCGATGGGGACCAGGGGCTCAAGCCCATTGCCCACCACTTCCGCGGGCGCATAGCCGAACATACGGGTGAATTCGCGGTTTATGCGCAGCACCCTGTGCTGGTTGTCGAGCACCGCGATCCCTTCAGGGGCGCTTTCGATCAACTGCTCGAGATAGGCCGACTGCACCTGCAGGGTGTCCTCGGCCTTTTTGCGTTCGGTGACGTCGTGGACGATGCTGAGGTGCGCCTCCTGTCCCTGGTAGCGCACGTTGGTGGTGCGGGCCTCCACGGCCAGGCGCCGGCCTTCCTTGGTGACATGGGTGTAGGTGCGGTGGGCCCACTTCTTTTCCTGCAGACGCCGCAGCGCCAGCTCGCGCTCCTCCGGGGGGTGCAGCATCACCGGAGTCATGCGCAGCAGTTCTTCGCGGCTGTATCCGTAAACCTGGCAGGTGGCGTCGTTGCAGTCGAGAAAGCGCAGGGTCTCGGCGTCGATGACGAACACGGCGTCCGCCATGCGGTTGAACAGGCCGCGATAGAGCGCCTCGGCCTCTCGGACAGCGGGCGAGTCCGGCGCAGAGCCGTTCTTGCCGTTCGCGGGAGACACCCGCGGCTTCCGCTCGCTCGGCTTGCGCCTGCTCACCGTAGAACGGGATTTGGGCTTCGCTGTGCTACCTCCCCGCACAGATGGCGCTAAAGGAGATTATTCCAGCTACTCGGCTGCCGAGGCAGTGCAAATCTATGCTCTGGCGGGCATTTGGGTTTGCCCAACTTGGTACTCAATGATCATTCTGCCTTGTGGGATCCCGGCGGCAACGCGCAACTCGCCCCAGGCATTCCGGATTCCGCGAAGTATTGGTCCATCGCGGCGCCGGCGAGGGCCATCTCTTCAGATGTCATCAGCCGCTGGCATTCCTCGAACAGTTGACGTTCTTCCGTGCGGATGTGCAGGGTGAGTATCTGGCTAAAGATCTTTAGTCTCGCGCCGTCGAGGTCCCGGGCTTTCGCACGCGCAAAGAAATTACGCAACGTCCCGTGCTCGGAGAGCAACTGCTTCACGAGTGGCTCGAGGGGCACGTACTTGTTCGCTGCCGGAAACAGGATGCTCTCCTCCGCTTCGAAGTGATAGCGGATCTCGCTCTGCCAGATGCCGGCGATCTCTTCCTGCCAGGCATTGAGGTCGGCATTGCCCTTGGCCAGGGCGCGGTCGAGGCGCACGCACATGGCCAGCGCGTGCTGGTGCTGGTGGGAAAGCGGGATAAGATTCCTGTCGCGCAGCATGAAGTCTTGCTCTCGGGCATATTGTAGCGCTGTCGTCTCGGCGGCTGTCAGGCGGGCATCTCGCCCGCGAGCGGGCCGGCGGGACGCTGGCTTCGCTCGGCTTGTTTGACACCCGGAGTACACTGCACGGCAAACCATGCCCTCACTCGACCGCCTCCTGGCCCGGCTGGAGCAGGCGAAAACCAACTTCTCGCGCGGAAATGCCGCGCAGATTCTGCGCCTGCTGGACGCGCTTGGCCGCAGCCGATTCCGCGATCCGCTAACTCTCATTCGCTTCCACGATGCGCTGTTGTTCATTCGAGCTTATCCCCACGCTGCGGCGGTAATGCATAAGGCCGAGCACTTACTCGATACCTTTGTCGCGCGCGTCGAGCGCCTGCGCGCGGCGGGCGCAAATATGGAGGTGTTCGATCCCGAGCAGGTATCCGGCATTGCCGGCACCACCATGCGGGACACATGGAACTATGACGTCATCCGCTGGCTGGCCGGGCGCTTTCCGCGCAACGTTTCTATCGACTGGACGGATTACGATCTGGAGAGCCGTCTTGCGACCACCTTGCCGCGCTTCATCCCGCTTCTGGCCGACGATGCCGATGTCGAGGCGGACGTTCCCCATGGCAAGTGGCTCCAAGCGGCTGCCGGGCGGCGCGGCATTCTGCTGTGGCTGCTCGAGCGCATCGCACAGTTGCCCATCTCCGGCCGCGAGCGGGCAGAAATCTACAACTCGCTCGCGCTGACGACCAAGTGGGAGGTCGGCAACCTGCGCGCCAGCCGCACCCGCAACTGGCGGCCGGTCCGGCAGGTTTTTTATCACCAGGCACCGTTGATCCGGCGCAACGAGGTTTCGCTGGCCAAAGAGATAACCTTGCCGCTGGCGGTCCGGCGACTCCCGCGACACGAGGGTGAGCGCGTGATGGACCTGATCCGCGAGATCATGCTGGTACGTTATCGCGAGCTTTACGGGACGTCTCTTGGCGATCCGGCGAGCGTGGTGGAAGCCCGCCCCGGTCGCGGCACGCAGATTTTTTTGTGGGGCTTGTCTCCCGACCGCCGCCTGCCGCTGCGCGCATACTTGGCCGGTTTCACTCTGAAGAACGGCGTCCCCATCAACTACATCGAAGGCATCTCGCTGTTCGAGTGGATGGAGGTGGGCTTCAATACCTTCTATGCCTACCGCGACGGCGAATCGGCGTGGCACTATGCGCAGGCACTGCGGCTGCTTTCACAGCTTCACGGCATCCGCTGCATCTCGGTGTATCCCTACCAGCTCGGCGACGGCAACGAAGAAGCCATCGCTTCCGGCGCGTTCTGGTTCTACCGCAAGTTGGGGTTTCATCCCGGACGTCCCGAAGTGCGCCGGTTGCTGGAGCGCGAAGAGCAGAAGGTTGCAACTCGTCCCGGCTACCGCACCAAGGCAGCCACGCTGCGCAAGCTCGCCGCCGGACACGTGTTCTACGAGCTGCCCGGCGTGGACCCCGGAGCTTGGGACCGATTCCGCACACGCAATCTCGGGTTCCGTGTGAACCGTTATATGGCAGCACATTTCGGCGGCGACGCGGAGAAAATGCGCCAAGTTGCGGGCGCGCGACTCGCCCGCACCTTGCGGGTAAGAGCCAGCCGGTTGTCGCAGTCAGAGCGCTCAGCCCTCGAAGACTACGCGATGCTGCTGGCCCTGGTTCCGGATTTTCCAAATTGGTCCAAAGAGGAAAAAAGCAAGCTAGCGTCCATCATCCGCGCTAAAGCCGGCCCGGACGAGAGCCGCTACCTCCGCATGCTGCAATCGCATTCCCGATTGCGCTCCGCCATCCTCCGTCTGGGAAGCTGACACGCCAGTAGACAAGAATTCCATCCGCAGACGACAATAGCCCTTCCCCTTTGCTGGCCCCGGGGACACAGGAGAACGCACTCATGCCCGCTACCGGCGAACTCATTCGCACTATGAACTACGTGGACGACATTGCCGCCACCTTGCGCCGCATCATTACCAGCCTCCCCACGTTGAGCGACGAGGAGAGGAAGCAGTTGGCGGATTACATGCGCAAGTCCGATCCCAACTTTATCAAGGTGCTGGACAGCATCGAGCACTCGAAACACGCGTAGCACATGGCCGGCGTCAAGACCATCGCCGTGATCGGGGCCGGCCTCATGGGGCGCGGCATCGCGTACGCCGCCGCACTGGGAGGCTTCCGCACCATACTGGAAGATATCCTGCCCGCCAGCTTGCGGAAGGCCGAAACCGAGATCCGCGGCAACCTGGATAAAGGCGTCGAACTGGGCAAAGTCTCGCGGCAGCAGGCCGACGATGCCTTCAACCGCATCGAGTTTGCCAGCTCGATTGAAGACGCGGCGCGCGCCGCCGAGCTGGTGATCGAAGCTGTCCCGGAAGAGCTGGAATCGAAGATTGAGATTTTTACCCTTCTCGACAAGGTTTGCGCCCCACCGACCATCCTGGCTTCTAACACCTCATCGCTCTCGATTACCGAGATTTCTTCGGTCACCTACCGCGCGCCACGCTGCATTGGCATGCACTTCTTTAATCCCGTGCACAAGATGAAGCTGCTCGAGATCGTTCGCGGCCTGGAGACCGACCAGCCCACAGTCGACGCCTGCGCCGATGTCGGGCGGCGCATGGGGAAAGAAGTGGTGGTGATTAAGGAATCGCCCGGCTTCATCACCAGCCGCATTAACGCCATGATCGGCAATGAAGCCTTTTACATGCTGCAGGAAAACATCGCCAGCGCTGCCGATATCGACAAAGCCATCAAGCTCGGTCTCAACCATCCCATGGGACCGTTCGAGATGGTGGACCTTGTGGGGCTCGATACCCGCCTACATGTGCTCGAATACCTGCACAAAACACTCGGCGAGAAATACCGGCCTGCACCGTTGCTGGTGCAGTACGTCAAGGCCGGCCGATTGGGGCGCAAGGCGGGGCGCGGAGTCTACGAGTATCCCGCGGCCGTAGCCAGCAGGGCGCAGGAGGCAAGAGACAGGAAAGACTAGGGAGGTCGCGTCCTGCCGCCTGACCGGGTTCCTGTGTAGGTATCGCAATTTTGATGACGAACTCGCGGTAGTTTTTCACACTTAGACGTAGATTACTCGGCTTTATACGACTTCGGCGGCAGCAGAAATTGCAGTCCGAAGTAACCCACGAAATAGGACTGAGTGGGCGCGGTGCGTTCGAGGCTGCGTCCGGCCATCAGGAGAAGAATCACCGGCCGATGGATCTTGTAGCGAGCGCCTAACTCGATCGTGGGCTGGCTATCGAAACGGTGGACAGTGCCGGGCGCGTAGATTTCCGCGTCTACTTCTAATTTCTTCGTAAAGTTGTGGCCCACGACCAACCCGGCGAGCCAGGCATCCGGCCCTTTGCGCACAAACTCGTAACCGAGTTCGAAATCCACATCGACCGGGCCAAACTTGTTGGAGAACTCAAAGGGCAGCAGAAAGCCATGGCTGGCGGGCGTGATGCCGCGCTGGACCGCGTCGTTGGGATT
>Ga0335079_10008177_pt1 | contig 11916 bp, 12 predicted proteins | sample Lox_Sample_33_FD_206719 | JGI IMG/M metagenome (GOLD analysis project Ga0335079, IMG submission 206719) | Soil microbial communities from Loxahatchee National Wildlife Refuge, Florida, United States - Lox_Sample_3.3 | ecosystem: Environmental > Terrestrial > Soil > Wetlands | place: USA... | reverse complement strand
GAGAATTTGCATTTAGAAAAAAATGACGCCTTGGCTGGAAAAACTCGTGGCGGGCGCAGTCTTCGCTGGAGTGCGCGTCGGCGGCTTGATGGTCTTCGCGCCGTTTTTCAGCAGCGATGCCATTGCCCTTCCTCAGAAAGCCGTCTTCACCCTGGCCCTGACCGCATTGCTTTATCCCGCTTATGCCGGTCTGCAGATCTCCTTCTCCATGCTCGGCTTCGTGCGCGTGGTGGCGGGGGAAGCGGTGATCGGACTGCTGCTTGGCTTGACGCTGCAATTCCTGCTCGATGCCGCCGGGCTGGCAGGACAGATTCTGGGAATTCAGACCGGGTTCTCGCTGGTCACCATTCTCGATCCCCAGAGCCAGGCGGACACGCCGGTGCTTTCGACGCTGCATCAACTGGCCGCGCTGCTGATCTTCCTGCGCTTGAATGTGCATCACTGGTTACTGCGCGGTCTGGCGGCGAGTTTCACCTATCTGCCGCCGGGAAGCGGAACCCTGCGGCTGGCGATTGGCGGAAGCCTGCTGCGGGCGGCAGGAGCGATCTGGCAAGTCGGAGTCGAGATCGCCGCGCCGGTCGTGGCCGCCACGCTCTTGTGTGATGTGGCTCTGGGATTCTTCGGCAAGGCGTCTCCTCAGATGCCGGTGGTCTTCGTCGGACTGTCGGCCAAGAGCCTGCTGGGCCTGACAGTGCTGGCCGGTTCCCTGGCTTTCTGGCCGGGCCTGTGGGAACACCAGTTCACGGTCGCGCTCGGCATCAGTGCGCGATTGCTTCATCTGGCGAGGTGAAAGAGGCGAATGCCGGAAGCCAACAAGACCGAAAAACCGACACCGCGGCGGCGGCAGAAGGCGCGCGAGCAAGGGCAGGTGGCGCGCAGCCGCGACCTGGTGGCGAGCTTGGGAACCCTGACCGTGATCATGATCCTGGCCGCGCAGGCGCCCGGATTCGTCTGCCAATGGCGGGGCTTTCTTCGCGAATCCATCGAGCGCTCCAGTCATGGCGACCTGCGCCTCGACTCGCCCCTGCTGATTCTCGCCGGCCAAGCCGTGCTTCGGGCCACCGCCGTTGGGCTGGGAATGAGCTGGGTGGTGGCTCTGCTTGGAGGCATGGCCCAGGGCGGGATTGTGTTCTCTCCATCCGCCTTGCAGCCTCAGCTTGCGCGCATCAGCCCGGCGACCCGTTTGCAGCAATTATTTTCCTTGCCCGCACTAGGACGGCTGGTGAAATCGCTGCTGCCGGGCGCGGTTGTGATCTACCTGGCGATTGCCATGCTCTCGCGCGATTGGCTGGCGGTGCTTGCTCTGCTGCACCGGAGCGGCGCAGAGTTGAGCCGCTTCACCGCGGAACGCTGCTACGAAATCGCCTGGAAGTCGGGTCTGGTGCTGCTGCTGTGGTCGGGCGCGGATTACCTCATCGAGCGCGGACGCCTGGAAGGCGAGCTGCGCATGAGCCGCCAGGATCTGGCCGACGAGTTGAAAGAGACCGAGGGCCACCCGACCGTGAAGGCGCGCATCCGGCGGCTGCAGCGCCAAGTGCGCCGCAAGCGGATGCTGGAGCAGGTGAAGCGGGCCTCGGTGGTCATTACCAACCCGACCGAGTTTGCCGTTGCCCTCGAATACCGCCCAGAGATGCCTGCGCCCGTGGTTGTAGCCAAAGGGCGCAACTTGATCGCCAAGCAGATCAAAGATCTCGCCCGCTGGCACGGCATTCCGCTGGTGGAAAACCCTCCCCTGGCGCACGCACTCTATCGCGCGGTCGAAGTGGGCCAGTCGATTCCGCCCAAACTTTATACCGTGGTGGCCGGGATTCTGGCCGCGCTCTATCGGGCGCAGCAGCGGGCCGGCCATCAAGCCGCGAAAATTTCCCCGGGGGGCCGGTAGGGCATGGCTGCAAATCTCACTCCGCTTCCCTTGAACAACGCGTTGAATCGCGCTGTGGCCGTCGAGTGGGCCGTGCCGGTGGCGGCGGTGGCCCTGGTGTTTGTGATGCTCGTGCCCTTGCCCTCGGTGCTGCTCGATCTGCTGCTGGCCACCAGCATCACGGCTTCCGTTCTGGTCTTGCTTTCCGCGATCAACATTCTGCGCCCGGCACAGTTTTCGGTTTTCCCCAGCTTGCTGTTGTTACTCACCCTATTCCGCCTCTCGCTCAATCTCGCCTCCAGCCGCCGCATTCTGCTGCACGGCAATGAAGGCGCGGGCGCTGCCGGGCGGGTGATTGAAGCCTTCGGTCAGTTTGTGGTCGGGGGCAACTACGTGGTCGGCTTTGTTCTGTTTGTGGCCCTGATCGCGATCCAATACATCGTGGTCAGCCACGGCGCGGTGCGCACCGCCGAAGTCACCGCGCGCTTTACCCTCGATGCCATGCCGGGCAAGCAGATGGCGATTGACGCCGACCTGAATGCCGGCATCATCGACGAGGCTACGGCGCGGGCGCGGCGCGAGCAGATTGCGCGCGACGCCGAATTCTATGGCGCCATGGATGGCGCGGCCCGTTTCAATCAGCGCGATGCGCTCGCCACCATTCTCATCACCGCGGTCAACATCGTTGCCGGGTTCCTGATCGGCGTGTTTCAGCTCTCCATCCCTTTCCGCGAAGCGCTCCGGACCTACACGGTGCTGACCGTAGGCGATGGCTTGGTCACCATGATTCCGTCGCTTCTGGTTTCCATGGCGGGCGGCATGGTGCTGACCCGGGCTTCCTCCGGCACCACCCTGGCGAGCGACTTGGGCAAGCAGCTTTTCGGGCGGCGGCCGCTGTTTCTGGCCGCAGCGGTCATGCTTTGCCTGGCGGCGATTCCGGGCCTGCCCAAGTTCTCTTTTCTCTCGCTCGCGGCCATCGTTGGCTTTCTTGCCTGGCGTGCGCCTCGTCCTGCACCGCCGTCAGCGCTGGAAGCAAAACCCAAGAAACCCCCGGCTGAGGCGCTCGAAGACCTCCTCAAACTCGACGAACTCGGCCTCGAGGTTGGCTACGCTCTGGTTCCGCTCGTCGACCACCAGCAAGGCGGACAGCTGCTGGCCCGGGTGCGGGCGCTACGCCAGAACCTGGCGCTGCAACTGGGATTCATCGTTCCCCCGGTGCACATCACCGACAACGCCAAGTTGAAGCCGCGGGAATATGTGATCTCCATGCGCGGCGTCGAAATCGCGCGCTGGGAGATGCATGAAGACCGCCTGCTGGCCATCAGCTCGGAAGTCTCGCCGCCGCCTTTGGCGGGCATTCCCACCCACGAACCCGCCTTTGGTGTCTCTGCGCTTTGGATTCCGCGCAGCCTGGAGAGCCAGGCACTGGCCGCCGGATACGCGGTTGTGGATCAGACTTCCGTGCTGGCGACCCACCTCGCCGAAGTCATCAAGCAGCATGCGTTTGAGCTGCTCACCCGCCAGGAGTGCAAGCGGCTGCTCGACCGCCTGGCGGAAAGCCAGCCCAAGCTGGTGGAAGAACTTGTTCCCAAAGTTCTGAGCCTCGGAGAAGTGCAAAAAGTCCTGCAACAACTGCTGCGCGAGCAGGTTTCGATCCGCGATTTGCCGGCCGTCCTCGAATCGCTGCTGGAAACCTCTGCCAGCACCAAGAACCCCGTGCTTCTGGTCGAGGCGGTGCGGCAGGCGCTGGGGCGGGCATTGGTTCGTCCTTTGCTCAATGAAGACGGCACCCTGAAAGTGGTGACCCTCGACGGCGGAATCGAAGAAGAACTCAGCCGCGCCTTCAGCGCGCAAGCGCCCGCTCCCACCGCCGGCCTGCAGCCTTCCTTCGTGCGCCGCATTCTCGACGGGCTGCGCCGGCTGGCCGGCGAACAGGTGGCGGTGGCCAGTCCGGTCCTGCTTTGTTCCACGCCGGCGCGCTTTCACCTGAAGCGCCTGCTGGAACCGTTTCTTCCCAAGTTGGTGGTGTTGTCGCCCGGCGAAATTCCTCCTGTGGTTTCTGTGCAAGCGATAGGCACGGTGCGCTGAAAAACGGTGCGTTGAAACGCAAAACAGCGCAAGAAAAAAAGCGCGTCGAACCAGCACGTCGAACTACGGAGAGGTCATGAGCGAAACGAAACGGGCTTACACCGCCTGGCAGGACGAACAAGAGCGGGAGCGGCTGCTGATGGAGCAATTGCCCCAGGTGCGCTACATCGCGCGCCGCATCCATGAACGCCTGCCGCGCCATGTGCCGCTGGAAGACTTGGTCCACGCTGGCGTGGTCGGGCTGATCGACGCGCTGCACAAGTTCGACCGCAACAAGCACGTGCAGTTCGGTTCCTACGCCAAGTTCCGCATCCGCGGCGCCATTCTCGACAGCCTGCGCGAAATGGACTGGAGTCCGCGCGATCTGCGGCGCAAGGCGCGGCGGGTGGAGGAAGCCCACAACAAGTTGCGCTCGCAGCTGGGACGCAATCCCTCCGAACCCGAGCTGGCCGCCGAGTTGGGCATGGATCTGCGCGGTTTGCAGTTGCTGCTGGGGGAAATTGACGGCCTCGAAGTGGGCAGCCTGCGGGTGGAGTCGCCGCGCGATGGCCGCGAAGAAGACCTTTGCGAATATCTGGCCGACGATTCGACCGAAACCCCGCTCCTGCTCTGCCTGCGCTCGGAGATGAAGGAGCTCTTGACCCGGGCCATCGCGGAACTGCCGGAGAAAGAGCGCCAGGTGCTCGCTCTTTATTATTACGAAGAACTGACCATGAAGGAAGTGGGAGTGGTCCTGGGGGTAGGCGAGTCGCGGGTCTCGCAGATTCATTCCATGGCCGTGGTCCGCCTGCGCGCCCGCCTGAGCGAGCTGAGCCGCGGGCGCGGTTCAGCGGAATTTGCCGCCGGGGCTGCCAGCGGCACCTAGCGCCAACCGACAGCAAGCGAGGAAAGGAGAAGAAGACACAGTTGAAGAAAGTCCTGAACCAAGAAGAAATCGATGCCATGGTGAACGCCGCCCGAGGCATCGAGGCGGAGGCCGAGAAGAAGCTCAAAGGCCCGACGGTGACGCCCTGGGATGGGCGGCTGGCGGGGCACATCGGGCACGAGCAAATGCGCTCCATCAGCCTTCTGCACGAAGGCTTTGCCCGCAACCTGACTCACTCGCTGGCGGCTTACCTACGGACTACGTTTTCCGCCGCTCTGGTCTCGGCGGAGTACCTGAGTTACAGCGAATTTCTGCAGAGCATTCCTGAAATCACCTATCTGGCGTCCTGCCGGCTGGTGCCCGTCGCCACCTCGGCTTTGTTGCAGTTGGACCTCGCTGTGGCTTTTCCGCTGATCGACGTCCTGCTGGGCGGCGAAGGCAAAGGGGCGGTGCAGTTGCGGGAAGTCACGGAAATCGAAGAACAGATTCTCGAAACCGTGGTGCGCATCATCTGCCGCGAGATGCAGAACGCCTGGCATGCGCTGTCTTTGGAATTTCAATTCGAGCAACGGCAGCAGGCACGGCAAGTGCTGCAACTCATGCCGGCCGCAGAAAAAACTCTGTTGCTCAGTTTTGAAATCACCATCCAGGAAAGCCGGGGCACGCTGAACGTGATCGTTCCCGCCCTCGCCTCGAACGCGCTGCTGCGCAAGATTTCGGAAGGAGCCGCCTCCCGGCCGCGCTTGCGCCCGGACAGCGAACGCCGTCTTCGCGCCCGCCTGCTGTCCTGTCCCTTCCGCATGGAGTTGTGCCTGACCGCGCTCAGCGTGCCCATGCGGGAGTTGGCGCAAATTGCTCCCGGAATGTTGCTTGACTTGCGGCGCCGCGCGCAGCAGCCCGCCGCGCTGATGGTGGGCGATTACCAGTTGTTTTCCGCCTCGGTGGTGCGCAGCAACCAGGGAAGGGCGGCCCAGGTGCTTCCCCGTACAAGCGCATCAGCCTCGGCTGAGAGACCGAAACTATGAGCGAAGCGGCCCCGGCTCCGGCAGCTGCACCGGCAGAAGTCGGCGAATATCTAAAAGTGTGGATCGAGAACCTGGCGGCCGTGCTTGCCCAGGTTGCCAACGCGCCCTTCCCCATGCATTCCCTGGAGTCGCCGCCTCCGGAAACTCCGGCCCCGGAAGATCAGGACCTGACCATCGTGGTTACCGCCAGCGGGGGAATCCGCGGAGAAATGAGCCTGCGCGTGCCGCGCGTCGCCGTTCTCGGTCTGGGCCAGCTTTTCATGGGCGAGGCCCAGGACCCCAACGCGGAGCTCAAGCCCGACTTCCGCGATGCGGTGCAGGAACTGGCACGCCAGGTTGCGGGACAGACCGCAACCGCATTGGCCGAGCGTTGGGGAGAAGTGCAGTTGCGGGCCGAAGCTGCTGCGCCTCCCACCTGGTCGGCGGGCGCGACCGGCTGGCTGGGATCAACCGCGGAAGCCCCCTATCGCTTCCTCATGCAATGGCAGCTGAGTGCCGCGTTGGTTGCCGCATTGCGCACGCCTGCGGAACCCGAGCCGCCGCCTGCGCCAGCGCCCGCTCCTCCCAAAACAGAATCCCCTCGATCCGGCTCCGTCAGCGAAAGCCGGCTCGAGTTTCTGATGGACGTCGAACTCGGCGTGACTTTGCGGTTTGGAGGCAGACGGATGCTCTTGCGCGAAATCCTGGAACTGGACGCCGGTTCGGTGGTGGAGCTCGACCGGCAAATCCAGGAACCCGCCGACCTGCTGCTGGACGGCAAGTTGATTGCACGGGGAGAAGTCGTCGTGGTGGACGGCAGCTACGGCCTCCGCATTCTGGAAGTCATGTCCAATCCTGCGGCAGGATAGATTTGGGAAGTCAGGCATGCGTCCATCGCTTTTCATCGCCGGGCTACGGGAGCAAAGCAACAAGCTATTCCCACGCTGCAACGACAGCAGCTGCGGCGGCCGGGGAACGTGGTGGCAGCTCTATTGGCGCAAAGCCGGAGTCCGTCTGAACCGGCAGTGGTATTGCAGTCCACAATGTTTTGAACGGGCAGCGCGGCAGAGTTTCGTGCGGGCCCTGGCCAACTCCGCTTCCAGCCGGCCGGTGCGGCACCGCGTTCCTCTGGGCTTGCTGATGCTCTCCCGCGGACAACTTACCAATCGTCAATTGCGCTTGGCGCTCGATGCCCAACGCAGCGGCGGGCGCGGACGCATCGGGCATTGGCTGCAGCAGTTGGGATTTGCCACCGAGCAGCAGGTGACGGCTGCGCTTGGGATGCAGTGGTCCTGCCCCATTTTTGCTCAGCCCGAACCGGGAGATTTCACTTGTCTCGGCCTGCTGCCCTTTCCCTTGATGGAAAGTTTCCGCATGTTGCCGATTCATTTCGTGGCCGCGACCCAAAGCCTTTACCTGGCTTTTTGCGAAGGCATCGAATACGCCGCCCTGTGTGCGATTGAACACATTCTGGGCTGTCACACCGAGGCATGCCTGGTCGGCGACAGCGTCTTGAACGCCGGTTTGCAGCGTTTCGAACCCGCGCGGCGCCGGGGCGAGCTGGTCTTTGAGAGTTGCCGCCAGGCGGCGGAAATGGCTCGCATCGCTTGCAGCTACGCCCTTAAGTTAGGGGCGGGGGAAGTGCGGCTTGCGCCCTGCGGGCCCTTCATGTGGGTCCGGCTTGAACACACCGAAGGCCACACGGATCTTCTGTTTCGTACCCATCCTGCCGGCCTAAGGACCGGATTGGGGCATGCCATGCCGCCTCTCTCACTCCAGGAAAGCAGCTAAAGTCGGCCGAAGCCTTGCCGATGGAACTTGAAGTAACGGGCGGCTCCATCGGACTATGCCAGCGCTTCTGCGGGATTGCCCCGACGCTGCAAAATCGGCCGCAAGTAAGCAACTCTGGGCGGTTGCGAGAGGGAAATGAAGAAAGTATGCGCGCTAATCGTGGATGATTCCTCCGTCATGCGCAAGATTGTGGAACGTTCCCTGCGGCAGGCAGGGATCGATCTGTCAGAAGTCAAGGAAGCCAGCAACGGCGCGGAAGCGTTGAGTGTTGTCACCCAGGGCGGGGTCGATCTGATCCTTTGTGACATCAACATGCCGGTCATGGACGGTCTGGAATTCTTGCGCCAGTTGCAGGCGGTGGAGAGCGCCAAGAGCGTGCCGGTAGTGATGATCACAACTGAAGGCAATGAGTCCCACGTGGTGCAAGCACTCTCCGTGGGCGCCCGCGGTTACATCCGCAAGCCCTTTACTCCTGACCAGGTGAAACAACACGTCATTCCTGTACTGGAGAAGCAATGAAACCGGCTGACGAAATCGTCATCAGCAAGCCGGAAAACTGGCTGCCCTTGCTGGAGCAATCGGTTCACGAAGTCTTCCAGATCATGTTGAACAGCAAATTGGAGCCCGCGGACCAGGCGCAAAACGATGCCGATCCCGACGATTTCACCTCCATGGTCGGGCTGGCCGGCGATCTGTGCGGCGTGCTGACGCTGCGTTGCACCACCAAATCGGCTTTACGCATGACCAGTCTGATGCTGGGAGTGGATTCCGACAAACCGGATGAACAGATGTGGGATGCGATCGGAGAAATCTGCAACATGATCGCGGGAAATTTCAAAAACAAACTCCCCGGAGTCGGCGACCGCTGCATGCTCTCGGTGCCAACTGTGATCACCGGGGGCGACTATAGTTATCATTCCCTGGCCGACGCGGGACGCATGGAAATCCGCTGCTCGTTCGAGAAAGAACTCGTCATTGTAGCTTTGGAGATTCACTCCTGATTTCCGGCGAAGTTGTACCTCCGTGAGCGGGAAGAACTTGCCGGGTCGTCTCCCATCGAGCGGGCAACATCTTCCCCGGCTCGCTGGTGGGATTAGAAAGTCTTCATGGCGTATCCAGGAAGTTCCGGTCTTTTCCGCCACTTTGACCATCTAGTTTGAACCCGGAAAATTTGGCGGGCGGCGTGCTTCTCCTCCCAGCGGAGGAACTCTTGGACAGCGGATACTACGCAGCTTCTGCCGGCCTGCGAACCCAAACTGAGGCTCTCGACATCGTGGCGAATAATCTGGCCAACCTCAACACTACGGGATACCGTGGCCAGCAACCGACATTTCATTCTCTGCTGGCGACCGCTCACGCCACATCCGATGCTTTAAATCGCGTCATCAACGATTTCAGCGTGCTGGGCGGCAGTCGTCTCGATCTCAGCCCGGGCAACCTCACGCGTACCGGCAATCCCCTCGATCTGGGACTGGAAGGGAAAGGTTTTTTCGTGGTCCAGAAACAGGGAGTTACGGTCTACACGCGGAATGGCAACTTCCAGCCCTCAGCAAAGGGACAGCTTATTACCTCCGATGGCGATCTTGTGCTCGGCGAGCAGGGCGCGATCACCTTGCCGAGCGGCGTGGTCTCGGTCAGCGCCGATGGCACGTTGTCCGTCGATGGAGCGGTCGCAGCCAAGCTGCGAATTGTCGAATTTCCTCCCGATGCGGCCTTGGTTCCGGTTGGCAGCTCATATTACTCGGGGCCCGATCAATCGGCGCAGCCGGCAGGGGCGACCTACGTCCGGCAGGACATGTTGGAGTCTGCCAACGTCAATGCGGTCAGCGCCATGGTCGACCTGCTTTCAGTGCAGCGTCAAACGGAGATGCTGGGACGCGCGCTTTCGTCGTTTGACAGCACTTTCAATCGCATCGCGGCCGATGACCTGCCGCGGGTGTAGTTTCAGGGAGATCCTATGTTTCGCTCGGTGTACACCGCGGCCAGCGGCATGATGGCGCAGGAAATGAACCTGGACAACATCGCCAACAACCTGGCCAACTCGAGCACGGCAGGTTTCCGCCGCCGGCGTTTGCAATTTCAGGATTTGCTCTATCAGAACTTCATCATGCCGGGCGCAGCGGCCACACAGCAGACGATCGTGCCTTCCGGTCTGCAAATCGGCTTGGGAACGCGGACCGCCGCCTCGGAAGTGATCCAGCTCGAAGGCGACTTCAACCAGACCGGCAATCCCCTGGATTTGAGCATTCAAGGCCAGGGATTTTTTCAGGTCACGCTGCCCTCAGGTGAACTGGCTTACACCCGCAGCGGCGCGTTTCATCTGGATGCGCAGGGCAACGTGGTCACCGCCGACGGCGATCCCATCCAGCCTTCGATCACGATTCCGACCGGCGCGACCTCAATCACCATTGGCACGGATGGCACGCTGAGCGTGACGCTCGCGGGCCAGCAAGCGGCCCAACAAGTCGGAACTATCGAACTCGCGCTGTTTCCCAATCCTGGCGGACTGAACAGCGTGGGCCAGAATCTTTTCCTGGTTACGACCGCCTCCGGAGACCCGATTACGGGGATACCCGGAGGAGCGGAGGGTCTGGGGACCATTCAACAGGGCATGCTCGAAGAGTCCAACGTGGACGTAGTCGAAGAATTCGTCGATATGATTCTGGCGCAGCGCGCGTACGAAGCCAATTCACGTGTGGTGAACACGGCGGACGACATGCTGCAAACTTTGAACAACCTGGGACGATAAGGAAAACCGTTTGAAACGATATTGGCAGATCCTCGCACTGTTGCTTCTCCAGAGCGGCTGCGCGGCCGGACAGGAACCTCCGCCTCGCCTGATCCACCTGCGCGGGCAAGTGACAGTCAGCGGCGAAGCCATCCGGCTCTTGGATCTTCTGCCGCCCGATGCTCCTGCGGCTTTGCGAACTGTTGCCCGATCTCTGGAACTGGGCCGGGCACCGCTGCCGGGAAGCGTTCGCTTGTTGACCCAGCAACAAATTGCGGCGCGCCTGGCTGATGAAAAGGAAATCCAGGGCCAACTCGCGATACCGGCCCAGACACTCGTGGAACGTGTTGGTTGGCCGATTCGCCAGAGCACAGTCCTGGCTGCAGTCTCCGATTTTCTCCATGCTCAAGGCTGGGAAGAGACGAAAGGCGTCGCAGAATCAGTAAGCTGGTCCGAGGGCGTCGCTGCACGCGACGAGGACCCCGAGCTTCAAGTTGCGGGAGTCAAGATGAATCCATCACAGAACACTCTGGAAGCCCGCCTGCACTGCGCGGACAAATCGTTATGCGGAAATTTTCTCGCCCGCATCGCGCTTGCGCGCGGGAGAAAGATGGCTGGGGCAACTTTCCAGACAAAACCGAACCTTGCTCCGGGGAAAGCAAACTTGTCAGTCCTCAGAAACAGAAACGCAGCATTAGTGAAATGGGGAGCGCCGGCCGAGCTGACCATGGAAAGCAGCGGCATACGCATCCTGCTGCCCGTGATCTGTCTGCAGGCGGGAGACGTAGGTGACAGTGTGCTGGTTCGCGCGGAGGGACGCCAGGTCTTTTCCGCGCAAATCGTCGCCGCCGGACAACTGCGTGCCGCATTTTGAGCCAGAAGAGGAATCACCATGAGATGGCGCGGAGGATTGGGGATCATCTGGGTTTTGCTTTTCCTGGCACTGCCAACCCGGGCCAAAGACAAGAAGATCCAGCGGGAGAGCTTGGGAGCCTATATCGACCGAGTGCGGCCTCATGCGGCCGATGTTGTTCCCGCCAGTCTCGGCAGCCTCTGGATCGACAACGGGCCCATGTCGCGTTTGACCGCTGATTACAAGGCCTCGCGCGTGGGCGATTTGATTACGATTGTCGTCGCCCACAGCTTGGCCGCAAACAATGCCGGCACGGTTTCGACAGCCCGAACATTCAGCGCGAACTCCGGGGTAACTGCCCTGGCCGGCCATATCAGCACCAGTGGAGTGCAGAACATCTTCTCGCCCACCTCGGCTGAGACCTTGTCCGGAAAATCTGCGGCGTCAATGACCTCTACTCTCACCGATACGCTGGCGGGGCGAGTGGTGGCGGTGCTCTCCAGTGGTGTGCTGGTGGTGGAAGCGGAACGCCAGCTCACCATGAATAACGAGCGCCAGACACTGTTGCTTCGAGGCTTGGTCCGGCCCGGCGACATCGCGCCCGATGGTTCGGTGCCTTCGAACGATATTGGAGATCTCGAGCTGGAGCTCAAAGGCAAAGGTGTGTTGAGCGACGGCACGCGCCCACCCGATGTGGTCATGCGGATACTGATGAAGATTTTGAAT
>Ga0335079_10008175_pt1 | contig 11918 bp, 6 predicted proteins | sample Lox_Sample_33_FD_206719 | JGI IMG/M metagenome (GOLD analysis project Ga0335079, IMG submission 206719) | Soil microbial communities from Loxahatchee National Wildlife Refuge, Florida, United States - Lox_Sample_3.3 | ecosystem: Environmental > Terrestrial > Soil > Wetlands | place: USA: Florida... | reverse complement strand
ATCACTGCGGCCGGCTTGTCCAGCCCGCTGCCACTGTCGTCCAGCAGGCGCTCGAACCACGAGAAGCCTGGCACAGCGCTGCCGGAGCGGGCGTCGAACGGCATTGGCGTGGCATGCTCCAGCGGCACTCCGGCACCGGCACGGTGAAACGCGTTACCGGTGACGGACAGCGCGCCCAGCGTCATGCCGTGGAATGCGTTGGTAAAGGTGATCACCTTGGTGCGGCCGGTGAACTTGCGAGCCAGCTTCAGCGCCGCCTCGACCGCGTTGGCGCCGCCCGGGCCGGGGAACTGCACTCGGTACTCCAGCCGTCGCGGCCGCAGGATGAGTTCGTCGAACGCGGTGAGGAACTCGCGTTTGGCGACGGTGAACATGTCCAGCGAATGAGTGACCCCATCGCTGTTCAGATAGTCCAGCAGGGCGCGTTTGAGCACCGGGTTATTGTGGCCGTAGTTGAGTGCGCCTGCCCCCGCGAAGAAATCCAGGTAGGCGCGGCCGTCCTCGTCGTACAGCAAGCTGCCGGCCGCCCGGTCGAACACCACCGGCCAGCTGCGGCAGTAGCTGCGGACCGCGGATTCACGTTCGTCGAAGATTCCCATGCTTGTTACATCCTGTTCCCTGGTTATGGCCGCAGGCCGGTGCCGTAGTGCTTTCCTGCGGTGGTATTAGCTAGCTGGCATGCCGCGAGCGGCGCCGAAATCGCGGTTCTCACCTTCTGCGCATCCGGTGCCACCGCTTTCTGAGGCGCTGGCTCCGGCGGGGGTTATCGTCGTCAGCGCCTCAATGGCAGGATTGCCGCTCCACCGAGCGCGTGGTGGAACGTTCTCGCCCTTCATAAGGAACGAATCGGCGTCGAGTACCGACCCGTCGCCCATGGTTATTCCGTAGTGGACGAAGGCCCCGGTGCCGATGGCGCAGCCGGTCCCGATGGTGATGTGGTCGGACTTGAAGATCCCGTCTTCCAAGGAGTGGCTTTGCACGGTGCTTCCCGCGTTGAGGGCGCAGTCGCTGCCCACGCTGACCAGAGTCCGCTCCACGATCGCGCACCCATCGTCGAAGACCCGGTGGCCGATTTGCACGCCGAGCAGGCGCCAGAGCACGCCTTTGAACGGCGTGCCGTCGAACATGTGGAGATAAGCGTTGGCGGGCACCTTCCAGAACCGCTCGTGCCGCCAGAACGGGGCCTGGTAGATCGAGCAGAACCGCGGCTGGAGCGCGCGGAACCCGGTGACCGCGCGTTCGACCAGCACAAAGTAGCCGGTGGTGAACGCGACAATGATCAGGATTGACGCGAACGTGGCAGCCGGGCCCGACTGCCCGCCGACCGCGCACATTGCGGCCAACGTCAGGCCGAAGACGTACAGATAGCGCACCAGCAGGTGCAGTCCCATGGTGGCGGCGTTGTGCCGGTTCTTCGCCGCCAGGCGGCGCTGCCGTTCCGGTCCGGTGCTGAGGTGGTCGAACCGGCGATCCCGCTGGACCGAGCGAGGGATCTCGAAGCAGGGCGAGCCGAGCAGCCCGATGCCTTCCCGGACCAGCCCGCCGGTCGGGATCATGACCTTGGTGGCCAGCAAGCAGTCGTCGCCGGTGCGGCCGCCGGCTGGATAGGCGATGTTGTTGCCCAGGAAGTTCCGCCTCCCGATCGCGGCGGGCAGGACGCGGAATGAGCTGCTGGAAAACTCGGCGTTCATGAGCGACAGGCCGTCGGAGACAAGCGTGCCGGTGCCAACCGTGCTGAGCGTGGGCATCTCGTGTTTGACCGCCATCCCGAAGTTGGAGCCAGATTGCTCCACCGGCGCCAGGCGGTATCCAAGAGCCTGCAGGTAGTGGACGATCGCCGAGCTGTCCCCGAACAGGTAGGTGAAGGACTTGATATTCGTCAGCCGCGAGACCAGGCGCTGCACTGTGTAGTGGAAGCCGTACAACGGGTACACCTTTCCCGGTATCAGGGCGCGGCTGAGCACCCGGGGAACGGTACTGACGACCAGGAGCCCCAGGAGCAGCAGGCCGAAAACCAGGACCGCGGCGATGACCAGCGCGTCGCGGTCGGACGCCCAGCTCGTCACGGTCGGGTGACCGCCGAGCAGATGGGCCAGCTGCGGCGGGTGCGCCAGCATCAGGATCGCCAATGCCGCCGCCACGGGCCCGGCAACGGCGAACTCCACCAGCAGCCGCATGGTGCCGGCCGTAGCCCGGCGCAGTGTCCCGCAGCGGGCCGGTGCGACCGTCCGGTAGTCGTAGCCGGCCTCGGCGGGCTGGGCGGGGGAGCCGTGCCAGCATTGCCCGGCGGGCACCGCCTGGCCGGTCTGCAGGGCGGAGGAGTGCCCCAGCTGGGCCCCGTCGCCGACAGTGGTATCGATGTCGAGAACCGTCTGCTCACCCACGAAGACGTCCGAGCCGAGGGTGACGGCACCTGTCTCGATGACACCGGACCGGGCGCGGTAGCCATTGAGGAACGCGTCCTTGCGGATCACGCTGCCCGGGCCGATGGTCAGCAGGTCGGTGCACACCGGCACGTGCTGGCTGAAGATCGCCACACCGCCGCCGATCTTAGCGCCTAGCGCCCGCAGGTAAAGCACGTAGAGCGGGGTACCTACCGACAGCCGCGCCAGCGGGTTGGCGACAATCAGTGTCTTGACGATCCAGAAGCGGAGGTAGCCCATGCTCCACACCCGGATGGGCCGCGGCTTCCACCGTCCGATCAGAACCCACTTGGCCACGATCGACAGCACGCCGATGGCCAGCAGCCCGCCACCACCGAACACCACCAGCCGTCCGTAGATGTCGAGCAAGCCGCTGCCGGCGGCGGTCCACGTGGCCCCGGCGTCCAGCCCCAGCGAGGCGGCGCAGGCGCAGGCGCAGAATGCCAGTAGCTGCAGCGCGCCGCAGACGGCATACCGTGGCGTGCCGGTCGGCGCTGCCGCCCGTTCCGCCGCCGGCGTCGGCTCCCGCGCCGGCTCGGACACTGGACCGGCTGCCGCGAGAGCGGCGGCCAGGCTGCGCACCGTCGGGTGCAGGTAGACGTCCTTCATCGACACGGCCGGCACGTCGGCACGCTGACGGACCGCGGCGTTGAACCGAGCCATCAGCAGCGAGTTGGAGCCGAGTTCGTCGAAGAAATGGCTGTCCACAGAAACCCGCTCAACTCCCAGCGTGCTCGCCAGCAGGTCGGCCAGCACCCGTTCGGTACCTGTCGCCGGGGCCACGTAGTCATCCCGCGTGGCGAGCCGGCGCGGGCCGCGCGGCGCGGGCAGGCTTTTGCGGTCGGCCTTGCCGCTGGCCATCGTCGGGACCACTGATAGCTGTTCCAGGTAGGCGGGGACCATGTACCCGGGCAACCTGTCGCGCAGGTGCTCGTAGACGCGGCTGGCATCCACCGCGGCCGTGTCCCGGCGCGGGCTGTAGTAGGCGACCAGCTCCATCACATCGGGCTGGGGCTGGTAGGTGCAGACCACCGCCTGTGCGATTCCCGGCACCTGCAGCAGGACCGACTCGATCTCGGTCAGCTCAATACGGTAACCGCGGATCTTGACCTGGGTATCGATCCGGCCGTGGTGCTCGATCTCGCCATCCGCGTTCACCCTGCCCAGGTCGCCGGTCCGGTAGATCCTGCCGGACGGATTTTCCGGGATACCCAGGAAGTCAGGCACGAACGCGCGCTCGGTCAGCTCCGGGCGGTTGAGGTACCCGCTGGCCAGCCCGATACCCGCGATGCCGATCTCCCCCATCGCCCCGGGCGGCAGGGCCCGATCCGCGTCAGGATCGAGCACGACCACCGAATAGGTCGGCAGCGGCAACCCGATCGTCACGGGCCTGTCCGGACTCACCAGCGTCCACGTCGCTGTCACCGTGGCCTCGGTGGGGCCATAGACGTTGAGGAACCGTCGGCCGTGCCGGTGCCAGCGAGCCACCAGGTCCTGCGGGCATGACTCACCCGACACCAGGAGGAAACGCAGCCCGGGAAGTTCGTCCTCCAGCGTGGCGAGCAGCGTCGGCACGCAGCACAGGGCGGTGACACGGCGCTCCCGCAGGAACGCGTGCAGCTCCGCGCCGAGCAGACTTTCCCCACCCGGCTTGGGCACCAGCGTCGCCCCGGTCATCCAGGGCACCCAGATCTCCTCGACCGAGAAGTCGAACGCGATCGTCATGCCCTGGTAGACGCGATCGTCCCAGGCCATGCCGTAAACCTCGGCAGCGACCCGGACGAAGTTGCAAATGCTGGCATGCCCGATCGCCACCCCTTTCGGCCGGCCGGTCGAGCCCGACGTGTAGATGACGTAACACAGGTCATCGACCGCATCCCCGGCCTCGCCCGCGCCGAGGCGATCCCTGCTCTCCCCGGCCACCAGGTCCCCCACCTCATCCAGGTACAGCGGCCCAGCTCCGCCGGTCAGCCCCTCGGCGCGGTCCGCCAGGTGCGACCGCGACAGCACCAACCGCACCTGGGCGTCGGAGGCGATGTAGGACAACCGGTCCGGCGGGAACCCGGCATCGAGTGGCACGTACGCCGCATGCACCTTGAGCACCGCCAGCATGCCGACGTAGCCGTCCACCGCCCGGTCAAACAGCAGCCCGACCCGGTCGCCCGGCCGCACACCCCGGCCCAGCAGGAAACGCGCCAGCTGGTTCGCCCGCGCGTCCAGCTCCGCATAGCTCAGCGTGGCGTCCTGAGCGTCCACCGCTAGATGATCGCCGCGGCCCTGCCGCCGCAGCCAGTCGCAACGGCCCTCGAACAATTGCTCTAACCGTTCGCCCTCGCGCCACCGGATCGAACCCTCGTACCCGGCGCAGGCCCCGGTCAGAAACTGGCGGCCAGCCGGGGCCGCCTGCTCTATGGTGGTGTCACTCATAATCCCCTGACTTCCTTACCGGCTACAGCGCGGACTCGACGGCGCGATTCGTTCCGTCCTATTTGTCCCCTTGCCAAAAAGAGGCCGCCGCACTCGTCTTGATACGTGGGTGTTACCGCCGCGTTATTGCCCTGGTACTAGCGGGAGGAAGGGTCACTGACTGTGACCCCTGCCTCCGGCAGGACGTCGTCACGTCAAGGCGTCGGTAATTGGTTCGCCACCAGGCGTAACTCGCGGAGAACACCGGTGGGGCGCGGGAACCCTCAGGCGGCGGCGTAATCCCGACGAGTCTGCCTAGCACTCCCCCCAAACGTCTGCATTGACGCTCCGATACCTTCACGACGGCTCCGGGCCGGATCGGGTTCAGTCCTGGCCCTCCGGATAGTGAGCCCGGCTCCCACGCTGGCCGGGTGCTCGAAGGCATCACTCAAGTGGCGCACGGTCCTCTAGCCGGCCGCGGGACCCAGGAGTGCGGGGCCCGCGGCTTCCCGGTGGGCCGCCCCTGCTGTCCGGCGGGGCGCCCCTGCTGTCCGGCGGGGCGCCCCTGCTGTCCGGCGGGGCGCCCCTGCTGTCCGGCGGGCCGCCCCTGCTGTCCGGCGGGGCGCGCCTGACGCAAAGTGACGTTTGATTCGTAACGCCGCCCACCTAGCCTGCGATGGTATGAGGCGTTACACAGTCGCCGGTGAGCTGCGAACTCCGATCGTTCCGACCTTGCTCTACCTCGTCCCGCCATTCACCGCGATCGTTGCCGCGCCGACCTTGAGCCAAGCCTTGAGCGTGGCCGCCTCTTGAACATCAGGAAACAGAGGGGACGCGATGTGTCGGCTGTTCGGCTTGACGGCGGGGGCCACGCGGGCCGGTGCGACATTCTGGCTGCTCGACGCGCCAGACTCGGTGGTGGTCCAGATTCGGTGGGGGTCCAGATTCGGTGGAGGTACAGCGCCGTCGCAATGTCGATGGCAGCGGAATCGGTTCTTCGGTGCAGATCTGGTCGAGTCTGCCCGGGCCGTCGGCGTTTAGAGCCGGATCGCGAGGCCAGCGGCGAGAAGGACCCCGTAGGCCAGTTGCAGCCGTCCGGTCTGTGCGAGCGCGGTGACCAGCCGTGGGCCCGCGGCGCCGCCGCGGACAAGCCGCACCGGCGCTGCGGCGAGCGGGATGGCCGCGAGCGCTGCGAGCACGACCGGGCGCAGTGGCGCGATTGCTGCGGCGGCGCAGAAAGGGACCAGGGCGCATGTCACGTAGAGCAGCCGGGTGCGGTGCTCACCGAGCACGACCGCGAGGGTGCGCTTGCCCGCCACCGCGTCGGTGCCGATGTCCCGCAGGTTGTTGACCACGAGGAGGGCGCAGGCGAGCAGGCCGATGGGCACAGAGGCGGCGAGCGCGAGCCACGGCAGGCGGCCGAGTTGCACATACGCGGTCCCCGTGACCGCGAACACACCGAAGAACACGAAGACGGAGATCTCGCCGAGCGCGCGATAACCATAGGGCGTGCTACCGCCGGTGTAGAACCACGCCGCTGCCACCGCCGCAGCACCAGCAAGCACCAGCCACCACGAACTCACCGCCGCCAGCACCAGCCCGGCCGCGCACGCCGCGGCGAAGCAGCCGAATGCCGCCATAAGAACCTGGCGAGGCTGGGCAAGTCCTGTCGCGACGAGCCGGAGTGGGCCGACCCTGCGGGCATCGGTGCCGCGGACGCCGTCGCTGTAGTCGTTGGCGTAGTTGACCCCGACCTGCAGGGACAGCGCCACAAAGAGCGCCAGGCAGGCGCGCCACCAGACGAAATGCCCGTAACCGGCCGCCACGGCAGACCCGACGACCACGGGCACAACGGCCGCTGGCAGTGTACGCGGGCGTGCCCCTGACGCCCATTCCTTCGCACCGGCCACGTCTCGTCTCGTCTCGCCGTTCCTTTGCCGGCCCGGTCGTGTGCCGGCCCGGTCGTGTGCCGGCCCGGTCGTGTGCCGGCCCGGTCGTGCCGGCTCCGCCTATGCCGGCCCGTAGCCGGGATGCCTGATTCACGTCCCCAAACCAGGCCTGGCCGCAGCCCGACCGATCCTATCCGCGCGCCGGTGGCCGCTGCAGGCCGACGGCGGCGTGCAGCCGTATCTCAGGTACGGGCGTTCCCATATCGAGCGCGCGGCGAGCACCATCCGGTGCCCAACCGGCCGACTCGAGAAACTCCCGCAGGTAAGTGTTGGACTCAAGCGCCCAGGCGCAGAGCGTGTGGAAGCCGTCATCCCGGACGGTGTCAGCGAGGGCGTTGAGCAGCCTGCTGCCGTGTCCGCGCCTGGTCAGTTCCGGCTGCACGTGCAGTTCGTAGAGTTCCGCGTCGGTCGCAGGCCACAGCTCCTGATCGGTCGCGGGGCCGAAAGAGGTGAAGCCCACCACCTCCCGGTTGTCGCCGCGCTCGATCGCGACGAGTACTCGGTGCCGGCTGGTCGGGGGCCTCGTCACCGCCGCCTCCCATTGACCGTGCCAGCGCCTCGCTGCCTCCGCGCTTGTGAGCTCGGCAAGCACTGGCCGCGGTACCAGATCCGCGTATCGGGCCTGCCAGCTTGCGATCTGGATGCGGGCCAGGTCGGCGGCGTCGGCAGCCCGCGCCGGGCGTACGAAGCTGTCTGCGCTCATTGGCCGGACGCTCCGCTCGCGCGGCGGGCACGGTACGCGCGGGTCTTGGACCGGTTACCGCACTCCTGCATGGAACACCAGTGCTTCGAGCGGTTCTTGGAAGAGTCGAAGAACGCCCACTGACAGGAATCCTCCGCACAGATCTTCAGCCGTTCCCAGCTGTGGTCGGCCGTGCTTGCCACCATCGCCGCGGCCAGCCGCGCCAGGCCACCTCGGACGCCGCTTTCCATCGGAACCAGCGCCGGGTTTCCTGCTGACAGGGTCACCCGCAGTGGCAGGCTTGCCGTCGCGGCGTCGAGCCCGGGCTCTGACCTCAATGCTGGCGTGATTGGCGTGGCCAAGATATCGGCGGCCACAGCCGCTCCCGTGGCTGCGGCGGCGCGGCTGGTACCGCCTCCTTCCCGTCGCTGATGATGTGCGCGCATCGCCGCGCGTACGGAGGTTCGCAGGGAGATGGCGCCTTCGAGGTCGGCTTCGCCCGCGCCGTCGTCGCCGTGGCTGCCAGTAGCGTCAAGCCCGTGGTCGAAAAGCCACGTTGCCAGCGCGGCCGGGTCGCTGAGCGTGTCCGTGCCCTCATCCATGTCGACTGTGTTGGCGAAGTCACGCAGCAGCGCGGCGTGTTCAGGCGGCGCGCCGGTCATGAACGTCTCCAGGTAAACACGACACCAGTGTACCGAAATAGCAAGTTGCGATACCTAGTTGAGATACCTAACAGCTCGACGGGAGGTTAGGAGCCGCCCAGCTGAGCCACGGCAGGCGCTGACCCGCCGACCCACTGGGTCTGCTCGTCGTCCCCGCCACCGGGGTGGGCGCCTGACCGGGCAGGAGAACCTGCTGCCGCGCCGGTGCCGGGCCCAATTGCCGGCCCCGAAACAGCCCCGGCGTAGGCGCCGACGCTGGAGCCAGCGCCAGCCGCTGCAGCGGATCCACGGTCACACCCCGGGCCATATCGAGCGCCAGCTCCGCCGCCTTGAGCAGAACCGGCGAGGTCCGCGCCGAAGCTGGCGCCGCTGCCCGTGGCGACCCGCACTCGGTTGCGGCCCGTCTGCTTGGCCTGGTATAAGGCCGCGTCCGCGGCAGCGACCAGGTCGGCGAGCGTGCGCGGCTCGCTGCCGTCGAACGCGACGACCCCGACGGAAACGGTGACCTCGATCCCGTCGGCGTCCGGCCTCGAGCGAACGTGCACTGGCAGGCTGGCAATGTGTGCGCGCAGCCGTTCAGCAATACCGTGGGCGTCATCTGGCGCGGCGTGCGGTAGCAGGATCGCGAATTCCTCGCCGCCGAACCGGCCCGCCGTGTCGTACTCGCGTAGGTGATCACGAAACGTGCCGGTGATCGCCTGCAGCACCTCGTCCCCAACGAGATGCCCATACGTGTCGTTGACGTTCTTGAAATGGTCGATGTCCACGAACGCGATGGCCAGCGGGGTCTGGTTGCGGATCGAGCGGGCCACTTCAAGTTCGGCCTGCCGTTCCCATTCAATGGCGTTGAGCAGTCCGGTCTTGGGGTCGAGCCTGGTCCTGCTCAGCAGTTCAGCATGCATCATGAACCGCCGCTGCAACAGCACGGACGGTGCCGCGAAGGCGAGCAGGACAGGGTTGACGGCCACTACCACCGTTACCACGACCCCGAGGCAGAACTGAACGAAGTCACCGAACATCGCCTCGCGGCCGAACACCGCGCCCGTCATGGACGCCAGTGGATCCGAGAGCTTGATGGCGGCGGCGGTCAGGCTGTTGTTGACGACCCAGGCCATGATGTCGCATACGGCGACCGCGAGAGCCCAGCGGACCGCGTGCGCGGGCGAGCCGGGACTGATCCCGCCGACCGAGGCGGGCAGCGAATGGAAGGCGACCGATGCGCTGCCGTAGGAAAGGCCGACCGCCGCCGCGCTGAACACGCGGCGGTGTACAACGCCACGGTGCACGCGCCACTGCGTGAACGCGAGTAAAGGCACCGGCGCGACCAGGACCCAGAACGGCGGCAGGAGAACCGCGATCGGCAGGCACCAGACCGTGAGCAGATCACGGATCAGGGTGCCCTGCGGCTCGTCGATCCGCCGTGTCGCCTCGACGGAGGCGAGGCCGCACAGCAGCAGGGCAAGAAAAATCGCGAGCAGGCCAGGGCTGACCGGGGTGCGTGCCGCGGCGACGACGAGGGCGGCCGAAGCGGCGAGGGGCACCGCGCTGACGTAGCCGAACGCGGCGGGTCGCAACCTGAGCGACGGCCAGTCTCTTATTCCGCTGCCGCCGGTCCTGGCGCGGAGAGAGAGCCGGGAACAGCCCATGAGCACCACCTGGGGGCAGGGGCAGTAGCTGATGTTAACAGATAGTAGGGGATCGGTCTCACATTGCCACCCTCAACCTTCATATCCGGAGGGAACCGCTCGCATCGGCGTATCCAAGAGCGGCATAGCGGGCAGGTGGAATGGTGGCAAATAGCACAAAGGCCAAATTCAGCTCTGGCTCAGGTTACCCGCCGATGAGCAGGTCACCCGCCGATCAGCAGGTCACCCGCCGATGAGACAGACGTCGCGTACCGCGCCCGTCGAAGCCGACGTGGCCATCATCGCGTAGACGCGTAGCGCGGTGCTGACGGCGCGCTCGCGGTGGGCGGGCCGGTAGCCGCGATGCGCTGAGGCCAGCCGGTCACGCCTGGCCGCAATCTCCTCGTCGGGAATCGCGAGCCGGATCTCACGGCCGGGGATGTCGATCTCGATTACGTCGCCGTCCTCCGCGAGCGCGATCGTGCCGCCGGCGGCCGCCTCGGGCGACACGTGCCCGATCGACAACCCGGTCGTGCCGCCGGAGAAGCGGCCATCGGTGATAAGTGCACACGCCTTGCCGAGGCCCTTGCCCTTCAGGAAGCTCGTCGGATAAAGCATCTCCTGCATCCCAGGTCCGCCCTTGGGACCCTCATAACGGATGATCACTACCTCGCCCGCGTGCACCTTGTCGGCGAGGATACCGCTGGCCGCGTCTTCCTGGCTCTCGAATATCCGCGCCGGGCCGCTGAACCGCCACAGTTCCTCGTCGACGCCCGCGGTCTTCACGATCGCGCCTTCGGGCGCTAGGTTGCCGTAGAGCACGGCCAGCCCGCCGTCCTTTGTGTAGGCGTGTGCCACGTCGCGCACGCATCCGGCCTCGCGGTCCAGATCGAGCGTCTCCCAGCGGGTGTTCTGTGAGTAGGGCCTGGTGGTGCGCACGCCGCCTGGCGCGGCGTGGAAAAGCTCGACGGCGTCAGGTGCCGCGGCTGGCGAGCGGATGTCCCATTGGGACAAGAACTCGCTCAATGACGAGCTGTGCACCGAGTGGACCCCGCGGTTCAGCAGGCCGCCGCGGTCAAGCTCGCCGAGGATTCCCGGAATGCCACCGGCGCGGTGGACGTCCTCGACGTGATAGCGGTCGCTGCTCGGCGCGACCTTGCACAGGCACGGCACCCGCCTGGACAGCTCGTCGATGTCCTTCAGACCGAAGCCCACATGCGCCTCGTGCGCGGCGGCCAGCAGGTGCAAGATCGTGTTGGTCGAGCCGCCCATTGCCACGTCGAGCGCCATCGCGTTCTCGAACGCGTCCCTGGTGGCGATCGACCTGGGCAGCACCGATTCGTCGCCGCCCGCGTAATACCTATGGGTGATCTCGGCCGCAAGCCGGCCCGCACGCTTGAACAGGTCGCGTCGCGCCATGTGGGTGGCCAACGTGGTGCCGTTGCCTGGCAGGGCGAGGCCGATGGCCTCGGTCAGGCAGTTCATCGAGTTGGCGGTGAACATGCCGGAGCAGGAGCCGCAGGTCGGGCAGGCGGCTTCCTCGATCTCGCTGAGCTCAGGGTCGGATACCGCCGGGTCCGCGGAGGCGGTCATCGAGTCGATCAGGTCCAGCTTGCGCTCGGTCGCCTGGTCCGATCCGGCCACGGCAACGGCTGTGACGATCTTGCCTGCTTCCATCGGCCCGCCGGACACGAACACCGTCGGAATATTCAGCCGCAGCGCGGCCATGAGCATCCCTGGGGTGATCTTGTCGCAGTTGGAGATGCACACCAGCGCGTCCGCGCAGTGCGCGTTGACCATGTATTCGACCGAGTCGGCGATGAGCTCACGGCTGGGCAGCGAGTACAGCATGCCGCCGTGACCCATCGCGATGCCGTCGTCGATCGCGATCGTGTTGAACTCCCTTGGCACCGCGCCGGCCGCTCGCGCGGCATCGGCCACCACCTCACCCACCTCGCGCAGGTGCACGTGACCCGGCACGAATTCGGCGAAGCTGTTCGCCACCGCGATGATCGGTTTGCCGAGATCCTCGCGTGCCACCCCGGTCGCGCGCAGCAGCGCCCGCGCCCCGGCCATATTCCTGCCGTGCGTCACCGTGCGGGATCGAAGTGGCGGCATGATGGGCTCCTCGTCGCGGCTTCGTGCCATCGGGTTAGGGCCGCACGCGCAGC
>Ga0335079_10008174_pt1 | contig 11918 bp, 8 predicted proteins | sample Lox_Sample_33_FD_206719 | JGI IMG/M metagenome (GOLD analysis project Ga0335079, IMG submission 206719) | Soil microbial communities from Loxahatchee National Wildlife Refuge, Florida, United States - Lox_Sample_3.3 | ecosystem: Environmental > Terrestrial > Soil > Wetlands | place: USA: Florida... | reverse complement strand
GTTTGTGGTGGTTGGCTGGCCAAAAACTGTTTCTTATTTGTGCGCCCGTGTTTCAGATTATCCGCGGGATCGCGCTTGCGGGGAGCTATCAGTTCTTGGTTCAACGGATCGAGTCCGCCGCCAAACGGAAAGATGCTTCCTCCCTGCGTCGGTTCCTAGCCAATGGGAGGACATGGGTTCTCAAGCACGCCCTCAGTTTCTTCGGGTATTATCGGAAATGGACGGCGAAACAAATAATCACGCAGTCTGTGCTCGCCCGCCAAGCGCGGGACGGCGCAGTGTGGTTGCTGGGGCTGGCGTGCACGTTCATCTTGTGGTTGATACCCGTTTCACCCATCGGTTTGGCGGTTTGGTACTGCAGTCGTTGGTGTCACGACAAACCACTTGCTGTCGGCCTTCTGCTGGCGGATGTGGTCGTGCTGTGGGCAGTTTATGCCGCCCGCGGACACTTAGGACGTTGGGCGCTAAAACGATTTCTGGCCAGCTTTGATCTGCAAAAGGATCTGGCCACACCGTTCATTCTCAAGCCATTGTTCATCCGCCTGTTTGACCGCGATTACTACGGACGCATGGATATCGACGAGGTTGTGAGCAGGGCGCTCGAAGGCAAGAACCAGCCTATTGAAAATACAGATCGCGACAAATCGAAAACGAATGGTTCTGGCACACCAACGGGGAAAAGATTGGACAAATACTGCGACGACAAGGGCGGACGGGTCCCGATTATTTATGTGGCGGTGGTTGCCGCCAACGTCTCGACAGGCCAGTTGGAGACCATCGCAGGGAAAGAACGTGTGGTCGATGCACTGGTTGCCGCCACTTCTGTGGTGCCCTTCTTCCGCGTCCAGCAGTTGCATGGCGAGTTCTATATCGACGGGGTCAACGTCGCCAACGAGCCGACGTACGCGATCATGCGTCTCCTGCAAAAGCTCAAGTCGGGCACAGACGAGGAAATTCGGATGGCGGACAGAATTTCCAGCATCGAAATCTATGCCGTCTCTCCCGTTCCGCTTACCAAGGCGAAGCTGAATGAGCAGACGGCACAGGCCGACCGGAGAGTAAAGAACGGGGAACGTCCCCTCTATTCCGGGTTGGTCGAAGGAGCCCTGCGGGCGTTGCGGTTGCAGCGATTTCAGGATGCCCGGATGGAACGCCAATTGGTCAAGCTCTACCGGCGGGCCTTGGCGTCACGACATCCGTTTGACCCGTTTTTGAGCGTGGAGGGAAGAACGGTTATCGGCGCCGATCTTCACCCCATCGAACCCGACAGGGCCCTGAATCTCAACGAGCGTGTCTTGATCGCTCGCGATCGGTACGAGCGTCGCAAACTAATGGTGGAGGCCGTGGCTGACGGTTGCCGCGCCTCCCTTGAGGTGATGTTGGCCCAGACCATCAAGGAGACGGCCGGATCCGAAAACAAGCCCATCAAATGTCAGGCCATCATTGATAAACGGCTTGTCGGAGAGGCGCGATTGCCTGGAAGTGCGGCGAACGTTGGACCGGGCGTGGCAGAAGTCTGTCGCCAGTGTGCTATCAACCGGGGGAAATATGACTCGGAGGAACCATCACCGCAGCATCTTCGTGTTCGCCCACTCACTTCGAAAAAAGCGGATTGGCCGAAGTGGAAGGAGAACTCGAACACGCAACCTGTCTACAATGTCGAGCCCACACCCGACACGGCCAGCCCTCAGCCGCCTGTGGAATCGCCTGTGCGTTGGCCGTGGGACCGGAACGGGGTGCAGGGCAGTAAACGTCCCACGATTTCACTTCTGTTCAGTGGTGGGGTCTTCCGTGGCGTCTTTCAGATTGGTGTCGTCAATGCCCTCAACGAGGTTGGATTGCAGCCCGACCTGCTGGCGGGGGCCTCTGTCGGCTCGATAACGGCGGCGCTGGTGGCCAAAGTATTCCATTGCAGACCGGAACATCGGCCAGCCCAAATCGCAAGACTGGCGGGAACATTCCTCGCCATCGACCGGTTGGTGCTTACTGATCGGTTGGCTGATTTCGTCCGGCGGTTGACTCTCCGTGCTGCCGACTCCCACTTTTCTCTTCGTGACGCCGATCAATTTTTCCGCCGCTACGACCTTGAGCGATTTGGTTACTTCAATGAACGCTCTCGACGAGTCATCGCCGGACTGGAACGCCTCTTCTACCTTAACCCGTTTGAGCTGAAAGACCTGACCAAGGCGCTTCGTAATGGAAACACTGCCGAGGTTCATCAACTGTTCGGATTCCGCCTGCAGGGATTCCTGAATCGTTCGGGTGTAGGTCAGGAGATTCTCGGCACGGAACCGTTGGAGTTGTTGATACGTGAGTTGGTGTTGCCAGAAGGTTCTCAAGTGGATCCGGATTCAAAACTGTTCAACTTCTTTCTCACCAAGAGTGGCATTCAACTGCTGGCTACCACGACCAATTTGACACAAGGTGAACTTAATATCCTGAGTTCTGAACCCGAAAAACCGACCGATCACGCCATCCTGAAGGACGGGCTTTTGGCCAGCAGCGCGTTCCCGGCTGTGTTCCGTCCCCGTATGGCCTGGGAGGTGTTCCTGCAAACCAACAGAGAGGACCAGCTTGTCGACGGGGGCGTGATGGATAACCTGCCGCTGGACGCCGTGGCCAGATTCTTGAACCGGGCATGCAGTAACAAACGGATCGCGCAACGACCGCGGGTCAACGATGCCTCCGTTCCACATCTGCTGTTTACAGCATCGTTGGAAGTGAAGCGGCGCAACTTACAGGGACGTGAATTGCAAACAGCCACCGAGACGTGGCTGGCGCTCATGACGCGGGCCCGACAATTGCGGTACAATCAGAAGATTGAGAAATTTGCGGAGGCGCAAACGGACTTTCGTGCGATCTACGAACACCTTCACCCGTCCGATTGGGACTTATTGGACATCGAAGTGGTCGTCGTAAAGCCGGAATGGCTTCCGGGAACGTTTGCGTTCAACCCCATGCTCGGCTTTCGTCGCTCGAATCAAGCCGCCAGCATCGCCCACGGCTGTGCTTCCACCCTCGCGGAATTGCACCGCACAGCGAGCAAACACCCCGATTGGGCCAGCGGATGGGGCGTGAAGGACCAGTTTGACCGCCAAGCAGTACAGAATGAACGGCTGGTACCCACCAAACACGGGGAGAACATTTGTTGGTTCCGCCAGGGTGTCCGTTGTCCGTTCAGTTCCGCATCCTTGCGGGAACAGCATTTGGCAGAAGAAACGGTGAACGAATTGGCGAAGATTTATGATGCTTGTGGGAAGCGTTCCACACACCAAGCTAGGTGAGAGCCACAGGCGAGGCATCCAATCGCATCGTGAGTGAATGCGGACACTGTAGATTAATCGTGCGGCGTGCAGCCCGAGAGTGGGCGAGACTGGAAGCAAGACATCACGCTAAACGGGCTGGACGCCCATTCCACCTCGAGAGCCGTCGACGATCCCAAACTCCGAATCTCCCGGGGCGGACATTCTGGTCGTTACGCCGCTTCTACCGGATTGGTCAGCAGCTTGAACGCGTGCACCCATTCATTGCGCAACAGACCGGGGATGCGCCAGTGCATACACAACAGCTCAATCGCCCGGGCCGCCTCGGCCTTGCCCATGTCGGCCGTCTCCCGACCGAACTGATTTAGGATGCCGCCACCATTGCTTCGACGGCTCATCGTTGCCGCAGATGAATATCGTGGGCGGACCTCGGATGGGTCTACAGTCTTTTCCCTAGGCGAAAACACGAAAAATACAGTCTTTACCCGATAGACCAATTAATGTGGCCTGTGGGATAACCCGTAAGGGCCACGAGGCCCTGAGCAATCAGTCACGCCTCCCCGTGGAGGCGCATTAATGAAAATCTCTAGAATTCATCTTGAGAATCTTCGAAACCCCCATCTTCTCGATGTGAACTTGAGCCGACTCACGGCAATCGTCGGTGCACAAAAGCTAGAGACCTACACAAACCAACCTGGTAGGCGACCACCGAGATTTGCCATGTAAGGATCTGAGACCGTGATCCGTTCGTGACGATGGATTCCGACTCCCAAACCGAATGCATCCGTGCCTCGTTGTTCGAGATCACCCCAAGGGAGGATCGCAAGGAGCGCAAGTGAACAGCGAAAGAGATGACAATCCCATGACGACCAAAGCAGCCGTAGACCCGTCCGGGATTGAACCTCGTCAAGTGGACGGCAACTGTCGGGTTCTGTTGTTATCACCCAAGGGCGTCGCCGCTAGTTTGAACGAAAAGAGGGCCAAGATGCCAGTCCTCGGAATGAACGGGCCGTTTACGTTGGATGCGAAAACCATCGATGTCACGGTGACGCAAAGGCGTCCGGGAAACTATGCACTCGGGGCGATGGCATCAGATGGCAGATTCACGGTGTCCTACGTGGGCCGGTCTGATGTTGATGTAAACGGACGACTGCACCAGCACGTCGGCGAGCATCGGATGTTCAAGTTCAGCTACGCTTCATCGGCCAAAGCAGCCTTCGAGAAAGAGTGCGGGAACTACCACGACTTCAGACCGTCAGATAACAAGATTCACCCGGGCAGACCAGACGGAACGGATTGGCAGTGCCCTTATTGCAATGCGCTGGCCGACAGCGCATGAAGAGGTTGGCTGTCCGCGTCGACGCATGAAAGAATCCACACGATGAAAATGGGACCTACTGAGGTCGTCATGCTGGCCGGGGGGATTCTCTTACTTGTGATTACACTCGGGCTGCTCGTCTATTGTGTAATGAAGCGCCGTTCGTACAAGGGTTTGCTCGTCATATTCCCGCTGGCGATAATCATGATCGGTTACCCGAGCATCAAGTCGTTCAAGATTCCCGGAGCCGAAGTCGAGATGCAAGACAGCATCAACAACTATGCCGCGCATCCCAACGACCCCGGTGCGATCAACGGTTTGAGCGCGGCACTGGACGAAACGCTACCGCCCGGTCAGTCCAATCGTCTCACGGCCGCGATTAGGTCCAGCCTCAGCTCGACCGTAGCTGAGTTGAATCAACGAACGAACCTTACGGCTGAATCGCGCATGACTTTGTCGAAAGCTCAACTGGCCTTGGGGCAAACCAACGAGGCAGCCGCCACTCTCCACTCTGTCGTCAGGGGCCAGACCAATTTGGTCGTCGATCCGCGGCTGCGGATTCTCCTGAGACAGGTCTCGCGCTGACCGCTTTTTGCATGATGACACGCACCTTCAACATCCAACGCGCAGCCTCGGCAGAACACCACGAATAACAACGCACATCTGTGTGCAACCTACTGATTGCAGTTGCAGCAGCCGTTATTGGTATCGCCACGTTTGATTTGAAACCGAACCCCGCGGGCTTGCCGTTAGCTGGCCTTCCTCGTACCTCAGGGAAGTTTTGGCGTGTGGTCTCGTGCCCAAACACTACGAGCGGTTCTGCGAACACCAGCGGCGTGCAACAACATACCGCAATGCGTTGGATGTTCTGCGGGATTCCCTTCAAATGGTTTGAGCCATCAACCGTCGATAAGTGATCCCCAATCGGCGCTTCGGCACCTTCCGTGCAGGTGGTGTCTGGTCCTTCCATTCGGTTGAGTCCATACGTAGCGTCGCTCTGCTTCAGGATGACCGACCAATTCAACTGACGCCCCGTCATTTCTCCGTATAATCTGCTTGTGAACGCCCGTTCGATTGCGCTATACGTCAAAGGTTAGCGGCTGAAGAAGTTCGTTTGCAGTGAGGTGCTCCATGCAGACGGCTAGGCGAGAGGAAGCGATCAACCAACCAATAGGAGGTCCATGATGAACCAAAGCTACACGCGTCTTATTTGGGCGGGTATAAGCGTTCTTACGCTCGGCATCGTCGTCACATTCTGTCGCGCGCAAGAGGAGGAGGCTTCGCCGCTCGTGGCCCGGTGCGATTTGGAGATCTATTCCATTAGTGCGCCAAGCTCGGCCAGCCGCGGGTCGGTAATTTCTGTCAGCGATGTCACCACCAACATCGGGAATGCCGCCGCCATTTCATCAACCAGCGACATTTATATCTGCACGAACGTCAACTATGTCACCTCCGGGTCCAAAGTGGGCAGTCATGTTGTCGCCCCGATTGCGGCGGGGAGGAGTTCGGCATGGTCCGGCTCGGTGACCGTGCCCGCCAAACAACCTTTGGGCACGAACTATTACATTGTGGTTGCCAATGGCAACAGGTTGGCTGTCGAATCCAACTACGCCAACAACACGAATTACGTGCCGATCATTATCAACCCGTAGTGATGATGTGTGGACTCCCGGCTAAGCGCAAGGTCCGTAGCCGCGAAACGATTTCGCGGATTGTGCTACCTCGAATAAGATTCGCGGCTACTACCTCCCCTGCATTGTTGGTTTTGGGAGTCGCTGTGCTGGCGACGGCCGCCGTCCAAGCCGGTCAGGTTATTGTCGATCACTCGTTTGGCCCGGGTGGACCGCTGACAGGACCGAATTACACGATCCCTGACACGGTCGGCAAGACCGTCGGCCACAACCTTTTTCATAGCTTCAGTCAGTTCGACCTCAACAATGGCGACGTAGCCACGTTTAGCGGCCCGGCGGGCATCCAGAACGTCATCTCGCGGGTCACTGGCGGGAGCGCTTCAACGATTGATGGCACACTCTGCTGCACCATCGCAGGCGCGAATTTCTTTCTCATCAACCCGTTCGGGGTGATGTTTGGGCCCAACGCCAAGGTGGATGTCAGCGGTTCATTTGCGGTCACTACGGCGGATTACGTAAAGTTGGCTGACGGCGGCCGTTTCGACGCCCGCAATCCTGCCAGTGATCTCCTGACCACTGCACCAGTCAGCGCATTTGGCTTCCTCGGGCCCACCGCGGCGGCGGTTGTGATGCAAGGCCCAAACGCCGACACACCCACGCCGGTGTTGGCGACGCTGGCTGACGGCAAGTCTTTCTTTGCAGTCGGTGGCGACATTCGCCTCGACAACGTGGAACTCGACGCACCCTCGGGGCGCATTGCATTGATCGGCGTCAGCTCCGCAGGGGAAGTGGGTGTGAATGTGGATAACCTTCAGTCGAGCATTGATGTATCCTCGTTCACGCGGCTGGGCGATATGCATTTGACCACATTCGCGGCGTTGGATGTCTCAGGTGACCCCGGAGGGCGGATCGACATTCAAGGGGAGAACTTGACCATAGCCGCGTCTTCATTGAGTGCCTCCTCCCTCGGCCCACAGGACGGTTTGGGAATTGATCTTACGGTGCGTGATGCAATCACGTTGCGCGGCGGCACGACCGTTTATTGCGATACGTTAGACGTCGGTGCAGCGGGCGGACTTTTCATGACGGCCAAATCCATCAGGCTCCTCGGTGACGTGTACTCGGGCGCTGGTGGGGTCAACGTCTTGACGGATACATATGGGTCAGGCAGAGCCGGGGACATCACAATGCACACTGACACGCTACTGCTCCAAGATGGAGTTGCAGTAACTGCTGAAACCGCTGGCCCGGGTGACGGTGGCAGTATTCGGATCTCTGCCAAATCGATCATCATGGAGGGGCAACAATCCATTGCTTCGCTTTCGACCACCTCGTTCGAGGGCCAGCCGGGCGACATCAACATTGAGACCGATTCTCTCACGCTCAAGTCCGACGCTCACATCACCGCGGAGGCTTTCGGTTCCAGCGCCGCGGGTTCCATTCGAATCTCTGCCAAACAGATCATGATCAATGATGTCGGCGGCGTGGGGGGCGGTTATGCAGGAATCTCAGTCAATAGCGATACATTGGGCTTCACAACGGGTCAGCGAGCTGGCGATATCGTTTTTAACGCCGAGACGGTCGACCTGCGCCACGGGGGGCGCATCAGTTCTTCGTCGGCCACCGAGAGTCCCGGCGGTGACATTACCATCGACGCTGCGCGTGAAGTTCGACTCTCTGATAGCGAAATCGCAACGCAAGCCGGCGGCGACGGCGGCGATGTGCATCTGACCGCTCCCTCCTTGGTGTACCTACTCAACAGCCAAATTTCCGCCGAGTCCGTTAATGGAAACGGCGGCAACATCACAATCGACCCGCAGTTTGTCATTCTGAATGGCAGCTCGTTGATCGCGAGCGCGATCCAGGGCAACGGCGGCAGCGTCAATATCGTCTCGGACTACTTTCTGCGGTCCTCGGCCGTTATTGACGTCTCGTCGGAATTCGGGTTGCGGGGCAGTGTTAGCATTACAGCGCCGGATGTTGACCTCAGTGGAAGCTTGATAGGCTTGACGGCGGAACTGCTCGGGGCGGAGACATCGCTGAGTCCGCATTGCGCCCAGCGACTGCCCGGCGGCGTCAGCAGCTTTATTGTGCTCGACCGCGGGGGCGTGCCAACCGACCCGAGCATGCTGCTGCCTGCAGTCCAAGATGTCAGCGACAGCCGCAAAAAACAAGCCCACTGACGTGTCCGTGCAGGAGTTGTAATTCAAGTGAATTGACCCGGAAGAGCCGGTTCCCTTCATGAAGCACACCAAACTTTTATGCCTGATCCTGTTGCCAACGGGGCTGGTGATCTGCATGATCGGGATTTTGGCCATGAGCGCGGGGGCGCAACAGGAACCCTCGCCAGAGCTATCGACTATGGCGCGCGTGTTTGTCCGCCAGTTCATTTTCGAGGGCAACGCGGTATTCTCGAGCGAGGAGTTGTCCCGGGTCGTCGCGTCCTACACGGCTCGCGAACTCAGCAGCGAGGAACTTCAGGAAGCGCGGCGTGCAATCACGCTGTACTACGCCAGTCACGGCTACATCAATTCAGGGGCGGTGATTCCAGAGCAGCGCGTGCGCGACGGTGTCATCACGATCCGTATTGTCGAGGGCAAATTGACAAAGACTGAGGTGACCGGCAATCGCTGGCTACGTGACGATTACCTGCAGCAGAGGCTCGAACTCCGGGCCGGTCCACCCCTCAATGTGAATCAACTACGCGACGGCCTCCAACTGCTGCGCCAGAACCCTAATGTCGAGCAGATCAATGCCGAGTTGCAGCCGGGCGCGGAACCCGGCGAGGCCCATTTGCTGGTTCGCGTCCATGATCAGCAGCCGTTCCGCTTGGGGCTGCAGGTGGACAATGCCCGTCCGCCCAGTGTGGGTGCCGAGGAGATTCTATTGTTGGCCGGCGACAGAAATCTGACCGGCCACAGCGACGCGCTCGATTTGAGTTATGGAATCGCGCACAACGGGGAGGACGGCTTCGAGTTTGCCAAATTGCATAACTTTGGCGGCGCGTACACTTTCCCCATCACGGCGCGTGATGCAACATTAAGCGTCTTTGGCAGTAAGGACGACTTTGCAATCATTGAAGAGCCGTTCACATTGCTAAACGTCACCAGTGAGTCGGAGCGATACGGCGTCAGCTTGCGACAACCAGTATATCGCACGGCAAACCGCGAATTGGCACTCGGGCTGACCTTTGAGCGGCGGCTTAGCGAGACATTCTTGTTAGGGCAACCGTTCACCATCACGCCCGGCGCCGTCAACGGCGAAACCAAAATCTCCGTCCTCCGGCTCATGCAGGAATGGATCGACCGGAATCAGAATCGCGTCGTGGCAATTCGTTCCACTTTCAGTTTCGGCATCGATGCGTTTGGTACCACCGACGACGGCACCGACCGCGACGACAAATTCTGGGTCTGGCTGGGCCAGTTCCAGTGCGTTCAAAGGTTGTTCGACACCCCCAGCCAGCTCATCATGCGCACTGACGTACAGTGGACTGACCAGCCTCTGGTTTCTTTGGAGCAATTCACGCTGGGAGGGGCGAGTAACGTCCGAGGGTATCGCGAGAACCAATTGGTCCGCGATCGCGGCGTATACAGTGGGGTCGAACTGCGCGTGCCTGTGCTGGCGAACAAAATCGGTGCGCCAGTCGTTCAGATCGCCCCGTTTTTTGATTTCGGCGGCGCTTGGAACATCGACGCGGACACTCCGGAGCCAACAACCATTTCCAGCGCGGGAATCGGTGTACTCCTGACACCAAACAGGCATTTGCGCGCACAACTCTATTGGGGTCACGCCTTCCGCGACATCAATGAGTCAGGTGACAATCTGCAAGACTCAGGGATCCACTTCCAGGTGAACTTTGAGGCCTTCTAGGGCTGCCGCTCAATGCTCTTGGTTTTGAGCCGTCTTACCGGCCGACTGCATCTCGAACATCGCGGCATCATGAAGCCCGACCTGCATGAAGTAGACAGCACGAATCTCGTGAAGCTTGGCGTCCTTGGGCTTCGCGTCCACGAGCTGGGACAACGTCTCCAACGAATCGTACCACACGCCTTCGTCAGCATAAATATAGGGCAACTCGGATGCCGGCGCGCCTTGCAGTCGCTGGCGCAGTTTCTCGGTGGGTTTCACGCGTTCAATAATGCCGCTGGCCACGATGTCGCTCGACCGATTTTCTGGATCCAGCACAATGGCTACTGACCAACGATACTCAACCCCTTCTGCAAGGCTGATGTTGTAATCGGCCAAGCGTACCCGTTGTATGCCACCCGTCGCCGCATCAAACTTCATCTCGAATAGGGGCTTGATCGCGTTCTTCTCGACAATGGTCAATTCACAGTGGCTGCTGACGGGCTTGGACTGAAACCAGTATAGCGACGGCTGTTCTTTGGTGGTCAGGCCGACACGTTCCGGGGCCAACACGGTCAACGTTAGAGCGGCGTCATCGGTGCCGCGGACATGGCCGTCCACACGCACCTTCGGATTGTCGGGCAGGGGCGACCTGTACGTTGGGGCTTTGGGTATCGGCTCTGGCGTCAACGGCAAAGCGCTCGCCATCGCGACCATGCACGTGCATGCGCCCACGAACGTCACCCAACGTAGTTGGTTAATGACCGCGGTCATTGGCCTTGCCATTTCTTCTCCTATGAACCGCGCAATACTACATTGTCACCCCGCTTTGGACAAGTCGATTCCCAGCCGACCTAGCAAATTGGCCACTTACAGCCAGTTGCCGATAATAAGATACGGTGCCCAATAGTAGGGATGATCAAAGCGAGCATCGTGGAGCACTTTGATTTGGGCGAGTTGCAGCGCTCGGGCTTTCGTGATTCTTGGGTCGTTCTTCAACTGCGAATAGAATTCACTCATCAGCAACGCGGTCGACTCATCATGAACAGACCACAGTGGGGCCAACGCGCTTCGGGCGCCCGCTTTCACAGCCACGCCAGCCAGTCCCAGTGCCGCGCGATCATCGCCGGCGGCCGTTTGGCAGGCGCTCAAGGTCAGCAGTTCGACCGGACGGCCGCGAAATTGACTGGGGCGGAGCAACTCCTCCAGTTGATCGAACGTCAGCTTGCCATCGTGGGTGAGGAGGTAACTCTTGCTGACATCTCTGTCGATCTGGCCGTGGGTAGCGAAGTGCACAAGTTGATACTGCGCTTGGGCGAAATCCTTCTTTAGCAACGGCAGCACAAACTGGCTGTCCATCAGGATCGGACCCCCAAACAACTTCTGCACTGTCTCAAGTTCGGCGTGCACATACGGCAACGGCGGACGATTCTGGACCGCTTCCGCCAAGCCGGCTTTGAGCGCCTGCACGTGTGCCCATTGCACCGGCTGCGGCTCCAGCAATGTCAGTCCCGGGCTGACCGCCACGGAAAACTGCTCGATCAGAAATTGTCGGCCATCCTGCAACGCGGACATCGGGATGGTTCGCAACGCACCATCAGGGACGAACACGATAGTCTGGATCCCAGAGGCAACCAACAGATCGCGGATGGGTGCAATCAGCCATTGGTAGAGTTGGCGCGCCTCCACCAGATATTCGTTGGTAATACGTTTCTCCAGGTGCGTCCGAAACGCACGCACCACCGCAGTCAACTGCTCAGCATCGACCTTAACTTTGACCCGGTTCAAATCCGAGCCAAGGCCCACCAATAGTTCGGTCCGGTGCGATAGCGGAATGATGTATACCACAGCGGTATCCCG
>Ga0335079_10008172_pt1 | contig 11920 bp, 9 predicted proteins | sample Lox_Sample_33_FD_206719 | JGI IMG/M metagenome (GOLD analysis project Ga0335079, IMG submission 206719) | Soil microbial communities from Loxahatchee National Wildlife Refuge, Florida, United States - Lox_Sample_3.3 | ecosystem: Environmental > Terrestrial > Soil > Wetlands | place: USA: Florida... | reverse complement strand
TCTCCTCTGGGTGGTGTTCTACCTGTTGCTCGGCGCGCTCAACGTCGTGGTACTCGAGCGCTTAAGCGAGCGCGCGTGGGCGGCGCTCAAGCTGGTCGACGTGGTGCTGATGCTGATCTTCGTCGCGGCCCAGGTCATGTGGCTGGCCGCGCGTGCCTCGCCCGCCGGCACGACCGCCGTCGGGAGCGGTGATGGGCGCGGCGAGTGAGCCGGTGATGGCCACGATGCGCGCCGCGCTCGAGCGTGCGTTCACGCCGAGCGCGCTCGAGATCATCGACGACGGCGCGCGGCACGCCGGCCACGCCGCCGCCGGCCGCGGCCATTTCCGCGTGCTGCTGGTATCGGACGCCTTCCGCGGGCGCTCGCGCCTCGAGCGTCACCGCATGGTGTACGCCGCGCTCGGCCCGCTGCTCGAGACCTCAGTGCACGCGCTCAACATCACCGCGCGCACCGCCGACGAGAACGACTGATCTGTTGCAACCACCGGGATACTTCCTATGACCATGAATCTCTCGCGCCTCCTCCTCCTGGCCGCAGCCATGGGCGCCCTCGGCGCGTGCCAACCCAAGGCGAGCGCTCCGGCCGACAGCTCACCGCCGGTAGCCACCGTCAACGGCGTGCCCGTATCCCGGGATCTCTACGAGTTCTACGTCAAGAGCGTGACCGGCAAGACCTCCGCGGATGTGCCCGCCGACATCCGTGGCAAGCTGCTCGACAACCTGGTGCACGGCGAGGTGATCGCGCAGCAGGCCGTCAAGGAGGGTCTCGACAAGAGCGGCGACACCGCCTATATCCTCGAGCTCTCGCGCCTCAACGTCCTCGGGCAGGCGGTGGGCGATCACTACCTGAAGGACAAGGCGCCGACCGACGCAGAGCTGCACGCCGAATACGACGCCTATGTGGCCGCGGCGCCCAAGAACGAGTACCACGCCCGCCACATCCTGGTCGCCACCGAGCCCTTCGCGGAGAAGATCGTGCAGCGGCTCGGGCGCGGCGAGAAGTTCGAGGATCTCGCCAAGGCCGAATCCATGGATCCCTCCAAGAGCAACGGCGGAGACCTGAGCTGGATCCGGCCCGAGTCGGTGCCGCCGGAGTTCATGAAAGCGCTCGAGTCACTGAAGCCCGGCGAGTACACCAAGACGCCGGTGCAGACCACCTTCGGCTGGCACATCGTGCAGCTGGTCGAGACGCGCCCGCTCACGCCGCAGTCTTTCGATCAGCGCAAGCCCCGCATCGAGCAGGAGCTCGAGAGAAAGAAGTTCAAGGACTACATCGATGACCTGATGCGCACGGCCCAGGTCAACAAGATGATTGATCAGGGTTCCGCGAGTGCCTCTGCCAAGGCACCGGCCGCAGCCCCATCGGCGGCATCGGCACCGGCGGCAGCCCCGGCGGCGGCCGGAGCTCCGGCCGCGGCGCCCAGGAACTGAGGTCTCAGCCGCCGCGCAGCAGCGCGCGCAGCCCCTCCTCGTCGAGCACCGGGATACCGAGCTCGCGCGCCCGCGCGAGCTTGGACCCCGCCTCGGCGCCCGCCACCACGAAGCTCGTCTTCCTCGAGACGCTTCCCGAGACCTTCGCGCCGCGCGCGGTGAGCGCCTCCTCGGCCTCCTCGCGCGTCATCGACTCGAGCGCTCCGGTAAGGACGAACGTGCGGCCCGCGAGCGGTGCGCCGGCGGGCGCGCGCGCGACTTCAGGCCACTTCAGACCTTCCTTACGTAACGCATTGATAACGTTGACATGATCATCTGAGGCAAAGAAGGTCGCGACATGCGTCGCCACGACCGGGCCGACATCCTCGACCTCAAGAATCTCCTCGAGGCTCGCCTTCATGAGCGCTTCCAGCGTCCCGAAATGGCGCGCGAGCGCGAGAGCCGTGGCCTCACCGACCTCGCGGATGCCGAGCGCGTAGAGCAGGCGCGGCAGCGTCGTCTCCTTGGATTTGTCGATCGCGGCGACGAGATTCGCGGCGGACTTCTCGCCCATGCGCTCGAGCTCGGCCAGCTGAGCGACCGTGAGGGTGTAGAGATCGGCCGGCGAGCGCACCAGCTCGCGCTCCACGAGCTGCTCGACCACCTTGTCACCGAGCCCCTCGATGTCGAGCGCGCGGCGGCTGGCGAAGTGCCGCAGCGCCTCCTGGCGCTGCGCCCGGCAGGTGAAGCCTCCGGTACAGCGGGCCACCGCCTCACCCTCGACGCGCAGCACCAGGGAATGGCACACCGGACAGCGCGCCGGCAGCTGCACCTCGGGCGACCGGGGCTTGGCCGGCCGCCCGGGCCGCATCGGCCGCTTATCGAGAATGACGCTCACCAGCTCCGGAATCACATCCCCGGCACGCCGCACCACGACCGTGTCGCCGACCCGCACGTCCTTCCTGTGCACCTCGTCGATGTTGTGCAGCGTCACGTTGCTCACCGTCACGCCGCCGACGAACACCGGCTCGAGGCGCGCGATGGGAGTAACCGCGCCGGTACGGCCCACGTTGAACTCGACGTCGCGCACGACGGTGAGCGCCTCCTCGGCCGGGAACTTGTGGGCGATCGCCCAGCGCGGCGCGCGCGAGACGAAGCCAAGGCGCTCCTGGTCGGCGCGCGACTCGAGCTTGTAGACGACGCCGTCGATCTGGTACGGCAGCGCGGCGCGCCGCGCGCCCATCTCGCGGTAGTAGGCGAGGCATCCGGCTACGCCGCGCACCGGGTGCGCATCCGGAGAGACCGGGAGTCCGAGCGAGCGCAGCCAGGCGAGCAGCTCCGCCTGGCCCGCCGGCAATGGCGCACCGTCCAGCGCGCCGAGGCCATAAAAGAAGGCATCGAGCGGACGCGCGGCGCTGATGCGCGGATCAAGCTGGCGCAGGCTCCCGGCGGCGGCGTTGCGCGGGTTGACGAATACCTTCTCGCCCCGCTCGCGCGCCCGCGCGTTCATGCGCTCGAAGCCCTTCAAGGGCATGAACACCTCGCCGCGCACCTCGATGAGCGGCGGCGCCCTGCCCCGCAGCCGATGTGGGACGCTGCGCACCGTGCGCACGTTGGCGGTCACGTCCTCGCCCGTGACGCCGTCGCCGCGGGTCGCGGCCTGCTCGAGCTGCCCGGCGCGATAGATCACCGCAATCGCGAGCCCGTCGAGCTTGGGCTCGGCGACGTAGTCGAGGTCGCCCTCCGCGCCGAGGCGCTCGTGGATGCGCCGATCGAAGGCCGCGACGTCCTCCTCGCTGAAGGCGTTGTCGAGCGAGAGCATCGGCACCTTGTGCACGACCTCGCCGAAGGCGGCGCTCGGCGCTCCGGACACGCGCTGGGTCGGGGAGTCGGGTGTGACGAGCTCGGGATGCTTAGCCTCGAGCGCCCGCAGCTCCATCATCAGCCGGTCGTACTCGGCATCGGAAACGCTCGGATCGTCGAGGACGTAGTATCGGTAGTCGTGCTGCTTGAGCTGCTCGCGCAACTCGGCGGCACGTGCCGCCGGGCCGGGTCTCACGAGAGTGCCTCGCCCGAGAGCCGCTCGCGCAACGTCGCGATGCGCGCCGGCGTGAGCGGCGTGCCCCCCTCGTCCTGCAGCACGCCGCACAGCCGGTCGTTGAGGTTGCGTGCGGTGGTCACCAGCTCCTCGAACGCCTCCGGCGGCGACCTGGGCCCGGGGAGCACTGCGAACAGCGACAACCCGCCGAAGTGCTGCGAGTCCATGGTCTCCGCGTCGAAGGTCCCGGGGCGCGTCAGGCTCGCGGCGGAGAGGATCGCGCGCTGGGTCTCATCGGGCTTGTGGAAGATATCGAAGCGGCCGAGCACGAAGCCCTCGGCCGCGAGCGCCTGGCGCAGCGATCGTCCGGCGAAGCGATCGGGCTGCATGGCCACCAGACGCAGCGCGACGATGCGGCGCCCCTCGTCCGGAGGCCACTCGACGACCGGCGGTGCGGCCGCCGGGGGCTCCGGTACCGGGAACAGCTCGCGAGCGCCCGATGGGTGCGGAGCCTGCGGCTCGGCGCCGCGCGAGACAGGGGCTTCCTCGCGTGGCGGCGCGGGCTCGAGCACCGGGAATTCGCCGCTACCCTCCGGCAGCTCGACCGTCGGCAGGCCGCGGCTGGCCAGCGGCTCGACCGCATGCATCTCCGGCAGCTGCAGCGGCGGCTCGCGCGGCCGGCCCCGCTCGGGCGGCGGCGCCTCGCCGTTGCGCGCCTGGCGCGGGCGGCGCAGCTCCCACAGCGTGAGCCCCGCGAAGAACGCGACTCCGAGGATCAGCAGCCACCAGCGCAACTGTGACATCGGTTCAGACCGCCGCCAGCCGCACCGCCTCGTCGACGTCGACCGTCACCAGGCGCGAGACGCCCGGCTCGAGCATGGTCACGCCGATCAACTGCGAGGCGAGCTCCATGGTGGCCTTGTTATGGGTGATGAACACGAACTGCACGCGTGCGGACAGGTCGCGCACGATGTCGCAGAAGCGCCCGACGTTGTGCTCATCGAGCGGCGCATCGACCTCGTCGAGCAGGCAGAACGGCGCCGGGTTGAGATCGAAGATCGAGAACACCAGCGCCACCGCGGTCAGCGCCTTCTCGCCGCCCGAGAGCAGGTGGATGGTGCTGTTCTTCTTGCCCGGCGGTCGCGCCATGACCGCAACCCCGGCGGTCAGCTTGTCCTCGCCGACCAGCTCGAGGTAGGCGTGCCCGCCGCCGAACAGGCGCGGGAACTTGTCGCGCAGTCCCGCGTTGATGCGCTCGAAGGTGTCCTCGAAGCGCGTGCGCGTCTCGCGGTCGATGCGCTTCATCGCTTCCGCGAGCGTCTCGAGCGCGTCGGTGAGATCGGCGAACTGGCGGTCCAGGTACTCCTTGCGCTGCGTCTGGTCCTTCAGCTCGTCGATCGCCGCCAGGTTCACCTGGCCGAGCTTCTCGACCTCGGCGCGCGTCTCGGCGAGCGTCTGCTCCCAGGCGGCGACGTTGGCTTCCGCGGCGAGTCCGCCCAGCACCTCGGCGAGGTCGCAGCGGGTCTCCGCGAACTGCTCGGCGAGCGCGGCGCGGCGCACGTGCGTCTCCTGCGCCGCGAGGCGCGCCGCCTCCAGCGCCTCACGTGCCACGCCCACGCGCTGCTCGGCCGTGGCGCGCTGCTCATCGAGGCTGCGCAGCGCCGCATCCGCCTCCTCCAGCGCCGCGCGCGCCACTCCGAGCTCCGCCTCCACTTCGAGGCGCAGCTCGAGCGCACGGCCGAGACGGGCCTGCGCCTGGATGATCGGCTCATCTCCCGAGGCGAGCTCCTCCTCGAGCGCGGCGCGGCGCCGCGCGAGCTGCTCGCGCTGCTCGAGCATGCGGCTGACGCCGACCGCCACCGAGCTCTCGGTGGAGCGGCGGGTCTCGACCTGCACGTGCAGGTCGCGGGCCGCGAGCTGCGCGGCCTGCGCCGCCGCACGCGCCTCGGTCAGCTCGGCGCGCCGCGTCTCGCGGGCGGCATCGACCCCGGCCCGATCGGCGGCGAGCGTTCCCGCCGCCGCAGTGGCCTGCGCGAGCTCCTGCTGCGCGCGCGCCAGGCTGGCTGCGGCCGTGGAGCGCTCGCGCCCGAGCTCGGTCGCCTCACGCTCGAGGCGCCCGGCCCGGAGGCCCGTTTCCTCGGCGCGGGCGCGGCCGGCCTCGAGCGCCGCTTTGAGCTCCGCGTAAAGCTCCTGACCCTGCTGGATCGCGCCCTGTGCGCGGTCGCGCTCCGCCTCGGCGGCGGCGAGCGACTCGCGGGCGCGAGTGAGCGCCGCTTCCGCTGCGCTGGCGCGCTGCCCGGCCGCTGCGGCCGCGGCCGAGAGCTCACCGAGCCGGCGCTCGCGCGCGATCACGCCGGCGCGCGGATCGGGACCGCGGCCGATCCGCAGCCACTCCCGCCCGACCCATTCGCCATCGCGGGTCATGAAGGATTCGCCGGGAGCGAGCGCGCGCCGCTCACGCAGCGCCTCGGCGAGCGAGCCTGCGGTGCGCACGCTCGCGAGCTGGGCGAGCACCGCGGGCGGCCCCGTCACCCGCGCGGCGAGCGTGCGTGCCGTGCCGCGCGCGGCCGGGCCGCTCTCCACCACGGTGATCCGTCCGGCGGTGAGCGCTCCCACCGCCGTCTCGATCTCCTCGAGCCGTGGCACGCACACCGCCTCGAGATAGTCCCCGAGCGCCGTCTCGACGGCACGCTCCCAACCGGATTCGACCTCGAGGCTGGCCGCGAGCCGCGGCCGGCCGCCAAGGCCTGCGCCCTCGCGCCACACGGGCTCGCGTGCGCGCTCCGACAGCGCCGCGCTCTGCAATGCCTCGAGAGACGTGAGCTCGGCGCGCGCGCCGGCGCGTGCGCTGCGCGCCTCCTCGAGGGCGGCCTCGGCGTCGAGCTGCGCGGCGCGAGCGAGCCGCACCTGTTCCTGAGCGCGAGTGAGCGCCTGGCTGCGCGCATCGCCGGCGGCGCGTGCCTCGGCCTCGTCGCGCTCGAGGAGCGACAGCTGGCCGCCGGCACCGGGAGCTGCGAGCGCAGTGCGCTCCTCGGCCAGGCGTGCGAGAAGAGCGTCGAGGCGCCGCAACTGATTCTCGAGCTCGCCGATGCGGGTGCGCTCGACCTGCGTAGTCCGCTCCGCGGCGCCCGCGGCGAGGGTGTGCTCCTCCCAGCGCTGCTGGGCAGCGTGCAGCACCTGCTCGGCGGCCTCGAGCGCCGCCGCGGCGCTCTGCCCGGCCGCCTCGGCAGCCGCCAGTGCCGGCGTGAGCCCGGCGAGCTCGGCGCGCACCGCCGCGAGCTGCTGCTCGTCGCGGGTGATGTGGGTGGCGAGCTCGGCGAGCGTCGCTGTGGCCTGCGTGAGGTCGTCACGCTGGCGCTCGCGCAGCTCGCGCGTGTGCTCGATGGTCTGCTCGAGGCGCGAGATGTCGGCGCCGGCCTCGTAGTAGCGGGCCTGCACCGCCGACATCCGCTCGCTGAGCTCGGTTTGCGCGGCGCGCTGCTTCTCGAGCGCCGCTTCCGCGGCGCGCTGTCCGGCGAGCTCGGCCTGCATGGCGAGCTCGCGGCCGCGCAGCTCCGCGTCGTGCACCTCGGCGCCGCTGTCGAGGTCGCGGAGCTTGAGGGCGATGAGCTCGGCAACCAGCCGCCGCTCGCTATCCTTCATCGCCTGGTAGCGCCGCGCCGTGGCCGCCTGGCGCTGCAGATGGCGGATCTGCTTCTCGACCTCATCGCGCACGTCCTGCAGGCGCTCGAGGTTCTCGCGCGTCTCGGCGACGCGCAGCTCGGTCTCCTTGCGCCGCTCCTTGTAGCGGGAGATCCCGGCCGCTTCCTCGACGAAGGCGCGCATGTCGTCGCTCTTGGCGTCGATCACACGGCTGATCATCCCCTGCTCGATGATCGCGTAACTGCGCGAGCCGAGGCCGGTACCGAGGAACAGGTTGGTGATGTCCTTGCGCCGGCAGCGCACCCCGTTGATGAAGTAGGCGGACTGGCCGTCGCGCGACACCTGGCGCTTGCAGGAGATCTCGCCGTAGCTCGCGTACGGGCCGCCGATCTTGGCGTCGGAGTTGTCGAACACCAGCTCGACGCCCGCGCTGCCCACCGGCTTCCTCGCGGTCGAGCCGTTGAACACCACGTCGGCCATGTTATCGCCGCGCAATGTCTTGGCGGACAGCTCGCCCATGACCCAGCGCACCGCGTCGATGACGTTCGACTTGCCGCAGCCGTTCGGGCCAACGACACCGGTGAGGTTGCTGGGGAAGCTGATGGTGGTGGGATCGACGAAGGATTTGAAGCCGGCGAGCTTGATCTTGGTCAGCCGCATCTGTGCCTTCAATCCTCCGCGTCCCGGCCTTCCGGGGATGGTGTAGTGTAGTGGAATATGCCCTCGACGCCCACCACGCAGCTCGAGACTTTCGCCAACCCGCAAGTCGAGCGCGACTACACGATCCGCATGCAGATCCCGGAGTTCACCTGCCTGTGTCCGCGCACCGGACAGCCGGACTTCGCGGCTCTCGACCTCGAGTACGTGCCGGACCGGCGCTGCGTCGAGCTCAAATCGCTCAAACTCTACATCTGGTCCTTCCGCGACCGCGGGGCCTTCCACGAGGCGGTGACCAACGAGATCGCCGATCATCTGAACGCCGCGGTCGAGGCGCGTTACCTGCGCCTGACGGCGCGCTTCAACGTCCGCGGCGGGATCTTCACCACCGTTGTCGCTGAGCGCCGACAGCCGGGATGGCAGCCGGCGCCCCCGGTCTCCCTGCCCTGAAGCTTAGAGAGCGTCCAGGAGGCGTTGAACACGTCAGACAGCGCCATCTGTACACGCCAAAGTCGGCCGGTATAATCGCGCGTTCTTCAAAGACCTGAGACGAGTGTCGAGGAGCGATTGCATGCCGGCCAAGAGAACTGCGCCTAAGTCCGCCAAGGGCAGGAAGGCGTCGAGCCGGCCGCCGGTCCGCAAGGCTACCACGGCACGCAAGGCCGAGGCTCCGCGCGGACGTACCGCCGCCCACGCCCGCAAGAGCCCCGCCGCCCCTCTGAAGAAACCTGCCGCCCACCCCGTCGCGCCGGCAAGTGCACAGCCCGCCGAGGCTCGCAAGCTCGCCCGCCCGGCGGCCCTGCCGCCGGCGCCGCGGGCGCCCGGGCGTCCGGTGAGCCTGGTGCCGCCGGCGCCGCGCCCGGCCACTGCCGAGGGCGACGACGTCGAGGCAGCGGAGCCCGGGAGCCTGCTCGCCGGGCCGCGGGACGTACAGCCCTACATCGTCAAGCGCGGTGAGCTGTACATGAGCAAGGAGCAGCTCGACCACTTCCGCAGCATCCTCAACGGCTGGAAGCGCGATCTGATGGTCGAGGTGGACCGCACCGTCTCGCACATGAAGGACGAGGCGGCGAACTTCCCCGATCCCAACGACCGCGCCACCCAGGAAGAGGAATTCAGCCTCGAGCTGCGCACCCGTGACCGCGAGCGCAAATTGATCCGCAAGATCGACGAGGCGCTGAAGCGCATCGACGACGGCTCCTACGGCTACTGCCTGGAGACGGGCGAGGAGATCGGCATCAAGCGCCTCGAGGCGCGGCCAGTTGCGACGCTCAGCATCGAGGCCCAGGAGCGCCGCGAGCGGCGCGAGCGTCAATACGGCGATCGCGACGACCGCTATCGCTGACGCCCCTTACCTCGGGCGCTTCGCGCCCTCGCCCACCGGGCCGCTGCACCTGGGCTCGCTGGTCGCCGCTCTCGGCAGCTATCTCGATGCCCGCCACTGCGGCGGCCGCTGGCTCGTGCGCATGGAGGACCTCGATCGCGAGCGCGAAGTGCCCGGCTGCGCGGATCAGATGCTGCGCACGCTCGAGGCCCACGGGCTCACCTGGGACGGCGCCGTCGAATACCAGAGCAGGCGCGTCCCTTACTACACCAAGGCGCTCGCCAGGCTGGCGCGGCGCGGCCTCACGTTCGAATGCAGCTGCACGCGCCGCGAGTTGAGCGGCGATGGCGGCTACCCCGGCACCTGCCGTAGCGGTCCGCAGCGCGCCGGGCCGACGGCCACGCGCTTTCGTGTCGATGACGGCACGATCGAGTTCGAGGACCGCGCGCAGGGCCGCTGCGTATTCGATCTGCGCGAGCGCGGCGACGTCGTGGTGAGACGGCGCGACGGGGTGTTCGCCTACCAGCTCGCGGTCGTGGTCGACGATGCACGTCAGGCCGTAACCGACGTCGTGCGGGGTGCGGACCTCCTCGACAACACGCCCTGGCAGATTGCTCTCCAGCGGGCGCTCGGGCTCCCGACACCCCGCTACTGCCACCTTCCCCTCATCGTGGAACAGCAGGGCGGAAAGCTCAGTAAGTCCCGGCGCTCCCTGCCGCTCGATCCGGCTGAGGCAGCAGGCCAGTTATATCAATCACTTACGCTACTTCGTCAGGCACCACCGCTCAAGCTCGAGCTTGAGCCTCCCCCGGTGATCCTCGCCTGGGCCACCGCTCACTGGAGCGTGGAGGCGTTTCGGGGAGTCAAAGAGGTGCTCCTGCCGCAGTAGGATGGGGGCAACTTACTCATGTTGGGTGTTGGGTTCGCACTGCCGATGTACTAAGGTAGCGCCAAAACGCCCTGCACTAAGGAAGGTGCAATAACCCATAGTGAGGGACGTGCGATGAGCGAGCCGCGCACCATAAAAAAGTATCCCAACCGGCGCCTGTACGACACGGTCGAGAGCCGTTACATCACCCTTGCCGACATCCGCCGGCTGGTGATCGAGCGCATCGACTTCGTCGTCATCGACAAGAAGACCCAGGGGGACATCACGCGCTCAATCCTGCTGCAGGTGATCGCCGAGCAGGAGCACGGCAACGAGCCGCTCATGAGCCGCGACTTCCTCTCGCAGGTGATCCGCTCCTACGGCGTAGCGACGCGCGGGATGGTGGGCAGCTACCTCGAGCAGAGCCTGCGTCAGTTCGCCAGCCAGAGTCAGGCCGCCGGACGACCGCCGCAGGCCTGAGCGCGCGGCGCACGCAGTAGTGCTTCCGGCAACAGTTAGGCAAGTGCCTAACTGTTGCGGAGGGGAACCATCAACGCCGGAGCTTAACGTCTTGGCTTAACACCGCCGCCTCAATGAGGCGCGTCGACGTCGCGCATCGAGAGCCGAATGCGCCCCTGCCGGTCGACCTCGAGCACCTTCACGCGGATGACGTCGCCTTCGCGCAGCTTGTCGCTGACGCGCTCGACGCGCTCGTTGGAGATCTGCGAGATGTGCACCAGGCCGTCGCGCCCGGGGAGAATGGTGACGAAGGCGCCGAAGTCCATCAGGCGCGCCACCTTGCCCTCGTAGATGCGACCCACCTCGACGTCGGCGGTGATGAGCTCGATGCGCCGCTGCGCCTCGCGCCCCGCCGCCCCCGAGACCGAGGCGATCTTCACCGTGCCGTCGCTCTCGATGTCGATGGTAGTGCCGGTCTCTTCGGTGATCTGGCGGATCACCGCGCCGCCCTTGCCGATGACGTCGCGGATCTTCTCCGGGTCGATCTTGAGCGTGATGATCGACGGTGCCCACTCCGACATCTTCTCGCGCGGCTGGTGGATGACGCGGTTCATCTCGCCGAGGATGTGCAGGCGGCCTTCGCGCGCCTGCTCGAGCGCCACCTTCATGATCTCGGGCGTCACGCCCTCGACCTTGATGTCCATCTGCAGCGCGGTGACGCCGTCCCTGGTGCCGGCGACCTTGAAGTCCATGTCGCCGAGGTGATCCTCGTCGCCGAGGATGTCGGTGAGGACCTTGTAGCGCGAGCCCTCGAGCACCAGGCCCATGGCGACGCCCGCCACCGGCGCCTTGATCGGGACGCCCGCGTCCATCAGCGACAGCGAGGTGCCGCACACGCTCGCCATCGAGCTCGAGCCGTTCGATTCCAGGATCTCGGAGACCACCCGGATCACGTACGGGAAGGTGGTCATGTCGGGCATCACGGCGTTCACGCCGCGGCGCGCGAGATTGCCGTGGCCGATCTCGCGCCGCTTGGGCGATCCCATCATGCCGGTCTCGCCCACCGAGAACGGCGGGAAGTTGTAATGCAGCATGAAGGGCTCGCGCCGCTCGCCCTCGAGGCCGTCGATGATCTGCGCATCGCGGGTCGTGCCGAGGGTGGTGACGACCAGCGCCTGGGTCTCGCCGCGGGTGAAGAGCGCCGAGCCATGCGTGCGCGGAAGTACGCCGACGCGCACATTGATCGGGCGCACGGTGCGCGTGTCGCGCCCGTCGATGCGCGGCTCGCCATTCAGGATCCGCTGGCGCACGATGTTGCTCTCGAGCTTGAAGAGCACGTTCTCGACGCCTTCCTTGCTGTGCTTGGGTTGCTCGCCGCCGGTGAGCGCGGTGAGCACCTGGTTCCTGATCTCGCTGAGGCGCGCGTGACGCTCAAGCTTCTCGGTGATGCTGTAGGCCTGGCCGAGCGCGGCCTGCGCCTGCAGGGTCACGGCCTGGGTGAGCTCGGCATTCTCGGGCGCCGG
>Ga0335079_10008171_pt1 | contig 11921 bp, 9 predicted proteins | sample Lox_Sample_33_FD_206719 | JGI IMG/M metagenome (GOLD analysis project Ga0335079, IMG submission 206719) | Soil microbial communities from Loxahatchee National Wildlife Refuge, Florida, United States - Lox_Sample_3.3 | ecosystem: Environmental > Terrestrial > Soil > Wetlands | place: USA: Florida... | reverse complement strand
GGCGTGGCTGGAATCACTTACTGCCGACACCAATGGAAGCAGAGTGTGAACGAGGAAAACTGAATGATATGGCAGAGTGAGTACAGAGACAAAGTCAAATCGGCTGTGCACGCCCTCCAGGTTGTGCAGTCGGATATGCGTGTGTACATCCAGCCTGGCTGCGCCGAACCCGAGACGCTGGTTGAAGCCCTCCTGCAACGTGCCCCTTCTGTTCGCAATGTGGAAGTCGTCCATCTGCTGACCTTGGGCAACGCGGACTACGTCAAGCCCGAAATGGCCCCTCACTTCCGGCACAATGCTTTTTTTATCGGCCGCAACGTTCGCGAGGCGGTCAACGAGGGCCGCGCCGACTACACTCCCGTGTACCTGAGCGAAGTCGAGCAGCTTTTCGAGTCCGGCGCCATGCCCCTGGATGTCGCGCTCATTCAGGTTTCTCCCCCAGACCACCATGGCTTTTGCAGCTTTGGCGTCGGGGTGGACACCACGCTTACCGCCGCCAAATTTGCGAAGCACGTCATTGCTCAGGTGAACGACCAGATGCCTCGCACTTACGGCGACAGTTTCATTCACGTGAGCCAAATTAACGCGATCGTTGAATCCTCGCGCCCTCTGTGCGAACTGCCGAAGGAAAATATTACCGATCTGCACGTCGCCATCGCCCGCAATGTAGCCGGATTGATAGACGATGGCGCTGTCGTGCAAACCGGTATCGGCGGCATTCCGGATGCGGTGCTTCCCTTTCTGATGGACCGCAAGGATCTGGGTGTACACACGGAACTAGTTTCCGATAGTGTAATTCCGCTGATCGAAGCCGGCGTAATCAATGGGGAACGCAAGAATTTCAAGCCTCGCAAAATTATTCTGGGATTCGTGCTCGGCACCAAGAAGCTCTTTGACTTCGTGGACAACAATCCCATTTTCGAATTTCATCCGAACTCCTATACCAATGACCCGATCCGCATCGCCCAGAACCACGACATGGTCGCCATTAATTCCGCACTGCAGATGGACTTGAGCGGGCAGGTCTGCTCGGACTCCTTGGGCACATATTTCTATAGCGGAATCGGCGGCCAGGTGGATTTTCTCCGCGGGGCCGCTCATTCCAAGGGCGGAAAACCCATCATCGCTCTTCCTTCCACCGCAAAAAACGGAGAGATCTCCAGAATCGTAGCCACTCTCACTCCGGGTTCCGGCGTCGTGACTTCGCGTGGGTTGATACGCTACGTCGCCACCGAATACGGCGTGGCCTACTTGCACGGAAAATCCATTCGCGAACGCGCCAAAGCCCTCATCGAAATCGCGCACCCGAAGTTCCGTGACGAGCTTTATGAGCACTGCGAAAGGACAAAATGGTTGCAGCATGCACAGCGCGAGCCAGCATTGGCTGTGAGGTGAATATGTCCGCTGCACGCGGAAAAGTTGAAATTAACATTGAGGAGTGTAAAGGCTGCGGGTTATGCGTCGAATCTTGTCCGCCCAAGTGCTTGTTCCTGGCTCCGGACCTGAGCCCCTACGGAGTGCACCCGGCGCGCTACACCGGGGAGGCATGCACGGCCTGTGGCATCTGCTTCTACTGCTGCCCTGAACCGGGGGCGATCACCGTGTACCGCCGGCTGCCCGACTAGCCTGCCGGGTTCCCGGAAGGAGAGAACATGCGTCAACTTTGTAAGGGCAATGTGGCAGTCATCAAGGGCGCAATCCTCGCCGGCTGCCGCGCCTATTACGGTTACCCCATTACACCTGCCAGTGAAATCGCGGAATCGGCCGCTCTGTATCTTCCCCAGATTGGCGGAACGTTTTTGCAGGCGGAAAGCGAAGTCGCCGCTATCAATATGATTTACGGTGCCTCCTCGGCAGGCGTTCGTGTAATGACTGCCTCTTCGGGTCCTGGCATCAGCTTGATGCAGGAAGGCATTTCCTATCTTGCCGGCGCGGAGTTGCCCTGCGTCATTGTGGATATCATGCGCGGCGGTCCGGGTTTGGGAAATATCGCTCCTGAGCAAAGCGATTACTTCGCGATGGTCAAAGGCGGTGGTCACGGTGACTATCGCAACATCGTCGTCGCACCCGCCTCCGTCCAGGAAATGGCCGAACTGACGATGCTCGCGTTTGAGCTTGCGGACAAGTATCGCAATCCGGCTGTCGTACTGTCTGACGGCTTTGTGGGCCAAATGGTGGAAACTCTCGATCTCGAATATCGGGACCTGCTCCTGCCGGAAAAGCCTTGGGCCGTCAAGGGAACATCGGAGACCCGCCGGAATCTCGTCTCTTCCATTTTCCTGGAACCTGACGAACTGGAACAACATCAGCGGCGCATGGAAGAGAAATATTGCCGTGCGCAAAAAGAAGAGCCGCGGTATGAGCTGTATCAGGCGGAAGATGCGGAAATCCTGCTGGTCGGCTTCGGGATTGTCTCGCGCGTGCTGCGGTCTGTGGTCGAAAAACTGCGCAGCGACGGGGTTCGCGCTGGGTTGTTCCGCCCCATCACCCTTTGGCCGTTTGCGTCACAAGCTTTGCAGAAAGCGGCCGCGCATGCCAATTGCGTGCACGTCGTTGAGCTAAGCAATGGCCAGTTGGTGGAAGATGTACGCCTCGCAATCAATGGAAAAGTCCCTGTAGAGTTTTACGGCCGAACTGGAGGCAATGTCCCTTCGGCCGAGGAAGTCTATTCGCTGGTTATTGCGCGCGCGGAGGTCGTGTAAGCGCGCGGAGGTGTTTTCTATGACTGAGCAAGCCGGCCTTGAAGCACTGGAAAATCAAGTAGCAAACGACAGTTACAGAATTCTTCATTCGAAATCGCCGGTCTTCTACCCTGTCTACGAACGCAAGTCGGAATTGAAGCAGCAGACGCACTATTGCCCCGGCTGCGGACACGGGATCGTGCACAAACTGATTGCGGAAGCTCTGCAAGATCTTGGCATGCAGGACAGGACGATCTTCATCAGTCCTGTGGGCTGTTCCGTGTTCGCTTACTATTACTTTGATGTGGGTAACGTCCAGGTCGCCCACGGGCGCGCGCCCGCTGCTGCCACGGCAATCAAACGGGCCTGTCCTGACAAGATGGTGCTCGCCTATCAGGGCGATGGCGATCTGTCGGCCATAGGGACGGCGGAAATCATTCACGCTGCCAATCGTGGTGAGAAGTTCTCCGTCATATTCGTCAATAACGCCATCTACGGAATGACTGGGGGCCAGATGGCACCCACCACTCTCGTGGGCCAGAAGAGCACTACGACGCCCTGGGGGCGCCGTCCGGTGAACGAAGGGTTTCCTCTTCACATGTGTGAACTGCTGGCCACCCTTGAAGCGCCGGTGTATATCGAGAGGGTCGCGCTCTCCGACAACAAGAACATTATGAGAGCCCGTCGGGCCGTTCGAAAAGCGCTCGAAATCCAGCGTGATGGCATTGGCTTCTCTTTTGTCGAAATACTCTCTCCCTGCCCGACCATCTGGGGCTTGGATCCCGTGAAAGCGCGCGGCTGGGTCGCTTCTCAGATGGTCCCCGTCTTCCCACTGAATGTCTTTCGCGATCGGAAGCCTGCGCCGTTGCAGGATACGCCACCTCCGCAACGCCCGGTTTCGCAGGTTCTTGATCTTGAGGCGAAAAGGCCCGCGACCGCTGTCCGTGCTTCACATCCCATGCGTCACTTAAATGTGAAGGTCGCGGGCTTCGGCGGCCAAGGCGCTCTCTTGCTGGGGCAATTACTCACCCAGATGGGCATGAGCGAAGGCCTGGAGGTGAGCTGGCTGCCATCCTACGGGCCCGAAATGCGCTCGGGCAGCGCGCATTGCCACGTATGCCTGTCGAAGGAGCGTATCGGTTCTCCCTTGATCTCTCATCCCGATGTTCTCATCGCCATGAATGAAATCTCCCTGCGCAAGTTTGCCCACTCCTTGGTGCCGCATGGTCTCATTCTTTACGGCCAGGAAAAGCTTCCTGACAATCTCCAGATTCCCGAAGCGAACATAATCTGTATCCCTGCGCGAGAAATCGCGGACGAGTTGGGCTCGACGAAGACGGCAAACGTCGTCTTGCTGGGCGCCCTTTTGGAAGAAACAGGCTGTCTCGCCTTCGAAACCGCTCTGGCTGCTCTGGCCGGAAAGTTCAAGGATCCCGCGCTCATCGAAATCAACCGCAAGGCTCTGGAGGCCGGGCGGGAATTTGTGGACAAAAGAGCATTGGTGATTGCCGAATTTCAGCCGGAAGGCTTCGCCTGACGGCGAACACCTTTTTGGCAGGCCAATTCTAGCGGGGGGCGCGTAACTTCATGGATTGTCAAAAACGGACTGACGCTACCCTACTATCTAAGCACTTTGTCCACTGAGCCTAGCTCCGCTGCACGGCCCGCAATTGCTCCAGCTGGCTCTTCACCGCGACGCTTAGGCGGCGGATGCCATCGCGGATCTCTTCGGGCCGAGCATGCGAGAAGTTGAGCCGAAGGTGCCGGCTGGGCTCATATTCTTGGGCATCCGGCGCAAAAAAGGAGTCTCCGGATACAAAAGCGACATTCTGCTTCAAGGCTTCCTGAAAGAGCTCGTTCGCATTCATTCCATCAGGCAAGGTCACCCACAGGAAAAGTCCGCCCTTGGGGCGCGTCCATGTGACCTCCGCAGGAAAATATTGCTCCAAGGCTTGTAGCATGACGTCGCGGCGTTCGCGGTAGACGTTGCGAAGCCTCTTCACATGTTGGTCGAGGAAATTGTCCCGGGCCACATCGTAGGCCACCATCTGAGTAAACGTGGAAGTATGCAAATCGGCGCCTTGCTTTAGTTGCACGAGTTTGGCGATGACTTCAGGCGGGGCCACGATCCAGCCAAGCCTCAACCCAGGAGCGAGTGTCTTGGAGAAAGTGCTCAAGTAAATTACATTGCCGAGCGCATACCCATCATCGCGCGGCACATTTTCGCGGTCGAGTACGACCAGCGGGGGAAGATGTTCCCCTTCGTAGCGCAGCTGGCCATACGGGTCATCCTCAACAATGGGAATGCCATACTTTTCGGCAAGCAAAACCAGCGTGCGCCGGCGTTCCAGGGAGAGTGTAGTTCCGCCCGGATTTTGAAAGTTTGGGAGCACATACATGAACTTCGGTCCGGAGCGAAGCCGCGCTTCCAGCAGATCGGTCCGCAATCCGTCCTCATCGCAGGGAACACTAAAGTACTCAGCTCCGTAAGCGCTAAACGCTTGTAGAGCCCCGAGATACGTGGGCGCCTCCACGAGAATTGGATCACCCGGGTTGATCAGCAACTTGCCCACCAGGTCCAATGCCTGCTGAGATCCTGTGGTGATTAGAACATTCTCTGCCTGTGCCCGAATGCCGTAGCGCGAGATGTGGCGAGCGATCATCTCGCGCAGCGGCTTGTAACCTTCCGTCTCTCCGTATTGCAGTGCCAAACCTGCATTTTGTTCGAGGACTTTACGGCAGGCCTCCTTGAATCGCTCAATGGGAAAAACGTCGCTGGCTGGAAGCCCACCAGCGAACGAAATCACTTCCGGTCTTTGGGTAATCTTCAGGAGCTCGCGGATTGCGGAACTCCTCATGCCCTTGGCACGCAAGGCATAACGGGACGTCCAGATTATCGACACGCTTTCTTTCCTATCCTCTGGGGCCTGCTGTCAAGGAGGTTTTGGAGGCGCGGGTGGGAATCGAACCCACGCATAAAGGTTTTGCAGACCTCTCCCTTACCACTTGGGTACCGCGCCGCCTCTCAAAAAAAGTATAGCCAATTCGGGCTTGCCTGTCAGCCCGTGGCTGGTGATTCTGTCTGGCACTATTTCTTTGCCGGCGCGATTTTCGCTTCCCGCAAGAATCTCGCTGCTTCTTCCGGTGGCGTCGGATTGATATAAAATCCCGTCCCCCATTCAAACCCCGCCACCTTCGTCAGCTTCGGAATGATCTCCATATGCCAGTGATAATGATCGTTGATTTCTTCCCCGATCGGCGAAGTATGAATCATGAAGTTATACGCCGGTTTATCCAGCACTGTGTCTAGCCGCATCAGCGCATCCTTCAGCATCCTTGCAAGGCTCGCGTACATCGAACTCTGGTTGTTTTCGTACGCCGACCCGTGCACCTTCGGCAGCAGCCACATCTCGAACGGAAATCGCGAAGCGTACGGCGCCAGCGTGATCAGATGCTCGTTTTCCCCGATCACTCTCTCGCCCGTTTCCCTCTCTTGTCGGACGATGTCGCAAAAAATGCATCGCTCCTTCTCATCGTAGTAATGCCAGCTGTTGTCCACTTCTTCCCGCACGCGCCGCGGCACGATCGGCAGCGCGATCAACTGCGAATGCGGATGTTCGACCGAGGCCCCCGCTGCTTCTCCATGGTTCTTGAAAATCAATACGTAGCGGAACCTTTTGTCGTTCTTCAGGTCCAGCATACGGTCGCGATACGCCCATAACACGTCTTCCAGCGCCCGTTCGGAAAGAGACGCCAACGATGCAGTGTGTTCCGGGGTTTCGATGATCACCTCGTGCGCCCCGATCCCGCTCATCTTGTCGAACAGCCCCTCACCTTCGCGGTCCAGGTCGCCTTCGATTCCCAGCGCAGGAAATTTATTCGGCACCACTCGGATGTTCCATCCGGGGGAGTTCGCTCCTCCTCCATTCCTTCCGTACACCAATATCTCCGGCGGCGTTTTTGCCTCGCTCCCCGGACAGAACGGGCAATTCAGCCCGTTCTTTGAAACCACGCTCTCCCGCAAAAAATCCATCGGCCGCTTTCCGCGCTCCGTGGATATGATCACCCACCGCCCAGTGATCGGGTCTTTCCTTAACTCCGGCAATTCTTCCTCCTAAATCGTTTTGTCGCAGATAGGGGCCTTCCCCCATGTTGCACTCGATTGTACCGCGTCTTGCCACCCTTGTGTTCCTCGCAACGCGTCACGCCTTCTGGGCATTCCTACGCAACCGACACAGATCCTCCTGGCCATCCAATGCCCCCACCTCCGGCTCCTTCCCTAAAAAATCCCGCGTGCAGGCAGCCCTCCCGGGTTCTATCCTAATCAAATGGACAAAGCCCTCGTACGGGAGGTTCTTATGCCTTTGCGCCGCGCCTCGTTTTGCCTTTCCATCGCGTTCATTTTGCCCGCCGCTGTCTGCGCCGTTCCGCAGGCCCCCTCTGGCCCCACACCCGCCGCGAGCTCTCAGCAGCAACCTGTCCTCCGTTCCACCACTCGCCTCGTCCAGGTCAGCGTCGTCGTTCTCGACAAGCATGGCGCTCCTGTCACGGGCCTCAAGCAATCCGATTTCACCCTCTTCGACGAAGGCCAGCCTCAATCCATCGCCTTTCTCTCTTCTGCCACTCCTCCTCTTGCCTCTCCGCTTCCGTCTCTCCCTCCCAACGTCTTCACCAACCGCTTTGACCTCAAAGGCCAGGATCCCGGCGCGGTTTCGATCATCCTCTTCGACGCCCTCAACACGGATCCCCAGGATCAATCCTATGTCCGCCGCCAGGTCTTGAGCTACTTGCGCGATCTCAAGCCCCAGGATCACGTTGCTGCCTACGCCCTCACCTCGCAGCTCATCATTCTTCACGATTTCACGCAGGATTCCGCCGCTCTGGTCAATGCCGTCAATCATTTCACTCCCAAGGAATTGGCCTATTTCGACGCTTCCCATCCTGCGTTCTTTGATGTCCCCGCATTAGCCGGCGATCCCATGTGGCAACGCTTCCAGGACCGGATGAATCAGGCCAACGCCGTCATCGCCGATGAGAGCAAGATTGAGAGCGCGGACATAACCACAGGAGCCATCCAGGCAATTGCCGATCACGTGGCTACAATTCCCGGCCGCAAGAATCTCATCTGGGTCTCCGGCGGATTCCCCACCGAAGTCGTTGCGGACGTCATCGCTCCCGATCGCGCCACCGCTCTTCTCAACGCCCAGGCGCAGAAAGCTCTCCAGGCTCTCAATCGTGTGGATATGGCAATCTATCCGGTGGACGCGATGGGCGTCGTGACCGCCAGCAACGTTGATCCACAGAACGGCTATGGCCGGGCGCTCATCAACTGCGCGGACTGCACCAACGAATCGCCAAACCCCTCACCTGGCGTATTTGCCCGCCAGGATCTTCGCGATTCGGAGCGCATGCTCGCTGATGCCACCGGCGGCCAGGCCTTCTACGGCAACAACGATCTTCGCGACGCCATGGGCCGCGCCTTCAATGATGGCCGCTACGCTTATCAGCTCGGTTTCTACCCTACTCACGGCCAATGGAATGGCGAATTTCGCAAAATCAAAATCGCGGTGAACGGCGGCGGCTTTCATCTCCGCTATCGCAGAGGATATTTGGCTTTTAAGGAGGACACCAGCACCGAAACACAAGTCCTGGCCTCTTTGCGCGAAGCCGCTCTGGGTCCCATTGACGCCACCAGTCTTGGCATGATTGTCAGTGGCAAGGCGGCGCAACCTCTCTCGGCGCGCAAACTTGAGCTGCACATTGGCATTGATCCCAAGCAACTCCTTTTCCAGGTTTCTCCTGGCCTCCGCAAAGGCGCGGTGGATCTCTTCTTCCTCCAGCGCGACTCAGATGGCAAAACTCTCAAGGTCGAAAGGCAGCATGTGAATCTCACTCTGGATGACAAGCAATACGAATACATGAGCAAGGCTGCGCTCGTCCTCGACCGGCACTTGATCGTCGAGCCGGGAATCTCGGAAATCCGCATCGTCCTGCGCGATGCACCCTCCGGCGCTCTCGGCTCCGTCTCTGTCCCTGCAACTTCCTTCTTCCCTGTCGAAGCCTCCTCGCCGCCGCCTTCCCTGAAGCTGCATTGATCTCCCTCGCAAATCCATTAGGTGCGGCCTGAGTGCTTCCTTGCGCGGACGCATTTCCTGCGCTTTTCACTGGCGCCAGCCGCTAGCGATGCGCTATTTCAACGCTTCTTCCACCGCATCGAAGAACGCCGTATCATCCACAACCGTCGTGCCCGTTGGCTTCGGCCTTGCGCTCAACACCACAATCACCAGTTTTTCTCTCCGGTTGATATACATGTGTTGCCCGAAAATCCCGATTGCTTCAAATGCGCCTTCATTCGCTGGGTCATCCTTCGGGTAGGTCCACCATAGGTAGCCGTATTGCACCGTCTTGCCGCCAATCTCTTTCGCGCTTCCCGCTTCGTCAAACCATCCGGCCGGCACCAATCGTGTCCCTCCGATTTCTCCGTCGTTCATCACCAGCAGCCCGAACCTTGCATAGTCTCGCAGCGTCGCCGCCAGCCCGCTCCCCCCACAACCCATTCCATCGGGTGATTCTAGCCACCACCTCGCATCCTCTTCCATTCCCCATCGCGACCAGATTTTCTCCGATAAGTACGTCGCCAACGGCTTGCGCGTCGCCCCTTCCACAACTGCCCCAGCCACGAACGTCTCTCCCGTGTTGTAATTCCAGATCGTTCCGGGAGCTCCTGCTCTCGTGAGTCCGCTCATGAACGGCAAAATCGTTCCCGGCCGCTCTTGTAGCTGTATGTCCAGCAGTCTTCGCCGATCCGATTTCGGATCCGTGTACGTTTCGTTCCATTTCACTCCGGAAGCCATTTGCATTACGTTTCGGACGGTTACTCCCTCATACACACCACCTCGCAGCGCCGGAACATATTTCGCTACAGGATCGTCCAGGCTCTGGATCGAGCCGTCTTCCAAAGCAGCCCCGATTAGCGTCGAAACAACGGATTTCGCCATCGAAAACGAAGGCCATCTCGTCTCCGGTCCCGTTCCGAGTTCGTAATCCTCTAGTTTTACTTCCCCGTTCTTCAGGATTAGAAGTCCGGCCACGCGGTTCAATGCCAGGTAGTCGTACAAGTCGTAGTGCTTCCCTCCCGCTGTAAACTGCACGTTCCCCAGCTGCATCTTCGCCGTCAGAAGAGACTTCACTTTGTCGCCTCGCTTCACTTCCCGCACCGGAAAAAGTTCGTCGCTGTGTTCGAACGTTTTCACTTCCACGTCCGGCCTCATCGCTCCGTCAAACACTTGCCGCGCATTCACTCCTTCCTGCGCCGCAATCCCCGTTGCCAAAAGACCGGCCAAGATTGCCATTCCGGCAATTCTCTTAACCATTTCGGCTCTCATCATCGGCTTTGTACTCCCCTCGACTGCGACGAGTCTCTGCATTGCCGCCAACACGGTTTGCCATCGCACCAGCGCAAGCTGGCGGGATTATAGCTGCAGCGTGGCGCCTGCGATACTCGCTCACTATCCGCAAGCTGGGGTATTGTTCCAGGATTTTTTCTTCAAGTTTTAGCGGAGTTGTGGACTGAAGGCGTCTTTGTGCAGCCGCACTTCCGGCGGTTGCCCCGGGCGGTCGTCAATCGCCAGCATATCGAACCGGCAAGGGCTTCTGCGCAAATGGCGTTCCGCAAGAAAGTACCGGGCGGTTCGCGCAACGATCCTTTGCTTCTCTGGGGTCACGCTCAATTCCGGCAACGCCGTCATCTCTTCACGCACCGTTCGCGTTCGCACTTCCACAAACGCCAGCGTTTCTCCGTCGTAGCCCACCAGATCCAGTTCGCCCTTGGCGCTTCGGGGCACATAGTTCCTCGCCACAAAGACGTACCCCTGATTTCGCAAATACCAGTATGCGTACGTCTCTCCGCGAACTCCCGCGCGCCGCGCTTCCTCTTTCGTCCATTCGCGCCCGTTTCCGTCAACTTCGCGCAACCCATGCCGCGCTTTCCACTTCACCATGGCAAAGATCGCTTTTGAAAAAATCGCCATAATCCGCTCACCCGCAGACTCCAGGGGTCTCGATTCTTGCGTTTTACCTAACGGAAATATACAACACAAATAAAACTCCCGCGGCAGGAATAATTTCCTCCGCGGGAGTTTCGCCTTCCAGCAACTCTAAACTGTGCGTTGTCAATCTGTGGGCCACGATTCTGATCGTGGCCCGAAGGGTCTCAGCCGCGACAATAGGGCCCCCTTCACGCTAAAGCCCCATCATCTCTGCGAAAACGTTTCTGCGAATCTCCGCGTCCTCTGCGGCTCTGTGTTAAATTTTCTTTTCGGCCTCCCCAATGCACTCTTCTAGCGTCCGTAACGCAAAATCCGCTTGCTCCTGGTCAATGAGCAGCGGCGGAGAAAGCCGGATCGTGTTTTCGCCGGCGCCTAGCACGAGCAATCCTTTGTGGAACGCCGCATCCACGATCGTGTTCCGCAAATCCTTGGCCCGCTCCTTCGTCTTCTGGTCACGCACGATCTCGACGCCGATCATCAGCCCTTTGCCCCGTACGTCCCCGACGATCTTGAACTTCTTCGTCCAGTCCGCCGTCCGCTTGAAAATATACTCGCCCATCTGGCGCGCGTTTTCGATATATCCGCCTTCGAGCAGATCCATCGTCGCCAGTGCCGCCGCAAGGCACACCGGATTTCCTCCAAACGTAGATCCATGCGCTCCCGGCTTCCAGTTCATCACGCTCGACCGCGCGATGATCGCTCCAAGCGGCATCCCGCTTGCGATTCCCTTCGCGGAGCAGAGAATATCCGGCTCGATTCCCGCATGATCGCTGGCCCACCATTTCCCGGTGCGTCCCATTCCGGATTGCACTTCGTCCATGATCAGCATGATTCCATGCTGCCGGCAGATCCGCTGTAATTCTTGCAGGAAGAACTTCGGCGCCGGAACATATCCGCCTTCACCCTGAATCGGCTCGATGATAATTCCCGCCACTTCCGAAGGATCAAAGAGCCGCTTGAAAATCTGCTGTTCCAGCAGTTCCAGAACTTCCTCGCCGCAAGTCTCCGCGTTATGCCCGTGTGCGCAGCGGTACGCATTCGGATACGGAATGTGTTCCACTCCGCCGAGCAGCGCGCCGAATCCCTTCCGCTGCGCGGCCTTGGAGGCGGTCAGGGAAAGCGACCCCATCGTTCGCCCGTGGAAGCATCCATAAAACGCGATCATCTTGTCCCGCTTGGTCGTGTAACGCGC
>Ga0335079_10008166_pt1 | contig 11924 bp, 12 predicted proteins | sample Lox_Sample_33_FD_206719 | JGI IMG/M metagenome (GOLD analysis project Ga0335079, IMG submission 206719) | Soil microbial communities from Loxahatchee National Wildlife Refuge, Florida, United States - Lox_Sample_3.3 | ecosystem: Environmental > Terrestrial > Soil > Wetlands | place: USA... | reverse complement strand
TTCAAAGAAGTATATGCGACCGCGGAGAAGTACAAGGTGGACATGCGCACGGCTGCTTACATTCTGGCAGTAGGCCGCGTAGCCGAAGCCACGCAGGTGCGGGGCATCTTCCCGTAGTCTCGCCATACGCCGGGGCTGGTCCGACGGGGGGCCAGCCGCCGGTGGGTGTTCCTGGCTCTCGCGTTGAAAGGAGCGCCATGGAGAATTCGGCCGGCTCGAACCCACGCGCTGTGGTCACCCTCGAGGGTCTCCGGCGGCTGATTCCGTCGCTGGAGCGTCGCGGGTACCAGGTGGTTGGTCCCACTGTGCGCGATGGCGCCATCGTCTACGAAACCCTGAAAAAACTGGAAGACCTCCCGGCTGGCTGGGCCGATGAGCCGGAAGCCGGGCGCTACCGCCTCAGGAAGCGCGAAAACGGAGCGCTGTTCGGCTACACAGTCGGGCCGCAGAGCTGGAAAAAGTTCCTGCACCCCTCCACAGTCCAACTCATCCATATCGAGCGAGATGGACAAGGTCTTCGCGTTCTCAACCCTCCCTCCCCGCCGCCGCGATACGCCTTTCTCGGCGTTCGCGCCTGTGAACTGGCCGCCATCCAGGTGCAGGATCGTGTTCTGATCGAGGATCGCTTCATCGACCCCGTCTACGCCAGCCGGCGCCGGGGCGTTTTCATTGTCGCGGTCCAATGCACACAAGCTGCGCCAACCTGTTTCTGCGCCTCGATGCAAAGCGGGCCACGGGCGCGCCAGGGTTTTGATCTGGCGTTGACGGAGATCGCGGACAAGGGCCGGCATTTGTTTGTGGTGGAGACAGGGAGCGCGGCAGGCGCCGAGATCCTGGCCGATCTGGACGCGCGCGAAGCGTCCCCGGCGCTCTGCCAGGAGGCTGATGAGGCCGTCGAGCGCGCCGCCGTACAGAACCGCCAGATGGACACGAACGGTATTCGCGACCTGCTCTATCAGAACTTCGAACATCCACGATGGGATCACGTCGCCGCCCGGTGCCTCGCCTGCGCGAACTGCACGATGGTGTGCCCCACCTGTTTCTGCACGGTGGTGGAAGATGTGAGCGACGTTGCAGGAAACCACGCCGAGCGCTGGCGCAAGTGGGATTCCTGCTTCACCCAAGCGTTTTCGTACATCCACGGAGGCAGCGTCCGGCCGTCGGTGAGGTCGCGCTACCGCCAGTGGCTCACTCACAAACTGGCCTCGTGGATCGACCAGTTCGGCAGCTCCGGTTGCGTGGGATGCGGCAGATGCATCACCTGGTGCCCGGCTGGCATTGATATCACCGAGGAAGTGCGCGCCATTCGCGGAGCCGGCACGAACTCCGCACCGGCGCCATAGGAGATCATCATGGATTCAGTTACTCAACCAAACGCTTTCGCTGGCAAGTCAGAAGCGCCCACGGATGACGAGCTAGGCACGGAACTGGGCCCGGCCAAAGCGGTGTGGGACCAATTGGTGGAGGACCTGGCAGACGAGTGCGACATCGGGATCCGAGAATGGGGGTCCTACTCGCGCAAAGCCGGCTGGTCGCTGCGTTTGAAGCAGGAACAGCGGACGATTTTGTATCTTTCGCCCTGCCGCAATTGCTTCAGAGCATCGTTCGCACTGGGCGACAGAGCGGTGGAAGCGGCGCGCCAGAGCGGGCTGCCGCAGCGGGTGATCCGGACGATCAACAACTCTAAACGCTACGCAGAAGGAACGGCGGTTCGCATTGACGTGAATGGTCCGAAAGACATTTCCGTGGTCAAGAAGCTGGCCGCGGTGAAGTTGGAGCACTGAGCATGCGCTCTACACCACAGGAGGACAACCGTGGAGACACTTGAACCCATCCTCGCCCAGCATTCGTTCTTCGAAGGACTGGACACGGAGTACCTGAAAGTGCTCGTAGGATGCGCGTCCAACGTTCGCTTTGCCGAGGGCGCCTATCTGTTCCGCACCGGTGAAGAGGCAGGCCACTTTTATCTCATCCGGCAGGGCCGCGTGGCGCTGGAGATTTATGCGCCGCAGCGTCCGCCGATTGTAGTGCAGACGCTCGAAGCGGGCGACATCCTGGGATGGTCCTGGCTGGTCCCGCCTTACCGGTGGCGTTTCGACGCCCGGGCGGTGGAGGGAACGCGGGCCATCGCGCTGGACGGGAAGTGCCTGCGCACCAAGTGCGAAGAGAACCACGATCTGGGATATGAACTTCTCAAGCGGTTTGTCCACATAACGACGAAGCGCCTCGAAGCCACCCGTTTGCAGCTATTGGATGTCTATGCCCCTCACGTTTGAAGAAGCCGTGAAAAAGAGTGAGGCCCTGGCCGATCCCATGTGCCCGCAGCCGTTTCGCGTGGAGTCGGTTTTGCGGGAAACGCACGATACCTTCACGCTCAATCTACAGCCGGCAGGAAACACCGAGATGCCTCGATTTGCGCCGGGCCAGTTCAGCATGCTCTACGTTCTCGGCGTGGGTGAGCTGCCTATCTCGATCAGCGGCGACCCGGAGCAATCGCGGCGTCTGGCGTATACGGTGCGTTCGGTCGGGCCAGCGACGCAGGCGCTGGTGAGCCTGCGGCCAGGCGACTGGGTCGGCGTGAGAGGACCTTACGGCAAGCCCTGGCCGCTCGAAGCCGCGCGCGGAAAAGATGTGCTGATCGTGGCCGGCGGCATTGGCCTGGCTCCTCTGCGGCCGGCGATCTTTCACGTGCTGCACAACCGCGACGATTACGTGCGTCTCATCGTGTTATATGGAGCGCGCAGTCCGGGCGACCTGCTGTTTCGGAAAGAGTTGAACGCCTGGGGCCGCTCGGCGGACACCCTGGTGCTCACTACCGTGGATTACGGCGGAGTGAACTGGCGCGGGCGCGTGGGCGTGGTGACCACCCTGTTCCGCCATCTTCGATTGCACCCGGACCGCACGGTCGTGTTGGTCTGCGGGCCGGAAATCATGATGCATTACGTGGTGACGGAACTGGAGCAGCACCGCGGCGTCTCGGCAGCCGATATCTATTTGTCTATGGAGCGCAATATGAAATGCGCCGTGGGTTTCTGCGGGCATTGCCAGTACGGTCCGTATTTCATCTGTAAAGACGGCCCGGTGTTTTCGTACCACCAGGTACGAGGATTGATGGGAAAACATGAACTCTGACGGCCGGAAGAAACCGAAGATCGCCGTGTTCAAGTTCGCGTCGTGTGACGGCTGCCAGTTGAGCCTGCTCGACGCGGAGGACGAGTTGCTCGCTGTGGCCGGCGCGGTGGAGATTGCCTACTTCCCGGAGGCGAGCCGGTCAATGCTGAAGGGCCCCTACGACATAGGGCTGGTGGAGGGGTCGATCACCACGCATCACGATGCCGAGCGCATCCAACAGGTGCGACGCCAATGCCACAAGCTGGTGACCATCGGCGCGTGCGCCACCGCGGGAGGCATCCAGGCGTTGCGGAATTCCGGTGACATTGACGAGTTCGTCCGCGTGGTTTACGCCACGCCGCAATACATCAGCACGCTGAAGCTCTCGACACCCATTGCCGAGCACGTGCCGGTGGATTTCGAATTGCGCGGCTGCCCGATCAACAAAAGCCAGCTCATCGAGCTGATCAGTGCGACGCTGGCGGGGCGGAAACCGAATATCCCCACCTACAGCGTGTGCATCGAGTGCAAGCGGCGCGGCAATGTTTGCGTTGCCGTGGCGGAGGGCATTGCCTGCCTGGGGCCGGTGACGCAGGCCGGATGCGGCGCCATCTGCCCCGGTTTCAACCGCGGCTGCTACGGCTGTTACGGGCCCATGGAGAGCCCGAACACCGCATCGCTGGTGAATCAGTTCCGCATCCTGGGTCAAAGCGACCCGCAGATTGCGCGGGCGTTCCGCAGTTTCAATGCCTGGGCCTGGCAGTTCCGCAAGGCCAGCGAGGAGTGCGAGCGCCATGAGTAGCACGGCAGCTAAAAGCCGGACCATCAAAGTCGACTGCCTGGCACGCGTTGAAGGCGAGGGCGCGCTTTTCGTCAAAATGAAGGGCGACCGCATCACCGACGTCAAGCTCAAAATCTTCGAGCCTCCCCGGCTGTTCGAAGCGTTTTTGAGAGGCCGCCACTTTTCTGAGGTACCGGACATTGTGGCGCGCATCTGCGGCATCTGCCCGATCGCTTATCAGATGAGCGCGGTGCATGCAATCGAGCGCGCCCTGGGAGTCAAGGTGGATCCGGCTGTGCGGCTGTTGCGGCGGCTGTTCTATTGCGGCGAGTGGATTGAAAGCCACGCGCTGCATATTTTCATGCTGCACGCTCCGGACTTTCTGGGTTACCCGGATGCTATTCAGATGGCGCGCGACTATCGCGCGGTCGTCGAGCAGGCCCTGCGCCTGAAAAAAATCGGCAACCGCATCGTGACGCTGATGGGCGGCCGCGAAATTCACCCCGTTTCGGTTGCCGTGGGGGGCTTTTACCGCGTTCCGGCGCGGAGCGAATTGAATCCGCTTCTGGAGGATCTCAAGTGGGCGCTGGATGCCTCGCTTCAAAGCGTGAAACTTGTGGCGGGTTTCGAATTCCCCGATTTCGAACAGCCCTACGAGTTCGTGAGCTTATCGCATCCGGACGAATACCCGTTCAACGAAGGCCGGCTAATTTCAAACAAAGGCCTGGACATCGATGTGGCGGAGTACGAAGAGCACTTCGTCGAGCAGCACGTGAAGCATTCGAACGCTTTGCAATCCGTTTTGCGGCCGCGCGGCTCGTACATGGTGGGCCCGCTGGCCCGATTCAATCTGAACTTTGCCCGCCTCCCCGAGGTGGCGCAGCAGGCTGCACGCGAGGCCGGGCTCTCCGTCCCTTCGAACAACCCGTTTCGCAGCATCATCGCGCGCGCTGTGGAAATGGTCTTCGCGTGTTGGGAAGCGATCCGCATCGTAGAAGCGTACGAGCCGCCCGCCACGCCGCGAGCCGCCGTTTCCGTGCATGCCGGCGTAGGCTGCGCCGCGACCGAAGCTCCGCGGGGAACTCTGTATCATCGCTACCGGATCGACGATCAGGGGCTGGTTCAATTCGCCAAGATTGTTCCGCCCACTTCCCAAAACCAGAAGCGGATGGAAGAGGACCTGTGGCAGTTCGTGCCGCGACTCGCGAACCGCCCCACCGACGAAGTGACGTGGAAATGCGAACAGGCGCTGCGCAACTACGATCCGTGCATTTCCTGCGCGACCCATTTCTTGCGGCTGCATCTCGAGCGGGAGTGACGCGTGCTGATCATTGGCGTTGGGAATCCGGACCGTTCGGACGACGCCGCGGGCTTGCTGGTAGCGCGGCGGCTTCGGGAACTGGGAATCGACGCGCAGGAACACACCGGCGATCCGCTGGCGCTGATCGATGCCTGGGACGAAGCGGGCGAAGCGATTCTGATCGATACCGTGGTGACCGGGGCTTCTCCCGGCACCATCACGAAGTGGGATGCGGCCGATACTCCACTGCTGCCGGATCCGTTCTGCTGTTCGACGCACGGGTTCGGCGTCGCAGAAGCGGTGGAGATCGCACGCCGCCTGGGCCGGCTGCCGGCACGGTTGTTGATCTATGGAATCGAGGGCGCGAGTTTCGAAATCGGGGGAGCGCTTTCGGTCGAAGTTGTGGCAGCCGTCGAGCGTGTGGCGGAGGAGATCGCGAAGATCGATCTTGTGGGGCAGCCCTTCTGGGCTGCGAGCCAGCCTTCCGGCTGGCTGGAACCGCTGGAAAGCGGCTCCGCAAGCTAAAAGCTTGCCCCACATCGCCCTTCAGGCTTGTCGCGGTTTAAGCTGGCGAAATGGGGGTTGAGCTCAGCGAGGTCTCGTGCTGTGGCAGAACACACAACATGCTAATCACGGCCCTCGGCGGAAGTTGCCGGCGCTGTCGATCGGGTGGCGCGGGAGATCGCAGGAGCGTACAAGGCACCGCTTCCTTCGGTCGCGGCTCCGTCTCCCGTCCGAAACTGAGCCGTGACCGAAGGGAGCGGTTGCGTCAGCGTGCTGGGATTGCTCAGAAGACGATAGGCTTCCGAACCCTTCTGGCGCCCTGGATCAGATCCGTCATTTGCGCCTCGAAGGTGCGCAGGTATTTCTCTTCATCCGCGTCGGCGCATTGCAAGGCGCGCATGGACGTCATCTCGGCATCGAGACTCCCAACATCCTCCAGGGTCAGACAGTCTCCGGCGTGAGTCCCGCTATAGAGCACCTTGGACAGAAGAATCGGGAACTGGTTCGGCGCGTTCTCGAGTAATCCCCTAAGAAAGCCAATCCGAGCTATGTTCCCGAGATAGTGGGAGACCAGCTCGCCGTTAGGGCCATGCTCACAGGCTGATGTCAGCCAGGCATAGAACCGATGCTGATCCGCGCCTGGTGCATCCCATCGCAGTGCGACCTCTCCCGTTTTCTCATCGATGAAGACCAACTCCGGTTGAGGCGGTGGCGTCCGGACCTTTCCCGATTCGTAGCAATCACAGTAAACGCAAGCATCGAGACCCATGTGCTCCACTCATTATGGCTTGCTCGTGAATTTAGGAGACAAACCGCGCCTGATCGCGCACCGCCGCTTGCAGGGTTGGGCAAAACACCCAAAGTGTGAACCCCGGTGGGTTGGCCGGGGCCGCCCGGATACAGCAACTTCCAGGTGGTGCTCACATCGGAGAGAGGATTGCAGATATTTAGCACTTCGGGAGTGAGAGGTCTTCCACTCTGCACGGGGGCGCCTAGTAGAAAAGGGGGATTCACCAATGACAGGACAAGGTACCGTGGCTCGTGATCTGCCGGATGCCGCGGAACGGGCGTTTATTGATCAGGTGATCGCCAAACGCGGCAAACGTCCGGGATCGCTCCTCGGCATTCTGGAGGCGGTCCAGGATCACGACCGCCACAAGCATCTGTCGATGGGCGTGCTGCGCTACGTTGCGGAGCGAACGCATATCCCGCCGGCGCGGATTTATAGCGTGGCCACCTTCTACTCGCTGTTTAATCTGCAGCCGCAAGGCGACAACACGGTCTGCATCTGCCGCGGCACGGCGTGCCACACGCGAGGCTCGCGCAAACTGCTGGAGAGTTTGCGCCTCGCGCTCGGACTCAACGACGCCGGGCACCTGGGCGAAGCCGACAAGCTGTCTGTCACGACGCCGGACGGTAAGTTCACCATCCGCACGGTGGCCTGTTTCGGGCAATGCGCGCTGGCGCCGGTGGCGGAAGTGAATCACCGCATCTGCGGGCACGTGAATGAACGCACGCTCGAGCGGGAGGTCAAGGCGCTGGAGCGCCGGAGCTGAACATGCCGCGGATTCAGGACATCAGCACGTTTCACGCAGTGCGCGAAGCGGGTTTGAATAAGGTGGTGCCGACGGTCGCGCGCGTGGCCATCGGGATGGGCACCTGCGGGCGCGGCAATGGCGCGGAATCGGTTTACCAGGCGTTCGCCGAGGCGATCGACCGCACGGGTTCGGACGTGCTGCTCGCCGGCATCGGCTGTTTTGGCGCCTGCTCTCAGGAGCCGCTGGTGAACGTCCGCATCCCCGGCCGCGCGCTGATCGTGATGCGCCGCGTGCAGGCGAATGACGCGGACCGGATTCTGCACGATCTTTCCACCGGCAACATCAGCCCGGACCTGGCTTATTGCCAGATAGAGGAATGGGATCACATCACCGCGCACATCCGTTACGGCCCCGGCTACCCGGAGCTGCCCGCATGGAACGAGGTGCCGTTCTTCAAGGGCCAGAAGAAGATCGTGCTGCGCAATTGCGGCTTCATCAATCCGGACGACATCGAGGAATACATCGCCGTCGGCGGTTATGAGGCGCTTTATAAGGTCCTGATCGACAGCCGTCCGGAGACCGTCATCGAGCAGATCAAGGCCTCGAAGCTGCGCGGACGCGGCGGCGCCGGTTATCTGACCGGGAACAAGTGGGAATTCTTAGCCAAGGCCAAGGCCGACCAGAAATACATCATCTGCAATGCCGATGAGGGCGATCCCGGCGCGTACATGAATCGCAACGAAATCGAGAGCGATCCGCATGCGCTGCTGGAAGGCATGATCATCGGCGGCTACGTGATGGGGGCCACCGAGGGCATCATCTACGTGCGGGCCGAGTATCCGCTGGCCGTGCACCGGCTGAAGCGCGCCATCGAGCAGGCCACCGAATACGGCATGTTGGGCGACAACATCCTGGGCCGCGGGTTCCGCTTCAATATCGAGCTGGTAGAGGGTGCCGGGGCGTTCGTGTGCGGCGAGGAAACGGCGCTCATCGCGTCGCTCGAAGGCCAGGCGGGAAGGCCCAGGCCGAGGCCGCCGTTTCCGGCGCAGAAAGGCCTCTGGGGAAAGCCCACCAACATCAACAACGTCGAGACCTGGTACAACATCGCGCCCATCGTCACCAAAGGGCCGGCGTGGTTCACCGAAACCGGCAGCGCCAAGAGTTCAGGCACGAAGGTCTTTTCGCTGGTGGGCAAGGTGCAGAGCACGGGCCTGGTAGAGATGCCGCTGGGAACGCCGCTCAAGAATTTTATCTATGACATCGGTGAAGGCGGTGTGAACGGCCGGACCATCAAAGCGGTGCAGACCGGCGGACCGTCCGGCGGGTGCATTCCGCAGGACATGTTCGACACGCCCGTGGATTACGAAAGCCTGGGGCAGATCGGCTCCATTATGGGTTCCGGCGGCATGGTGGTGATGGATGAAGACAACTGCATGGTGGATGTGGCGCGCTACTTCATCGAGTTCACCCGGTCCGAATCTTGCGGCAAGTGTGTTCCCTGCCGCGTGGGGTTGAACCAGGCGCTGCGCATTCTGAACGGGTTCACCGAAGGCGCGGGCCCGGTGGAGCGGCTGGATGTGCTCGATGAGCTCAGCCGCATGATCCGCGACTGCTCGCTGTGCGGCCTGGGCCAGACGGCGCCCAATCCTGTGCTCACCACGATGCGCCATTTCCGGCACGAATTTGAGGATCACGTGGTGGCGCACCGCTGCCGGGCGGGGGTGTGCGAAGAACTGGCGCTCTCACCGTGCGAAAACAGTTGCCCGCTGCACATGAACATTCCGCGATTCCTCCAGCTTTATAAGGAAGGCCGGCTGGACGAAGCGTTCGAATCGGTCATCATGGACAACCCGCTGCCGTCGTCGACGGGCCGCGTTTGCCAGCACCCCTGCGACAATCGCTGCCGCCGCCAGACGGTGGACGAGGCCGTCAACATGCGCGAAGTGCACCGGCTGATTGCGGATTCCATTCTGATGTCGGACCGGTACGAAGAAATGGTGGCTCGCGTCATCGCGCGAAAGTTCCCGCCCACCGGACACAAGGTCGCGGTCGCCGGAGCGGGTCCGACAGGACTCACCGCCGCGTTCTATCTGGCCATGCTGGGCCATGAGGTTACGGTCTTCGACTCCAAATCCGAAGCGGGCGGCATGCTGCGGTTCGCGCTGCCGGACTACCGGCTACCGAAATCGGTGCTGCGGCGGGAGGTCGAGCTGATTGAGCGCGTGGGCGTCCAGTTCGTCTTCAACACGCGCGTGGGGTTCGATGTGCCGCTCAATGAACTGGACGAGCGTTACGATGCGGTATTCATTTCCATCGGCACCTGGAAAGACTCCTGGGTCTATCTGCCCGGCACCGAGCTGAAAGGCGTGCATACGGCGCTGCATTTTCTGGAATCAGTGGCAAAGCGGGAGGAGACGCCGCTCGGCCGGCGAGTGGCCATCATCGGAGGCGGCAACGCGGCCATCGACTCGGCGCGCACGGCGTTGCGTAGAGGTTCGGAAGTTCTGATTCTGTACCGCCGCGAGCGGAACGACATGCCGGCGATTGAAGAAGAGACGGAAGCCGCGCAGCAGGAAGGCGCCCGGATCGAGTTTCTGGTTGCGCCGCACCGCATCATCGGCGATGCGCAGGGCAACGTGAAGGCCATCGAGGTGGTCAAAACTCGCCTCGGAGAATACGACTCCTCCGGACGCCGCAAACCGGTGCCGATCGGCGAGATCCGGCGGTTCGAATGCGACACCGTGATCCTGGCGGTGGGCGAAAGTTTCGATCTGGACTTCGCGCGTGCTTCCGGATTGCAGATGAAAGAACCCGGCACCATTGAGGTGGATCGCTTCACTCTCGAGACCAGCCGGCCTACGTTCTACGCCGGGGGCGACGTGATCAGCGGGGCGTCGAACGTCTCGAACGCCATGGGATACGGCAAAAAGGCCGCGCGCAATATCGACGAGCGCCTGATGGGCGTGCACCGGTGGCGCCAGTTGTGCCCGGAGTTCGACTACGATCAGACGCCTCCGGAGGAGCCCGGGGGAGCCCGCCGGCATCACGGCCATCCGGTGCCGGTGAGCGCGCGGGCGCGGAATTTCGACGAGGTGGTTATGGGGCTGACGGCGGAAGAAGCACACGAGGAGGCCTGCCGGTGCCTGCGCTGCGACATCAAGAGCGTGAACGCCGGGTAAAGGAGGATTGAGCGTGCCGCAGAGAGAGCTTTCGATTCGCATCGACGGGGAGCTGGTCTCGACCACGGAGGGCAAGACCATTCTCGAGGCCGCACGGGCGAGCGGGAAATACATCCCCACCCTCTGCTATCTCGAGGGTCTGAGCGCGGTGGGCGCCTGCCGCTTGTGCATCGTGCAGGTGGCGGGCATCGACCGCCTGCTTCCCGCCTGCACCACGCCGGTACAGAACGGCATGTCGGTGACGACGAATTCACCGAAGCTAGCCGAGTACCGGCGGATCGCCGTGGAGCTGTTGCTGGTCGAACGCAACCATGTGTGCGCGGTGTGCGTATCGAACGGGCACTGCGAGCTGCAGTCTATGGCGCTCTCGCTCGGCGTGACACACGTGCGCTACCCGTACGATTACCCCAAGCTTCCGGTGGACATGTCGCACGAGCGGTTTGTACTCGACCAGAACCGCTGCATTCTGTGCACGCGATGCGTTCGCGTCTGCGCCGAAGTGGAAGGGGCGCATGTCTGGGAAATCACGTCGCGAGGCATTCAGGCGCGGCTGGTCAGCGAATTGAATTCGGCGTGGGGCGAAGCCACCAGCTGCACCAACTGCGGCAAATGCGTGCAGGCGTGTCCTACTGGGGCATTGAGCGAAAAAGGCTACGCCATCGAGGAAATGAGGAAACGCAACGACAACATCAGCGCGCTGGCGGTGCGGAGAGGAGTCGAGGCATGAAGAAGGTGCGGCTGGCTACGGTCTGGCTCGACGGCTGCTCGGGGTGTCACATGTCGCTGCTGGATATCGACGCGGGCATCCTGGCGCTCGCCGGGCAGGCGGACATCGTCTATGGGCCTCTGGTGGACGCGCAGGAATTTCCCGAGGATGTCGACGTGACGCTGGTAGAAGGCGCGGTGAGCAGCCAGGATGATCTGAACAAGATTCAGAAGATTCGCGCGCGCACTCGTGTTCTGGTGGCGCTTGGCGACTGCGCGGTCACCAGCAATGTTCCCGCCATGCGCAATACGATTTCGCCCAGCCGGCTGCTGCAACGCGTGTACGTCGAGGGGGTGCAAGAGAACAAGGGAGTGCCGACGGATGGCGTCCCGCAACTTCTGAAGCAGGCCTGCCCGCTCCATGACTTCGTGAAAGTGGATCTGCACGTGCCGGGATGCCCGCCCAGTTCGAAGGTAATTTTGGGAGTGGTGAGCGATTTCCTGGCGGGCCGCAAGCCCGATCTGAGTTCCAAGGCGAGGTTCGGATGAGGAGCGCGCGATGAAACGCATTACCATCGATCACGTAACGCGCATTGAAGGGCACGCGAAAATCACGATTCATCTGGATGACGCAGGGCGTGTGGCCAATACGCAGTTCCATGTCACCCAGGTGCGCGGTTTCGAAAAGCTGACCGAAGGCCGGCCGTACTACGAGATGCCGGGCATCACGGCGCGGATCTGCGGCATCTGCCCGGTCAGTCACCTGCTTGCGGCCTCGAAAGCTTGCGATGCCATTATGGCGATTC
>Ga0335079_10008158_pt1 | contig 11928 bp, 14 predicted proteins | sample Lox_Sample_33_FD_206719 | JGI IMG/M metagenome (GOLD analysis project Ga0335079, IMG submission 206719) | Soil microbial communities from Loxahatchee National Wildlife Refuge, Florida, United States - Lox_Sample_3.3 | ecosystem: Environmental > Terrestrial > Soil > Wetlands | place: USA... | reverse complement strand
TGGTTCGCTTCGGACGGTACGCCGCCCCACAGCAGGCAGAGCGCGGTCTCGGGAAGCCCGAGACGTTCGACTTCCTCGGCTTCACGCACTACTGCGCGAAGCGCAGGGACGGGCACTTCGCGGTGCGGCGACGGACGATCAAGAAACGGATGGCGGCCAAGCTCAAGCAGGTCAAGGCCTCGCTGATGGCTCGCCGCCACTTGCCCATCGAGGAACAGGGACGCTGGCTCGGGTCGGTCGTGCGCGGGTATCTCGCGTACTACTCGGTACCGGGCAATATCCACCAGGCCAGCGCGTTTCGAAGACAGGTCATCCGGCACTGGCGACGAGCGCTTCGGCGTCGCAGCCAGAAGACCCGGCTGAACTGGCAGCGGATGCGTGCCCTCGCGGATCGTTACCTTCCTCGCGCCCGCTATACCCACCCCTGGCCTGACCAGCGCTTCGCCGCCAGAACCCAAGTCAGGAGCCCAGTGCGTTAGACGCGCACGCTGGGATCTGCGCGGGGGGCGTCGGGCAACCGGCGTCCCTACCGGTGCGCCTGGCATGACCAGCAGCTCGGGGGTGCGAGTCCCCCGTGGAGGAGATGACACCAACCACAAGCCAAGGGCAACTGCGTCGTCGTGAGGCGGGGTGGGAAGGAAGCCGGAGGCGAAATCGCGACCCTAGGAACACATGGTCCGCTGCCGCTGGAGCGGTGGCGGGCTGCGCGTATGAGGCGAGGCGGTCCGGGCGAGCCGGCCGGTTACGGCAAAGCCTGTCGTTATCAAGGGGCCGTCGCGTAGACGCGGTGGGTGTGCGAGGAAGGTTGCTGGCCTTACCCAGGGAGATCTCCGCGGGTGTCCCAGATGCCCCGTCCATTCGGTTCGCGGGGTGGTGCGGGACGGCGGCGCTCGAGAGGGCGTCGCTCGCCGTGGAGAAGTCAGCAGAGGCCGTACCACCAGCGGGATCGATGTTCGCTGGGAAGGGCCGAACGCGAAGCCGAGGCGCGGGACGCCCCGGGCTCGTGGGATGGACGACGATCGCGGCCAACCCCGCAAGGGGCCTGGATAGGAGCGCCGGAGGGTGAAGCCCGAAGGACCCGGTCCAGAGCGCAGTCCATCCCCGGCGCCGGGCGACACCGCACCTCACCCCGCCGAAGCGAGCCTGTGGGAGCAGTTTCTGGCCCGCGGTAATCTCGCCGAGGCGCTAAGACGCGTCGAGCGGAACGCCGGTGCCCCGGGCATCGACGGGATGAGCACCGGGGAGCTGCGGCCGTGGTTGCATGACCACTGGTCGGGGGTCCGCTGTGCGCTTGACGCGGGTACCTACCGACCGCAGCCCGTGCGCAGGGTGATGATCCCCAAGCCCTCGGGCGGTCAGCGGAAGTTGGGGGTGCCGGCCGCGGTGGATCGATTGATCTGCCAGGCCCTATCGCAGGTGCTCACGCCCATCTTCGACCCTCATTTTCATCCCCATAGCTTCGGCTACAGGCCGGGGCGCTCGCAGCATCAGGCTGTCGAGCGGGCACGCCAGTTCATCAACGATGACGCGGTGTGGTGCGCTGACTTTGATCTCGAATCGTTCTTCGATCGGGTTCAGCACGACGCGTTGATGGCGAGGGTCGCACGACGGGTGGATGACAAGCGGGTGCTACGGCTGGTCCGGCGCTACCTGGAAGCGGGTGTCATGGCGGACGGGTTGGTGCATGCGAGCGAGGAGGGGACCCCGCAGGGGTCGCCGCTCTCGCCGCTGCTCTCAAACGTCATGCTCGACGACCTCGACTGGGAGCTGGAGCGGCGCGGGCACCGCTTCGTCCGCTACGCGGACGACGTGCGGGTGTACGTCGCCAGCGAACGGGCGGGGCAGCGCGTCATGACGAGCATCAGCTGCTATGTCGAGCGACGTCTCAAGCTCAAGGTCAATCCGCAGAAGTCGGCGGTTGACCTGGCCAAGAACCGGCGCCTGCTGGGTTTTCGGTTCTTCGGCCGCGAGCACGAGCTCAAGGTGCGGATCGACCCGGGTGCCCGCACGCGGGCCAAGGACCGTCTGCGCCAGCTGACCTCGCGCAAGTGGGGCGTCTCGATGGAACGGCGGATCGAAGAGATCAACCGCTACACCGACGGCTGGACGAACTATTACGCTCTGGCCGACACGCCCTCGGTCTTCGAGGGCCTTGACAGATGGCTCCGCAGGCGACTGCGGCAGGTCCGCTGGAAGGAATGGAAGCGCGCCAAAACTAAACGGCGCAACCTGATCGCGCTCGGCATCCCAGCGCGCGAGGCCACTGAGTGGTCCTACACGCGCAAGGGCTACTGGCGCGTTTCAGGCTCCCCAATCCTCACCCGCGCCCTGCCCAACACCTACTGGGCCGAACAGGGCCTCAAAGGATTCACCGACCCCTACCGCCGCTTCTGGGATGCCAAGCGAACCGCCGGATGCGGACCCGCACGTCCGGTGGTGTGGGGGGCGCCGGGGTGAGCCCGGCGCCTACCCGATGTACGCCCGACATGACCAACGACTCGGGGGTGAAAGTCCCCTGTGGAGGTTGATGGCACCAACCACAAGCCAAGGGCAACTGCGTCGCCGTGAGGCGGGGTGGGAAGGAAGCCGGAGGCGAAACCGCGACCCTAGGAACACATGGCCGATCGTCGCTGTGGTGGCGGTGGGCTGCGCGTATAAGGCGCGGCGGTCCGGGCGAGCCAGCATCGCATGGCGAAGCCCGATGTCCATCAAGGGGCCGTTGCGTAGACGCGGTGGGTGTGCGGGGAAGGCCGTTGGTCTTATTCGGGGAGGTCTCCATGGGTGTTCCAGATGCCCCGTCCGTTTGGTTCGCGGGGTGGTGCGGGACGGCTGGTGCCGTGAGGCGCTGGCTCGCCGTGGAGAAGTCAGCAGAGGTCGTATTACCAGCGGGGATCTGTGTCGCTGGGAAGGGCCGAACGCGAAGCCGAGCGACAGGACGTTTGTGCTCGTGGTCGTTGCGTTGATCGCAGACAACCCCTCCGGGGGTCTGGCGGGGAGGGTCCAGAGGTGAAGCCCGAGGACGCCCTGTCAGGGCGCAGCAACGATCCGGCGCCGGACGACACCGCCGCTCACCCCGCCGACGCGGGTTCTGTGTGGCAGCAGTTGTTGGCCCGCGAGAATCTCGCCGAGGCGCTCAGACGCGTCGAGCAGAACGCCGGTGCCCCTGGCATCGACGGCATGAGCACGAAGGAGCTACGGCCGTGGTTGCATGATCATTGGCCGGAGGTCCGCTCAAAGCTCGACGCGGGTACCTACCGGCCGCAGCCCGTCAGGAGGGTGATGATCCCCAAGCCTTCGGGCGGTCAGCGGAAGTTGGGGGTGCCGGCTGCGGTGGATCGGTTGATCTGCCAGGCCATCGCGCAGGTGCTCACACCGATCTTCGACCCCAAGTTCCATCCCCATAGCTTCGGGTTTCGTCCCGGGCGCTCGCAGCATCAGGCTGTCGAGCGGGCACGCCAGTTCATCGCTGATGACGCGGCGTGGTGCGTCGATTTTGATTTGGACTCGTTCTTTGACCGCGTCCAGCACGACGCGCTGATGGCCAGGGTCGCAAGAAAGGTGCATGACAAACGGCTGCTCAAGCTGATCCGGCGCTACCTGGTAGCGGGCGTCATGGAGGGCGGGCTGGTGCACGCGGTCGAGGAGGGGACCCCGCAGGGGTCGCCGCTTTCGCCGCTGCTCAGCAACGTCATGCTCGACGACCTCGACTGGGAGCTGGAACGGCGCGGGCACCGGTTCGTGCGCTTCGCCGACGACGGACGGATTTACGTCCGCAGCCGGCGGGCGGGCGAGCGCGTCATGGCGAGCATCACGCACTACATCGAGCAACGCCTGAAGCTCCGAGTCAACCGCGAGAAATCGGTGGTGGACCGGGCGACGAAGCGGCCCCTGCTGGGGTTTCGCTTCGCCTACCGCGGCGACCAGGTGAGGGTGCTGGTGGACCCTAAACGCGTCAAACGCGCCAAGGATCGCCTGCACCAGTTGACCTCGCGCCGCTGGGGCGTGTCGATGGAGCGGCGGATCTTTGAGATCAACCGCTTCACGGTCGGGTGGACGGCCTACTTCGCGTTGGCCGACACACCCTCCCCGTTCAGGGAGCTCGACAAGTGGCTCAGACGACGTTTGCGGCAGGTCCGATGGAAGGAGTGGAAGCGTGTGCGCACCAAGCTGCGCATGCTGCGAGCGGCCGGCATACCCGAGCACGACGCCCGCAGATGGGCGTTCTCGCGCAGGGGCTACTGGCGCATCGCAGGCTCCCCGGTCCTTTCGACCGCCCTGCCCAACGCCTACTGGGCCGATCAGGGCCTGGAAGGGTTCCTCGAACCCTACCGCCGTTTCCGGGATGCTAAGCGAACCGCCCGGTGCGGACCCGCACGCCGGGTGGTGTGGGGGGCGTCGGGGTGAGCTCGGCGCCTACCCGATCGACCGCTTGCAACATCGGCTACGCCTGGCCAGCCCCGGGGCACGCCGAGCTCCGCGTGCAGCGCCCGCGAATGTCGCGCGCGCTATCCGCGCGGGGAGGTGACCAGGCGAGGCGGCCGGGGTTACCGTCGCAGGCTGAAACGAGGTCTCGGACGAAGCTCGGCTTACGCATCCGCACGACGATCCAGATGCGAGCCGACGACGGATGTGTGCTTGCGGTCTCCGCCTGCCCAATCACGTGCGCGACTGGGTCGACACTCATCCTCATCAGCCTCACGACTCCAAGATCGACCAGGCACTTCACGCAGTCCATCGCATCCGCACCCAAAGCGAGCCGCGCGACCATTAGGATGGGAACGTCGAACGGGATAGATGGCTCCTCGAGCTCGACGATCTCACCACGCCCTTCAAGCAGTCTGGTGCTGGCGAGCTGGCGAGCCTCTCGCCGTAGAGACTATCCTCTCGGAACGTTTTCCTGCCGTCGTGATTGGCAGGCCCTCCCTCTTGATCAACGGAGTAACACGCCATGACGCCGCCCTCAGCTCCTGACGCGGCACGAGAGCTGCGGCCCGAGCGGAGCGGCCGAATAGAGTCAAACGCAGCCTCCACCGCCTGAGTGTCCGCTTCCGCATTCTTTCAGTGGCCCGGCCTTCCGTACGGAGCGAGGAGGAGTGCACCATGCCAAAGCAGAATCAGAAGCCAGACCGGGTCCGTCAAGAAGCAGGCCCGGGAAGATCGACGTCGGGCGTGGCCTCCAACGAGCTCCGGAAAGAGATCGCCGAACGAAACGAACAGGCACGTCAAGAAGCTCGTAAGCGCCGGACAGCACGCGAGCGCGAGCAGCTGCGCAGGCGCCGTGAACACGACGTCTAGAGCACACACGATCCCGAACCCGACGGCCATTGATCGATGCCGAGCAGCAGCGCGGCACTGGCGTCTTGACGCACATGCGCTCACCGTCCAGCTCGCAACTCCCGCGTCGGCCAAGCGAGTCGACCGTGTTAGTGGAGATGCGGCAGTCAGCGCCGCCGGCTGGTGACCTCGTCGCCGGCTCTCGCCTCCCCGGCGTGAGCGGTCGTCTCATCGACGTGAGACGCGCGCGGTTGGGCGGCCTACGCTCGCGCACGGATTGAGCCCGATGCCCTCCGCCAAGCAACCCGTCAGACTCAGGGCCACCTGGAGCGCGGCAAACGGTACGGTTCGGAAGCACGAACCCACGTACTGAAGGGAGCACCGCAATGGCCCAGGCCAGGCGCAGCCCCGCAGCTAAGCCCCCGGCGACCCGAAAGCGCAGCCCTGCAGCTAAGGCCCCGGTAACCCGAAAGCGCACTACGACCGCAGCGCGTCCCGCGACCGCGGTCGGCAAGACCAAAGAGCTGTCCGAGGAGGTACTCGATTCGCTTGAGAGCGGTCAGCGGGCCGCTATCGAGGCGGTGCGCAAGTTCGTCGACACTGTCGACGATACGTTGCCAGCACTGCCGCACGGCGAGGGCCCGTCCAAGCGGCAGGAGATCGTCGACTCCGCCTTGGAGATGGCCGATCGTTTGGTTCACACGCAGTATGAGTTCATCCACAAGGTGATCGACAGCGCGGGGAAGTCGCTGAGCAAGTCAGACGGGTGAGTTAGGCGCGTCGAGGCGTCGCGGTCGTGATCGGGGCGCGCCTTGAACCCGATCTAGCGAAGGTCTCAGAAGGCGGGTCGCAGCGGCGGGCCGCGGCACCTCGATCACCAACACCCGCGGGCTGATGTAATGATCCTGCCGATTGGGTTAGAAGGACGACCGTCGGATAACTCTGAGGCAGGCGCTCCAGAATGGTTTTCTGGAACCGTTTCGTGTTCTTGAGGGCATCGCCCAGCTGGGTTGCTCAGGCCGCGTGGCCCGACGGCGCCTGGCCGGCCCTATCCAGGTGGGTGCTCGTTAGCCGTCTCTCGCCGTGGCCTTCTGGCCGGCTAACTGCTGCGCCGTTGGAAGAAGGCCGTGTCCTCGCGGCCCACCGGGGTTGACGGCGGCTTCTCTGCCCAGTGCTCTGCCGCGATCGCCGCCCAGTCGCCGCCGGCGCGCAGCTCGCCTAGGAAGGAGAGCATCTGCACCTCCATGCGCCGCGGCAGCAGCGTCGGCGGAGGAAGTGTCAGGCGCCGCATCACTGAGAACCACGGCGAGCGCGGCGGATAACCCAACTCGACGGTCCGGCGGACATAACCGGGGTCGATCCTGCGAAACCCCTGCGCGAGAAACCACTCGCCCGCGGTTGCCAGGTGCTCGAGCAGCCCGGCGGGATCGTAGGACTCTGACTTGGCGAGATACCCCAGGCGTCCGAGCGCGTCATGGACGGCGTGCGGATCGGCGTTGACGATCGCCCGCATCACATTCCGCTCGCCCTCCAGGTACTCGGCGTCGAGGCCGCGCAACAGCGCGAAGTCGAGCAGGCAGACTCGACCATCCTGACGCAGGAGGCAGTTATCGGGGTGCGGATCGCCGGCAACGAGGTGTTCGCGCCACACGAGACCGAAGAAGAAGCGCAGGACGATCTCGCCAATGCGGTCGCGCTCTGTCTCGTCGAGCCGCGCGATCCCGTCGAACCGCAGCCCATCGACGTACTCGGTGACGAGCACGCGTTGCGTCGAGAGTTCTGTGTGTACGCGGGGCACGTGAACGTGGGGGTGATCCCGGAAGAGCCGCGCGAGGCGGCGCTGATGCTGCGCCTCGATCTCGTAGTCGAGCTCATCCGTGATCCGCTCGCGCACCTCGCCCAGCAGCGCTCCCGCATCAGAACCGGGCGCCAGGCGCTTGAGAATCGGGGTCACGAGCCCGACATTGCGCAGGTCGCCGGCGATCGAGTCCGCGACGTCAGGGTGCTGCACCTTGACCGCGACCTGCTCGCCGTCGTGCGTGCGCGCACGGTGAACCTGGCCGAGCGAGGCGATCGCGAACGGCTTCTCCTCGAAATCAGCGAATGCGTCTTGCACCCGGGCGTCGAGATCCTGCTCGATCACACCTCTCAGGCGGCGCCACGGAACCGGCTTTCGCTCTTCAGGCAACGTGCCCAACGCAAAGCTCGGCACGTCGCTCTGCGGCACCCTCTGGAGCTCGACCATCGAGAGCAGCTGGGTGATCTTCGCGCCTGCGTCCCCCATCCGTCGCAGTTGGGCACCGAACTCCTGCGTCAACGCGACCGTGCGTGCGTCGCCCGCCGACCCCTTACCCCCTGAGTCTTTCGCCATGCGATCCTCCTACCGCGCGCCGCACAGCAAACCGCGTCTACCCTGACAGCAGGCCGGCAGATACAGGCCACCAAGCGGACCGAACACGCACCTAGCATATCCGTCCGCCACCCGGCGCATCGGCCCTAAGCGTCTGGTCCGCCCCCTATCCAGCCCCACGCAGCGACTCCAGAGCAGACATCCACGCCAGCCTCCACGAGACCGCGTGGACTTACCTGGGTTCGACGGAGAGTCGTTGGTAGTTGAGTAGTTAATTATATATCAGTCAGTGTGATTGCTCCGAACCGCCGGGCTAGCGTTTGAACGTGTCGTAGATCAGTGACGGTCGGGCGGCCTGAGCCGGAACCGGGGTCGGCGATCAGTTCGGTCTTGTATGAGTCGACGAACGATTCGGCGAGCGCGTTATCGAAGCAGTCCCCGACACTGCCGACCGACGCCAGCACGCGATGATCGTCGAGTTCTGCGTGTAGTCCTCGGCCGTGTATTTGCGACCCCTGGTCGGTGTGTTGGAATGCGATGAAAGAGCTCGGGTCCCGGCGGGTTTAGTGAATTCCAGAGGGGGTCGGCGCTCTGTGTCGAACAGCATACGCCGGGCGCGCGCGGTTCCTAGCTCGCGCGAGCCGGCCATTCGAATAGGCGCCGACCGCTCGTCACGCTAACGCGTGGATCGGTCATATCCGTCACTTGCCGATCCCAGGAGGGAAGAGTCGATGCTGCATGTTCGTCTGGATCTGAGTCGCCGGCGGCTGGATGTGTGCGTGCTGTCCGGTGAGGGCGAGCTGGTCGAGGAGCTGGCCGCGCCGCCCGATCTGGAGGGGCTGCGCTATCTCGTCCGGAAGGTTTCTGATCACGGCGATCCGGTGGTGCACGCGGTGATCGAGTCGATGACCGGCGCGCGGTTCGTGCACGACACGCTCGAGCAGCTGGGGTGGGAGGTGCTGATCGCCGACGCGCAGAAGGTCAAGGGACTGGCGCCGCTGGCCCGCAAGACCGACCGGTGGATTGCCGGGTGCTGGCGGTGCTCTCGCACCGCCGGCCGGTGCCAGCGATCTGGCTGCCTGACCCGCGGGTGCGCTCCGAGCGCGAGCAGGCCCGGTTCCGGCTGCATCTGGTCAAGCACAAGTCGATGCTCAAGCATCGCATCCACTCCACGCTGATGAGCTTCGGGCACCCCTGCCCGGTGTCAGGCCTGTTCGGGCTGAAAGGTCGCGAACTGCTTGACGGCCTCGAGATCCCGGCGCCGTGGCGCGAGACACGGTTTGCCTCGGCCAAGAAGCTGGTCGGGTACACCGGCCTGTGCCCGATCGTCCGCCAGTCCGGCGAGAAGGACCGCCGCGGCCCGCTGGCCAAGCAGGGACCGAAGTACCTGCGCTGGGCGATGCTCGAGGCCGTCATGCACGCGCTCCGCCACCCCGCCTACGCAGAGCGCTATCAGCGCAACAAACAGCGCCTGGGCAAGCAACGCGGTGCCAGGGTTGCGCAGGTCGACATCGCCCGCAAGCTCAACGAGGCGATCTGGCACATGCTCACCGACAACCAGCCTTTTGACCCTGCCGCTGCTGCGGGAGGCGCCACGTTTCGTCCAGCCGCCTGACGGCTCTCTTTGGAATTGCGCCCCCGCAGCCGGCCTCCGATGTCGCCTGGTCCTCCCCGAGGAGGCAATAGAGAGATGAGCGCCGCTTCCCCAACCAGGCCGCTCAACCAAGCTAACCCACACGGAGGTCAGCCATCCGGCACCCGTTCCGCCGTCCATCCATCGCCGGCGGGCGCCGCCCTCACACAGGCAACCCCCAACCCCCGAAGCAGGAGAAACTACAGCAACGGCAAACTCAACGTGACGTTAACTTGACTTCGAGGCGTTTTTCATAGAGACGAGCTGTACGTCAGCGCCGGGCTGGCGGGTGCCCAACGCCATCCGCCGTCCAGCATGAGGTTGGTGCGCATGTGGCTGGCGATCTGCCAGCCGACGATCATCCGGGAGAACACGTCGATCAGGAAGGCGAAGTACATCCGCCCCTCCCGTGTGCGCAGGTACGTCAAGTCGCCGACCGATAAGCGGTCCGGAGCGTCAGCCGTGAAGTCCCGCTCTACGAGATCGGGGCGCTTCCCAGCGTTTGGATCGGCGACGGTGGTCCGCCATGGCTTCCCGCGCCGCTTGGCGCCGCGAATGCCCTCCTGGCGCATCAGCCGGGCGACTCGGTCGCGGCCGACCTGCTCGCCCTGGCGCTGCAGCTCGTGCCACACGCGCGGATAGCCGTAGCACTCGAAGTTCTGCGCGTGCACCTCCCGGATCCGGGCGAGGAGCCGCTCATCCTCGATCCTGCGCGACGACCGCTCGCCGGTAGCTCGCTGGTAGTACGCCGACGCCGAGACGCCCACGGTCCGGCAGATCGGCTCGACCCCGTAGCGAGCGCGTGCCTGATCGATGAACGCGCTCACGACGGCCGGTTCGGGTCGAGCTCCCTCGCGAAATCGACCGACGCCTCTTTCAGGATCGAGTTCGCGCGTCGCAGCTCGAACACCTCGCTGCGCAGCCGCTTGAGCTCCTCACGCTCATTCGTGCTCAGCCCCTCGCGCTTGCCCGCGTCGACCTCGGCGCTGTCGCAGCCGCTTACGCAGCGCCTCCGCGGAAACGCCGAGATCGCGCGCCACGAGCGCGATCGGCCGGCCGGACTCGAACACCAGCCGCACACCGCGGTCCATCAACCCATCAGGGTACTTCCTCGGTCTCGCCATGACGTGGAGTTCCTCCTGGAAGGGCCGAAACCCTCGTTTGGAACTCTCCGTCACTCCCAGGCAAGCTCACGACAATCTGGTGGACGGTGAACTCATCGCGCAGAAGCTCGACCTGGGCGTCGCTGACGGCGGTGTGGTCAGACGCGACGGCCTCCGCGAACGCGACGGCCAGCGACTCCTGGGGCTCAAGGTGATCCTCGGCTGGCAGACCGAGCGACGCGCAGAACTGACAGGCGGTTGGTTGAGCGAGTGTCCGGCGAACCTCTTCCTTGAGATGCGGTGACAGCGTTGATGCTGCGCCGAGGAGCGCGTGCTTGAGGTTCGCCGATGCGTCGAGGAGTTCGGGCCGGTGGCCTATCGCGCGATCCGCAGTCGTGTCGCCAACTGCGGAAGGTGAGATTCGCGGTTCTCGTGTGTCGGATCGGTGCACCAAGCCTACGGCGCCACCCCGCCCGGGTCACTCCGCGGCCGCGCCGACGAAACGCTCGACGAGGACACAATCCCAAGGGCACGTGCTCAACGCCGCCATGCCGCCCGCCCGAGGGGGGGAGGAGGAGGGGTTCGTCCGCTAGCCACCCGTCTCGCTGGAGCTACCGACAGCCGCATGGATCAACAAGCCAATGGAGATCGCGGCCGCTCACTGATTTCGACCGCGAGGTGTCTCACCGGATTTGACAGGCTCCCCATGCCCCGCGGCCTCAGGTTCGCCCATTTGCGATTCACGGCTCACGACGCCTTCCGGGTCTCGCCGGTCCGACTGATTCCCCGGCAAAAGAGCCTCCTGCTCGCCACGGAATCGCTCCTGAAGTTGCGCGGTCTCGAGGGACGCCCGTCAGAAGTTCGGTCAGCGAAATGACTGCGTGCAGCGACCCACGCGGTAATCAGTCGAGCCGTGCCGGTGTTCCTGTTTTGGATTCGAGCCACGCGGCGGGTGATCGCACGGGGTGCCCGACGCTGCGACGGCGAAGGAGCTTCTTAGCGGCCGATTAATGGGCGAAGGCGCCCAGTGTCGGTCGTGTCGCCATGAGCGCGGGGTTGGCCACGCAGCTTGCAGCCGCCTCTGGCGTAACGCCGCCGCTGGTCAGGGCGCTGTTCGCGTACGTTCGGAGTCGGGGTCGCGCTTCGAGCTGCGTAATGGGTCGGCTGGTGGTCGGAGCTCGGGTGCTAGCGTGGAGAGGTGGAGCGGTTGGTCGGTGCTAGGTGGATGGGATGGCCTGGGATTAGGAGGTCGGCCCAGTGGTGGGTAGTTCCTTGGTGCGCGCCCCAGCTGTCGGCGAGTTGGTCAACGATCCGCAGGCCGTATCCGCGGTTCGGATCGTGGTCGGTGACGGGGATCTCGGCGTCGCGGCCGTGGTCGATGATCTCGATGCGCAGGCGATTGGGCGGGCGTGATAGCCGCAGCTCGATCGCGCCCTCGCCGTGGATGAACGCGTTGGTGACGAGCTCGGAAGCGATGAGCTTGGCGTCTTCGAGCGTCGCGGCGAGATCATCGCTCAGATGCTTCTCCAGCAGGCGTCGAGCCGTCGCGCTGCAGCTGTGGTCTACGG
>Ga0335079_10008157_pt1 | contig 11929 bp, 7 predicted proteins | sample Lox_Sample_33_FD_206719 | JGI IMG/M metagenome (GOLD analysis project Ga0335079, IMG submission 206719) | Soil microbial communities from Loxahatchee National Wildlife Refuge, Florida, United States - Lox_Sample_3.3 | ecosystem: Environmental > Terrestrial > Soil > Wetlands | place: USA: Florida... | reverse complement strand
ACATCGAGGGGATACGCAAGCTCGGCGCCGCGGTCGACCTCGAGGGGGGATATATCATCGCGCATGCGGCCCGGTTGCAGGGGGCGCGGATTCACTTTGATGTCTCGAGCGTCGGGGCCACGGGGAACGTCATGATGGCGGCGACGCTCGCCCGGGGGACGACGCTCATCGAAAATGCCGCGATCGAGCCGGAGATCACCGCGCTGGCGGAATTCCTGGTCGCGATGGGCGCCCGCATCGACGGCGTCGGGACCAGCCGGCTGGAGATCGAGGGGGTGGACGCGCTCCACCCGGCCGATTGTACGACGATTCCCGACCGGATCGAGGCGGGGACGTTCCTGACCGCCGCGGCGATCACCGGGGGGAGCGTCACGCTCACGTCCGTGAATCCCGCGCATCTCTCGGCGGTCATTGCGAAGCTCGAGGACGCCGGGTGCACCATCCGCTGCGAGGGAGGGACGGTGTCGCTGGAAGCCCCCGGCACGATCCGGCCCGTCGACGTCACCGCGGCGATCTACCCCGGGTTCCCGACGGACATGCAGGCGCAGTGGACATCGCTCATGGCGGTCGCCCCGGGGACGTCCGTGGTGACGGATTCGATCTATTTCGACCGGTTCAAGCACGTCCCGGAACTGGTGCGGCTGGGGGCCGATATCGAGGTGAAGGAAAATGCCGCCGTGGTCCGGGGCGTCGAGCGGCTCACGGGCGCGAAGGTGATGTCCACGGACCTCCGGGCGTCGGCCTCGCTGATCCTGGCAGGGCTGGTCGCCGAGGGGACGACGGAAGTGCTCCGCGTCTACCATATCGACAGGGGGTACGAGGCGATCGAGAAGAAGCTTCACGCCCTGGGAGCCGACATCCGCCGGGAAGCGGGGGAGGAGTTCTGAAGAAACGCGCGCTCCGGACGCTCCCGGGGGTGAGGCTTACCGCGCTGTTCTATGGGGCCACGGCCCTCCTCTGCACGCGCATACCGCTCCTGGACTATCTCGGGTACGAGTTCTCGGCACTGATCGCGCTCGCGTCCTCCTGGTGCGCGGCCTTTCTCACCGTGCGTGCGGTGACCGATGCGCTGGCGTCTCCCGGGGATCTTCCCCCCGCGCGGGCGGCCGCGCGCGCTGTCGCCCGCTCCGCCGCTGCAAACGAGCTCCTCCTCCTGATCCCGCTTGCTGTCATGACGCTCAACGCGCTTGCGGTGCGGAATTGCTCGATGGCCCAGGGACTCGCCTTTTTCACGCTGCTCCCGGGCGTGAGCGTTCTCTTCGGCGTGGCGGTGGGGTTCTTTGCCGCGGCGCTCACCGTGCGGGGGCGCGCGGTGGTTCTCTGTATCTACGCGGCGCTCCTGGCCTACAGCTTCGGCCTGGGGTATTTCACGCCGGCCGTCTTCTCGTACAACTTTCTCTACGGCTACTTCCCGGGGCTCACGTACGACGAGGCGCTCGGCGTGACGCGCACGCTCGTCCTCTTCCGCGCGGCCACGCTCTTCGTCGCCTCGGTGTTCGCGTGGGAAGGGATGATTGTCCTGGCCGACGGGGAGGGCCGGCGGGGGTTCCTGAGGGGACTTCGCGTGCTCTGGTCGGGTCTCATCGCGCCGCACCGGCGCGTGAGGGCTGCGGCGGTGGTGCTCGCGCTTGCGGGGCTCTACCTCTTCAGGTGCGATCTCGGGTTCGAATCGACGTCGGCGTTTATCCGCCGGACGCTCGGCGGCGAGCTGCGCACGGAACATTTCGTTCTCTATTATTCCCCTTCGTCCTTCACGCCGGTGGAGCTCGAGCAGACCGCGCGCGAGCACGAGTTCCGCCTGGTGCAGGTCAGGAGCGCGCTCGGGCTCGCCGACGGGAGAGTTCTCGAATCCTACATCTATCCCTCTCCCGAGATGAAGCAGCGGCTGATCGGGGCGGGGAACACGGACATCGCCAAACCCTGGAGCGGGCAGATCCACATCTCCCGGCAGTCGCTCGAGGGTTCGCTCAAGCACGAGCTGGTCCACGTCGCGGCGGCGCCGCTCGGTGTCCCCGTCATCGGCGCGAGCCTCTCCACCGGCCTCGTGGAGGGACTTGCGATGGCGGTGGACCGCGAATGGGGAAACCGGACGCTGCACGAATACGCCGCCATGCTCAGCGAGGCCGGGATCGCCCCCCCGATCGAGGAGATCATGAGCCCCTGGGGGTTCGCCGCGCACCAGTCGTCGATGAGCTACGTGCTTGCCGGCTCGTTCTGCCGCTACCTGATCGACCGCTACGGGATGCACAACATGGCGCTCCTGTACCGCTCGCTCGACTACCGGGGCATCTACGGGAGATCGCTTGCCGGGCTCGCGCGGGAATGGGGGGAATACCTGGATGACGTCCAGCTCTACGACGAGGACCAGGACTGCGTGGACGCGCTCTTCCGCCGCGGGACGATATTCACGAAAGTGTGCGCGCGGGTCCTGGCCGAGCGCTCCCTGGAGGCCAGGCGCGCCTTCGCCGGAAGAGATTTTGCCGTCGCGGAGTCGCTCTTCGCCCGCGTCTGGGCCGCCGGCCGGGGCATCGACGCGCTCGGCGGGTACCTCGGCGCCGCGCTCAGGCTCGGGAGGACCGACGTGCTCACGTCGGTCATGGACACCGTGGTGCTCGCGGACGACCGGCCGGCCCGCTATCTTGCGCTCTTCCTCCCGATCGGCGACGCCTACTGGGTGTCGGGTGACAGGGAGAAAGCGTACGCCCTGTACGACAGGGTCTACCAGGCCGACCTGGCCGAGGGATACACCGAAGCGGCGGCGCTCCGCCTCCTTGCGATGGAAGCCGATCCCCGCGGGAGAATCTACCTCCCGCTCTTCATGGCGGACGTGTCTGATTCCTCCCGGGTGGCCGTGATCGATTCGCTCACTGCGCTCGGCGAGGGGAGCCGGATACTCGAGTACATGAAAGGGCGCGCGCTCCTGCGCGAAGGGGATTTCCAGGAGGTCGTCGCGACGCTCCAGAAGCTCGATCTCACGGACGACGACCTCGACCTGGAGGCGCTCCGCCTGCGGTATCTCGGGCAGGCGCTCTACAGGCTCGGGAGGTACGCGGAGGCGAGGAACGCGTTCTGGATTTCTCTCAATGCCGATGACGCGGATATCGCCGAAGAGAAAATGGACACCTGGATCGACCGTTGCGAATGGGCGGAGCGCCGTGGCGACTGATGCGGCGGCGGCCCGGCGGCGGATACTCATCACCCGGATGAGGTTTATCGGGGACGTCGTCCTCACGACCCCCGCGATCAGGAGCGTCCGCAGCGCGTACCCTGACGGCTACATCGCCTACATGGGGGAGAAATCCGCGGTCTCGCTCCTCCAGGGGAATCCCTTCCTGGACGAAATCCTCCCCTACGACTACGGCCGTCCTTCGATATTCGAGCAGGCGCGCATGGCGCTCGCGCTCAGGAAGCGGCGCTTTGACCTGGTCATCGACCTGTTCGGGAATCCCAGGAGCGCGCTCATTGCGCGGCTCTCCGGCGCGCGCGTGCGCGTGGGGCCGGAGCGCCGCGGGCGTGGAAGGCTCTATACGATCCAGGTTGCAGACGACGGGCTGCCGAAGACCGCGGTGGAATTTCACAACCGCTCGATCGCAGCGGCGGGAATCCCTCCCGTCGCCTCCGCACCGGAGATATTCCTTTCCGGCGACGAACGCAGGGATGCGCGCGCGTATCTCCGGTGGTCGCTCGGCGAAGGAGCACCGGAAGGGAAGATCGTCGGCATCCACCCCGGGGCGACATGGCCCGCGAAGCGATGGCTGCCGGAGCGGTTCGCGGAGCTTGCGGACTTGGTGCGCGCGAAGCTTGCGGCGGCTGTCGTCCTCGTGGGAGGTCCCGCTGACCGTGACGCGGTGAACGCCGTTCGTTCGCGGTCGGTGACCGCTCCTTCCGCGCTCAACGTGCTGCCGCTCCGCCAGCTCGCCGCGGTCATCTCCTGCTTCAGCGCATTCGTCGCCAACGACGCGGGACCGATGCACATCGCCGCGGCGCTCGGCGTTCCCACGATCGGCCTCTTCGGCCCGGGGGAAGAGAATATCTGGTTTCCGTACGACGCGTCGCACGGGCACGCGGCGCTCCGGCGCGACGTTCCCTGCCATCCCTGCCACCTTGATTTCTGCAACAGGACCGGCGACGGCTACATGGAGTGCATGAAGCTCCTCACCGTGGATGAAGTCCTGGCCGCGCTCCACATGTCGCTCTCACGTTGATTTTCAGGCGTTTTTTGACGTAGTTTGTCGTCTGGTGCACACTGACATGAACAAGGAGAGATCCATGAGTACCGTGATTGCTGATATTGTTGCGCGCGAAATCCTGGACTCGCGCGGTAATCCCACCATCGAAGTCGATGTCACGCTGGAAAACGGCGTCAGGGGACGCGCGGCGGTTCCAAGCGGCGCTTCCACGGGCGAGCACGAGGCGGTCGAGCTGAGAGACGGCGACAAAACGCGGTATAACGGCAAGGGCGTCCTGAACGCGGTCGAGCACGTCAACACGACGATCGCCGAGGAGCTCACCGGGTTCGACGCGGTCGAGCAGACGGAGCTCGACGCAATGATGATCCGGCTGGACGGGACGCCGACGAAGGCAAAGCTTGGCGCGAATGCGATACTCGGCGTCTCGCTCGCCGCGGCGAAGGCGGCCGCGCAGTCGATGAATCTCCCCCTGTACAGGTACATCGGCGGGACAAACGCGAAAACGCTGCCCGTTCCCATGATGAACATACTGAACGGCGGGAAGCACGCGGACAATAATGTCGATATCCAGGAGTTCATGATCGTCCCCGCCGCGGCGCCCTCGTTCGCCGAAGGGCTCAGGATGGGCGCGGAGGTCTTCCACGCGCTCAAGGGGGTCCTTTCAAAGAAAGGATACAACACCGCCGTCGGCGACGAAGGAGGGTTCGCGCCCAACCTGAAATCGAACGAAGAGGCGGTCGAGGTGATCCTGGAAGCGATCACGAAGGCCGGCTACGGCCCCGGCAAGGACGTGTTCCTCGCGCTCGACCCCGCCTCCAGCGAGTTCTTCGACAACGGGAAGTACGTGTTTGCCAAATCGGACAAGTCCTCCAAGACGCCCGAGCAGATGGTCGCCTATTACGAAAGCTGGGTGAACCAGTACCCGATCATCTCGATCGAGGACGGGATGGCGGAGAACGACTGGACGGGCTGGAAGATCCAGACCGAGAAGCTGGGGAAGAAGATCCAGCTCGTGGGAGACGACGTCTTCGTGACGAACACCGAGTTCCTGAAGAAGGGGATCGACATGGGCGTGGCGAACTCGATCCTGATCAAGCTGAACCAGATCGGGACGCTCACCGAGACGCTCGACGCGATCGAGATGGCGAAATGCGCCGGCTACACGAGCGTGATCAGCCATCGCTCGGGGGAGACGGAGGACGCGACGATCGCCGACGTCGCCGTGGCCACGAACGTGGGACAGATCAAGACCGGCTCCGCGAGCCGCACGGACCGGATCGCGAAGTACAACCAGCTCATCCGGATCGAGGAAGAGCTGGGCGAGCAGGCGCGGTACGCAGGCAAATCGGCGTTTCCCCGGATCAAATAATCCCGGAACTCTTCCATGGCCCAGACGATTGTGTTCGGTACGGACGGATGGCGGGGGGTGATCGCGGACGACTACACGCTCGAGAACCTCCGGAAGGTGGCGCTCGCGACCGCGCGGTACTTTGCCCGGCACCCCAAGCGGAAGAACGGCGTCGTGATCGGGTACGACGCCCGGTTCATGTCGCGTGAGTTCGCCGAGACCGTCGCGCTCGTCATGGCCGGTGCCGGGATACGGATCAAGCTCGCCGACGGGATCGTGAGCACGCCGATGGTCTCGCTCCTGACGCTCCGTGAAGGGGCGGCGGGGGGGATCGTGATCACGGCGAGCCACAACCCGGCGCGCTACAACGGCTTCAAGATCAAGGGGGAGTTCGGCGGCCCCGCCCATCCCGAGATGATTGCGCGGGTTGAGCGGGAGCTTGCCCGCGTGATGAAACTCCGCCGGCTCCCCCCGGCGCGCAGGACGCTCGCCCAGCTCACGGCAAAGGGAACGGTCTCTTCCCTGCCGATGAAGCAACGCTACCTGGACGACATCGGCGGGAAGATCGACTTCAACCTGATCCGGCGCTCGGGCCTGCGCATTCTGTACGACGTCATGTACGGCGCCGGGCAGGGGGTGATGGACGGCGTCTTCCCGAACGTGACACAGATGCACGAGATCTACAACCCGTCGTTCGGCGGGACGAACCCGGAGCCGATCGCGCAGAACCTGACCGCGCTCAGCGCCGGGGTGACGGCGGGCAAGTATGATATCGGGATCGCCACGGACGGCGACGCGGACCGGATCGGCGCCATGGACGAGCGGGGGAACTTCGTCGACTCGCACAGGATCTTTGCGCTCCTCCTCAAGCACCTGGTCGAGCAGAAGCACATGACGGGGGAAGTGGTCAAGTCGCTCTCCGTTACGAAGATGGTCGATGCGCAGTGCGCGAAGTACGGCCTGAAGCTCGTGGAGACGCCCGTCGGGTTCAAGCACATCTGCCGCTACATGACGGAGCACGACGTGCTGATCGGCGGCGAGGAGAGCGGCGGGCTCGCGGTCAAGGGGCATCTCCCGGAGCGCGACGGGATATTCCTGGGACTGATGCTCTGCGAGCTGTTGGCCGTGCGAAAGAAACCGCTCTCGGCGCTCGTGCAGGAACTGATGGAGGAGTACGGGAACCACGAGTTCCGCCGCGTCGACATGCACCTCACCGTGCGGGAGAAAGAAACGATCATGAAGCGGTTCAGGCGTCCAGTGAAATCGCTCGGGCCCTTCGAGGTCACGGGTCGGAGCGACGTGGACGGGCACAAGTTTTTCGTGGAGGGGGGGTGGCTCCTGGTGCGCGCTTCCGGCACCGAGCCGCTCATCCGCGTGTACGCCGAGGGAGGGAGTGCCGCGATGGTGGACGCGCTCCTCGGCGCCGTGACGGGTTCATAAGGAAATTCCCCCCGCAGAGAGGGGGGAGGATGCGAGGCGATGCAGCCGAACCGGTACTATACAATTATGCCCGACGGGACGGTGAAGCAGGTCAATCCCTTCACCGGCACGGAAGTCTGGGCCGTGGCGGGGAGGAAGAACCGGCCGATCACCAACGAGGCTCCCGCCGGGACGAAACCGCTGGAAGTCCGGTCGCCGGAGGATTACTGCAGCTTCTGCCCCCCGCGCTACTTTGAGACGCCCCCGGAGAAGTCGCGCCTGGTGCAGCGGGACGGGCGCTGGGATAGGATCGACGCCCTGAGTCCCGACCGCTATTTCGAGACGGAGGCATCCTTCCGCCGCGTGGGGAACATGTTCGAGATCGTCACGCTCGATTACTGGCGCAAGAACTACGCCTACAAGATGAGCCAGGGGCGGCAGAAGTGGAAGGAAGAATACCTGGCGAGCGCCGCCGGCCTCAAGCACATCACGGACATTGTCCACTACAAGCTCCGGCAGGAAGGGCGCACCGAAGAGCAGATCGAGAAAATGCCGATGGCGGACAAGTTCGCCATCGCGGACGCGTTTTTCGGCGGGGGGCACGAGCTGGTCATCGCCCGCCGCCACTTCCGCGAGGGGGGGACGTCCGACCAGGACCTCTTTTCCTCGGGAGAGATGTCGCTCGAGGAGCACTTCCGCTACTTCCGGTTCACCGTCGACGCGATGCTCGACATCACGCAAACCAACCGGTACGTCCGCTACATCAGCGTCTTCCAGAACTGGCTCCGTGCCGCGGGGGCGTCGTTCGACCACCTCCACAAGCAGATCGTCGCGCTGGATGAGTGGGGAGCGTCGATCGAGACGCAGACGCACATGCTCAGGGAAGACCCGAACGTGTACAACGAGTACGGAGCGAACTTCGCGGCGTACCACAACCTCATCTTCGCGGAAAACGATCACGCGATCGCGTGGGCGGGGATCGGCCACCGCTCCCCCACGATCGAGGTCTACTCGCGCTCCGTGGCCGGCCGCCCCTACGAGCACGCGGATGACGAGATCCGCGGGGTGAGCGACCTGGTGCACGCGATCCACGCCGCGATGGGGAGCCAGATCTCCTGCAACGAGGAATGGTACTACACACCGGTGGACGGGGTCTACAAGATGCCGTGGCACGTGCTGATCAAGTGGCGCATTAACGTTCCCGCGGGCTTCGAAGGGGGGACGTCCATCTACATCAATCCTCTCACGCCCATCGAACTGCGGGACCGCCTGGTGCCGCGCCTCTACAAGCTCAGGGACGAGCGGAAGATCTCCCCCATCCGCATCGCCGAAGAATGCCGCGTGGACCCGAACCCCCTGAAGTATTACCTGAAGTAGTCCCCGCCGCGCGATGATCGCCGCAGTCGGCCTCCGGTTGCAGTTCGGGGACAGGGTCCTCTTTAAAGAGATCGGCTTCCGCATCGGCCCGCACGACCGCATCGGCCTCGTGGGGGCGAACGGGACGGGGAAGACCACCCTCCTGCGGATGCTTGTCGGCGCGATGTCCCCCGACAGCGGGACGGTGGCAAAGGCGAAGTACGTGAGCGTCGGCTATCTCCCCCAGGAGGGCATGGCGGCCGCCGGGCGCACGCTCTACGCGGAGGCGGAGTCGGTGTTCGCGGGCGTGATCGAGACGCAGGCCGCCCTGGACGAGGTTCACCGCCGGATGGGGGAACTGGGCCACGAGTCGCCCGAGTTCGCCGAGCTGCTGGAGGTCTACGGGGAGCTCCAGCACCGCCTGGAGGCCTCCGACGCATTCCGGATCCGCACGGGCATCGAGAAGGTGCTCGCGGGACTCGGGTTCTCTCCCGCCGACATGGAGCGGCAGACGGAAGAGTTCAGCGGGGGATGGCAGATGCGCATCGCGCTGGCAAAGCTGCTCCTGGCCCAGCCGTCCCTTCTCCTGCTGGACGAGCCCACCAATCACCTCGATCTCGACTCCCTCCGCTGGCTCGAAGACTACCTGCGCGCGTACGAGGGGGCCGTGATGATCGTGTCGCACGACAGGCGGTTCCTGGACAACATGACCGCGAAGACGTACGAGCTCTCGCTCGGCGCGCTGACCGAGTACGCCGGGAACTACGCGTTCTATGTCCGGGAAAAGGCCGCGCGGAAGGAGCAGCAGCTCGCGGCCTGGCGCAACCAGCAGCAGCAGATCAAGCAGACCGAGCAGTTCATCGAGCGCTTCCGGTACAAGGCCACGAAGGCCCGCCAGGTGCAGAGCCGGATCAAGCAGCTCGAGAAGATGGATCTGATCGAGATCGAGGACGAGGAGGGGGGGATCCACTTTGCGTTTCCGGCCGCTCCCCCGTCGGGGCGCGTGGTGATGGAGCTGAAGGGCGTCGACAAGAGCTACGGGGCGCTGCGCGTGTTCAACGGCGTGAGCCTGGACATCGACCGTGGGGACCGGATCGCGTTCGTCGGTGTCAACGGGGCGGGAAAGTCGACGATGGCCCGGATCATCGCCGGCGTGGAGCCGATCGACGGCGGTGAGCGGCGCGTCGGGCACAATGTGACCATCGCCTATTTCGCACAGCACCAGGCCGAGGAGCTGAACGGGGCCGCCGACGTCCTGCAGACGGTCGATGAGGTGGCCACCGGGGACATCCGTCGCAGGCTCAGGACGCTGCTCGGGTGCTTCCTCTTCTCGGGCGACGACGTGTTCAAGAAGGTGCGCGTCCTCTCCGGGGGAGAGAAGAGCCGGCTCGCCCTGGCGAAAATGCTCCTGGTGCCGAGCAACCTGATCGTGCTCGATGAGCCCACCAACCACCTGGACATGCGCTCCAAGGGGGTGCTCCAGGAGGCGCTCGGCGCGTACGAGGGGAGCTTCGTCATCGTCTCGCACGACAGGGACTTCCTGGACCCGCTCGTGACGAAGGTGGTCGAATTCCGCCGGGGACTGGTCACCGTGTATCCCGGGAACGTGAGCGAGTACATCGAGTCCCGTGAGAGGCGCGAGCGCGCGGCGGCGGAACAGGAGAAAGCCGCCCTGGCCGCCGCCCATCCCGGCCGCGGCGCGGCCGGCCCGGCAGGCTCATTCAAGACGCCAGGGAAGGAGAGAAAGAGGCTTGAAGCCGAGGAGCGGCAGCGGCGGTACAGGAAGACGAAGCCGCTCCGGGACGAGATCGCCGCGCTCGAGGCCTCACTCGAGGCATTGGAGGAGGAGAAAGCCGCGCTTGAACAGCAGATGGCTGATCCCGGGTTTTACAGGGACGGCGAGCACGCGCGCACCGCGCAGGGGCGATACAGGGAGATTGAACAGGCACTCAGCGACGGCTACTTCCGGTGGAACGAGCTGACGAAGAAGCTCCAGGAGCTCGAGGCGGCCGGGGAGGGACGGTGAAACGGGGAGACGAGCTCGAGGCGGTGATCGAGGACCTCGCCGTCGAGGGGAATTCCGTGGCGCGCGTCGAGGGGCTGGTCGTCTTCTCACGCGGCGGCGTCCCCGGGGACCGGGTGAAGCTCCGCGTGAAGGCCATGAAGAAGAATTTCGCCGAGGCCGATCTGATCGGCGTCATCGCCCCGTCGGAGCACCGCGCCGACCCCCGCTGCGCCCATTTCGGCACATGCGGGGGGTGCGCATGGCAGCACATCGACTACGGCGCGCAGCGGGAATTCAAGCGCCGCCACGTCGCCGACGCCCTCGAGCGGCTCGGTGGATTCGCCGGTCTCCAGGTCCCCCTCCCACTGGCGGCCGACGATCCCTACTTCTACAGGAACAAGATGGAGTTCTCGTTCGGTCCAATGTGGCGGACCCCGCAGGAGATGGCCGCCGCCGGGCCGGACGCCGGGCCCCCTCCCCCCGCGCTCGGCCTGCACATCCCCGGGCGGTATGACCGCGTGCTCGATCTGCGCGAGTGCCACCTCCAGTCCGAGGCGAGCGCGCGCATCGTGAACTTCGTCCGCTCCTACGCACTGGAGAAGGGGCTCCCCGTCTATTCGACGATCACGCAGCAGGGATACCTGAGAAACCTCGTGATCCGCGAAGCGCGACGGACGAACGAGCGGATGGTCAACCTGGTGACGGCGGACGAACGACCGGCCGTCATGGAAGACCTGACGCGCCGGTTGCTCGCGGAGTTCCCCTCCGTGACCACCGTCGTCAACAACATCACCGCGCGGCGGTCCCAGGTGGCGGTGGGCGAGCGCGAGAGGGTCTACCACGGGTCAGGGAGGATCACCGAGAGGATCGGCGCACGCTCCTACAGCATCTCCGCCAATTCGTTTTTCCAGACGAACACGCTCCAGGCGGAGAGGCTGTACGACACGGCCCTCCGCTTCGCGGGTCTCCGCTCTCCCGACACGGTATACGATCTCTATTCGGGAACGGGGACGATCGCGCTCCACGTGGCCTCCTCCGCCTCGCGCGTCATCGGCATCGAGTCCGTGGCCGCCGCCGTGGAGGATGCCCGGCGCAACGCCCGGGAGAACGGGGTCTCAAACTGCACGTTTCTCCTGGGAGACCTGAACGCGACATTGAACTCACGTGAGGCGACACACATCCATCCTCCCGACGTCGTGATCGTCGACCCCCCCCGTGCAGGGCTCCATGCGAACGTCGCCCGGAAGATCGTTGAGCTCTCACCCCGGACAATCGTCTATGTGAGCTGCAATCCCGCCACACAGGCGCGCGACCTGAAAATTATCTGCAATTCGGGGGAGTATGTCATTGCCGCGATACAGCCCGTCGACATGTTCCCGCACACGCACCATATCGAGAACGTCGTCGGACTGGTTAAATCTTTTCAATAAACGTTGATTCTTTGCGAAGGAAGCGATAGCTTTCAAGAGTCCCCCCGAGGCATCCCCCGTCACCCGTCTTTGGAATCCACCTGCGTATGGCGAGGAATCCGTTCAGCCTGCTCTTCGTGACCTGTGTGTTCACAGGCACGACGCTCTGTGCGGATTCGCTGAAGGTGGTCCATGCCGTGCG
>Ga0335079_10008156_pt1 | contig 11930 bp, 7 predicted proteins | sample Lox_Sample_33_FD_206719 | JGI IMG/M metagenome (GOLD analysis project Ga0335079, IMG submission 206719) | Soil microbial communities from Loxahatchee National Wildlife Refuge, Florida, United States - Lox_Sample_3.3 | ecosystem: Environmental > Terrestrial > Soil > Wetlands | place: USA: Florida... | reverse complement strand
TTTACGAATTGAGTGAACACGGACTGGATCTCTTCGAGCGAGGCGTAGTGATCGAGGTGCTCGCGGTCGATTGTGGTGACAACGGCGACCACGGGCGCCAAGAGGAGAAAAGTGCGGTCGCTTTCGTCGGCTTCGACGACCATGTATTCGCCACGGCCAAGACGCGCCGTGGTTCCGGCGGCGTTGACGCGGCCGCCGACGACGAAGGTGGGGTCAAGTCCAGCAGCCGCGAGGATAGCCGCGACCATCGACGTTGTGGTGGTCTTGCCATGCGCTCCGGCGACGGCGATGCCGTATTTCAGGCGCATCAGTTCGGCTAGCATTTCCGCGCGCGGGATTACGGGGATTTTGAGCTTGTGCGCTTCGACGAGCTCCGGGTTGTCCTTCTTGACCGCGGAGCTGACAACGAGGACATGCGCTCCGGCGACGTTTTCCGCGCGGTGGCCCTCGAAAATCTTCGCACCAAGATTGGCAAGACGGTCCGTAATGCCGGAAAGCTTTGCGTCGGAGCCGGAGACTGCGTAACCCAGCGTCAGCAGGACTTCGGCGATGCCACTCATGCCGATGCCGCCGATGCCCACCATGTGGATGCGCTTGAAGTTGTGAAAGGAAACCATCATGTGCGTGTCACCTGTTCGATCAGTTTAACGATTTCTTGCGTGGCCTGCGGCGCCGCGAATTGCCGTGCCTTCGCCGCCAACCCAGCGAGTTCATCGGGGTTGGCAAGCAGACCGGTGATTTCTTGAGCAAGCCGCGCGCCATTCAATTCGCTCTCGACAAGCACTCGCGCGGCACCGGCGCGCTCGAGCGCCTGCGCGTTGCGCAACTGGTGGCTATCAGCGGCGCCCGCAAACGGAATGAACAATGCAGCGCGACCGATGGCGGCGATCTCGGCGATGGTCGTCTGCCCCGCGCGGCACACGATAAGGTCCGCCCATGCGAAGCGCTCCGGCATATCCGTGAGAAAAGGCTTCACCTGCGCGGAAAATTCGTTGGCGAGATAAGCAGTGCGGACGCTTTCAAATTCGCGCTCACCGGTCTGGTGGACGATCAAAAGATCGTTCATCCGTTCCTTCAGGATTGGGAGCGCTTCCACGACGGCGCGATTGATTGGCCGCGCGCCCTGGCTGCCGCCGGTAATCAAGATTCGGAAGGGCGGCTCGGCTCGGCGCAGAGGCACGAATTTGAATTCCGGGCGCACGGGGCAGCCCGTGACAACGGCTTTTTTACCTAGCCGCCGCGCAGTTTCTTCATAGCCGACGGCAACTCGCGTGGCGAATCTTGCGAGGATTTGGTTGGTCAACCCCGGCGCGGCATTCGGCTCAAAGATCACCACGGGTATCCCGCGCATCGCCGCGGCCAAAAGAATTGGGCCTGCGGCGTAGCCGCCCACACCAAACGCAACGTCAAATTTGTGCTTGCGCAGAATCGCACGCGAATCCAAATATGCCGGGCCAAGTGTCGCCAGATTGCGCGCGAGTTTCATGCCGCCCATTCCCTTCAATCCCGCCGAACGGATGTGCTCAAGTGGAATTCCGGTTGGCGGGACCAGTTTGTTTTCGAGGCCGCGCGCCGTTCCCACGAACACCGCTTCGCGGGTCTCGCCGATTTCCTTGCCGTGGCGCAGCCATTCCTGCGCGACGGCTAGCGCCGGAAACACATGACCACCCGTTCCTCCGCCCGCAACAAGCATCTTCATGGCCTCGCGGCCTTCTCGTCTCCGCAGCGCATTTTTCTAACTCGTCTGCTGACTGATATTCAGAAGCACGCCCGTGGCCAGCAGCATGACCATCAGGCTTGACCCGCCGTAACTCATGAACGGCAAGGGGATGCCCTTCGTCGGCAACATGCCGAGCACGACGCACAAATTGATGAGCGCCTGGCTCGCGACCATCACGGTGATCCCGAGCGCGATGAGGCGCCCGAATGGGTCAAGCGAGGCAACCGCGGCGCGCAATCCGCGCCAGGCGTAGACGGCGAACAAAGCCATGACCAGCACGCCGCCGATAAAACCGAACTCTTCGCAAAGGACAGCAAAAATGAAATCGGTGTGCGCCTCGGGCAAATAGAAAAGCTTCTGCTTGCTTTCCATCAGGCCAACGCCCGTGAGCCCGCCTGAACCGACCGCGATAAGGGATTGCAACAATTGGAAGCCGCTGCCTTGCGCATCAGCTTCCGGATGGCGAAAGCTCGCGACACGCGCCAATCGCCAGGGCACGAAAATAATCAGGTAAAGCACATAGGGAGCGGCCAGCGCGCACGCGCCGGCCAGATATTTCATTGAGACTCCGGCTACAAAAAGCATCCCGAGCGCAATCAGGAAAATTTCAATCGCGGTGCCGAGGTCCGGCTGCTTGGCGATGAGCGCAACGACAATCAATACGGGAGCGAGCGCGGGAATAATCGTATTCTTCAGATCGTTGATGTTCGGGCCGCCCGGCCGCATGCGGCGTTCGAGGAACCATGCCAGATAGGCAATCACGGCGAGCTTGGCGAGTTCGGATGGCTGCAATCCCACCGGTCCAATCGAGATCCAGCGGTGGACGTCATGCCGCCGGTCGAGAAAAAACACGCCGACCAGCATGATCAGAACAGCGAACAATCCCGAGAAGACGACCGCGGGCTTGCGCAGGACGCGGTAATCCACATTCATCACCAGGAGCATCGCGCCCGCGCCGAGCGCTAGCCAGATGAGCTGGCGCAACAAGAAATAGTAGGCATGGCCGTGCTGCTCGCGCGCGGTGACGGCGGAAGCGCTGAAGACCATCACGGCGCCCACCAAACAAAGTACGACGGTGGAAAGGAACAGCCAGCGATCGGTGTCGAGTCTGCGGGGCATAAATGGGTTCGCCTAACTTGCGCGGGCGCGATCGCCCGCGGCGAATTCCTCCTCGAGAATGCGGACACGCTGCTTGAAAACGCGCCCGCGATGCTCAAAATTGTGGAACTGGTCAAAGCTCGCGCACGCCGGCGCGAGGAGAACGGTGTCGCCGGACTTGGCGATTTCGGCGGCTCGCGAGACGGCTTTCTCTATGGTGCCGACGGACTCTATTTGGACGGCGCCCTGAATCTGTGAGGCGATTTTTTCCGAAGCGGCGCCGATGAGCAGAGCGAGTTTGGCGCGGTGCTTCAAGGGCTCGCGCAAGAGGGTGAAATCGCCGCCCTTGTCTTTTCCGCCGAGGATGACGATCAGATTGCCCGGAAAAGCATCGAGCGCCTTCAGCGTGGCGTCCACATTTGTGGCCTTTGAGTCGTTGTAATAGCTCACGCCATTGATCTCCGCTACGAATTCGAGGCGATGCTCGACGCCCGCGAAACTTTTCACCGCGGATGCAATTGCAGACGGGCCGACTCCCGCCAGCGATGCGGCGCCCGCAGCCGCGAGAACGTTTTCGACGTTGTGCTCTCCGCGAAGGACGATATCGCCGCGGCGAAGCAATATGGTTTCAGCGCCATCGTCACGCAAGACGATTTCGGCATCACGGAGAAAAATGCCTCGGGCGACGCGCTTCGTGCGGCTGAACCAGAAAACCCTCGGGCGCGACGGAGCGTATTGCGCGGCGCCTTCGTCGTCGGCGTTCAAGATGGCCGCGTCGGATTCGACTTGATTCTCGAAGATGCGCGCCTTGGCGCGCCCGTAGACTTCGAGAGACGCGTGGCGATCAAGATGATCCGGCGTGATGTTGAGAAGCAGTCCGATATCAGGACGGAATTTGTCGATCAGCTCCAATTGGAAGCTGCTGACTTCGGCGACGGTGACCGTTGCATCGCTCGTCTCACTAACGCGGGAGATCAGCGGCGTGCCGATATTTCCCGCGACGATTGTGGGGATATTTGCGTTTTCCAAAATGTGGGCGATGAGAGATGTAGTCGTGGTCTTCCCGTTCGAGCCCGTGATGGCAATGAGCCTGCCGCTCAGGAACCGCGAAGAGAATTCGATTTCGCTCCAGACCGGAATCTTCGCGTTGCGTGCGGCCTCGAGATTCGGATTGTTTGCGGGAACTCCAGGGCTCGGCACGATCAAGTCCTGCGCGAGAAAAGTGTCTTCGCGGTGGCCGCCCAATTCGAGCGCGACGCCGGCTGCGCGCAGTTTTGCCGCTGTCTCGGCAATATCTGCTTCGGCGCGCTCTTCGGTGGCAGTCACTTGCGCGCCTCGCGCGGCGCAAAAAAGCGCAGTGGCGATGCCCGTCCGCGCCAGCCCCACGACCAGCACGCGCTTGCCCTCGAGTTCGATTCCCGGCTTCACTTGTCTACCTCAATTTCAATGTCGTCAGCGCGAAAAGCGCGAACACCAGCGCCGCAATCCAAAAACGCACGATAACTTTCGATTCGCTCCATCCGATCAATTCAAAGTGATGATGGATCGGCGCCATTTTGAAGATGCGCTTTTTCGTCAGCCGGTAAGAGCCGACTTGCAGAATCACGGAGAGCGCTTCCAGCACGAAAACTCCGCCGATAAAAAACAGCAGTATCTCCTGCTTGATGATGATGGCAATGATTCCCAGCGCGCCGCCGAGGGCAAGCGATCCGACGTCACCCATAAATACATCGGCGGGATGCGCGTTGTACCAAAGGAATCCGAGCGAGGCGCCGACTAGCGCTCCACAGAAAACTGTAAGCTCGCCGGCGTTCGGAATGTATTGAATGTCGAGATAGTTCGCGAAGCGCGAATTGCTCGTCAGGTAAGTGAGAATCGTGAGAGCGCCAGCGGCGATGATCGTACATCCGATGGCAAGTCCATCAAGCCCGTCCGTAAGATTCACGGCATTCGATGAGCCGACCGCCACCAGCACAATGAAAACCAGGAACGGCACAAATGCGAGCGGCCAGATGAAATTGTAATTGAGCAGGCTGTGGACCACGAGATCCGGATGAAAATTCTTGAAGAACGGCACGACTAATTGTGTTGAATAAACTCCGCGCGTCATCAAAGCAAGCAACACGATGCCCGCCGCAAGACTGGTAATAATCTGCAACGCCATTTTTCCGCGCGCGGAAAGCCCCTTGTTCTGGCGGCGGACAACCTTCGAGTAATCGTCAATGAATCCAATGGCGCCAAATGAAATCATCGCTCCGATGGAAAGAAGAATGTACGGATTCCGCAGGTCAGCCCATAAAAACGCGGGAACAACCGTGGCGATGACAATGAGGACGCCGCCCATTGTCGGAGTGCCTGCCTTGGCCTTGTGGCTCTTCGGGCCTTCTTCGCGGATGAACTGGCCGATTTGCATTTCCTGGAGCTGGCGAATCACCCAGGGCCCAAGCACCAGCGCGATGAAAAGTGCGGTAAGGCTCGCGTACGCCGTGCGGACGGTGATGTAGCGAAACACATTCAGCGCCTTGAAATATGGCCGCAGCACGTCGTAGAAAAGGTAGTAGAGCATTTCAGTGCCGCTCCGCCGCGCTGGGGACTGCGCCCCCCGAACCAATCAGCGCGTGCTTCGAGCGAACCGCGTCAATCGCGCGCTCCATCCGCACCCCGCGCGATCCCTTCACCAAAACCAGGTCGCCTTGCCTTACCAGGCCTGCCAAAAAGGCCCCGGCGGCGGCGGAATTTGGGTAAAAAGCCAAAACATTATCGGACATTCCCCCGGCGGCCGCGGCCTTCACAATTTCGCTTGCGTCGCCTTGCACTCCGATTAGGAAATCGAGTTTTTTCGCGGCGGCGTAGCGGCCCGCTTCACGGTGAAGTTCCGCGGAGCCGGGGCCAAGCTCGAGCATTTCGCCTGCGACAAGGATTTTGCGGCGGTAGCCGGGCGTGTTGGCAAGCAGATCGATCACGCTCGCCATTGCCGTGGGACTCGAATTATAAGAATCGTTGATGACGGCGAACCCTTCCTCGAAACGCAAAACTTCGCCGCGCATTGCAGCGGGCTTCATTCGCGGCAACACTTCCGCGGCTTCCTTCGCGCCGATGCCCCACACGCTTGCAGCAGCCAGTGCCGCGAGCGCATTGACGACGTTGTGACGGCCAACGAGCGCGAGCCTCAATTTCGCGGCGCCTTCGGGCGCGATAAATGTGAACGCGCTGCCATCGGCACCCAAATCTTCGATTGCTTCTACGCAAAAATCCGCGCGAGCCTGCATGCCGAATGTCACGACGCGACCCGGCGCAACGCCCGCGAATTGCGCAGCGTAGGGATCGTCCGCGTTCAGTACGGCGACCGTCTCGCGCCCGGGTAGATTTTCGATCAGCTCGCGCTCGGCAAGTGCAATCTCATCGAGCGACGCAAAAAATTCCAGATGCTCGATCGCGATGCGCGTAATCAGCCCGACTTGCGGCTCCGCAATTTGCGTGAGCCGCGCCAATTCGCCGCGCCGCGACATTCCAAGCTCGACGACCGCCGCCTCGTGCTCCGGTTCGAGCTTTGCGAGCGTCAGCGGCAATCCATATTCGTTATTCAGGTTCCCTTCCGTTTTCAGCGTGCAGAACCTCGCGGCCACAAGTGCCGCCAGAATCTCTTTGGTCGTTGTCTTGCCAACGGAGCCGGCGACAGCCGCAACTCGCCCGCCCCATTCGCGGCGAATCGCTCGTGCCAGTTGCTGGAGCGCCGCCAGCGTGTCTGGCACGGTGAAGAGCTTCGCTTGAATTTCGGCGGCGTATTCCCCGAGCCGCGATTGGGCCACCACGGCAGCACCCGCCCCGGCCGCGAGGGACTGCGCGACAAAAGCGTGTCCATCGTGACGCGGGCCGTGTATGGCGAAGAACAGCTCTCCCCGGCCCACGGTGCGAGAATCAATCGACACACCGGCCAGCCGGGCCACGGGGTTAAGCCCCGTGGGAAGCGCAACACCCAGCGCGCGAGCCACTTGATCGTTCGTCCACCGCATAGCGTTCCGAGAGGGCTGGGCCGCACGACTCGATTAGGCTCCTGCCAAAGCGTTTTGGCGCCGGCGCGGAAGCTACCCGGCCGGCCTACGTCCTTCCCTTTCCGTACCCCCGTTCCAAGAGCAACCGCCGCGCCACTTCGCGCTCGTTGAAATAAACGGGGCCTTCTTTCATCACTTGATAAGTTTCGTGACCTTTGCCGACCAAAAGAACAATGTCTCCGGGGCGGGCTTCGCTGTAAGCCATCGCGATGGCGCGTTCGCGGTCCGGTTCAACGCGATACGGGGTGCGCGTGCGCTGAACGCCTACGACGGAATCGTTGATTGTGCGAAGCGGGTCTTCGCTGCGCGGATTATCCACGGTCAGGATGACAAGATCGCTTGCGCGCGCGGCGGTTTCGCCCATCGCGGGGCGCTTGGTGCGGTCGCGGTCGCCGCCGTTGCCGAAAAGAGTGATGATGCGTCCCTCGGGATGCAATTCGCGGGCGGTGACGAGCAACTTGCGCAGCGAATCGTCGGTATGAGCGTAATCGACAATGACGAGAAATGGCTGGCCGCAATCAATGCGCTCGAAGCGCCCGGGCACAGCGGAAAGCGCGGCGATTCCCTTCTCAATTGCTGAGCGCGGAATGCCCATAGCCTGCGCCGCGGCGATCGCGGCGAGAATGTTGTAAACGTTGATGCGGCCAACGAGTCCCGAGCGAACATCGATTCTCCCGTCCGGCGTGTCCACGGTGAAATGGAGTCCCTCAAACGCGAGTTCAAATTTCCTTGTGCTGACTTCCGCGCCTTCGCCGAGGCCAAAAGTTAGAGTGCGCTTGGCGAGGCCCCTCAACCCTGCGCTGCGCGCGTCATCACTATTCAGAACGGCCGTGCCCGGCGCGCCGGCGCCTGTCCCTTCAAACAACCGGCGCTTGGCGGCGAAGTAGTCGTCCACGTTTTTGTGGTAATCGAGGTGATCGCTCGTAAGATTTGTGAACACGGCCACTTCAAAATGGCAGCCCCAAATACGGTCCATCGAGAGGGCATGAGAGCTGACTTCCATCACTCCCGCAACGCCGCCCGCGTCGCGCAATTCAGCGAAAAAGCGCTGCATCTCGAAAGATTCCGGCGTGGTATTCGTCGCATGGATTTCGGATCGAGGAGTGCGATATACAATCGTGCCAAACAGACCCGTCGTCATTCCCGCCGATTTGAGTATGGAGTCAACGAGGAAACTTGTTGTTGTTTTCCCCGCGGTCCCGGTGATGGCAATCAGTTTCAGAGCGGCGGTTGGATGATCGAAAAAATTTGACGAGGCAATCGCAAGCGCTTTCCGCGCTTCCGGCACTTGCACCCAGATAACATCCGCGGAATTTTCGGTGGCCGGGCGAGGCAATTCGCTGATGACAGCGGACGCGCCGCGCTTGATTGCGTCCGAAACAAAATTATTTCCATCCACAGATTCGCCGCGAATCGCGAAAAACGCCGAGCCGGGCGCAGCTTTGCGGCTGTCGTATGCGATGCCGGTCACTTCCCGCGCCGCATCGGCGAGAGGCTGGGTGATAGTTACTCCGGCGAGGATTTCCCCGAGTTTCATTCCCTTTGAAGAGATTACAGCGCCCCGGTCATGCGCGATTGAATCCGTTGCGGCTTGTGTTTTTGCGGGCACGGTCAGTTTCTCTTGTCCGCCGGGTGTGCAGGCGGAGCCGCGGGCGGAGCGGGGCGACCGAATTGCACCGTCACGCGGCTGCCGCGCCGCACCGTCGTTCCAGCCTTCGGATCCTGATCAAGAGCAAGCCCCGTGCCAACCAATACAGGCGCAATTCCGAGCTTCGCGCACTGCTCAGAAACTTCGCGAACCGTCTTTCCCGCAAGCGAAGGCAACGAGACGGCCTCGCCGTCAACGAGGGCGATCGTTTGGGCGGGCGTGTCCGCCGATGGACGCTGCGGCGGGGGCGCCACAATGTCGGCGGGGGCAGTGGCAGATTCCATTTGAGCGGGATCGAAGTCGCTCATGTCCGCGTTGGAGCCGGCCCCGGAATTCTGATAACTGGCGCGCTGGAGGTGGGCATTCACCGGCACATCCTGTGGGACATTCAGATAGGAAAGCACCTGCTCCGCGATTCGCTTGAAAACCGGCGCGGAAACTTCGCCGCCTTCGTGAAGTCCAACCGGAGAATCGAGCGTCACAAGAATCGTGATTGCAGGATTGTTGATGGGCGCGAACCCGACGAACGAGGCATATGTTTGCGACTGGGAATAGCGTCCTGTGGCGGTATCGATTTTCTGCGCGGTACCGGTCTTGCCCGCGGCGGTATAACCATCGAGTCGCGCGTTCGGGCCTGTGCCGCCTTCCAGCACGACTCCCTGCAGCAACGCGCGCATGGTTGCCGCCGTCTGCGGGCTGATCGCGCGCCGCGTTTCGATTTGCTCCGTTGAAATAAACTTGGTGTCGTATCGTGTTCCGAGCACCACATGCGGCTTCACCCAGATGCCGCCATTGCCAATCGCGTTCATCGCCGAAATGAGTTGAATTGCTGTAACGCCGACTTCCTGGCCCATGGAAATTGAGCCGACAGAAATTGGTGTCCAATTTTCCAGGCGCCGCAATTTCCCGTGGCCTTCTCCCGGCAAATCAATTCCCGTAGGCGAGCCAAAGCCGAATGCACGGATGTAGTCGTAAAGCTTCGGCGGGCCAAGACGCAGACCCAATTTGATGGCGCCCACATCGCTGGACTTCGCGAGGATTTGTGCCACGGTCAACATCCCGAATGGCTTGTGGTCGCGAATGCGGTGACCCGCAACATAAATCGCGCCCATCTGGCAATCAATGACTTCATCGGGATTCGTGAGGCCTTCTTCCAATGCGCCGGCAACGGTGACAATCTTGAAGACTGAACCCGGCTCGTACATGGCGGTGATAGCGCGGTTCATGCGCGCCTCGGCGGAGGCTTCACCGCGCGAATTCGGATCAAAGGTGGGCCAGTTCGCTGCGGCCAGCATTCTTCCGGTAGAAGTCTCTTCGACAAGAACGGTGCCGCTGATGGCGTGTGTATCGTGAATCGCCTGCGCCAGTTCTTTCTCTGCGATGTATTGAATATTTTGGTCGAGCGTCAGAACGATGTTTGTTCCGGCTTCGGTGCCCTTCTCGGCGCTGTCAAACCAGCGCTGGCGCGCATCGGCGAGCACCATCATGCGGCCGGGACGTCCGCGGATTTCCGAATCCAGCGCGTACTCGATTCCGCCGAGACCTTTCTCGTCGATGTCCACATAACCGAGGACGTGAGAGGCGAGCTGCATCTTGGGATAAAAGCGCTGGCGCTCGGGGACAAAGTAAACGCCGCGCAGATTCATCTCCTTGATGCGCGCGGCTTTCTCAGGAGGCAGCTTCCGCGCGATCCAAACGAAACTTGAGGAAGCGGCGAGCTTGGCGGAGATATCTTCCGGCGAAGTCTCGAGAACGCCCGAGAGCAGCCGCGCGACCATATCTTGATCGGTGATCTCGGCGGGCATGGCGTAGCAGGACTCCATCGTGAGGCTCATCGCCAGCTCGTGGAAATTGCGGTCGTAAAGAATTCCGCGGCGCGGACTTACTTCAACGATTCTCTGTTGCTGGTGTTCGGCGCGGTTGAGGTAATCGCTGTAGCAGAACAATTGAAGGTAGGCGAGGCGTGCGAACGCAGCTCCCATCCAGAGCATGACGAATGCGGCAACCAACAACAATCGGACGCGGGGAGTGCGCCAATTCATTGGGCTTCCTAAACTCCGGTTAAACGATCACGGACACACAAATTCTGTTGAGGCGAAACATTGTTCGCCACTTTTTCAGCGCTCTGCATCGAGCGCCCCTGTTACTTCGCGCTTCTTGATTGAAAACGGGAACTATTGCACTGACGCAGATGAAGTCCTCCGCGCCTGCGCCAGAACCGCTTCCGCCGGACCTTGCGAAGGCGCGAGTTGGTTCGCCCTGGGCGAGGCAAGCCCGAGTTGCTGCCGTGCGATCGCGTCAATCCGTCCCGGCGATCGCAGCGCGGAATCTTCCATTCGCAACCGCTGATTCAATTCCGCGGCCTGTGCCTGTGCGGCTTTCAAACCTTCCAGTTGATAGCTCAATTGAATGCACTGGAAATGCTGCCAGGCGTAAAGCAGCGCAACAGCCGCGAGCACACTGCCCAATCCCACCAGCCGCGCGCACGCGCGCAGGCGGCGTGGCGCCGTCCAGCGCACCACCCGGGAATTGTCAATTCGTTTTAATGTGTGAAATTCAGTCACTGTAGGCTCGCCATTTTCTCCGCGGCGCGGAGCTTTGCGCTGCGCGCGCGAGGGTTGCTGTCAATTTCGTGGACGGAGGGCTGGACCGCCTTCTTGGTGAGGATGCGAAGTACGCCCGCGCGCGACTGTTCCTGAAACGAGTGCTTCACGAGGCGATCTTCCAATGAGTGGTAACTGAGGACGACCATGCGTCCTCCCGAATTCAAAGTGGCAGGGGTCCGGCCAAGAAACTGCCCGAGTTCCTCCAACTCTCGATTCACCGCTATCCGCAGCGCCAGAAACGTTTTTGTCGCGGGATGCAGTCTCTGCCTTCCCCCCATCTTCCGAGCCCCTGCCACAACCGTTGCCAGATGTTCGGTGGACCGTATGGGCCGCGCTCGAACAATTGCTCTGGCGATTCTGCGTGAATCGTGCTCTTCCGCATTCTGGTAGAGCAGATCGGCCAGCTCACCTTCGCGCCAGCGATTCACGATTTCTTCGGCGGTCACATCCGCCGTGTTGTCCATCCGCATGTCCAGCGGCCCCGCCGCGCGAAATGAGAAGCCGCGCTCCGGACGGTCCAGCTGCATGCTCGAAACTCCCAGGTCCGCGAGGACTCCATCAACTGGCGGCAGACCCAATTCGCTTGCGATCTCGTCAATCCTTCCGAAATTGCCTTGCACCAATGTCACGTTATTCTCAAACTCCTTTAGCCGTTCGCGCGCGATTTCCAGTGCCTGCGCGTCACGGTCCAACCCGATCAATTTCCCCGTCGTCAGCTGCCGGGCAATTTCCACTGCATGCCCGCCCAAACCAACGGTCGCATCCACATACGTCCCCGTTGGCTGAATCCGCAGCCAGCTAAGAAC
>Ga0335079_10008154_pt1 | contig 11933 bp, 6 predicted proteins | sample Lox_Sample_33_FD_206719 | JGI IMG/M metagenome (GOLD analysis project Ga0335079, IMG submission 206719) | Soil microbial communities from Loxahatchee National Wildlife Refuge, Florida, United States - Lox_Sample_3.3 | ecosystem: Environmental > Terrestrial > Soil > Wetlands | place: USA: Florida... | reverse complement strand
CGCTGCTGGTGCTGGAGAAAGAAGACCGCGTCGCCCGCCACCAGAGCGGTCACAACAGCGGTGTGATTCACTCCGGCGTGTACTACAAGCCTGGGTCGCTGAAAGCGCGCCTGTGCGTTACCGGAGCGGCGGCCATGGTCGAATTTTGCCGCGAGCATGGGATTCCTCACACGGTTTGCGGCAAGGTCATTGTCGCCACGCAGCAGGACGAACTGCCCCGCCTGGAAGAGTTGCACAAGCGCGGCATTGCCAACGGACTTGTGGGGCTGCGCATGATTGGCCCTGAAGAATTGCGCGAGATTGAACCGCACTCGACTGGGCTGCGAGCGCTGGTGGTTCCGTCCACAGGTACGACCGACTACGCCCTGGTCTGTGAGAAATATGCCGAACTGATTGCCGCCGGCGGCGGGACGGTTCTGACTGGTGCGGGCGCAACGGGCATCAAGCGTTCTTCCGACGAGATCGCCGTCGAAACATCGAAAGGATCATTCACGACCTCAGCGCTCGTCAACTGCGCGGGCCTGTACAGCGACCGCATCGCACGCATGGCTGGAGACGAACCCGACGTGATGATCATTCCGTTCCGCGGCGAGTATTACGATCTTGTTCCCGATCGCGCGTCGCTGGTGAAGGCGCTGATCTATCCCGTGCCTGATCCGCGATTTCCGTTCCTGGGTGTGCACTTCACGCGCCGCATTTCGGGCAGAGTCGATGCGGGGCCGAATGCTGTTCTTGCGCTCGCGCGCGAGGGCTACCGGCATACGAACATCAACGTTCGTGACCTGGCGGGTTCACTCACATTTCCGGGATTGTGGAGGATGGCGCGCAAACACTGGCGGAACGCGGTCGGCGAGTGGCATCGCTCGCTTTCGAAGGCGGCGTTCGTCCGCGCGTTGCAACGACTGCTGCCTGAAGTTGGTGAGAGAGATCTCGTTCCGGGCGGTTCGGGAGTCCGAGCCCAGGCCCTCAAGCCCGATGGAGCGTTAGTCGACGACTTTCAGTTCGTGCCGTCGGGCAAGGTGCTGCACGTGCTGAACGTTCCGTCGCCGGCGGCCACCGCTTCGCTGATGATCGGAAAAGAGATCGTCAACACGGCTGCAGCCGGCCTCGGTCTGAACTAATCTGATCTGGATCTACCGGTGCCGCGTCTAGAACGTAAACTTCAGTGACATCTGAATCTGCCGTGCGCTGCCGATTGTCTTGTTGGTGATGCCCAGTCCGCTGTTCGTCGGACAAAAGTAAAGTGTGTTTACGTTGAAGCTGGAGTTGCATGGCGTGGTAGTGGCCGGCGTCCCCACAATTGGAAAACCGTTGAAGTTCAAATTCTGGCTTATATCGTCAATCGGGATATCGAAGCTTGCTGTGTTAGTGACGTTGAAAATGTCGAGGGAATACTTCAGGGCGAATCGCTCCGTGAGTTGCGTCAGTTTGCCGACCGAGATGTCGGCGCGCCGCTGCCACGACTGCCGAAAAATATTGCGTTGTCCGCTGGCGATGAAGTTGGTTTCATATGGGTCATTGGAAGGAATCGCTCCGTTCAGATCGCCGGGATTGAACAATAGAAGACCGAAGCAAGCAGCATTGAGCGCAGGGACACCGGGGACGGCACCTGAGTGCCCAGTCAACGCCTGTTTAGGCGAGCAACTGGTCAGCGGAACGACCGGATTCGTGATTCCGTCATTCGCTCCGTAGAAGATGCTGCCGACCGCGCCGGAATAGTCGACCACGCTATACGGCTGGCCACTCTGCAGAACCGTTAAGCCAGAAATAGACCATCCGTCGGCGATCATTCCGCGGATGGAAGTTGCCGGAAAAAATTTGGGCAACTGGTACGTATAGCGGAAGTTGATCACGTGCTTGCGGTCGAAGTCGGACAGACCATATCCGGAGCGCAGATTCAGTGGATTGTTGCCGTTGTAGAACAGGCCCATGGCACTCTGCTCGTCGGTGGCATGCGAGTAAGTGTAGGAGAAGCCGAAATCGATGCCATGACTCATGCGCTTTTCGACGTGGGTTTGCAGCGCGTTATAAGCCGAGATGCCGGCCGCAGTGTAGGACTCCGCCTCCGAGGAATATCCGATATACGGTACGCGAAGGTCGACGTTACCGCCCTCGTAAGTCTGCAGGTAGGGCCCGCCGCAGGTGGCACACGATCCAGTGGGCAGAGTATAGGGCGTAAACGATGAGTCCTGGATGATCGAATATCCGTAAGTGAAGTCCTGCTCGGACGGAGTCCCGGGGCGAATGGGACTGGTCTGAGATGCGATCCGGGATTGATTGAATGGCAAGGGAACGACCCCATGACGGCCGAGATTGCCGACATATCCAATTTCGATGGCCCAGTCATTGCGCGGCTGCCACTGAATATCGAGGGTCTGATTCATAGTGTAGGGCAGTTTGTTGGCGCGGTTGTAATCGCCGAACGCGAATAGCGGGACGCCCGTCGAAATCTCGGCAGCATTCGGCGGGACGAGGTCGGCAGGATTGCCACTGGGCGGCGGACCAAGAGTCGTTCCCCACGGAGCTTCGAGGTTGCTGCAATAGGAGTACGAATAAGGATTACAAAGCTGGGAGTTGACCCACGGCGGTGACTGGTTCACCCCAAAAGGACCTCCAGCAATAACACCCGAGGCAAAGCCGGGAGACATATAAACGAAGAGTTCTCCGCGATCGTAGTAGAGGCCCCATCCGGCGCGAACGACGAGCTTGTCGTTGAACTTGCGGGGGCTCCATGCGAGACCAACGCGAGGAGCAAGACCCCACTGCCGGCCGGTGAGAGTCGAATTGCTCACGCCCTTGGTGGGAAAGTCGGGGTTGTTGCCCGCGACGACGAATCCGTTGTTGCCAATCGTGTCGGTGGCGGCGTCGTAGCTGTAGCGCGATGGATCGAAGTTGTAGATGCGCCCGTTCTTCTCGGTCAGCCCGCCGTGATCGTCGAAGCGGAAACCCACGCTGAAGCTGAGATTCGGGCGGAACTGGAACTTGTCCTGAACGTACCAGCCGTTGTCTTTCGATCGGTAGTAACGGTTCGCATCGCCCTGCAGGAAGTTTGTGGTGATGAAGCCATCGGCGGAGTAATCGATCGGGAGGCCCTCGAGAAAGTGGGCCCAGTCGAGAAATCCGATCATGCCGCTGTTGGTGCGTTGGTCGCGCGTGTTCAGTTGCGTGTAGGAAAAACTTCCACCGAATGTCACGGTATGTCTGCCGTGATTCCAGACTGCGTTTACCGACGGCATCCAGCGGTTTTGAAAAGTTCCTGTGAACGCGCTCTGGGAGGCCGCGGTCGAGCCGATGTTGATGCCCGCGTTAAACACGGAATAGGCGTTATTGGAAGAAAAATTGCCGAGGTCGTCGACGATGGTGATGCCGGGAAACACGTTAGACCCAAATGCATTGATTCCAATAGCGCTCGGAGTGAAGGGTTGCCCCATTGTGCTGTACACCTTCTCCCGGATAAACCCGAATACTTCGACCACGCTCAAGTTGGGACGAAGGGACTGAGTATTGCTGATCGAGGCAACTTGGCTACCGGCATCCAGGTGCTGCGGGAAGCCCTCAACAGAGGACAATCCGAAAGGAGCGACGCTAGGATCGTGTTGATAGTAATACTTCAGAGCCAACGTGTCTTTCGACGTGGCCAGGTAGTCGAGATTGGCAACGGCCTGGTCGGAAATGAAGTAAGCGGGCTGGGTGATGAAAGCGTTCTCGGGAAAGTTCAAGGTGGGCGTGAAGTTTGGATTGGCGTCAGGGATGAGCCACTGCCCATTCGGAAGCTTGTAGTTCAACATCGCGTATGCGACGGGGTCAATATTGTAGGGACCGTTATTCCCATCGGCCGGGGGCACATTGGCAGCTACCACGGGATTTACGGAAGCGAACCAGTTGTTTGCCGCGATGTTCGCCAACGCTTGTGGGCTCCGGTCGTCGGTCAGCCCGAACGGCACCGCGGTCCGCGAGGTTCCAATCTCCAGATCGGAAGCGTGAATGTGCTGATAGGAGGCGTAACCGAACAGTTTGTCTTTGATGATGGGAAAACCGATTTCTGCACCAGCGGTGTAGCGATGCAGTTGCGGCACCTTCTCGTTCGCCGGGATGTTTGCGTCCTGGTTGTAGAAGTACGGTGCGGCATTCAACGCGTCGGTGCCTCGGTGGCCGTAGAACGATCCGTGAACGTTGTTTGTCCCCGACTTGGTACTCATGTCGATGTGCGCGCCGCTGGTTGAGCCCTGTTGTGCGTCGTACATCGATGTGTTGACTCGAACTTCCTGAACGGTTTCTGGCGCTGGAGTCGGCAGAGCCTGACCGATCGCGAGGTAGGGTGAAGCGGTGCTCTGGATAACCTCCGCAGTCGTGCTGCCAGCTCCCGCCACACCGGTGTTATTCACGATGCGCGCCGAAGCGACGCTGCTGGTGCTCTTCCCGTTGAACAGATTGCTGGCATCGACGCCATTGAGCAGAAATGTGTTGCTGGTGTCGCGCTGGCCGTTCGCCCAGATGGGCTGATTGCCGAGTCCCTGATTGACTCCGGTTCCGGCAGGAAGTTCGGCATTCACGCCGGGAGACAGAATCGCCAGACCTGTAAAACTGCCCGTGGGCAGCGGGATTTCCTGAATCTGCTGATCTTCCAGAATGTAGCCGTTGGTCGTGTCCACGGCGTTCATGATCGGAGCCGCCTCGACATCGACCGTAGTGCCGACCGATCCGACCTTCAAGCTGACATTCAGCGTTGCGGTGCGGTCCGCCTGCACCAGAATGGACGGCAATCTCTCCGACTGGAATCCTTCATGAGAGAAAGTCACCGTGTAAGTTCCAATCGGCAAGTTGACGAAGTCGTAGGCGCCGTTGCCGTTGGTTGTGAGCGTGCGCGTGAGCTTGGTTTGATCGCCGACGATCGTCACCGTCGTGTCAGGCAGAACGCTGCCGCTCTTATCGCTGACGGTTCCGGTGATGCCGCCAAGAGTCTGTTGCGCCCCGGCGCTGCACGCGAACATAAGAGTTATCACGGTAAAGAAAATGCCAAGCTTCATCTTCTTCGTCATGGATATGAACCTCGTCCGGGATCTTGGAAAACACAACTGCGCGGCGCCCTTGGCGGTCGCTGGTGACGGATCAACTTCTGCGACTTGCTCGCCGAGTTGAGGGGCTCCGCACTTACTGGGTTTTTGGCTGGAATACTATGCAGCTCAATGTACGCGAAATCCAAGCGGAGCGGAAGGAGTGCGGCGAGTGAAAAATCTTTTGGCCGGAATCAGGATTTTTTATGACTCAGACAGCTCCGCCGCCTCTGTGAGGGCCGTTTTCTTGCTTCGCGCTCGGAGGAAGAACCAGCCCAAACCGGCGGCCAGATACGACAGATAGACATAGGGAAGCTTGCCGTACGGTCCCTCTGGAACCGGATACAGATTGCCGACGAGCGCCAGCAACATGGCCACGGCCGCCACAACGGAGACCACTCTCGCGCCGCGGTTAAGCGCATTGTGTTGGCTCAGATAGCGCGGCAGCGCGAGGCACACCAGAGCGTAGGCCACGATGAAACCGTAGGTCGCGAGCGTCCCCATCCATCCGTAGACGTCGAGGCCGCTAGCCCCACGCGCAGCCAGCACGGCTACAGGAGCGACTGCCGCGACGCCGGTGATGACAACGGCGTAGCTTGGAGTGTGGTTGCGCGCGTGCGTCGTGCGGAGGGAGTCGTGCGCGAGGCCGTCGTGCGCCATGCGCAGCAGGACGCGAGCTGCGGCGGTGATGCAGGCGAGAGTTCCGGCGAACAGGCTGACGAGTGCGCCAATATCGATCAAAACCCCGAGTACCGCGATGCCGCCTTCTTTCGCGAGCAAATACATCGGAGCCTGGCTTTGTCCGAGGTCTTGCCCGACGGCGTGAAAGCCCAGCACCTCCGCGTAAGCGCAGACTGTGAAGAAGGCCCCGGCAAGCAGCGAACTCTGAATGACGGCGCGTGGGATCGACTTCAGCGGATCACGAGCTTCCGCGCCCAGAGTTGTCGCGCTCTCAAATCCGACGAAGCTGAACAATGCAAGTACCAGGCCGAGACGCAATCCGCTGCCAGTCATGTGACTCAGACGAATCTGGTCCACATCCCAGTGCCGCCCGTTGCGAATCAGCAACAATGCCACCACGATGACGATGACGGAGACCGAGGCAGCTTCGATCCATAGCATGAGCCGCGCGGAAATCTTCACGTCGCGGTAGGCGATCCAGATGGAAATCCCGGTGACGAGCAAAGACAAGAAAACAGTAGACAGGGTGTGCTGCGTGGCGTCATGCAGCAGCAGGTTCGCATAGTGGTAGAAGCCGCCGATCACGCTGGCGCCGGTGGCGACATAGGCGAGCAGAAGGCTCCACGCGACGGTGGCGGAGAGCCAGCGCGGTAGAGTTGTCGAGGCGTAGGTGTAAAGCGATCCCGGAGAAGCCGAAAGACGCGCATAGCGCCCGATGCACAACGCCACGAGAAGAATCGCGACTGTCGCCAGCACGTAGGCAAGCCATGTTCCGTTGCCAGCCAGTGCGCACACCAACGGAATCGTCGCCGCCGGAGTCGTCGTCGGAGCCATGGTCGAGACCGACTGAGCCAGAGTCTCCATGGGCGAGAGAATTCCGCGCCGCAAGCCGTAGTCGGTGGTCTGTGATTCGCCGAACTGGATGGGCTCCATCAAGAGATGCGCTCCTTGACCGCACGAGTCATTTTGGGGAGGGATTGTACAACACGTGCCTATTTAGTCCGCACCAGACCAGGCTAAGAAGAAAAACGAATCCACGCTAGGAAAAAAGAAGTGGTGGGCGCAAGCGCCGTCGTGCTAGCGTGAGGTGTATTAGGGCGGAATGGCTGGAAGCAGCGGGAGGCTGCATGAGGATCTGCGTCAACACGAAATGCGCGGCTTGCGGGCGAATTGTCTATTCTGTGGCGACTCGCTGCCCGTTATGCAGGTGGGACCTGAAGCCGACGCTGCCCGCCAGTGAAGTCGCCCAATCAACCAGGGCTTCCGCGACCCGCTGATTCCGCACGACGGGCCGGGAACTTCAGCGTCATTTTCCGATGTCCTCGTTCCACAGATCCGTATGCGTGCGAATGAAGTCGGCCATCATCTGAACGCATTCCGCATCATCGAGCACGGTGGCTTCGACTCCGCGTTGGCGAAACAAATCTTCGGCGCCGAGAAAGTTTCGATTCTCCCCGATGACGACTCGAGGAATCCGGTAAAGTAACGACGTTCCCGTACACATGATGCACGGACTCAGCGTGCTGACAAGCGTCAGTTCCGTCCAGTCGCGCCGCCGTCCCGCGTTCCGTATGCATACCGTTTCCGCGTGAGCCGTGGGGTCGCCACTCTGCACGCGCAGGTTGTGTCCGCGCGCGACGATGCGTCCTTGGCGGTCCGCGAGGACCGAGCCGATCGGCAATCCGCCTTCCTGCAAACCTGCCCTAGCCTCAACAATCGCTTCCCGCAGAAGTTGCTGATCGTTCATCGTCCCTCCGGCTGCGCTTCCAAAGGAAGTGTAGCCGATGTTCGAATGATGTCCGACACCGAAACGTGGGTTCTTTGCTGCTGGCGCGGTAAAATCTCCTTGACGTCATGAGGATCTCGAGCCGCCGCGGAACCATCGCGTTCTTCATCATCCTGGGCATCGGCCTGGTGGCGGTCGCGGTGTTCCTGAATGTGGGCTGGATCATCCTCAATTGGCGGCAGGGCGTTCTGTTGTTTTTCGGCATCGTCTTCTTCGCGTTGCTGATCGCCGGCATGGTGGTGAATACGATCTTCCTGGTGCGCGAACTGCGGCGCAGCGAGCAACACGACAGCTTTATCAACGCCGTTACTCACGAATTGAAGACGCCGGTCGCGTCGATCCGCCTGCATCTCGAGACTTTACAGCGCCGCGACTTGACGGAGAGTCGCAAGCAGGAGTTCTACAAAGTCATGCTCAGCGATGCCGACCGGCTGACGGAAACTGTAGAACAGGTGCTGCGCGCCGGGCGCGCCGGAGACAAGCGCGCCGGCCGCGAAAAGGCCGATGTCGATTTCTCCCGTCTTGTGCGCGATTGCATGGAGGCCATTCGCACCAGGCATCATCTGCAGCCTGAAGCGCTACGCTACGAAGAGCGCGTGAGCAATGGCTATGGCGCGCATGTACGCGGGAGTTCCGAGGATTTGCGGACTGCGGTCTCGAACGTGCTCGATAACGCGATCAAGTATTCCGGCGAGCATATCGATGTGCTGGTAAGGCTCGAAACGCTCAACGACAAGAAGATTGTTCTTAGCGTGCAGGACCACGGAGTCGGCATTTCTCCCGACGATCTCAAGCGGATCTTCAGGCGCTTCCACCGCGTCATCCCGCGTTCACTCGCCCACGTGAAAGGAACCGGGTTAGGCCTCTTCATCGTGAAAGCGATCGCGAAGAAGCACGGCGGCGATGCCTTTGCCTTGAGCGCTGGCGAAGGCCACGGGACAACCATCGTGGTGGAATTACCGCAAATGCAGTTGCCAGTAAAGTCGGAGGCCAGTGCATGAGCCGGGTTCTGGTGGTCGAAGATGAGTCGCACCTGGCGGAGGGCCTTCGCTTCAACCTCGAAGAAGAGGGGTACAAGGCCGAAGTTGTGGGCGATGGCGAGGCCGCCACCGACAAGCTTCTCGATCCCAAGGAAAGCTTCGATGCGGTCGTGCTCGATATTATGCTGCCGGGAAAAGATGGATTTAGCGTCGTGTCGGAGCTTCGGGCTGCTCGCAACTACGTCCCGGTGCTGATGCTCACGGCGCGCGGGCGTCCCGAGGATGTGCTGAAAGGATTCGCGTCGGGCGCGGACGACTATCTGGCGAAGCCTTTCGATCTTTCGATTCTGCTGGCTCGCCTGCAAGGACTATTGCGCCGCAGTGAATGGATGCGCGGCGCCAAGGCGTCTGCCACGCCGCCAGCAAACAGCGACAATGCCGGCGACTTTGGAACGTTCTCCTTCGCCGGCAGGACGATCGACTTTGGCGGCCTGGAACTCCGCTCTCACGGCAGCACGATTCGTCTCACCGTCATGGAGGCGGAGCTGCTGCGGCACCTGGTGCGGAACGAAGGCAGAATTGTTTCCCGCAAGCAGATTCTGGAAGAGGTCTGGGGCCTGCACGAAGACACCGATACGCGCGCCATCGACAACTTCGTCGTGCGGTTGCGGCGCTATATCGAAGATGATCCGGGCCATCCGCGACATCTGCTGACCGTGCGCGGCGTGGGATACAAATTCCTCACCAAGCCCGAGTCAGAATAAGGCCACGGGCGTCGTTGGACTGCAAAGGAATTCGTAACTAGATTTCAATGATTCGTGGCACGACGATTCATGCCCGGCACAACTCCGCCAACAACGCTTCCCTCCGCTCAATCGCGATTTCGTCCAGTCGCCGCAGAATCACGACGTATACAGGGATCGAGATTGCCGAAAGCATCAGAAACAGAGGTGCTGCGATCCACAGATTCTGGTACCAGTGTGCCACGGCGAAGGCTCCTGCCCCGATGGCCACCGTTACGATTTGAACCCCAAAGCTGATCAATACCGTAGTCTGCGATACGTTCTGCCGGCCGAATGTCGCGAAGTCGCGCTTCTTTGGCGCATAGATCGACAACAGGTTGCCCGCCGTGAAGTTGAGTGGAGATGCAAACAGGAGTCCGGCGATGGTCGCGATCGTGACTGCGACGTGCGGCGCGCCATAAAGATAGGTAACCGCGATCCAGGAAAACGCCGCATTGAAAATGAGAATGGCGGCGTGCGTCAGATTTTTGCCCAGCACAATGTCGCGGAAGGACGCGGGTGAGGCGTAGAAAAACTGCATGCCGCCGCCATCACCGCCGAAGCTGTTGTATACAAGATTCGTCAGTACCAGGAGCGCGTACGCAGCCGCTCCGGGGAATGCCATGTCAGGAGTGCGGCTGAACGCTCCAGCGTGGCGCAGCGAATTCATTGCCCCAAAGCGGAAGATCACGAGCATGAAAATCGGCATGATCAGCGTGAGCAGCATCGGCCCGCTGCGTCCGAGGTATCGCATTTCTTTTTCGAAAACCGCGGCGACCGACTGAGAAAATCCCGGCAAATCCCACCCCACTTGCAGTGCTTGGACCTGCTTTTCCTTCGGCCTCGCTGCTGCTTCGCTGAGGTTTTCCCCGTGATACTGCGCTCGAACGCGGAGATGCAGCAGCAATCCCACGCCAGCGGTCAGCGCCCAAAGGAAGAGCAGGGAGGTGAAGCCAGCAAAAAACCTGCCGTGTGTGGATTGTGCCAAAGCGTCGGAGGCGAGTCCGGGCGGCAGTACGCCCTGCACGCGTGCCGCGACCTCGAAAGCGTGTCCGAGTTGCGGATGCGGCCCTCGCCCGACGCGCTCCATGACGGGTCCAATCATCTGAAAACTCAGCGCCGCGAGGATGAACACGACCCCCAGAATCTCGCGCGTCCGGCGTTGCGCCAGCCAGCGCTCGAGCCAGGCGAAGATCATCTGCATCAGCGTCAGGTTGAACAGAGCGTAGGTGATCAGCACCACAAGCGCAAACGGGAAAAGCAACGTCCGCGCCATTGTGACGCCGATCAGAATTCCGAACAGAAACAGACTTCCCAGCGCGCTGGCTGGATCGAAGAGTCCATATGCGAGTCGAATCAGAAAATACGAACGATAGGCGAGCGGAAAGCGTAGCAGCTCCGAGGAGTCAGGATTGTTCGTGAAGGCCGTCGCCATCACGGGAAAGACCTGCCAGAAGAAAAATATCAACCAGAGGTGGATGGCCAGGAATTCCGCTTTTCCCTCCGACACGAGGAACCATGAGGTTCCGATCGCCGCCGCGAATCCGCCGAGTCCGCCGAGCGCGAACGCCGAACTGACGATGATCCGCGAGACCAACTCCATTTTCCCGCGCTTGGTGCGCAGGCTGTTGACGAACAGACGCCAGCGCAACTCGGCGATGGTGGCGACTTGTCGGGCAACGCTCAGTCGGTATGTCATTTCGTGCGGCTAGCGAATTCCATTCTTGCACAGGTCCGCTGCCAGTGCATTCCCGCAGAAGTTATTGAAATCGCCACAGTTGACGCCTGACTCAAAATGTCCATTACCGTTTTAGTTGCCGGATGTGAGCCAGATCACCCTCGCTTGTGGGAATGCTCACGAGAGATTCCGTAGTCCCGAAGGACAATATAGGTCTAGTGCGAAAGGCTACTTGATCATGACGTCGCTGGAAGAAGTTCCGCTGTGGGATAGAGTCACGCATCCCTTGGCGAGTGCGTTGGAATTTGCCTTCGGTTGTCACCATTCCAGGCTCAGCCGGGTGTTCACCATCAACGGACACAGCTATCGAGTTTGCTGCGACTGCAGCGCGAAGTTGCGGTATTCGCTCGAAACCATGTCAATTCAGCGCCGCCGGAGGCTGCCATCGGCTCTGCGCCGCCTGCAGATCGGCCGCCGCGGCCGTCGGCTGTTGCGGCGTAATCCGCCAGGCCTGCGAAATCTTCTAGCCTAACCAGGAAAGCTCCTGTTCGACAGGGCGCGTCCCGCCAACGATCCGCAGGAAAATTTCTTCCAACGTCAACTTTTCACCCGAGGGCGGATCGCCATTTGTCGGTGCAGCCGGTGTCTGTGCTTCCACTCCGGCGCGCAACTCCTCGAGCGAACCCTGTGCCACCAGCCTCCCCTGATGAATGATTGCGACGTGACTGCACAAGCGTTCCACGATCTCCAGGACGTGCGAAGTCAGAAAAATGGTTGCGCCGCGGGCGATCATGCCTTGCAGCATCGACTTCAGCGTTCCGGCGGCAATCGCGTCGACGCCCTCGAACGGCTCATCGAGAAATAGAATCTTCGGACCATGAATCACGGCTGCTGCCATGGCCAGCTTCTTCTGCATGCCGTGGGAGTAGTCGGTGACGAGTTTCTTCGGTTGGTCGGCGAGCTGCATGAAGT
>Ga0335079_10008153_pt1 | contig 11933 bp, 8 predicted proteins | sample Lox_Sample_33_FD_206719 | JGI IMG/M metagenome (GOLD analysis project Ga0335079, IMG submission 206719) | Soil microbial communities from Loxahatchee National Wildlife Refuge, Florida, United States - Lox_Sample_3.3 | ecosystem: Environmental > Terrestrial > Soil > Wetlands | place: USA: Florida... | reverse complement strand
GCGAGCAGCGGCTCGGAGACCGTGTACGGCGCGTGCGGGGCGAGGCCCACGGTCACCCGGTCCGACTCGCACGCCGCCAGGCCGTCCAGCGCGCCTTCCAGGTCCGCCACCACCTCCGTGCACTGCGCGGGGTCCGGCCCGTACACCTCGTGGTAGGCGACGCCGCGGCCGCCCAGCTCCGCGAGGGCGGGCGCGACCTGCCGCCCCGAGCCGGTGTCGCCCGTCGTGGTGATGCCCGCGGCGAAGCCCTCGAGCACGCCCCAGCGCGCCGAGGCGCGGAGACCTTCCTCGTCCACCGCGCGCTTGAGGGCGCGCACGGTCTGCAGCCAGGCGGGAAACGGGAGACCGCGCACCAGGCCCCGCAGCGCGGTGAGCTCGAGGTGGCTGTGGGCGTTCACCAGTCCGGGGAGGAGGGCCGCGTCGCCGAGGGCCAGGTGCGCCGCGCCGTCCGGCCGCGGCACCGCCGCGTCCGGACCCACCGCCGCGATCCGGCCGTCGGCGCCGACCAGGACGGCGCCGTCCGCGACGGGCGGGCCGCTCACCGGCACCACCCAGCGCGCGCTCACGCGCAGCATCGGCGGCACCTCAGCCGCCGGTGTGCGCCGGACGCTTCGGGGGCTTGACGCCGCCATCGGCGGGCGGCGGCGCCGCCGCCGCCGGGGCGGCTCCGGGGCCGGTGTGGAGCGGGCAGAACTCGGTGGGCACGGCGTCGGGCGCGAACACCTCCCAGCGGCGCACGGCCGGCGGGCAATAGGGCGTCGCCAGCTTCCCGGTGGTCACGTCGATCTCGCGCTGCACCATGCCCGTGGGCCGCACCCAGTCCGCCGCGGGAGGCCGGCGCTCGTAGACCTCCTTCATGAAGTTCGCCCACGCGGGCGCGACCAGCAGGCCGCCCTGCGCGTTGCTCTTGATGGTCTGCGGGTTGTCGAACCCCATCCAGAAGCCGGCCACCAGCTCGTGGGTGTAGCCGATGAACCACACGTCGGTGTAGTCGTTGGTCGTGCCGCTCTTGCCGGCGACCGGGAGGTCGATTCCCGACCGCCTCACCGCGCCGGCCCCGGTGCCGTAGCGGAGCACGTCGCGCAGCATGTCGTTGAGGACGTACGCCTCGTCGGTGGACATCACCCGCTCGCGGCGCGGCTGCTGCTGCCACAGCACCTTACCGTCCGCGTCCTCGACCCGGGTCACCGCGAACGGCGCGGCCCGCACGCCGAGGGTGGCCGGCGCCGTGTAGGCCGACACCATCTCGAGCGGGATCACGCTGGCCGAGCCGATGAACATCGACGGCACCGCCGGGACCTGCGTGGTGATGCCGTAGCGGCGCGCCTCGTCCACCACCGCGTCCACCCCGAGCTCCATGCCCAGGCGGATCGCGACCAGGTTGATGGACAGCGCCAGGGCGCGCCGCAGCGTGATGAGGCCCTTGAAGTCCTCTTCCTCGAAATTGTGCGGCTCCCAGATGGTGCCGTCCGACATCGGCAGCGAGATGGCGGAGTCGGGGAGCAGCTCCTCCGGCGAGTGGCCCGAGCGGATCGCCGCCGAGTACACGAACAGCTTGAAGGTCGAGCCGGGCTGCCGCTCCGCCTGGGTGGCGCGGTTGAACTTCGAGTCGTCGAAGTCGCGACCGCCCACCATCGCCCGCACCGCGCCCGACGTGTCCATCGCGACCATCGCGCCCTGCAGGTAGGGCGTCGAGGTCTGCTCCTCAGCGCCGGCGGTGGCGGCGTCGCTCTCGAGGTACTGCGCGTAGGTCTTGTGGGGGAACCGGCCGTAGGCGCCCCCCTCGATCGCCTCGAGCTGTCCCTCGAGCGTCCGCTCGGCGGCCTGCTGCATGTCGAGGTCGAGGGTGGTGTAGATGCGGTAGCCCTTCTCGTACAGGTCGCGCCCGAACTGCGCGTCGAGCTGCTCGCGGATCCACTCGACGAAGTAGGGCGCGACGTCGCCGTAGTCCGCGCGCGCGGACAGGGCGAGGGGGTAGGCCTTGGCCTCCTCCGCCTGCGCGGGGGTGAGGTAGCCCTGCTCCCGCATCAGGTCGAGCACCAGGTTGCGGCGCTGGATCGCGCGTGCGGGGTGGCGGCGCGGGTTGTAGAACCCCGGTCCCTTGGGCAGCGCGGCGAGGATCGCCGCCTCGGACACGTTCAGGTCGCGGGCCGACTTGCCGAAATAGCGCTGGGCCGCCGACTCCACGCCGTAGGCGCCGTACAGGTTGATCTGGTTCAGGTACAGCTCGAGGATGCGGTCCTTGGAGTACGTCCGCTCCAGCTCCAGCGCGACGCGCACCTCCCGGAGCTTGCGCACCAGCGTCTTCTCGCGCGTGAGGCGGTCCTGGAAGACGTTGCGCGCCAGCTGCATCGTGATCGTCGAGAAGCCCTGCGAGAACGAGCGCGACAGGATGTCGGCCTTCAGCGCGCCGAGGATCCGCGAGTAGTCGATGCCGTGGTGCTGGTAGAAGTGCTTGTCCTCGACCGCGATGAACGCCTCGCGCAGGTACGGGGGCATCTCCTGCAGGGGGATCACGGTCCGCCGCTCGTAGCCGAGCTCGGTGATCAGCCGGTCGTCCATCGCGTAGACCTTCGACGCCATCTGCGGGCGGTACACGTCCAGGATGGCGATCGAGGGGCACGCCCGGCCCGCGCACACGCGGGTCCAACTTCCGTAGGCGAGCCCGAGCAGGAAGCCGACGACGAGCAGCAGGTAGGTGACCGTCCGGCGCGCCCGGTCCGGTGCGAACCACCGCCGGAGGTGGTTGCCGAAACGTGTATCCAGCATGGGCTGCGGAAGTTACCGGGACGGCGGTGCGCTTGCCAGCGGGCGGGTGCCGCGGCTACGATAGCGCATGCCCGTCTTTCCGCCCGTGAACGAGCAGATGGACGCGATCCGCCGCGGCGCGGTGGAGATCATCCCCGAGGACGACCTCGCGCGCAAGCTGGAGCGCTCCGCGAAGACCGGCGTCCCGCTGAACGTCAAGCAGGGCTTCGACCCGACCCGGCCCCACCTGCATCTCGGTTACGTGGTCTCGCTCCGGAAGCTGCGCACGTTCCAGGAGCTCGGCCACAGCGTCACCTTCCTGGTGGGTGACTTCACCGCGATGGTCGGCGACCCCAGCGGTCGGAGCGAGACCCGCCCGCCGCTCACGGCGGCGGAGGTCGAGGCGAACGCCGCCACCTACCGCGAGCAGGCGCTCAAGGTGCTCGATGCGCGCGGCACGACGCTGCGTCGCAACAGCGAATGGCACGGCGCGATGTCGCTCCGGGACGCGCTGACCCGGATGGCCGGCCACTACACCGTCGCGCGGCTGCTCGAGCGCGACGACTTCGCCAAGCGCTACGCGGCCGAGGCTCCGATCACGCTCGCGGAGTTCCTCTATCCGCTGCTGCAGGGCTACGACTCCGTGGCCCTCAAGGCCGACGTCGAGCTCGGCGGCACCGACCAGAAGTTCAACCTGCTGGTCGGCCGCACGCTAATGGAGCGCCTGGGCCTGGAGCCGCAGGTGTGCCTGGTGATGCCGCTGCTGCGCGGCACCGACGGCGAGCGGAAGATGTCCCAGTCGTACGACAACTACGTCGGCATCACCGAGCCGCCGGAGAGCCAGTACGGCAAGACGATGTCCATTCCGGACACGCTGCTCGAGGAGTGGACGACCCTGGTCTCCACCGCGGGCTCGACGGGCGATCTGGCCGCGGCGCTGGCGCGCTGCCGCGCGGAGCCGTATGCCGCCAAGCGGTGGCTCGCGGCCGACGTCGTGACGCAGTTCCACGGCGCCGCAGCGGCCGTGCAGGCGGCGGCGCACTTCGACCGGCTGTTCAAGGCCAAGCAGGCGCCGGCCGAGCGGCCGCACTTCGCACACGGTCCGGCATCGCTGGCCCAGGTGCTCAAGGACATCGGCTTCGCGGCTTCCCTCGGCGAGGCCCGCCGGATGGCGGCCCAGGGCGGCGTACAGCTCGACGGCGCGAAGGTCGAGGACGCGAACCGGGTGCTGGAGGCGGGGTCGTACGTGGTCAAGTACGGCAAGCTGAAGTTCGCGGACGTGGTGATCGGTGACGGTGAGAAGTGATCTCACCGCTCACCTGAACCTCTCACGTCTCACCCCTCACCTCTCACGCTTCATCGCTCCCGCATCATCCCCTCCAGCACCTCCACCACCTTCTCCATCTCCTCGATCGTGTTGTAGCAGTGCGGGGCCAGCCGGATCGCGCCCTCGCGCAGCGACGAGACGACCCCGGCCTGCCGCAGGCGGCGGTGCGCCTCCCGGGCGTCGGGAGGCGCCAGGCACACGATCTGGGAGCGGTGGCGCGGGTCGGTCGGCGAGCTGATCCGGACGCCGCGGCTGGCCGCCCATGCCAGCACCGGCTCCCCCAGCCAGCGGAGATAGACCGCGATCGCCTCCACGCCCAGCTCGAGCAGCAGCCCGATGGAGGCCGTCAGGCCCAGCTGGTCCTGGGTCGCGGGTCCCGCCGCCTCGAACCGCCGCGCGTCGTCCACCAGGCGCTCGTCGTAGCTCAGCAGGTTGGAATAGTCCTCCATGCCCCGATAGGACATCCATCCGGACATCGGCGGCACCAACCGGCCCACCAGGTCGCGGCGCACGTAGCAGAACCCCGAGCCCCAGGGCCCCAGCAGCCACTTCTGCCCACCGCAGGCCATCAGGTCCACCGGTACCGCGCGCACGTCCACCGGCACGGCGCCGAGCGCCTGGATGGCATCCACCACCAGCCAGGCTCCGCCCGCCCGGCAGGCGGCGCCCAGGCGGGCCAGGTCGGCCCGGTACCCGTTGGAGAACTGCACGGCGGAGACCGCGAGCACCTTGACGCGCGGGTCCGCCACGCGCTCGACCAGCCGGTCCTCGTCGGGGAATCCCTCCGGCGTCACGGGCACCCGCTCCACGATCACGCCGTTCCGGCGCCGGGCCAGCCAGGGATACACGTTCGCCGGGAACTCGCGATCGCTCACCAGCACGACGTCGCCGGCGCCGAGCGGAAGCGCGCCGGCCGCGGCCTGGAGGCCCGTGGACGTGTTCGGGACGAGCGCGATCTCCTCGGGCTCGGCGTGCACCAGCTGCGCGGCCGCGCTGCGGGCCGCGGCGGCCACCGCGTTCAGCTCGCGGTCCGGCAGCAGGTGGGGCGCGGTGCGCTTGGCGTTGAACGCCTCGATCGCGAGCCGCGCGCGCTCGGGCAGCGGACCGACCGAGGCGGCCGCCAGGTAGATGGTCTCGGCGGTCCACGGGAACTCGCGGTTCCGGAGCTCGCGCACGAGCTCGCCGAGCCGAGGCGCGGGCGCGATGTCGGTCATCGCGAAAGTGGCGCTGGCATGGGTGCGGCGGCTACGTTAACCCCTCATGAGCGGACGCGGCAAGCGGCGATGACGGCGGCCGGCTGGCGCTTCGCGCTCGTCCTGGGCGGCGGCGGGACCAAGGGACTCGCCCACGTCGGCGTGCTCCGGGCGCTCGCCGAGCGGGAGTGGACGCCCGACGTGGTGGTCGGCAACAGCATCGGGGCGCTGGTCGGCGCGGCGTGGGCCTCCGACTTCACCGTCGCCGAGCTCGAGGCGGTCGCCCTCAGCATGCAGCGCCGCGACGTGTTCGCCATCGCGCGCAGCGAGATGGCGGCGCGGCGCCTCCGGGCGCCCGGCATCTACAAGGGCGAGCCGCTCGAGGACCTGGTGCGCGGCATCCTCGGCGACGCGACGTTCGACGAGCTGCCCCGGCGCCTGATCGTCGCCTCGGTGGACGTGAACAGCGGCACGGCGCTGTACTGGGGGCTGCCCGGCCTCCGCGACGTCTCCGTGGCGGACGCGGTGTTCGCCTCGTGCGCACTGCCCGGCTTCTTCCCGCCCCGCGAGATCCACGACCGTTTCCTGGTGGACGGCGCGCTGGTGGACAACCTGCCGGTCGCGGTCGCGGCCGCGCAGGACGTGGAGGGCATCGTCGCGGTGGACGTGGGCTCCTCGGGCGTGCTGCGCGCCGAGGTGCAGGAGTCCGGCTTCGCCTCGGTGGTGGCCCGCGGCTCCGAGATCGTCTTCCACCACATGCTGGAGCTGCGGCTGGCCCACTGGACCAGCCCCCCGATGCTGCTCGTGCAGCCGCGGGTCGAGCACGTCCCGATGTTCTCGTTCGCCCACAACCGCGAGCTGATCGACGAGGGGCATCGCGCCACCGCCGCCGCCCTCGACCAGGCCGAGGCGGTGCGCCGCGCCACGGGCGGCATCTTCCCCAGGCGGCTGGTGGAGGTCGCGGTCGATCGCGAGCGCTGCATCGGGTGCGGGGCGTGCGTGGCGCTCGGACCTCCGGGGACCTTCCGCATGGACGCGAGCGGGAAGGCCGTCGGCCCGTCGGCCCCGCAGGAGTGGTCGCCCATCAGCGGCGGCGTCGTCTGCCACTGCCCGACCTACGCCATCACGGCCCACCCGATGCGGGAGGCGGCTGGCGGTCCCACAGGCGGTGGGTCCACAGGTACTGCTCGGGCGCGAGCCTGACGGCCGCCTCGAGTCGCCGGCGGAACATCGTCGCGATCCGGACCACCATCTCCTCCACGTCTCCCCCCGGACGCTCGTCGAGCATCTCGACCACGGTGCGGTAGCCGCCGCCCGGCACCGCCGTCGTGCTTCCGAACATCACCGGCGCGCCGCTCCTGGCCGCGAACAGGCCGGGGCCCACCGGCGTCTGCGTGGGCTTGCCGAAGAACGGGACCCAGACCGGGCTGCGCATCGCGCCCTGGTCGGCGACCAGGCCGACCACCTTCCCCGCCGCGAGCGCCCCCAGGACCGCGGATCGCGCCTCGGGCATCGGGATCGGCTCGACCCCGGCGCGGCGCCGCGACCGCTCGACGTACGCGGCCACCCAGGGATTCGACGGCGGCTTGACCACCGCGGCGAACGGCAACCCCTTGGCCGCGACGCAGGCGGCGCCCGCCTCCCAGTTGCCGAGATGGCCGGTGAGCATGATGAGCCCGCGACCGCGGGCGATCGCCGACCGCAGCACGTCCTCGCCCTCGAAGCTCTGCATCAGGGGCACGACGGCGCGCGCGCCGCCGGCCGTGAGCCGCAGCGAGTCCATGGCCACCCGCCCGAAGTGCGCGTACATCCGGCGCGCCATGGTCTCCCGCTCGGCCGCCGACAGCGCCGGGAAGGCCGCGGCGATGTTGCGGTCGGCGACCTCCCGCCTCAGACCCAGCGGGGTGCGGGCCAGCCGGCCGAGCGCGGCACCGGTCGCGAGCGCGGCGGCCCGCGGCAGCGGACCGACGAGCCCGAGCGCCGCGCGCATCAGCAGGTAGGCCGGAAAGTCGCTGCGCCGCCTCATCGCCGCTGCGCCAGCGCGACCCGGTAGGCCGCCTCGGTCGCGGCGGCGGTCCGCGCCAGCGCGTACCGCCCCCGGGCTGTCTGGCGGGCGCGGGCGCCGAGGCGCGCGCGCAGCCCGGCGTCGCCGAGCAGGCGCGACAGGGCGCCGGCGAAGGCCAGGCTGTCGCGCGACGGCACCAGCCACCCGTCCTCCCCGTGGCTGACGAGGTCGACGTTGCCGCCGGCCCGCGACGCCACCACCGGCAACCCCAGGGCCATCGCCTCCAGCAGCGCCTGCGACAGGCCTTCGCGGCGCGAGGGAAGGACCACGACGTCGAACAGCCGGTAGAAGGCGAGGACGTCGGGACGGAACGGCACGCAGCGCACCTCGTGCTGCGGTGCGGCCGCGGCGAGGGCCAGGATCTCCGGGTCCGGCGCCACGCCCACCAGCGTCAGGGTGATCGGCCGCTCGAGCGCGGGCAGCGCCCGCAGCAGCACCGCGTGGTCCTTGCGCCGCGCCACCACGCCGACGGTGGGCCGCCACGGACGCCATCCCGCCAGCACGCGCGCGGTTTCGATCGCGCCGCCGGGCACGTCACGGTCGATCCGCGCGAGGTCCACGCCGTTGGGCACCACGCTCACCCGCCACGGCGGCGCGCCCCGCCGGACCAGTGCGCGCGCCACGGCGCGGCTCACCGCGATGGTGCGGTCGGCGACGAAGCCGTTGAGCATCACGGACAGCGGGAGTGACCGCGGCATCTGGCGCCGGGTCATCACGCACGCGGCCGGCAGGCGGCCCGCGAGCCGCGCCAGGCGGCAGGCGGCGCGATCGCGCGCCGCGTGGGAGTTCACCACGTCCGCAGCGGCCTGCCGCGCCACGCCGGCGATCTCGAGTGCCAACCGCGCCGGACGCTCGAAGGCCAGCGGCACCACCTCGAGCCCCGTGTCGTGCGCGGTCGCCGCCAGCAGGCTCTCGGGCCGGCAGCCCACGATCACCCGGTGCCCCGCGTCCCGCTGAGCGGCGGCCAGCGCCGCGATCGAGATGGTCGAGCCGGCCCCGTCGCCCTGATGGGTCAGGTGCAGGATGGTGAGCGCCTCGGCCCCGGCGGCGCCCCGACGGGGATCGACGCCGGGGGCGCGATCAGTCCACGAGGGCCGGACGGGATTCACCACCGAACTGCAGGTTGTGAAGCCGGCGGTAGACCCCGCCGACGGCGAGCAGCTCCTCGTGGCGGCCGCGCTCGACGACCCGGCCATGGTCGAGCACCAGGATCTGCGTGGCGTGCTGGACCGTGGACAGGCGATGCGCGATCACGAACACCGTGCGGCCCTCCAGCAGGCGGTCGATGGCCTCCTGGACCAGGTGCTCGGCCTCCGAGTCCAGCGCGCTCGTCGCTTCGTCGAGGATCAGGATCGGCGGGTCACGCAGCAGGGCGCGGGCGATCGCGATGCGCTGGCGCTCTCCCCCCGAGAGCCGGGTGCCCCGCTCCCCGAGCATCGTGTCGTAGCCCTGCGGCAGCGCGGCGATGAACCCGTGGGCGTTCGCCGCCCGGGCGGCGCCCTCGATGGCGGCCGCGTCGAACCGGTCGAGCGACCCGTAGGCGATGTTCGCCTTCACGGTGTCGTTGAACAGCACCGTCTCCTGGCTGACGATCCCCATCAGGCTGCGGAGCGAGGGCAGCGTGATCTCCCGCAGGTCGCGCCCGTCCAGGCTGATGCCGCCCGCGGTGGGCTCGTAGAAGCGCGGCAGCAGGTCCACCAGGGTGCTCTTCCCGGCCCCGCTCGCGCCCACGATCGCCACGACGTCGCCCTGGCGCGCCACCAGCGAGAGATCCTGGAGCACCCGTGCCTGGCCGTCGTAGCTGAACGACACGTCACGGAAGATGATGGCCTCGCGGAACGCGCGCACCTCGACGGTCCCCGACGCCTGCGCCTCGGTCGCCGGCTCGTCGAGCACCTGGAGAACCCGCTCGCCCGACGCGAGGGCGTTCTGGAACTGGGCCGGCCAGTTCGACAGGAACTTGAGCGGCACCAGCAGGCGCAGCGCCACGAACAGGAACATGATGAAGCTCTCGGGGCTGATCGACGCCGTCGGGCCCGTGGCCATGCGCGCGCCCACCCACAGCAGCACCACCGTGACGAGGGCGCCGAAGGTCTCGCTGATCGGCGCGCCGAGGGTCGCCAGGCGCTGCATGCGGATCACGCCCCGCGCGTAGCGGTTGGCGGCGTCGTAGAACCGGCGCCGCTCGTAGGGCTCGGCCGCGTACGACTTCACCAGCCGCACGCCCGACACCGTTTCCTGCATCAGCGACGTCAGGTCGCCGCGGTCGTCGAGGGTGCGGAGGTACCCGCGGTGCAGCCGCCGCACCAGCGGCCGCAGCCCCAGGATGAGCACCGGTGCCAGGACCAGCGACAGGATGGTGAGCCGCCACGACAGCGCGATCAGCATCACCACGTACACCGCGAGCGTGGCGATCGACTGCACGAAGTTGAGCGCCTCGTTGCCGACGATCGGCTTGACGGCCTCGGCGTCCGCCAGCATCCGGCTCAGCAGCTGACCGCCCCGGGTCTGCTGGTAGTAGACGAGGCCCATCCCCTGCAGGTGCGCGTACAGCCGGATGCGCATGTCGCGCACCACCTTCTCCTGCACCGTGGCGATGCTGACGCGGGAGAAGTACACCAGCAGGTTCTTGGCCACCATCGCCGCCAGAATGACGATGATGACGTTGCGCAGCGCGACCTGGACGTTGTCGTTGGGGAGCAGCGGGCCCACCACGTCGTGCAGCAGCCGCTCGACCTGGTTCGCCCCCTCCGGGGGCAGGAGCGACGACGCGTGGAACACGACCCGGAGGAACGGGATGACGAGCGCGAAGGTGAAGCCGTCGAACAGGGTGCCGATGACCGTCGCCACCAGCGCGGCGACGACCACGGCCAGGTAGGGCCGGACGAACCGGAACAGCTCCGGGTAACGGCCCACGCTAGCGGGCGGATCGCGGCTGGAGCAGGGCGACGGGCAGGATCATCTCCTCCGGCGAGACGCCGCCGTGCAGGAACGCGCCGCGATAGCGGGCCTGGTACTCGCGCAGCTTGGTCGGGTAGACGAAGAAGCGGTCCTCGGTGGCGATGACGCAGCGGACCCCGAGTCCTCGCGCGGGCAGGCCGTAGGTCACCGGATTCTCGACGGAGATGGCCGACTCGGGATCCTCGGGGCGGAGGTCCTCGCCGAACTTGAAGCGGAGGTTGTTGGTGGCGTCGCGCTTGGCGTACACCGTGGCGGGGCTGAGGCAGTGGATCGAGCCGTGGTCGGTCGTCAGCACCACCGGCACGTGCCGCCGCTCGGCCTCGACCAGCGCCGCCCGCAGCGGCGAGCGCTCGAACCAGGCGCAGGTGAGCGCCCGCAGCGCCGCCGCGTCGCGCGCCACCTCGTACAGGATGGCGTTCTCGGAGCGTCCGTGGGTCAGCTGGTCGACGAAGTTGAACACCATCGCCGTGACGCCGTCCTGCGCGAGCATCGCGGGCAGCCGTCGCTGCACGTCCTCCCCCTCGCCGGTGCCGAACAGCTTCTCGTAGCGGCACGGCACGGGCCGGCCGGTCACCCGCTCCAGCTGCCGGGCCAGCAGGTCGTGCTCGTGCGCATTGAGGCTGTCCTCCTCGTGCTCGGTCCACCAGGCGGGATGCTGGGCGGCGATGTCCCGCGGGAGCAGCCCCGCGAAGATCGCGTTGCGGCTGTACGGCGTCGCGCTCGGCAGGATGCTGAAGTAGTGGCTCGTCTCGACGTCGAACAGCGGCGTCACCTGCGGCAGCAGCGCCTCCCACTGGTCCAGCCGCAGGCAGTCCACCACGACGAACAGCACCCGGCCGTGCTCGCGCAGCACCGGCAGGACCATCTCCTCGACGACGTCGGGCGAGAGTGCGGGCCGGTCCGCGTCGGGCTGCGCGATCCAGCGCGGGTAGTTCCGCGCGATGAAGCCGGCGAAGTCGCGCCGCAGTCCGCCCATCAGCGCCTGCAGCGCCTGCGCCAGGCCGGGCTCCGCCGCCTCGGCGAGCTTGAGCTCCCACTGCATCAGCTCGCGCCACACGTCGATCCAATCCCGCCAGCCGAGCGCGGTGCCGCGGCGCGCCTCCAACTCGCGGAACCGCGTGACGAACTCGCGCGACAGGTGCTGCTGGCGGATCCGGTCACCCTCGAGCAACCGGGTCACGACGGAGAGGATCTGGCGCGGGTGCAGCGGCTTGACGAGGTAGTCGTCCACCGCCATCCCGATCGCCTCGCGGAGCACCGCGGGGTCCTCGGACTTGGTGACCATCACGACCGGCACCGCGGGATCGAGCTCCCGGATGGCGTGGCACAGCTCGAGTCCCCGGCGCCCCGGCATCTGCTCGTCCACCAGCACCAGGCCGTACGCCTGGCGGCGCAGCAGCTCGAGTGCGTCGTCGCCGTGGGTGGCGGCTGCGACCTCGTATCCCTGGTCGGCGAGGAACCGGCGATGCGACTCGAGGCCCTCGATCTCGTCGTCCACCCACAGGATGCTCTTGGGGCGCGAGGCCATCGGGGCAACCTAGCCGCTCCCCGGGCGTGGCGCTACATTGCGCGCGACCCCGCTCGCCCGCGCGCCATGAGCCATCCCGCCCTCGCGACCACCGACGACACGTTCGCCAAG